>Ga0302349_1001625_pt1 | contig 16639 bp, 12 predicted proteins | sample PhyAR1_FD_202176 | JGI IMG/M metagenome (GOLD analysis project Ga0302349, IMG submission 202176) | Leaf surface microbial communities from alfalfa plants in UC Gill Tract Community Farm, Albany, California, United States - DLSL A.R1... | ecosystem: Host-associated > Plants > Phyllosphere >...
GCCGCAGTGGGGATGGCTGCGCTTCTGGCGCGGGTGGGGGCCGCTGCCGGATCCGGCGCGCTGCGCCAGCAGGCGCGGCACGCGCGGGGTGGGGCCGAGGGGGCCGACGGGCCCGATGGGGCCGCTGTCGAAGAGGGACCATCCCCCAGGAGGGGCGGTGACGACCAGGCGCCGCCCGTCCGGGGCGACGGCGAGATAGCAGCCGCCCTGCGCCCCCTCCGCGACCTGCGCGAGGACCTCCTCCCGCCTCGGGTCCCAGCGCATCAGCGCCGAGTCCTCCTGGGTGCTGCGCAGCAGCAGGAGCGTGCCGTCGAGCGGGTCGCGCTCCGCCCAGAACACGGCGTCCGGGGAGCCGGGGACCGGCTGCACGGCCAGGCGCTCCCCCGCCTCGAGGGTCCACAGGCCGGCCTGCAGGTCCTCCTGCCCCTCCCGGTTGCTCCAGGTGGTCACCGCGTATCGCGCCATGGTCCCGTCCGTCCCTCCTGCGCCTGCCGGCGTCGTCTCGACTGCGTCCGATGCTAGCCCTCGGCGGCGTTCTCCAGATCATCGCGAGGAGAAGATCCAAGCAATTGTCAATACCGATGCCGAAAATGTGGATGACCGAGCAGTGGGGAGGAGAAGCGAGAATGGGGATAACCGGGACGTCGGAGCCTGTTCCAGCAGGCCAGGGCATCCCCTAAGACAAAAGGACACTCCGGGAGTGGACCTCGTCAAGAATCTTCCGAGAATCGTCCACATCGGTGGACTCCGCGGCGACACAGGCGTAGACTCGGCGGAGTTTCGAACGTATGCACGAAGCCCGCGGAGCAGCGGGAGGCGACCAGCGGGAGGGGGTGGGAGCGATGCTCCAGGAGATGCCGCCGGAGGGCCACGGCGCACCGGATCCGGCGTCCGCCGGCCCCTCGGGCGCGCGACCGCCGGCCCGCCCCGCGGACGGGGCCGATGCGGCGCCGGGCAGGCCGGAGGTGCGGATCTCCTCGACGACGATCCCGCGCGGGGAGTCCTGGCGCATCGAGGATCCGCGGTTCGCGGACCGGAGGATGCGGTACCGCCGGGCGATGGCCGACGGCACCCCGCTCCCCATCGCGGTCGTCCCGGACGAGCCCCTGGAGAGCGTCGCAGGCTTCGTCGCCGCGGCGCCCGCGAGCACGAGGCGGATCCCGGCCCGGGATCCTCGCACGCGGGAGTCCCTGCCGTCCCGGCTGCCGGACGGGTGGGAGATGAGCGAGGCCGCCCAGGCCATCTGGGATGCAGGCGCCGCCGAGGGCCCCGTGCTCGCCGCCCGGAACCGGGCCCTCGCCGTGCTGTGGCAGCCGGAGGACGACGCCGACTCCGACGGCGACTGCCATGCCCTGGTCGCCGCGCAGGCGCTGCGCGTGCCGCTGCGTCGCGCCCAGCACATGATCCGGGACGCCCACCATGCGGTCACGACGTTCTCGGCCTGCCATGAGCTCCTGGCCCAGGGCGCCTTCCCGGCATCCTGGTTCACCAGGATACTGCGCGAAACCCGTGACCTCTCGGCCGTCTCCCGCGAGGGCATCGATGCGCTGGTCTCGTCGTGGGACCTGCGGATCGGCGCGGAGCGCTTCGAGATCCGCCTGCGGGAGATCATCCGCTGGGCGGAGGACCTCGAGGCGAAGCAGGCCCAGCAGGACCAGGACGCCCCCACCGAGGTCGAGCGCTCCGTGGGCGTCATGGACCTGGGGCGGGGCATGTCCTGCCTCCAGGTCACCGGACCCGCCCCGGAGATCGCCTCCCTCGCGCGGCGTCTGGACGTCTCCGCCCGCGCGGTCCAGGCGGCTCAGCGCGCCGCGCTGAGGAACGGGGGCGACATCCCGTGGGACGTGGACGGGCTGGTCGAGCAGACGGGCCACGCGCTCCGGGTCGGTGTGCTGCGCTACCTCCTGCTGACCAGGGCGTCCCTGCGGACCGACGGGATCGACGTCCCCCAGGACCGGTTCCGGCTGAACGTCACGGTGCCCGTGATGACGCTGCTGGGACGGTCCGAGGCGCCGGGAACGCTGGAGGGGACCACCCCGCTGCCCGCAGACCTGGCCCGCGCCCTCGCCGGGGGCGAGACGACCTGGTACCGGGTCCTCACGGACCCCTGCACGGGCGTGTTCCTCCCGCTCGCCGCGACGACGTACCGCCCCACCGCCGCGATGCTCGAGCACCTCCGCCACCTGAATCCCACCTGCGCCGTCCCCGGATGCCGGCGGGCCATCTCGAAGGGCGCCCAGGCCGACCACATCGAGGAGTTCCTCACCGGCGGCCCCACGAGCATCGAGAACCTGCACTGGCTCTGCGAGCACCACCACCAGGAGAAGACGGCCGGCCTCCTGGATCCCACCCGCCTGCACCCGGCGCGCCGGGCGGAGGACGGCACCTGGGAAGCGGGTCGGACCCGATGGCTCATCGGATCCGGCGACGGCCACCACGTCATCACCGAGGAGCGCGATGACGTCGACCTCGTCGGCGCGATGTCCGTGCGCCGCCTCGCGGAGCACTACCGCGACCACCCCGACGGGCCGTGCGATCGTGCCTGTCTCGACGGATCCCGACATCGGCCCGCCCATCCGCCCGATCCCCCACCCGATGGCGATGGCGATAGCGATGGCGATGGCGATGGCGATGGCGATGGCGGCAGCCTGCCCGGGACGGGCCCGTCCGAGGACGCCCCGCGCGTGATCGAGCTGCCCTCCTGGTCGGAGCAGTGGCCGCGGCTGTGGTCGTGGATGCGCTCCGAGGCCTGGCGGGAGGCCGCGGCGATCCGGCCGCACACCCTGCCGCCCGAGCCCCCGGGCGGCGGGGACTGGGGACCCGACGGACCCCCGCCCTTCTGAGGCAGCAGGACGTGCGTCGCGAACGTCCTATCCGCGCCGCGCTCGCGCCGCGAGGATGGTCCGATGAACACGACGAACTACTCCGACACGTTCATCCAGGTGGCCGAGGACTGCCCGGTCCAGCAGGCCGCGGCCCCGCCCGAGCGTCCCTCCCCGACGGTCGCGCGGCTCCAGTTCGAGCTCCTCCGCGCCGAGCCCTACGCGATGACCTCCGACGACCTGCTCTTCGCCGTCCACGCCCTGCGCAAGGACATCGCCGCGCAGGATCGCGACCAGGCGCGCACGGAGTTCTTCGCCCGCTCGCAGGCGTGCCTGCGCGCCTCGCCGCTCCCCCAGCGCTACGGCTGGGGCATCCACCATGACGCCGAGGGCAGGATCGCGCTGGTCGCGGCGGGCACCGAGGACTACCGCCGCTTCGTCGAGGACGAGCATCTGGCGCAGGTGCGGGCCATGCGCTCCTCGCGCCGCTGACCCCGCCCCGGGGAATCCCCGGGGCCGCCCGGGCGTTGTGCGCGCCATGAGCACCTCGCGCGAAGATCAGGTCCCTCGGTGGCGCATCGAGGCCTCGGCCAGCATCGACGTGCCCGCCGGCGGTCCCGTGCTCCCGCGGCGCTCCTCGCTGTGGATCCTCGTGCGATCCGGGACCATCGGCCTGGGCTGCGCCAGCGCGCAGCTGGAGCTGGGACCCGGCGATGCCGCCTACCTGCACCGCGCACGGCTGCACCGCGTCACCGCGCTGACCGACGCCCGCGTCGATCTCGCGGACCTGCGGCGGGACCAGGTCGGGGCCTCGGACCGCCCCCTGGTCGTGCGGGGCTTCGGCGAGCGCCAGCGCGGGGTGGTCTCCCTGCTCTCGCAGTGCCCGGTGACCACGCAGCTGCGCATCTCCCGTCCCGGTGTGGCCGATGCCTACGGCGACCTGCTCGGCTCGGCGATGCTCAGCGAATCGGCGGTGACGGACCTCCCCCGGCCCGACGCCGTGGTCCGCACCGTCGCGGCGCTGCTGGAGGACAGCCCCCATCGGCCGTGGACGCTCGCAGAGCTCGCGGCCGCCGCGCACGTGGGCACGACCGCGCTGGTGGACCGCTTCCGGCGGGAGACGGGCCTGGCGCCCATGCAGTACCTGCGGCGGGTCCGGATCGAACGGGCGATGGACGAGCTGCATCGCGGCGACCGACCGGTCGCCGCGATCGCCCGGGACGCCGGATACGGCTCCGCCGAGGCCTTCGTGCGGGCCTTCCGGGCGCTCACCGGCTCGACGCCGGGGCGCTGGCGTCAGTCCGCGCGGGGACGCACCCGGATGGAGGCGTACCCGATGGCCGCGAGCCCCGCGAACACGGCGCCGAGGGCCATGGTGGCGGCCGGGCCGCGCTGATCCACGATCAGCCCGCCGACGATCGCGCCCAGCATGATGGCGATCTGGAACGCGGTGACCTGCAGCGCGATGGCGGACTCCACGCGACGCGGCTCGACGGTGGCGACCCACAGCTGGGAGACCACGGGCACCATGTTGAACCCGAGGCCCCAGGCGATCACGGCGACGGCGAGGACCGGCACCTGATCGGTCGTGGCCATCCCGATCAGCGCGAGCATGAGGATGGCGGGGCCCGCGGCGGCGGCCCAGCGGAGCCGGCGGGAGGCCCAGCCGCCGGCGACATTCCCCAGCAGCCCGCCGAGGCCCCAGGCCAGCAGCAGCACCGCCACCACGGAGACGTCGACCGCCTCGATCGCGACGCGGATGTACGGGTAGGCGGTGAAGTTCGCGAAGGCGGCAAGCCCCACCACGAGCACGCCAGCGATCAGGCGGCGGTTGGTCAGGGTCGCCCGCATCATCGCGAATCCGGCGCCGGGCGCCGCCGGGACGGGCGGCAGCAGCCGCCACAGGAGGACGCCCGCGGCGAGCGTGACCACGGACACCAGCACGAACACGGCGCGCCAGCCGATCAGGTCCCCGAGCACCGAGGAGACGGGCACGCCGATGATGGTGGCGGTGCTGGTGCCCAGGGCGACCGTGGTCGAGACCAGGGCGGGCCTCCCGGTGACGTGCACGCCCACCCCGAACGCGAAGGACCAGAAGCCGGCGAGCGCCGCCCCCAGCAGCACCCGGGCGGCGAGCACGACGGCCAGGCTCGGGGCGATCGAGACGACGAGGTTGGAGACCACGGCGAGGGCCAGCAGGCCGAGCATGACGGTGCGGCGGTCCGCGCGGGGCAGCACGGCGGCGATGGTGGGGGCGGTGATGGCCCCGGCGAGCGCGGTCGCGGCGACCGCGAGACCGGCACGCCCTTCGGTCACGCCGAGATCGGCGGCCATGCCCGGCAGCACGCCGGCGGGGATGAACTCGGAGCCGACCAGAGAGGCCGTGCCGGCGGAGAGCGCCAGGGCCGTCACCACCGGGTGGTGGACCCGGCCGGCGGGTCGGGGCGCGGAGGCGGGCGCATCCTCGGGTCCGCTCGGGGCGAGGGTGCGGGGCGAGGAGCTTGTCATGGTGACAGCATCTCCCATGCGGGCGGCCGATGACTGATCGGACCGCCGCACGGATTGATCGTGCGACCGCCGGCGGGGGCCGAGGGCCCCGCCGTCAGGGGGCGGTCGGGGTGCTGGGTCCGGCGGGCCGGCCGGCATCGGCCGACGGAGAAGGGCCGCTCGTGCCGGTGCGGGAGGAGGCGGCGGTCGGCGGGAGCGGCGATGCGCTCTCCCCGAGGGGACGCGGCGCACCCGGGGCGGCGATCTCCTCCTGCCGGGCGGCGCGGCGGGCTCGCAGGCGCACGCCGGCCAGGACGATCGTGAAGACGAGGAACAGCGCGCCGATGGCCGGCCCGCCGCCGCCGCTGAGGAAGGTCCAGACCGTGGCGCCCGCCCTGCTCGCGAGCAGGGCGTCGATCCCGGGCACCGGCGCCGGCAGCAGCACCACCGCGGAGAACGCCGGGACGGCCAGTCCCGGCAGGACCAGGGCGTAGGGGGACCAGCGGGTCACGAGGATCCCGAGCACGATCAGCACCACCCCGAGCAGGGTGCAGACCGCCGCGACCGGGTCCAGCCGGAAGTCGAAGGTCACCAGAGCCCGATAGACCCCGCTGCTGTATCCCCAGACCAGCGCGAGAGCACCGAGCAGGAGCATCACCGGTACCGCGATCATCCCCAGGAGGGCGGTGATCGCGGGCGCCGCGGGACGGCGACGGGCCAGGGCGAGCGCCCCGCCCATCGCCGCGGTGACGGGCAGCAGGGCGATGGGAAGTCCGAATCCGATCGCATCCAGCACGACGGTCGGCGGGACCGGGCTCCGGCTCCAGAAGGTCTCCAGGAGGGCCGGCGCCACGGCCGTCGCCACCGCCGGCAGCGCGTACAGCACCGTGACCAGCAGCCCGGCGGAGCTCCACACCCCGGTCAGCGCCAGGATCACCAGCAGCAGGATGCCGATGAGGATCAGGCCCAGCCCCCTCATCGCCACCGGCTCGGTCAGGTCCGGCACGCGGTCCAGCCGGTAGAAGGTCGTCTGGACGTACTGGTTCCAGGTCCGGCTGCCGACGGCGAGCAGCGCCAGGGAGAGGGGCGCCAGCACCAGTCCGACCAGCGCCGTGAGTATCCGCGGAAGAATCCTCGAACCGTTCATGCCAGGAGCTCCTCGTGCTGTCCTGCGACGACGACGGACGTCGATGCCCGCCGCGTCCGGGTCTCCCCGCAGTCTAGGGCGGCGGCGCGGTCCCCGGCAGGATGTACAGCGGACGCACAGCTCGTCGGGGGCACCGGGACAGGTGCGAATCCCTACGATCAGCACATGAGCAGCCACGGCGACCATCGCCCGCCCCCGTCCACCGATCCGTCCGTCCCGGCCCCGCGGCGCCGGGTCTCCTCCCGCACGCTGACCTGGATCGTCGCCGCGGCAGCGGTGCTCGTCCTGGGGCTCGGCGGGTTCTTCATCGGCTCCCGCATCTACGCCGACCAGCGCAACGCCGCCGCTCCGGAGGCCTTCACCGCGACCTCGGAGGCCGCCGCCGCGAGCGACGGCGGCGGCGGGAGCACCGGTGCGGCGGCGGGCGAGGTCGAGGGGACGTGGACGGTCGCCGAGGGATCGCAGGCCGGGTACCGGGTCGCCGAGGTCCTCAACGGCCAGGACGTCACCGTCGTGGGCCGCACGGAGACCGTCACGGGCAGCGCAGAGATCAGCGGGACCTCCCTCTCCGAGACGCGGATCGTCGTCGACCTGGCCTCCGTGGAGACCGACGCGACCCAGCGCGACGAGTACTTCCGCACCCAGGCGATAGACACGGCGACCCACCCCGAGGCCGTCTTCACCCTCACCGCGCCCGTCGACGTCGCGGCCCTGGCCGAGACCGGCACCGCGACCGTCACCGTCCCGGGGACGCTCGAGATCAACGGACAGACCCAGGACGTCCGGATCGAGCTGACCCTCGCCCGGTCGGAGGACGGCAGCCTGACCGTCGTCGGCGCGGCCGACATGACCTGGTCCGACTACGGCGTCGAGGCCCCGGACCTCGGCTTCGTGAGCGTCGAGGACGCCGGGCAGATCGAGTTCTCCCTGGTCCTGGCGACCGCCTGATCGCGCGGTACGGTGCTGGCCATGACCTATGCGCTCAGCGGCTCCCGTCCCGTCCCCGCGACCCCGATGCAGGCCTATGCGCTGCTCAGCGACGTGCCCCGCACCGGGGAATGGAGCATCCAGACCGAGGTCGTCACCTGGGAGGGCGATGCCCGCGGCGTCGGGGCGACGTTCTCCGGTCGCAACCGCACCCCGCAGCGGGAGTGGACCACCGTCTCCCGCGTGATCGAGGACGTGCCCGGCGAGGCCTTCGCCTGGGCCGTCGGCCCGGGTGAGGCGATCTGGGGATACCGGATGGAGCCGCACGACGAGGGCACCCTGCTGACGCTGCACACCGCCTTCACCGAGCGCACCGCGGCGTACTTCGTCGAGCGCTTCGGCGAGGACGCCGCCCGCGAGGAGGAGATCCGCCGCCGGGCCGCCGAGGAGGGCATCCCCGCCACCCTCGAGCGCATCGCCGGGATCCTCGCGCAGGAGCACGGGCCCTCGCCCGAGGACTGACCCGGCCTCCGCCCCGCACCGACCCAGACATGACGAAAGCCCCCGTCGCAGGACGGGGGCTTTCGAAGACCGGGATGAATCCCCTGGTCAGGAGCGGTAGCGGCGGGATTTGAACCCGCGGTACGGGGTTACCGTACACATCATTTCGAGTGATGCACCTTCGGCCGCTCGGACACGCTACCGCCGGATATCCTACGTCTCCCCCGCTCCCCGACCAAACGGGCCGCCGCCCGCCGCGAGTCAGATCACGTTCCGGTCCGGGCGCGACCGCCTGCTCAGGCGGCGTGCTCGGCGCGGATCATCTCGGCGCACTTCTCCCCGATCATCATCACGGTGATGTTGGGGTTGACCGTGACGATCTCCGGCATCACCGAGGCATCGGCCACCCGCAGGCCGCGCACGCCCCTGACCCGCAGCTGCGGGTCCAGCGGGGCGGAGGGGTCGTCGGCCGCGCCCATCGGCACCGTGCCCACGGGATGGTAGACGGTGTTGTGGGTGCGGCGGATGTACTCGGCGAGCTGCTCGTCGGTGGTCGCATCGGCCCCGGGAGCCAGCTCGCGGCCGGCCCACTGCGCCATCGCCGGCTGCGCCATGATCTCGCGGGCCTGGCGGATGCCGGCGATCATCACCCGCATGTCGTGGCCCTCCGGGTCGGTGAAGTAGCGCGGGTCGACCTTGGGCTTGTCCCGGAAGTCGATCGAGCGCAGCCGGACCGTCCCGGTGGAGCGGGCGTGCGTGACGTTGGGCGTCAGGCAGATCATCTCGTCGGCGGTGGGATAGCCGGCGCGGTAGGTGTGCATGTCGAAGGGCACCGAGCCGTAGTGCATCATCAGGTCCGGCCGGTCCAGGCCCTCCTGCGTGGCGGCGAAGATGCCGATCTCCCACCACTGGGTGGACTCGCGGACCATCGGCCGCTTCGCCTCCCACTGGACGACGCCCTCGGGGTGGTCCTGCAGGGTCGAGCCGACGCCGGGAGAGTCCACCAGCACCTCGATGCCGACCTCCTCGAGGTGCTCGCGGGGCCCGATGCCGGAGAGCATGAGCAGCTGCGGGGTGTTGATGGCCCCGGCGGAGACGATCACCTCGCGCCGCGCCGCGATGCGGGTGCGGCGGCCGAAGGCGTTGTCGAGGACCTGCACGCCCGTGCAGGTCCCGGTCCCGTCGATCTCCAGCTTCGCGACCCAGGAGTCGGTGAGGATCGTGAGGTTCTCCCGCTCCAGGATCGGATGCAGGTAGGACACCGAGGAGGAGGAGCGGGTGCCGTCGTCCTTGCGGTTGACCTGGAAGAAGTTCGCGCCGCGCACCACCGTCTCGCCGGTGTTGAACCGTGCGCGCGGGATGCCCGCCTGCTCGCAGGCGTCCAGCAGGGCGATGCCGCACGGATCGGCCGGCGGCACGTTCATGAGGCGCACCGGCCCGTCATGGCCGTGCAGCGGGCCGTCGTCCTCGTTGTCCTCGAGCCTGGTGAACAGCGGGAAGGTGCTCTCGGCCTCCCAGCCCTCGGCGCCGTGCGCGTGCGCCCACTCGTCGAGGTCCTCGCGCGGGGCCCAGAAGGCGATGCACGAGTTGTGGGAGGAGCAGCCGCCGAGGACCTTCGCCCGGGCGTGGCGCATGAAGGAGTTCCCGTTCTCCTGCTCCTCGATCGGGTAGTCCCAGTCGAAGCCGGACTCGAGCAGCTCCATCCAGCGGTCCAGCTGCAGCACCACGTCGTGGTCGGTGTCGTGGGGGCCAGCCTCGAGCAGGCCGACGGTGACGTCGGGGTCCTCGCTCAGGCGGGCGGCGACCGCGGCGCCGGCGGAGCCGCCGCCGACGACGACGTAGTCGAAGGTGCGGGTCGTCTTCATGGGTGGGTGCTCCCTCACTTCTCGGTGCCGGCTGTGCCGCTGTGGTCCGCGAACCAGCCGGTCACGGCCGGTGCGAGGTTCTGGTAGATGTGCTTGACCTCCTGGTACTCGGCCAGGCCCGTCGGCCCCAGCTCGCGGCCGACGCCGGACTGCTTGAACCCGCCCCACTCCGCCTGCGGCAGGTAGGGATGGAAGTCGTTGATCCAGATGGTGCCGTGGCGCAGGCGGCGGGCCACCCGCTGGGCACGGCCGGCGTCCTGCGTCCACACGGCGCCGGCGAGCCCGTAGATCGTGTCGTTGGCGGTGGCGACGGCCTCGTCCTCGCTGCGGAAGGTCTCCACGGTGACCACGGGGCCGAAGGCCTCGTCCCGCACCACGCTCATGCCGCGGCGCACCTGGTCCAGCACGGTGGGGAGGTAGTAGGAGCCGGAGGCGAGATCGCCCTCGCCGAACCGCCCGCCGCAGCGCAGCCGCGCCCCCTCGTCGATGCCGGCCTGCACATAGGCGTGGACCTTGTCGCGGTGCTGGGCCGAGATCAGCGCGCCCGTCTCCGCGTCCTCGTCGAAGGGGCCGCCCAGGCGGATCCCCTCGGCGCGGCGCACCAGCTCGTCGACGAAGTCCTCGGCGATCGACTCCTCGAGGATCAGCCGGGCCCCCGCCGAGCACACCTGGCCGGAATGGACGAAGGCGGCGTTCAGGGCGTTGTCCAGGGCGGCGTCGAGATCGGCGTCGGCGAAGACGACATCGGGGTTCTTGCCGCCCAGCTCGAGGGCGACCCTCTTGACGGTGGCGGCGGCGTTGGCGGCCAGCAGCCGACCGGTCGCCAGGCCTCCGGTGAAGGAGACCATGTCGACGTCGGGGTGCGTGGACAGCGGCGTGCCGCAGGCGGCGCCGGCGCCGAGGACCAGGTTCGCGACGCCGGCGGGCAGCTCGAGCTCCTCGAGCACCTGCATCATGAGGATCGCGGTGTGCGGGGTGAGCTCGGCGGGCTTGAGCACGAAGGCGTTGCCGGCCGCGAGCGCCGGCGCGATCTTCCATGCGGCCTGCAGCAGCGGGTAGTTCCACGGGGTGATCAGGGTGCACACGCCCACGGGCTCGTGCTCGATGCGGCTGGCCACGCCCGCGTCCCCGGCGTCGACCACCCGGCCGGCGTCCTGACCGGCGAGCTTGCCGAAGTAGTCGAAGCAGGCGGCGATGTCGTCCATGTCGATGCGGGACTCGACGATCCGCTTGCCGGTGTCCAGCGACTCGGCGCGGGCGAACTCCTCCTTCCGCTCCCGCAGCCGGGCGGCCGCGCGCAGCAGCAGGTCCCCGCGCTGCGGGGCGGGCACGGAGGACCAGACGCCGGAGTCCACGGCCCGGCGGGCGGCGCGGATCGCGGCGACGGAGTCGCGGTCGTCGGCCTCGTCGACGATGGCGACGACCTCGCCGTTCGCGGGACAACGGATCTCGCGGGTGCCGCCGCCGATGGCGGACGTCCATTCGCCGTCGATGTACAGGGTGCGGAGCATGGTGCCTCCTCGAGGGGCGGTGGGTGGTCGGGGCGCCGTCAGGGCGCCGTGTCGATGCGGAAGTCGTCCTGCCAGTCGGTGACGACGGGGTTCTCCTCGGTGATGGCCGCGCCGCGCCGCCCCTCGGAGATCCGCAGGAACTCCAGGTGCGACTCGTAGTGGCCGAGGACGTCGGCGATGAGCTGCTCCACGGTGTAGCCGAACACGTCGTACCCGTGGGAGCCGGTGGCGGTGAACACCTCCAGCCGGTAGTAGCGGCCGCGCTCACTGACGGTGCGGTAGGCGAAGGCCGGCAGCTCCCGGCCGACGGGATAGATCTGGTAGGTGAAGTCCTGCTGGTCGGGGAACCGGGCCCGCAGCAGCAGGGAGTCCACCTCGCTGCCCTCGACCTCGCAGCGCTCGAGCTCGGCCTCCACCCCCGTGGCCGCGAGCTCCTGCACGAGGGACTCGAGAGCGGGCCGGGCGACGGTGTCGAGGTAGCGGACGCTCTGGGCGCGCTGAGGGAAGCCCATCGACCGCTTCAGGCGCTGGCGCCAGCTGGTCTCCTGCGCGCCGAAGCGGCTGGGGACGGTCGCCCGGTAGCCCTCGCGCTGGCGGGCCTCGATCCTCAGGGCGCGCAGCAGGGAGGCCATCACGAGGTACAGCAGCACCGAGACCGGCAGCCCGATGATGAGGGTCGCCGCCTGCAGGGTGGGCACGCCGCCCACCAGCAGCATCGCCAGGGTCAGCAGTCCGGTGGCGACCGCCCAGAACACGCGCAGCCACACCTGGCCGTCCTGCTTCGGATCCTCGATGATCGAGGTGAAGTTCGCGAGGACGAGCGCCCCGGAATCGGCCGATGTGACATAGAACAGGAATCCGGTCAGCAGCGCGACCGCGATCACCGCCGGCGCCGCAGGATACTGCTGGAGCAGATCGAAGAACGCACGTTCGGGGAGATTCATGGCGGTCTCGGCGAATGCCACGTCACCGCGCATCGCGATCTCGAGGGTCGAATTCCCGAAGATCGACACGAAGATCGTGATGAACGCGAAGGGGATGGCGAGCACGCCGGCCACGAACTGGCGGATCGTCCGCCCGCGCGAGATCCGCGCCAGGAACAGGCCCACGAACGGGGCCCACGCCACCCACCACGCCCAGAAGAACAGCGTCCACGCCTGCATCCAGGCATCGGGCTGCTCCCAGGCGAAGGTATCCATGAGCATCCCGGAGAACCCGGTGGCGAAGTCGCCGACGTTCATGACCAGGCCGTCCAGCAGGCGGCGGGTCTCCCCCGTGACGAGGATCCACACCAGCAGCGCGATCGCGAGGATGACGTTGAGCTCCGAGAGGCGGCGGATCCCCTTCTCGACGCCCGTGGCCGAGGAGATCGTCGCCAGCGCCACCGCGAGCACGATCAGGGAGATCTGGGCGGCCACGCCGTCCGGCGTCCCGAACAGCACGTGCATGCCGTAGCTGAGCTGGACCACGCCGATGCCCAGCGTGGTGGCGATGCCGAAGACGGTCCCGAGCACCGCGAGGATGTCCACGCTGTGCCCGGCCCAGCCGTCGACCTTCCTGCCGAACAGCGGCGCGAGCAGGGAGCGGATGCTCAGCGGCAGGTTCCAGCGGTAGGCGAAGAAGGCGAAGGCACCGCCCATCAGCGCATACATCGCCCAGCCGACGGGGCCGTAGTGGAACAGCGTCCACACGATCGCCTGCCGTGCGGCGTCGACCGTGCCGCCCTCGCCGACGGGCGGCGCCAGGTACTGGGCGGCCGGCTCCGAGACGGCGAAGAACATCAGGTCGATGCCGATGCCCGCCGCGAAGAGCATCGCCGTCCAGGTGAACAGGCTGAACTGGGGCGTGGCGTGGTCCGGTCCCAGCCGGATGCGACCGGCCGAGGACAGCGCCAGGTAGAGCACGAACACGACCACCACCGCCGCGGTGAGGACGAAGTACCACCCGAAGCTCGTGGAGATCCACGCCACGACCGTGGTGATGACGGCGCCGGCGCTGTCGCGGGCGATGATCGCCCACAGCGCGGTGGCGAGGATGACGACCGCGGAGCCGATGAGGACGGGCCATCGGGGGGCGGGATCGTGCACGGTGCGGGAATCGGTCGTGGTCGCCTGCGTCTGCACCATGCTCACCCGTCTGCGTTTCGTATCGTCCGTGCGTCATCGATCCCATGTGTTCGGCGCACGCCCGGGGCGGAGCCGACGCCGAGTGTAACAAATCGACGATCCCGAGGTTCCGGAGTGCGATTCCTCGCCGATTTCCTCTACGATTCTCCGTCGGCTCCTGAGTCTTCTCGGGAGGATTCCGCCGGCGGCAGCGCCAGGTCCGCCAGGGCGATCCCGGCGCCCGAGTACAGGTTCAGCACCGAGCCCACCCCCTCCCCCTCGAGATGCTCGACCTGGTCCTGGTGCTGGGCCACGGCGGCGACCGTCCCGGCGAAGTCCGCCTCGCGCAGCTGCTGGAGGGCGAAGACGTTCGAGTCATGGATGGGCATCGCCAGGATGACCGTCTGCACGAAGCCGCCGGTGCGTATCCGATGCCAGAAGTCGAGGTCCGTCGCGTCCCCCTCGACGACGTGGTACCCCTGGGCATGCAGGCGCTGGACCACGCCGTGGTCGTTGTCCACCCCCAGCACCCGGCGCTCCCCCGACTCGAGCAGCCGCTCGTAGGTCGCCCGGCCCACCCGGCCCATGCCGAAGACGACCACGTCCACCCCGGTGGTGTCGATCGGACGGTCGGCCTCGCGCAGACGGGCGGGATCGGCCTCGGGGAGGCGCTCGGCGAGCCGGGCGATGATCCGTGCGGAGCGGGCGTTGAGCACCGAGGAGATCACCATGCCGAGCGCGACGGCGATCGCCACGACGGCCAGCCACCGCTGCCCGAGCAGGCCGCCGCCCACCCCCACCGCCGCGACGATGAGGGAGAACTCCGAGAAGTTGCCCAGCACCAGGCCGATCCGCAGCGAGGTCCGGTTGCGCAGCCCGAACAGACGGCTGAGCAGGGCGAAGCTGACGATCGTGGTGGGCAGAAGCACCGCGCACAGCAGCACCGCCAGCACCAGGTCCTGCCAGCGCGGCACGACCTCCAGGCCGATGGTCAGGAAGAACCCGACCAGCAGCAGCTCCTTGATCCCGAACAGCGCCTTGGACAGGTCCAGCGCCCGCGGGTGCGAGGCCAGCAGCATGCCGATCACCAGCGCGCCGAGGTCGCCCTCGATGCCGACCAGCTCGAACAGGGCGTAGCCGGGCCCGATCGCCGCGACCACGCCGAACAGGATCAGCAGCTCCCCCCAGCCCACCAGGTCGAGGACCTGCCGCAGCACCCAGGCGGCCGGGATCAGCAGCAGGACCACGGCGATCGCCCAGGGGCTCGGCGCATGCCCCTCGCTGCCGGAGATGAAGGCGACCGCGGCGAGGTCCTGGATGACGAGGATGGCGATCGCCGTCTGCCCGTAGAGGGAGCCGTCGTCCGAGCGCTCCTCGAGCACCTTGACGCACAGCACCGTCGAGGAGAACGACAGGGCGAATCCGACCAGCGCCAGGGTGCGCCAGCCGCCGTCGAGGTCGGCCAGACCCAGCGCGCCGGCCAGCAGCAGCGTCACCGCCCCCAGGACCATGCTGACGGCCATGTCGGCGGCGGCGGTGCCGAAGGCCTCGGGACGCAGGATGGTCCGGGCGTCGAACTTCAGGCCGATGGTGAACAGCAGCAGGGTGACGCCCAGGTGGGAGGCCTGCTCGAGCCCGGGGAACGCGGTGACGCCCAGGGCCCCCAGCAGGAAACCGGCCGCCAGGAAGCCCACCAGCGGCGGCACCCGCAGCAGGTGCGCGACGATGCCCAGGACGGTGGCCGTCCCCAGCGTCGCCACGATCTCGACCATGGTCGGGGTCCTCACCTCGGATCACCAGGGCACGGGCCTCCCTGCCTGCTCCGATGCTAGCGCCGCGGGGGTCAGCGGGAGGCGCCGCAGCGCGATCTCGCTCCGCACAGGGACTCCTGGATGAGCTCGCACACCTCATCGATGTCCCGGGCCGAGGACGCGGCGGAGCTCGGCACGGCCAGGCAGCGGGCGAACAGACGGCGCGCCCGGCCGCGCAGCAGCCGGGGCGTCCGCCCGGGGTCCGCGTGCAGGGGCTGCATGTGCAGCGGGGTGAACAGACGGCGCGTCTCCACATCGCGCTGCGCGAGCGCCGCCGCAAGGCGGGGCACGGCCTCGTCATCGGCCGCGTTCTCGTCCAGCCGGAGCACCGTGAGCCAGCAGTTGTCCTCGGCGTCGTCCTCGCCTCCGAGGATGTGCAGCCCGGGCACGGCATCGCAGAGCTCGCGGTACCGGGAGCGGTGGCCCCGCCGCGCCGCGACGAACTCGGCGAGCCGGCTCAGCTGCGCGGTGCCCAGGGCTGCCAGCACGTTGGAGAGGCGGTAGGCGTAGCCGACCTCACGGTGCAGATAGTGCGCGACCGGCTCCCGGGCCTGGGTGGCCAGGTGCAGGACACGGTCGGCCAGGTCGTGGTCGTCGGTGAGGACCGCCCCTCCGGAGGAGGTCGTGACGATCTTGTTGCCGTTGAACGACATGGCGGCCGCGCTCCCCGAGGCGCCGGCCGGGATGCCGCAGCGGTGGGAGCCGAGGGACTCCGCCGCGTCCACGAGCAGCACCGCCCCGTGCCGGGCGGCGATCCGGCCCAGCCGGTCGTGGTCGGCGACCTTGCCGTAGAGGTCCACCGGGAGCACGGCGCGGATCGGCCCGCCGACCCCGTGGGGGCTCTCGCAGACCTCCTCCACGAGGTCCGGGTCGATGTTCCCGGACATGTCGCAGTCCACCAGCACGGGCGTCGCCCCGACGTAGGCGATGGCGTTGGCGGTGGCGACGAAGGTGAGCGTCGGGCAGACGACCCGGTCCCCCGGGCCGATCCCCGCGGCCAGCAGCTGCAGGTGCAGGGCGGCGGTCCCGCTGCTCACCGCGACCGCGCGGGCGCGTCCGGTGAGGGCGGCGAGCGCCTCCTCGAAGCGCCCCAGGTCGGGCCCGACGGGAGCGATCCATCCCTCGGCCAGCACCCGGGCGAGCGCCTCCTGCTCCAGGGGGCCGACGTGCGGCACCGACAGGGGGATCCTCACGATGCCAGCGCTCCTGCGTAGGTCCGGGCCGGGGGCGCGGGACGGTCGGACGGGGTGGGAGGGGAGGCCACGAGCATCGAGCGCACGGCATCAGACCATTCGTCGACGCCGGGCAGGTCCCGGGGGTCGATGCTCTCGCAGCGCACGCGATGGATCCCGTCCTGGTCCGTGCAGCCGAGGATCTCGTGCGCGGTCATGAGGTCCTCGTGGAGCTTCTCCCCCGGGCGCAGCCCTGTGTACACCACATCGCACTCGACCCCGGCGAGCTCC
>Ga0302349_1001626_pt1 | contig 16636 bp, 12 predicted proteins | sample PhyAR1_FD_202176 | JGI IMG/M metagenome (GOLD analysis project Ga0302349, IMG submission 202176) | Leaf surface microbial communities from alfalfa plants in UC Gill Tract Community Farm, Albany, California, United States - DLSL A.R1... | ecosystem: Host-associated > Plants > Phyllosphere >...
CGTGGCGCTTGACGCTCGCGATGGTGCGGTCGACGTTCGTGACGGCCTGACGCTTCGCGGTCTCGCCGACCAGGACCTCGCCGTCCTTCGTGAAGGCGACGATCGACGGCGTGGTGCGGAGGCCCTCGGCGTTCGCGATGACGGTGGGCTCGCCACCCTCGAGCACGCTGACGACCGAGTTGGTGGTTCCGAGGTCGATGCCTACTGCACGTCCCATGTGTTGTCTCCTCGTGTTGGGGCAGGGTGCTGGACTTGCGTCCGGTGGACTCAAGTCTACTCACCCCGGCGTGCGCGTCAAGCCGTGGGAGGACGAGTTGCGTCGAAGTGGCGCAGGTTTTGTAAACATAGCGCCCGGCATATATTCAAATTCAACATAGAAAATTCCACATGTCCATGTTGGAGCCGTGTGTCGCACGGCACTCATCCGAAAGACAACTCCTCTCACATGAAGAAGACCATCCGTGCAGTCGGGGCCGCTGGGCTCGCCGCTGCAACCATCGTCACCGGACTGAGCTTTGGGCCGGCTGCATCCCGAGCTGAGACCTCCGACACGGCGTCATCAGTCGGCGGCGCACGCCTCACCGGGAAACTCGTCACCGCGTTCAGGAACCCGATCTCGGAGTGGTACGGCGTCGGTCAGCCGTCCAAAGGAGTGCAGGTGAGGGCACCTTCCTCGACCAGCTTGGCAGGGGCTCTCCGGTCGGCGACGAACTACGAGATTCCGGGCCTCGACGAAACCGGCCCCGTCATTGCCGAGAACGGCCTCTGCCTTCAGCTGAACTCGGAGAAGGTGGTTGGTGCTACTTGTGACGGATCGGAATCCCAGCAATGGACGTTGAAGGTCATGACCGTGGCCTTCGGACGATCCGCTGAGTCATTGGTTCCGGTGAGCGCGCCGACGGCCACCTTGACCTCGAACGGGGCTCTGTTTGTTTCCGCCGCGACTGACTCGATCGTCGTCGATCATTTGAAGGAGGTGTTCTCTGCAATCGTGACTGATGCCGACCCGCTCGGAGGTACCGCGACCGTATCCGGCTCAGCACCAAAGACGGCGTCGAACGTTCTCGTTGAGTGGACGGACGAAAACGGAAGGAACAAGCAGAAGTATGTCTCCGTCTCGGGCGGGAAGTACTCCACGCTGCTGAGTGGGCTTCCGATCGGTTCAACGAACGTGTCACTCACCGCCCTGTACGGGTCGGAAGAGCTTGCGGCCACAACGGTGGCTGTGAAGCTCGAGGTTGCCCCGGTGACGGCGACGGCCACCTTCGACGCCGCTGTCGACACTGTCGTTCAGGTCTCCGGAAACGCTCAGCCCAACGCGAAGGTCAGCATCAGACACGGCGAGCGTGACATCGTCACCGTGACCGCCAACGCCGACGGCGAATGGAGCACTCCCGTCAACCCGCCGAACGCGCCTGGCGTGTACAACCTTTCCGCTGGCCAGGAGATCCGCGGTCAGGACAACGGCCGCGTGAACCTTGATGTCGACTACGGCCCTGGCGTCGAGATCACATCGCCAGGGGATGATTTCGAGCTCGACCCAGGGGAGACGCTCGCGATCAAGGGAAATGCCCAGGCCGGTGCGAGGATCGCGGTGCACGAGAAGGGTGAGCAGGACGAGCTCGCCAGCGTCACGGCGAGCGGCAATGGGTCATACCTCGTCCCGATTACCGGGCTTCAGGACCGGGAGTACAAGCTCCTCGTCGAGAGCATCTCGAAGGGTCACAACCGCACCACCGCGGAGCTCACGGTCAACCAGGGTAAGTCGTCCGTAACGAACCCGACGGCCGAGGTCGAGTTCGACGCCGACTTCACGAAGAAGGCGACCGTCAAGGGCACCGGCGCGGCCGGGGGCACGATCACGGTCAAGGACGAGGACGGCAACCCGATCGGTGGCCCCGTCGAGGTCGTGGGCAACGACAACGGCATCGGTGCCTGGTCGACCGAGATCGACCCGGTCGGGCCGGACAAGCACACCCTCACGGTCGAGCAGACCGGAGTCGACCGCACCCAGAGCGTCGCCCTCGAGGTCGACTTCGGGGCACCAGTGTCCGCTGCCGGTCCGGATGCCGCTTTCGAAGGGAGCACCACGACGATCACCGGTACCGGTGCTGACGGCGCCCACATCGTGATCTCCGAGAACAACGCTCCGGTTGCTTCCGGGACGGTCGAAGACGGTGCGTTCTCCATCCCGGTCGAGAAGATCCAGGACGGCGAGCACACTTACGAGGTCACCCAGACCGCCCGGGGAAACACGGTCTCGTCGACCGAGGTCACCGTGACCCGGGATGCGGCCGTGACGCCGGTGACACTGACCTCCCCGCGGTCCGGCGACAGCTACCCGAAGAAGTCGACCGTGCGCTTCACCGGTACCGGCACCCCTGGCGCGACCGTCCTGCTCGACGCTTTCGGCGGACTCGCGGACTACTCCACGCAGGTCGGTTGGGACGGCAACTGGACCATCGACCGACCGATGAACATCGGCACCTACCGCTTCGACGTCGTCCAGACCGCGAAGGGTCAGGAGAGCCGCGTCGACGGAATCGAACTGGTCGAGGAGGGCACGCCCGTCGACCGACCGTTCAAGGTGACCGCGCCCACGTCCGGGTCGACCCACAAGGACGAACTGGTGACGTTCGAGGGTGACGGCACGCCGGGCAGCAAGATCACGATCGACCCGAAGGTGCCGGGCCTCAAGACGACCACCGTGACGGTCGAGCTGAACGGGAAGTGGTCGGTCGACCGGTGGCTCGGGACCGGCGCCTACGACTTCGACGTCTACCAGACCTCGCCGGAAGGCAACGAGACCGGCCGCACCGACATCCAGATCAACCAGCCAGCCAGCGTCACCCGTCCGTTCGCGGTGACCTCGCCCCGGGACAACACGGATCACAAGAACGAGAAGGTCACCTTCACCGGTACCGGCACGCCCGGCTCCGACGTCCTGGTGCACGTGAGCAACTTCACCTCCGCCGACGTCAGCGCCACCGTGCAGTCGAACGGGTACTGGCAGGTCGACAAGTGGCTGGGGAGCGGCACGTACGTCATCGACGTCACCCAGAAGACCGACGGTGTCCTCGACGGCACGACGACGCTGCACCTGAACAACCCGGACGCACCCGTCGACAAGCCGTTCGAGATCACCAGCCACAAGGACGGCGACACCTTCGTTCCCGACCATGAGGAGCAGTTCCGCGGCACCGGTGCGGCAGGGGCGCTGATCACCATCGACCCCGGCAACGGCCTCAAGGCGGTCACCACCGAGGTCCGCAGCACCGGCGACTGGCAGGTCGGGAAGTGGCTCGGCAACGGTTCCTACACCTTCACCGTGAGCCAGACCAAGAACGGTGAGACCACCACCCTCATGCCCTTCACCATCACCCCCACGAAGTAACCCTTCAGCAGGACAGCACGCATCGAGCGCTGACCGGGCGGGCGGAGTGCACGAGCACCCCGCCCGCCCCCGCACGTGCCACCTCGACCCGCCCGACTCGACACCGAAGGAAGACCATGCGCACCCCGATCATCGTGAGCGTCCTCGCCGTTGCCCTCGTCTCGCTCAGCGCCTGCGCCGCGAACGCCCCTACCCCGTCGCCGACCCCCACCAGCAACGCACACGCCACCGCCGAAGCGACATGTGCCGACGGCGTCGCGATGCTCCGCGCGGACGACCAGGAGAGCAAGCACGACGGCTGCGACGTGTTCGACGTCCTGGGGAACGGCAACACGCTCACCGTCGGCGCCGTCAAGCAGCTCACCATCGAAGGCGACCACAACACCGTCACCGTGCACGCGGTGGAGACCGTCACCAGCAGCGGTACCGACAACACCATCTACTACGACGGTGACGAGCCGGCCTTCGAGGAGCTCGGCTCCGGCACCTCGGTGATCCCCTCCTCCGCTCGCTGAGGCAGGACGACCGCACACACCGATGCCACCGCGGCCCGCGCGAGCGGGCCCCGGTGGCATCGGTGTGCCTGCGGGCCGCAAGACGAGCCCCCGCACAGCGAGCCCTCCGGACTCAGCCACCCCGGGGACGAACGAGACGGTACCAGCGCCGACCGGGCCTCCAGTCCGCCTCCGGACCGCAGTCCCACGACGGCACCACCGACACGTACCGACACCGTCGAGGCAGGTCCCGACGAGCTCAGCTCCGGTACGAGGGGCGCAACGCGACACCGAGAAACGACGAGGGCGGGGAACCGATGGTTCCCCGCCCTCGTCGTCGGTGCTCGCCTCGCGTCGCTCTCAGCGCGGTCCCCGGTAGGAGTAGTTCAAGGCGTAGGGATCTCGACTCGATGACCGCAACATCGTGACCACGGCCCCGAGCGGCTCGGAACCGGCGTCGCGAAGGGCAGCCACGGCCTGCGCGAAGTGCTTGCGACTCGTTCGACGGGATGCCGCCGCGAGGAGCGCTCCACCCGCCAGTCGACCCAGGATCGCCGCATCCGCCACAGGCAGCAACGGGGGTGCGTCGACGATCACCACGTCGAACTGCGCCTCGAGATCGGCCAGGAGCGCCGTCATGCCGACACTGCTGAGCATCTCCGCCGGGTTGGGCGGCACCTGCCCGGACGGCAGGACCACGAGACCGCTGCGACCCCAGGGCTGCAGCGCGTCCGGCAACTCAGCGCGGCCGATGAGGACGTCCGTCAGACCGACGGCGCCCTCGACGCCCATCAGGTCAGCGACCCGGGGCCGACGGAGATCACCGTCGACCAGCACGACCCGCTGGTCGTCCTCGGCGAGGGCGAGCGCCATGTTCACGGCGACGGTGCTCTTCCCCTCGGCCGGCAAGGAGGACGTGACGACGAAGCTCTTCGACTCGCGTCCGAGCTCGAGGAAGCGCAGGTTCGTCCGGAGCCTTCGGAACGCCTCGGAGCGCGGGGCGAGTGGATCGTTGTGGACGGCCAACGGCCGATCTCGGAAGTCCCGGTGGAACGGCACCTCACCCAGGACCGGGATCCCCCCGGTCTCCTCGATGTCCGCACGCCCCTCGAGACGGGTGTCGAGTGCGACACGGAGCCCCGCGCCTGCGAGGCCGGCCAGGAGGCCCAGTGCGAGTCCACCGACGAGGTTCGACACGACGCGCGGTGACGCCGGAGCCTCCGGGACGAGAGCAGGTTGCACGGTCTCGATGCGGAACGGACTCGTTCCGTCTGCCGCCGGCTTCTCGAGCGTCCCCGCGACGACGTCGGCCAGGCTCGCTCCGATGGCGTTCGCGATCTGGCTCGCGGCCGTCGGCGAGCCGTCGGTCACCGTGATGTCGATGATGACGCTGTCGATCGGAGTCTGCGTCGCCACCTTCTTCGCGAGCTCGTTCGACGTCATCCGGAGCCCGAGCTCGTCGATGACCGGTTGGAGGACCCTCGCCCCGGTGGCGACCGCGGCGAAGGACTGCACCTTCTGCTCTGCGGCGGTGCCACCCTGCGCGAGTTCGCTCGTGTTCGTGGAGCCGGCGACCGAGACGTACAGGCTCGTTGTCGCCTTGTACTCCGGGACGGCCGTGAGGTTGACCGCCGAGGCTCCGAGCAGGCCGAGGAGGGCACCACTCAGGATGAGGAGCCACCCCTTGCGGAGGGTGCGGAGGACGGTGCGGAGGTCCATGTCGTTCCGTTCTGGTTCGGGTTGTTCGTGGGACTCGTTCAGAGGAGGGATCGGTACAGCTGGACGTGCTCGCGGACGGCCCGGTCGATCGTGAGACGGTCGCGGACGGCCGCGGCGTTGCGCTCGAACGCTGCCGTGGCAGCGGCGTAGTGCTCGATCCGGTGGAGCGCGAGGTCGAACCAGCGTTCGACGTCGTCGGGGTGCGGACGCTCCCAGCCGGGTGGGACCTGTTCATCGGCACCGCTGACGTCGAAGAGCAGGACGGGGAGTGCGGTCAGTGCTGCTTCACTCGTCACCGTCGAGAGCGCTTCGCGGTGCGACGGCAGGACCAGGAAGTGTGACCTCGCCATCTCGGGGCCGATCTCGTCACGCGTGCGGGTGCCGAGGTACTCGACCGCGTCCGCGACCCCGAGCCGTCGCGCCGCTTCCTCGAGTTCCGGGCGCAGGGTCTCTCGGTGCGAGACGATCCGCAGACGGACGGGTCGACCCGAAGCGCGTACCCGCCGCACGAGCTCGAGCGCCAGGTGCACACGTTTGAACGCCACCAGCTGCCCGACGTAGAGCAGCTCCCATGGCTCGCCGGGCGCGGGAGCACGGTGGACGACCGGGGCGAACCGCTCCACGGCCAGTGCGCTCCGGATGACGGCGACCTTGTCCGCTCGCACCCGGTCTCCGAGGCGTCGGCGCTCGTCCTCGGTGAAGACGACGACACGATCGGCCCGCTGCTCGATGGCGTTCCGGACGACGCGGTGGTGCCAAGGCTTCCACCCGCTCGTGTGGTGCGTGAACACGATGCGCTGCCGGGACGGCGCGAGGGCACGGAGACACGCGTTCGTGAGGTGGTTGAGGTGCACGACGTCGAACCCGCGCCAGTCACCGCGGAAGTGCGGCGCCGCGGTCGTCACGTCGACGCCGGCGGCCAACAGTCCGTCGGCCAGCAGACTGTCGGGTGTCTCGGCCATGTGCGTTGCGCGGTACTCCGCGGTCTGACCGAAGATGCCGGAGAGCATGAGGAGCTTCACGCTGCGACCTTTCGTTGATCGTCGAGGCCGCGGCCTCGTTGGGTGTGCCGAGGAGTCCGAGCAGGAGCGGCACGAGGACGAAGTAGATGATGTTCTGCTCGATGACGCCGAACGAGGTGACGCCGGCTTGTGCGGTCCACAGCATCAGCAGGGCGCTGCCGTAGGCGGAGAGCATCGTGTTCGTGCGGATGCGGAGCACGTCGCTCACGCACAGCAGGATCGCTGCCGCCACGCCGGCACCGATCACACCGATGACGCCGAAGCAGAGGTACCCCTCGAACCACGTCGGCAGGAGCTGGTCCTTCCCGAGGAAGCTGTGGTAGACGACGTGGTTGTAGACAGCCGTGCTCGAAGCGGTCCGAGCGACGTCCGGCGCTCCCGGGACCGGGGACAGGAGCGACAGGCCGAACGTCTCGATCCCGAACGGGTTCGAGGCCCTGATCCAGGGCAGTGCCACGGCGAGCTGCATCGGGGTCCCGAAGTACGGGATCACGGACTGCAGCGCCGGGACGATCCCGATCGTGGGGGCGTCCAGTGCCGTCCTGCTGACCCAGAGCGTCGCACGGAGTGTCCCGACGCCGACGAAGAACATCCCCAACGCGGACACCGCTGCGATCATCGGCGCGATCCGCAGTCGGCGCCGTGACCGGTCGAGGAACACGAACGCCGCCGCGAAGACCGCGTAGGCGACGGTCGCGCGGTTCAGACCGTAGGACGCGAGCCCGAAGACGAGGACGAGTCCGAGCGGCAAGAGCAACCAGAGCCAGGGCCGGCCGGCGGCGCGACGGCGACGGAGTTCGAGGACGAGACCGATGAACAGCAGCGGTCGGAGCACCATGCCGAGGAGCAGGAGCCCACCGCTTCCGATCTGGTCGTTGCCCTGGAGCTGCTCGATGGCTCCGGAGAGGAAGCCCGCCACGGCGGCAGGGGACGGGAAGCGGATGACCATCCCGACGCAGCCGACGAGCACGAGCGCCCAGGTCGGGATCACCGAGGGCCGGAGGCACGCGACCTGCCGTCGGCCACCGCCGGGCCCGCGCGGGAGCACCAGCCCGCAGACGAGCCGGGCGGCGATCGCGCTCGCGAAGAAGCCGGATCCGAGGAAGAGCACGGTGCGTGTGTCGTCCACGCTCCCCAGCCGGTAGTGGAACGCCGACCCGTTGCCCACGTACTGGATGAGCACCGGCGCGACGCAGCCGCGAGCGGCCTCCCACGCCGTGAAGAGCGTGAGGCCGTCGAGACGGACCGGCAGCGCGAGCAGTCGGGAGGCCTCGAGGGAGAACACGACGAGGACTGCGTGCACGGCGACCGGGACGGTGAGCGCGGCCAGCTCGCTGTGGCCCCACACGGCGAACACGACCGCGAACACGACGGGCACGATCGCCGCGGCGCGGACGAGGTGGTGCACGGCGCTGCGGCTGTCGTCGACAGCCGGGTCGTCGGCGATTCCTGTGTTCACCGCACGCCTCCCGCGACGGATGCCCGGACCGCGCGGACGCGCCGCAGTCCCACGGTCCGGACAGCGATGCCCGCGACGTGCCCGGCGCCGGACGCCAGCACGACCGTGGTCAACGAGGCTCCCGTGGTGACGGTGGCCGCCGCCGCCGCCGCCGTCACACCACAGGCGACCAGGTCCGCGGTCACCCACGTCCGCCACGCGCGACGCGCGACGCACACCTGTCCGATGCAGATGAGGACCGCCCGCACAGAGGTGACGAGCAACACCGCGATCGTCACCGGCACGACCCCCGGGTACCCGGCGACGAGCTCGGGGAAGCCCAGGACGAGGAGCACGATCGACGCGACGGACCCCATTGCGCAGAGTGCTCCGACGACCGCGACGAACGACCGCGGGGTCCACTCCTGGGTGGCCTCAGCCCCTTCTACGAAGTGACGGACCACGACCTTGCCCAGGTAGACCGGCGCGACGGTGATGACGGACGCGAAGCGCACCGCGACGCCGTAGACACCCAGCGCCACGGGACCTCCGGTCGCGCCGACCGCGCCGACGACCACCCAGACCGCGATCTGCCCCAGGAGGTTGGCGGCGATCCCCGCGGCGGCCCCTTCACCCGCGGTCGGGGCCAGACGGACCATCGGACGGGAGCGCAACGCCCCGGACGCCAGGACGGCGACGGCGATCCCGACGTCGACGACCACCAGTCCGATGGCTGCCGCTGCTCCGTCCACCGACACACCGATCAGCACCGCGGCCGCTGCTCCTCCCACGCCGCGCAGGCCGTCGACGGCGGCAGCGACGCGCGTGCGTCCGGTCCCGGCGAGGACTCCGACGAGCATCTCCGCCACGGGGACTGCACCGCCGAACGTCCCCGCCACGACGGCCGGGACGAGCTGGCCGGGCGAGGAGGGGTGCGTGAGCACCGCGAACCCGACGACCACGACGAAGAACGACGCGCAGGCGTTGGTGACGAGGACCGCGGTCCGGAGGCGGATCATCGCACCGACGACAGCGAGCACAGGACGGTCACGGAGACCGTGCGCGGCCCCGGTGTTCGCGGTGACGCCGATGGTGCTGCCGACGACACTCGCCGCCCCGACGACGAGCATCTGCAGCGTCGCGAACGCGCCGTACTGGTCGGGGCTGGTGAGGGTTGCGAACCAGGCGAGTGCCAGGAACTGCGCACCCCTGCCAGCGACCCCAGGGGCGGCTGTCGCCAGGAGCACGAGTGCTCGGGTTCCGCTGCGGCGCGCGCGTTGGCCGTCCATGTCGTCTTCGTCCTCCATTTCCATCGTATAGTATATGAGTATGTCAAGTTCCGCATCTCGCCGCGCTGTGAAGCCCCGGGTGACCATTGCCATCCCGACCGTGCGCCTCGACGACCACCTCGATGCGGCCGTCGTCTCCGTGCTCGCTCAGACCGTCGTCGACCTCGAGGTGGTCGTCGCTCTCGACGGCGTGCTCCCCGAGAGCGACCGACGCTCCTGGATGGACGACCCTCGGATCCGTGTGGTCGCAAGTCGCACCAAACGCGGCACCGCCGCCACCCTGAACACCGTCCTGGAGGCCACCGAGGCTCCGTTCTTCGCGAGACTGGATGCAGACGACGTCGCTGAGCCACGTCGCCTCGAGCGGCAACTCGCAGCGCTCGACGAGCATCCGCAGTGGTGCGGCGTCGGATCGGCGGCCACCGTTGTGGACGAGCACGGACGCCCGTTCGGTCACATCGACGTACCGACCGAGGACACCGCTCGCCTCCTGCTCAAGCGGAACGTCTTCGTCCACTCGGCGATGGTGCTCCGTCGCGCGCCACTCGAACGTGTGGGTGGCTACGATCCACGCTGCGTCCGGATGCAGGACTACGACCTGTGGCTGCGCATGAGCACGACGTGCGTCCTCGGGAACCTCCCGGAACGACTGGTGCAGTACCGCGTGCACCGCGACATGCACAGCCGGAGGACCCCGGCGCTCTCCGCTTCCACGCGGACCGTGCTCGCCTCGCGCCGCCGCCTCGCGGAACACCTCAGGGTTCCGCTCCCCCTGCAGCACGTGCGCGATGTCGGCTGGACCGCAGGTCAGGTGCTCCGCAACGCAGGCGTCCGTCGACCGCGCTACCTCGCCAGCACGTGACCCACCATCCACCTCGTCTCGAAGGGCTCTCCATGTCCGTCCCCCGCTCCGGCACCCTCGTCGTCAAGACGGTCGATGCAACGCTCGACGTCGTGATGCGAGACCAGCTCCGCCACCTCGCCACCACCTCGTTGGCGCCGGTCACGGTCGCCGCCGGCGACACCGGCAGGCTCGCGCGCGTCGCGGAACGAGAAGGAGTCCGTGCCCACGCCCTCGCACTGACACGTGACCCCTCCCCTGCGCGCGACCTCCACGCCCTGCTGCAGCTCGTCGGTCTCATGCGCCGACTACGTCCCGAGACCGTCGTCTACGGGACGCCCAAGGCGACCTTGCTCACGGGTGTCGCAGCGTGCCTGACGGGTGTCCCGACCCGAGTGCAGGTCCTGCACGGCCTTCGCCTCGAGACAGCGCACGGCGCGGCCCGGAGCCTGCTCGTTGCTGCTGAGCGACTGTCGATGGCCCTCTCGACACACACGCTCGCGGTCGGCCACGGCCTCCGCCGACGATGTGGGGAACTCGGACTGCCCACGAACCGCATCGACGTCCTGGGCGCCGGATCCGTGGTCGGCACGGACGTCGCACGCGCGACGGCGATCGCCGGTGATCCAGCGCTCCGCGCGTCGGTTCGAGCGCGTCGGGGCGTCCGCGACGACGAGTTCGTCGTCGGCTTCGTCGGACGGGTCACCCGCGACAAGGGAGTGGAGACACTCGTCCGCGCAGTCGCTGACGTCCGCGAAGCCGGCATCCCGGCTCGGCTCGTCCTCGTCGGACTCGATGAGGGCACCGAACTCCTCGACGACGACGTTCGCGAGCTCCTGCGCAGCGACTGGGTGGTCATGACGGGCAACCTCGCAGATCCGGCCGAGGAGTACAGCGGGTTCGATGTCTTCTGTCTGCCGTCACACCGCGAGGGGCTGCCGACCGTCGTGCTGGAGGCGTGGGCGTCTCGGCTCCCGGTGGTGGTGAGCGACTGCACCGGCCTCGGCGATCTCGTCGCGGACGGCGTCACCGGACTCGTCGTCCCGGTGGGGGCTCGTGAAGCCACCGGTGAGGCGTTGCAGGCGATGGCGACCGACGCGGCCCTCCGCTCGGCGATGGCGAGCGCCGGTCATCGCCGAGCCGTGGAGGAGTTCGACCGCCCGGTGGTCTGGGCCCGCTTCACCCGGTACGTGGAGCGCGCTCGTGCACAGCATCGACGGCGCGGGCCGCGTTGACTCCTAGAGCACGACGAGAGGGGCGGTTCGACATGGTCGAACCGCCCCTCTCGTCGTGAAGCTGCAGGTGGGCGGGGCGGCTCGCGACGGAGTGCCGACTCAGACCCTGGCGAGTCGGCGGTCCGCCTCGTCGACCCCTTCGCGAAGCCGAGGCCTCGGTACGTCCGTCACCGCCGCTGCGATCTCGCCTCCCGTTGGTCGCGCAGGGACCGGACCGTCCGTCGCAGCGAGTGCACACGGCTGCGCGCCGGACGCGCCACGACGAGCCAGGACCTCCGGAACGGTGCGGAGCAGGATGACGAGGTCGAGACCGAGCGAACGGCGCCGGACGTACTCGAGGTCGTACTCGAACCGTCGGACGTACTCCAGGTCGTTCCGTCCGTTGACCTGCGCCAGGCCCGTGATCCCGGGTCGGACTGCGTGCCGCAGCTCGTGTCCGGCCTGCGCGTGGTGGTCGATGAACGCGGCAAGCATGGGTCGCGGCCCGATGACGCTCATCTCGCCGCGGAGCACGTTGATCAGGTTCGGGAGTTCATCGAGGCTCGTCGCCCGCAGGAACCTGCCGAGCGGCGTGACACGAAGGTGGTCGCTCGCCGTTCCGGTGCCGTCCGTGTCCGGCAGCATGGTCCGGAACTTGAGCATGGTGAAGGTGACTCCGTGGAGTCCCGTACGACGCTGCCGGAAGAACACCGGCCGACCCTGCACGACGAGCAGCGCGCCGGTCACGAGCACCCAGACGGGGGCGGAGAGCACGAGCAGGACCAGTGCCGCGACGGCATCGAGGATCCGCTTGGGACGGTCGTACGGACGGTGGGAGAGCATCGGGTTCCTTCCTGGATCTGGTGGTGCGTAGGACCGCATCGGTTCAACCGACGTGCCGCGCCGAGGAGGCGAGCGGCGAAGCGGACCAGGCGCTGGCGATGGCGTCGCCGACGTCGTGACGTGCTCGCCATCCCAGGAGCCGTCGAGCACGCGAGGGATCGGCCACGACGGTCACCGGGTCGCCGGCGCGGGGAGGCAGCGCTTCGATCGCCGCTGGTCGTCCCGCGCAGGCCGAGACAGCGTCCACGATCGCCAGCACCGATGTTCCGCGACCGGTTCCGAGGTTGCACGGCGTGTGCCCGGCGTCCGCTCCGCGGAGGTGGTCGAGTGCTGCGACGTGCGCATGCGCGAGGTCGACGACGTGGATGTAGTCGCGGACGCAGGATCCGTCCGGCGTGGGGTGGTCGACTCCGAACACCGGCACCGGCCGCCCCTCACTGACTGCGCGCATGACGATCGGTACGAGGTTCGCCTCGGTCCGGTCACGCAGGTGCGGAGAACCGCTGCCGGCGACGTTGAAGTACCGCAGGCTGATCCCGCGGAGCCCCCAGGCATCCGCCGCGTTCGCGAGCATCCACTCGCCGATCAGCTTCGACTGTCCGTACGGGTTCACCGGCGAGCAAGGGTGGTCTTCGTCGACCTGCGCCCCTGCGACCTCGCCGTACACCGCAGCAGACGACGAGAACACCAGCTCTCGCACGTCGAGGTGCTCCATCGCCGCGAGGAGGTTGGTCAGGCCGCCGATGTTGCGTTCGAAGTACCAGGTGGGGCGGTCGACGGACTCTGCGACCTGCTTCATCGCCGCCAGGTGCACGACACCGCCGACCCGGTGCGCGCGCATGGTCGCGACGAGACGGTCTCGTGCGTCCTCAGCAGCGAGGTCGAGCAAGACGAACGGGACGTCTCCGACACGGTCCAGCGATCCGGTCGAGAGATCGTCGACCACGACGACGTCGCGGCCCGCTGCCACGAGCAGTTCGACGACGTGTGACCCGATGTAGCCAGCACCACCGGTGACGAGCACGGAGGAACGATCGTTCTGCGACATAGCATTCAACATATCACATACGCATTGCCCCCAAGAGGGGTGTGAGCACCGTTCCTCCCACTTCGCGCGCCATGGCTGCGGTGAGATGCGATCGGTCGCGGTAGGCAAGGACGTTCCAGAGGATCGGAGAACACGTAGTCCTGCAGAGCGCCGGGACCGGGTCGATCACCGTCACCGCTGGGGCAAGGCCACTCACCCGTCGACGGGTCTCGATGTCGAGCACCACCTGGGCGCTGAGTGCACACCGCGCGGCGCTGTCGACGTTGTTCGCGAGACACTCGTTCGGGTCCGACGGCCAGATCGGAGTGTCCTGGACGAACACGACACGGGTCGTCGGCGGCAACGCTGACAGGGAACGCCGGACTCCTTCGTCCCAGACGCGCTCGAACGGTCGGTCGTCCACCTGACGGCCGCGGTAGAGCGCTGTCGCCTCGCTGATCACCACGACCGCAGGGCGCTCCGCACGGATCCGCGACAGCGTCTCACGCCGCCAGACATCGCACTCTCGGTACTCACGTCCGAGTTGCGGGTTGACGACCCGGATGTCAGCGAACGGGCATGCTGCTCGTCCGTACACCGTCAGACCGACTCGGGCGTCGCGCGCGACACGTCGCACGGCGTCCGCCCACTGCATCGCATGACTGTCTCCGAGGAGGGCGGCGCGACGAGTGCGTGCCGGCTCGATCGTGCACGGCTCGGGCGGCGGCCCGAGCAGGCCCGCGACGCAGTGCGCCGCGTAGGGGAAGGGCAGATCACCGGCGGCATCGGCGAGCGCCGGCGTGACGTTGACCGGAACGACATCGGGAGCGATCGGGCCTCGGGCCACGAGTGCAGCGTCGGGCCCCGCCACACGCACGTCCGAGCTCATCCGGACCGACGCGGTGGTGATGCTCGGCACGACGAGCACCGCCGCCGTGATGACGGCGAGCACGCCCGCGGTGCGGGGCCGGCAGCGTTCGAGGAACCGACGAGCGCGTCGTTCCAGGACCGCCGCGCTCACCAGACCGACGGCGACCGCAGCCGCCACGAGGAGGAGCCGGACCGGCCACGGGGAGGGCGCACCACGGACGAGTACCGGGAGTGCGAGGAACGGCCAGTGCCACAGGTACACCGAGTACGAGGCGTTCCCGAACGTCACCACGGGTCGCGCGCTGAGCGCACGCCGGACGACGTCGCACCGAGTGGCTCGACCGGGGAGCACGAGAGCCGCCGTGCCGAGCACCGGCAGGAGTGTCAGCGTCCCGGGTTGCGCGGTACCCGGACCAGCCAGCACCACTCCGGCAGCGACGGCGGCCAACCCTCCGCACCGGATCGTCGCGATCGCAGCAGGGCTGGACACGAACGAGGGCGCGACCGCGACCAGTGCCCCGGCGAGGAACTCCCACGCACGGCTGGGCAGCATGAAGAACGCGAACGGTTGCGCGACGGACACGGCGACGGGGACGGTCAGCACGGAGACGACGAGCCCGCAGCACGAGACCCACACGGCACCACGCGTCCCTCCTGACCGCAGTGCCAGGAACAGCGCCACCGGCCACACCACGTAGAACTGCGTCTCGAGCCCGAGCGACCAGAACTGCCGGAAGGCGCTCGTCGTTTCATCCCGGAGGTAGTCGACACCTTGAACGGCGAGCAGGACGTTCTCGTAGCCGAGGACAGCCCCGACTGCTTCGCTGACGACCCTCGGACGGACCAGCGGCGACATCGACACGAGGGCGACGACGAGCGTCGTCAGCGCGACCACCACCGCTGCGGGAGCGAGGCGCCGGAACCGTGCACGACCGAACGACACCAGGTCGATCGAACCGCTGCGGCGGTGCTCGGCGACCAACACGGCCGTGACCACGTAGCCCGACAACACGAGGAACACGTCGACACCGAAGAAGCCACCCTCGAGGCCCGGCACGTCAGCGTGGAACGCAAGGACCAGGGCGGCAGCGACGGCCCTGAGACCCTGGAGTTCCGGGCGTGTGCGGTGTCGGACGGGGAGGGGATCATCGGTCCGGGCGTGGAACATGCAGCGATCATCTCGCACTCAGTGTTCCAGCGTCAGAACTTTGCATTCCAGTGGAGAACGTCCTTCGGAGCGAGGGATCAGACGGGTAGGGTCGACCCGTGCGATGGAGTCGAGTGGGCTGGCCCGGGGTCGGGTACGTCTCCCTCGAGGACGTCGAGGGCTACGCCGAGCACCTCGCCCGGTTGATCACCGATGCGCCCCCGTCCGTCGCCGCCCTCGCCTCCGTGAGGTGGAACGAGGCCCGCATCGCCGAGTGGCAGGTCACCGAGACCCCGAGCGGCGACACTGCGGGCATCGACGAGATCCCGACGCACACGGTCAGTGTCGTCGTGGTCGTCCGGACCGACGAGGTCCTCGACACCCCGGACGGCCTCTGGCGTCGCTGGAACCACGCACGGGTCACCCTGCACTTCGACCGCGCCGTCCTGGAGCCCGCGGACACCGAGCCGCTCGCAGTACTGGCCGGCGACGTCCAGGTCTCCCGCGGTGAGATCGCACACGTCGACGCCGACGTGTGGGAGCTCCGCCTCCTGCTCTCCCCCACCGGCGAGCTCGCGGTGCACTTCCGCGACGTCGTCGTCGAGGTCCGTCCCGTCGCGGAGTCGGCGTGGTCCTGCCTGGAGGCGCGTCCCACCCACGGCTGGCACGGCCCGGTCCCGGACGGCTGGCTCGAGTGGGCCGCCCCTGCGGTGCGCGCTGCGGGTCACGGCGACGTCGGGGGGCTCTCGCTCGAGCTCGACGGGTTCGGCGCGGACCCGACCGGCATCGACGACGTCGACCCGCGCTGGGGCTTCGCCCCGCTGCACGCCGCCGCCTGGTTCGACCGGCGCGGCACGACCGAGGCCCTGATCGAGCGCGGCGCGGACGTCACCCTGCGGGACGCCGAGGCCCGGACCGCCCTGGACATCGCACGGACACGCGGGTCACGCAAGGCCGAGGAGGTGCTCCTCGCCTGGTACGACGGACTCGCCGCGGACGGCGCGACCGACGCGCACGACCCGTCGAGCGACGAGGCGACCCGCTGAGGCGACGGTCACCCGCCCCGTCGACGTCGGTGGAGCAGGAACTGTCGGCCGGGAGTGCGCGATCCGACGGTTGCTGCACCATCGACGGCGAGGCCAGGACGCCAGCACGTGACGGACGGGAGGCGCGTGGCGAGGCCGCCGCGCGCTCCCGTCCGTCAGGGGTCGCGGCAGCCGCGCAGCGTCAGTCGCGCCGCGTCTCGAGCGCGTTCGCCTGCGCGACCTTCCCGTACCACCGCGCCGAGTCCTTCGGCGTCCGCGCGAACGTCTCGCGGTCCCACGCCACGAGCCCGAA
>Ga0302349_1001630_pt1 | contig 16588 bp, 9 predicted proteins | sample PhyAR1_FD_202176 | JGI IMG/M metagenome (GOLD analysis project Ga0302349, IMG submission 202176) | Leaf surface microbial communities from alfalfa plants in UC Gill Tract Community Farm, Albany, California, United States - DLSL A.R1... | ecosystem: Host-associated > Plants > Phyllosphere >...
TCGCGGGCGCCCGCGCGCGGGCTGAAACGCCCCGCGGCCGGCGGCGGGGCGCCGTCGATCTCGATGGCTGCGGATCCGCGGGCGGCGATCTCGACGGATCCGCCGTCGAGCGCCGCCGAGAAGCGCACGCGCGCACGCGGCGCGGCGAAGTTCGTCGCGTAATGCACGTTGCGGTTCGCGGCGAAGCCCTCGCGCACGAGGCGCGCGATCACGGCGCTCGCGAAGTCGCCGGGCGCGTAGAGCCAGCGCGTCCCGCCCGCGGGCGCCGCATCCGCGAGGTTGTCGGGGCCCGCGGCGCGCGAGAGCTCGCGGATCCGCTCCGGTGTCATCGGCTCTCGCTCTCCAGACCCGTGCGGCCCTCGGCCTTCGGCAGCCGGGGAATCCAGAAGAAGCCGATCGAGACGGCGACGACCGTGGTGCCGACGAGGATGATGAACAGAACGCGCGGACCGAGGTCGATGAGGCCCGTCGTGATGAGCGCCATGCCTGCGGCGACGAGGCGGGTGAAGGCGATCATGATGCCCTGCGCGGTGCCGCGGTAGAGCGTGGGGAACAGCTCCTGCGACCACACCTTGAAGATCGGTTCTCCGGCCATCGGGCCGCCGAGTGCCGTCATGAACGACAGGGCGATCATCGTCGCGAGCGAGACGCCGAGCGCGGCGGGCACGCCGTAGGCGAAGATCGTGATGAGCGCGCCCACGCCGAAGACGAGCATGCGGTAGCGGGTCGAGATGAACTTCACGACGAAGTACATGGCGACGAGGTTGAACGCGTACGAGGCGAGGGAGATCGTCGACGCGGTGCTGACGTCCGAGCCCGCGACGTTGACGTAGAGGTACGTGTTGAACTGGCCGAGCGTGTTGGCGGTGATATTGCCGATCGCGAAGAACAGGCCGAGCGCGATGAGGGGCAAGAGGTACTTGCTCTTGAAGAGGTCGCGGATCGAGGCCTCCTGCGTGTGCTCGCTCGGGGCGGCGGCGATCGCACCCGTGCGGACGTCGTGCGCGTGCTGCCACTCGCTCGACTCGGGCAGGCGCGTGCGCAGGACCAGCACGATGACGGCGACGACGAGCAGCACGCCGTAGAGCCAGCGCGCACCGGCGGAGCCCATGTTGCCGACGAAGATCCCCATGAAGGTGGGCACCAGGATGCCCCCGACCCACAGGACGTGGGTGAAGCTGACCATGCGGCCGCGCTGGTCCGCGGGTGCCGTCTCGGCGATCATCGCGAGCGATACGGGCAAATCGGCACCCGCCGCGAGGCCCACGAGGATGAGGCCCACGTAGAGCATCCACGGGTCGATCGCCACCGTGAGGAACGCGGCGCCCACGATGTAGAGCAGCATCGTCACCGTGAACACGCGTCGGCGGCCGAAGCGGTCGCCCAGGCGTCCGCCGACGAACGCGCCGATCGCGATCATGACCGTGAGGAGCGCCGAGAGGCGCGAGATGTCGGCGCCCGCGAGGGCGAAGTCGTCCTGGTAGAGGACGAGGGCGGTTCCGGTCGCGACGATCGCTCCGGCGTCGAGGAACGACGCCATTCCGGCGATCACGGCAACCCACCACGGGTTGGTGGTCTTCTTCGTTGAGACAGCGCTCACGGGCTCTCCTTCGAGGCACAGTGCTTATGAGACAGAACGCCACACGAAAGTGTGTTGCGTTCTACACGAGATGTTGTAGAACGTAACACACATTCGGCTCGGCTAATCTGGACGAGTCTCAGCAGGAACGGGAGAGCGCATGAGCACACCGAGCTCGCGGGTGACCCTCCGCGACGTTGCGCGCGTCTCCGGGGTCTCGCCCGCCGCCGTCTCGAAGGTCGTTCGCGGCGCCTACGGTGTGAGCGAGCAGATGCGCCAGCGCGTCAACGCCGCGATCGAAGAGCTCGGGTACCGGCCCAGCATCGCCGCCCGGGCGATGCGCGGATCCAGCTCGACCATCGGCGTCGAACTCGCGAGCCTCGGAAACCCCTTCTTCGCGCCCGTTCTCGACGCCGTGATGTCGGTCGTCGACGACTCGCGCTATCAGGTGATGGTCGCGCCCTCGCAGTCGCCGGAGCGGGAGGGACAGCGCTCGCTTGAAACGCTCTCCGACCACAACGTCGCGGGCGTGATTGCCGTGTCGCCCGTCATCGACCAGGCGTGGCTCGAGGAGTACGCCCGGGCGATGCCGCTCGTGATCCTCGGGCGCGACCTGGCCTCCGACGCCTTCGACGTCGTCTCGGGCGATGACGCCGACGGCACCCGCCAGGTGATGGCGCACCTCTTCGAGCGCGGCCACCGCCGCATCGCGCACCTCACCCGCTCCGAGCAGGTCACGGATCCCGCCTCCGGCAGCCCGCACGCGCGGCGCCTCGCCGGATACCTCCGCGCGATGGACGTCGCAGGGCTCGAGGCCCGCGTGTCCCGCAGCGGCCCGCGGGAGGAGGAGGCCTTCGCCGTCGGCGTCGACCTGCTCCGCGGGCGTGAGCGCCCCACCGCCGTCTTCGCCGCGAACGACGCCCTCGCATTCGGCATGCTCCGCGCCGTCGACCACCTCGGGCTCACCACCCGCGACGTGGCGGTCGTCGGTTACGACGACGTTCCCCTCGCGCGCCAGCCGGGCGTCTCCCTCACGAGCGTCAACCAGAACGGCGAGCAGATGGGCCGCCGCGCCGCTGAGCTCCTGCTCTCGCGCCTCGACGGCCGCACGGATCCGGTGCGCGAGGTCGTACCGGTCAGGCTCGAGGCGCGCGGCTCGACCGCCTGAGTGCGTCTCGTCAGGCGTGCGGCCAGTCGCCGACGGCGCGCTCGATGCGCTTCCTCGTCGCGGCCGTGACCTTCTCGACGAGCTCGAACGTCGCCTCGCGGCGGCTCCTCGTGCGGTGCTGCCACGTGCCCACCGTCACCCCGTCCACGAGCACGGCGGGGCGGAACACGCCGTTGTTGCCGGGGACGAGCGCCTTCTGCACCGCGGTCGACGCCGTGAAATCGCGCCTCTCGTAACCGAGGATCCACTCGTCGAAGCCGGGCAGGAGCGTCACCCCGGTGTCGCCCGGATCCGCCAGCTCGCCCGCAACCCACGCGCGCTCGCCCTCGACGCTCACCTCCGTGAGCCCATCGAGCGCGCGCCGGATCGCCGTCTTCGGCAGCTTCAGCCACCACGCGAGGTCGTTCTCGGTGACGGGCCCCCGCGCGGCGGCCAGCCCGCGGACGATCGCGGGCAGCGGATCCGGATCCGCCGCCGCCGCGACGGTCTCCGTCAGCAGCTGCTCGTCGCCGCGGAAGGCACCCCAGTGCCACGCGCCCGCGACCGCGTGATGGAAGATGAGGTGATAGCCGCGCCCGCCCGACGGATCCAGCCCGGCCGCGGTCCACGCGGCGAGCACCTCTGCGCGCGTCGCGGCGCGCGGCGCGATCTCGAGCGCACGCGCGAGCGTGGCGTCGTCGAGCCCCAGTTGGGCGCGGCGGGTGGCCGTCGACCGGTGGATCCGCTCGGCCGTGAGCGAGAGGAGGTTCGCCAGGTGCCGCGGGGTCGTCGCGAACAGCGTGCCGCGCGCGGGCCAGGACCTCACGATCTCGCCGCGCTCGAAGGCCGCTTTGACGTCGTCGATCGTGGTGCCCGGCGCCGAGCGAATCGCGATCGCCCGCATCACGGCGGGCAGATCCTGGCCCTGCAGCGCGACGGCGCGGTCGACGACCTGCGCGGGCGTGAGCTCGGATCCGCCGAGCAACTGGCTCGCCCAGCGCGCGCGCCGCGCCTCGGCGATCGTGAGGTTCTGCATGGGGACAGCGTAGGGCTAGCCGAGGCCCGCGTGCGCGGCCCAGCGGTGCGAGGCCTCGGTCGCGGCCTCGGTGATCAGCGCGTCGATCTCGGCGCTGCGGCGCACGGCGAAGGAGACGTACGCGCCGCGCCCACCCGCGACCGGCCTGCCATACGCCTTGGCCGCGAGGGATCCGTCGGCGAGCAGGCGCACCGTGATGGACTGCAGCTCGAACTCCTCGCCGCGCCGCTCGTCGCGCCACCGCAGATGCTCCGGAATCGAGACGTTGAAGGCGAGTGCGTTGATGTCGATGTCAGACATGCTTCGAGCGTACGGGGGCCGTGTCCCAGTTGGTGCGGGTATGGCGGTGCTATTCGCGCGTTAAGTGGGACACGGGTTGGGGTGTGTCCCAGTTGTGGCGGGTATGGCGGTGCTATTCGCGCGTTAAGTGGGACACGGGTTGGGGTGTGTCCCAGTTGGTGCGGGAATGCCGCCCCTATTCCCGCGTTAAGTGGGACACGGACACAGGGCATGTCCCACTTAATGCGCGTATCCCGCCCCCATACTCGCACCAAGTGGGACACGCCTCTCAGCCGAGCAGGGAGGGGCGGAGGTCGCGCATGGTGCGCGTCCTGGTCATGCGGGTGATCGCGAGGTAGGCGACGCCGAGGGCGATCACGAGCCAGCAGCCGAGGAAGAGCACGTCGTGCCAGACCCGCGACATGTCGCCGCCGTACATGAGCTGGCGCAGCGCGTCGACGGCGTAGCTCATCGGCAGAGCCTCGTGAAGCGTACGGAGCGGCGTCGGCAGCGTCTGGTACGGGAAGGTGCCGCCGGCCGAGACGAGCTGCAGCACCATGAGCACGAGCCCGAGGAACTGCCCGACGCTCCCGAGCAGCACGTTGAGCGTCAGGATGATCGCGGCGAAGGTCACCGAGGTGAGCGCCATCATCCCGATCATTCCCGCCGGGTGCGTGATCTGGTACCCGAGCGCGAACGCCACGATGAGGAACACCGCGCCCATCTGCAGCACGCCGAGCGCCGCGGGGGTGGCCCACGCACCGAGCGTGATCGGCAGCGGCCTCCGCAGCGCGGTGACGGCGCGCTGCGAGTACGGCTTGACGATGAGGAACAGCGCGTAGATGCCGATCCAGGCCGCGAGGCTGATGAAGAACGGCGCCATTCCCGCGCCGTAAGACGAGGCCGCGGAGGTCGCGCCCGACTCGACCGACACCGGATCCGACATCATCTTCGCGGCCGTCTGCCGCTCGCTCTCCGACTGGTCGGGGATCTCCTGGACGGCGTCCGCGAGCGAGGTCGCGAGCTCCGCGGATCCGTCCTTCAGGTCTCCGAGGCCGTCCGCGAGCTCCGCGGATCCGTCGGCGAGCTGGTGGACGCCGTCGTTCAGCGACGACGCCCCGCTCGCCGCGGAGGCGACGCCGCTCGCGAGCGCGGGCATGTTGTCGGAGAGCTGCTGGGCGCCGTCGGCGACCTGACGGGATCCGTCGGCGAGCTGCGCGACCGCGCCGGCCGCGGCCTGCACGTCGTCGTTCGCCTGACGAATGTCGTTGCCCGCGGGCGCGATGAGCTGCACGATGGGCTCGATCTGCTCCTCGGGCACGCCGATTTCGGCGAGGCGATCGCGCACGTCCTGGTCGCTCGGGAGCTTCGCGACGGCGTCAGCGATGCGCTGGGCCGCCGGGGCGACCTGGGCGTTCAGCTGCTGGTTGCCGTCGGCGACCTGACGGGCACCGGTGGCGAGCTCGCTCACCTTTCCGGGCAGCGGCTCGACCGACGAGTTCAGGGTGTTGAGCCCCGTGAGCAGCTGCTCGGATCCGCTGGCGGCCTCGCCGGCACCGCTCGCGAGCGTGTCGGCGCCGTCCTTCGCGGTCGCGGATCCATCGGCGAGCTGCTGCGCGCCGTCGGCGGCGTCGTCGAGGCCGGAGCGAATCGTCGCGACGGAGTCGAGGAGGGTCATGGCCGCGGTCTCGCCGACCTCCTGCGTGAGCGAGTCGCGCACCGTGTCGGTGACGGTGTCGGCGATCGTTCCGGCGAGGTAACTGTTGGCGTCGTTGGTGGTGAGCTCGACGACGGCCTTCGTCGGGTCGTCGTCGGCGATCGAGGTGAGGGCGGACGAGAAGTCGGGCCCGAAGCGCACGATGAAGTCGTACTCGCCCGCCGCGAGCCCCGATTCGGCCTCCTTCAGGCTGGTCTCGTGCCAGTCGAGCGTGCCGTCGTCGATCAGGTCGTCGCGCACCTGCTCGCCGTAGTTGACGTCTTCGCCGTCCTGCGTGGCGCCGGCGTCATCGACGACGAGCGCGGCGGGCACGCTGTCGAGGTTGCCATACGGGTCGTCGTTGCCCCACAGGTACAGCCCCGCGTAGAGCAGGGGCACGAGCATGAGCGCGACGAGGGCGAGGATCTGCATCGGCGAGCCGGTCAGGCGCTTGAGCTCGGTGCGGACGAGGGTGAGGAACGTCATGTGAGTGCTTCCCGGGGTGGTTGCGTCACGAATATCGGAGAAATCACGAGACTCGGAGCGATGCGCGGAATCCTTCCGATTCTCGTGACATCTCCGAGTTCTGTGCGGTGCGGCTTAGCCCGCGGCGTCGACCGCCGCGGCAGAGGCGAGGACGATCACCGTGTAGCCGCGGGCGGCCCAGGCGTGCGCCGTGTCGTACCAGGCGGCGGTGTCGCCGCCGTGGCGATCGGGCGTGGCGATGACGAGGATGTCGACATCAGGGTGCGCCGCGGCCGTACGCGTGAGCACGCGGATCCGCGCCGCGGCCGGTACCTCGCCGATCGGTGTCGAGGCGAGGTCGGAGAGGTTCTCGTCGGCGAGCAGCTTGCGGGTCGCGCGGCGCGGCGCGCGTAGCCCCGCGAAGACGAGCTCCTCGGTGACGACGGACGCGAGCGGGAGCGAGTCGGCCGGTGCGCTCGTGTCGGGGGCGTCGACGATCGCGACCCGCTTGCGCAGGCCCTTCGGATCCTCGCGCCCGTCGAGCTCGACGACGCCGGCCTTCGGGGTCATGCGTCCCGCGAGCATGAGCGCGAGGAAGTCGGCGCGTTGCCCGCCCTCGACGGCGACGAGCGTCACCTCGCCCGCCCTCGCCTCGACGTCGGTGGCCGAAAGGGGCCCGACGGTGATTCCGCGGGCGACGAGCGTGGGGACGGTCGGGAGCTTCTCGGTGGTCACGCGACTCCTCCCGTGGGGGTCTCGGTGGGCGCCGCGAGGGCATCGACGACGTCGCGCGATGCGCGCCAGTCGAGCCCTGCGATGCCGAGAGCGCTCCTTGCGAGCACGCGCTGTGCTTCATCATCATCGAGACCGCGGGCGACGGCAACGTCGAGTGTGCCGAGCGCCGTGCGCTCGATGAGGAGAGAGGTGAGGGTCGGATCCTGATCACGACGAAACGATCCGTCTGCGGCGCCGCGTTGGATGGCCTCGAGGAGTGCGCGGCGCACGGGCGCGATCGCTTCGCCGACGAGCTTCTCGAAAGGGCTGTGCACGAGCATCTGCACAACGAGCTTCACCTCGGCGATCGAGCGCCAGAGTGCGGACGCGATCATCGCGACCTCGGTCGCGGGATCGTCGTGCCGGATGCGTCCGACCGCCGCCGATATCTGCGCGGCCCCGCGCTCGATCAGTTCTGCGAGGAGGGCGTCGCGCGACGGGAAGTGGCCGTACACGGCGCGGCGGGTGAGCCCCGCGGACGTGGCGATCGCGTCGATCGAGGCCTGCGGATCCTGTCGGAGGAGTTCGGCGGCCGCGTCGAGGATCGCCTGCCGGTTGGCGACCGCATCGCGTCGCCGCGTCGATGTGGTCATAGCGAGAGTATAGCTAATTTGCACAGGGGCGTGCAAGTTAAACGCATATGCAGCGTCGAGGCGGGTGATCCGGGGCCATCCGGGTCGCCCGCCTCGACGGGTCTGTTGAACGGTTCTGTTCAGTTATGCGGCGGTGAGACGGCGGGCTGTGAGGGGGAGAGACCCCGCCGCTCACCGCCGGGCTCAGCGCTCCGAGCGACGGCGCCGGATCGCGATCCACAGCGCGGCTGCGATCATCCCGCCGCCCGCCCAAGCCACGGTCCACGGCATGTCGCCTCCGGTGGGGGAGAGCGGCGTGGGCGCCGGTGACGGGGCCGGCTTCGGGGCGGGGCTCGGCGCCGGCGACGGAGTCACATGCGGGACCGGGGTCGGTTCCGGGCTGGGCTCGGGCGTCGGGCTGGGCGTGGGCTCGGGGCTCGGCGCGGGCGTCGGTTCAGGAGTTGGGCTCGGCTCGGCGGTCGGCTTCGGCGTAGGCTCCGGGGTGGGCGTCGGCGTGGGCGTGGGCTCCGGCGTCGGCGTAGGAGTCGGTGTCGGCTCCGGCGTAGGCGTAGGCGTAGGTGTCGGCTCCGGCGTCGGCGTGGGCTCGGGCGTCAGCGTCGGCTCAGGTGTCGGCTCCGGCGTAGGCGTAGGTGTAGGCGTTGGGGCCGGAGGCTCCTCGTCCTCGGCGTCGACCTCGACGGGGTTCGTCGGCTTCTCGGGTGAGCGGTATGCGGCAACGGTCGCGACGTTCTCGAAGGTCTCCGTCACGCTCTCGCCCGGTTCGAGGGCGGGGGCGTCGGGGATCCGAGCCGAGAAACCGAAGACCGCGCTCTCGCCCGGCGCGAGTTCGTCGATCGTCACCGTGAAGGTGCTCGTCGCCTCGTCGTAGGTGAAGTCGCACTCGACGTCGCAGCCCCAGTCGCCGGTGGCCACGAGGCCGTCCTGCAGCTGGTCGGTGATGACGATGTCGCGGCTGGGTGCATCGCCCGAGGCCTCGACGGTGACGCGGTAGCGCACCGTGTCGCCGAAGTCGACGTGGCCGTCCGAGGCGACCCACTCGTCGCCCTCGCTCTCGAACACCGCTTTGGAGGCGTCGATCGTGCCGTCGACGAGCTCGACCTCGTCGCAGCCGACGTTGTCGTCCTCGCATGTCGGATCCTCGGGCTTCGGGTCGTCGGGGGTGTCGACGACGGCGACGTTCGTCACCGGCCCAGCCGCCGCGTCCGCGGAGAACTGCACCGAGAACACGATGTCCACGTGCGCGTCGATGGTGAGCAGCGTCGGATCGACGTCGCAGGTGACGACGGATCCGTCGACCGTGCAGCCCTCGGGAACGGCCAGCACCTCGAGGCCCGCGGGCAGTTCGTCGGTGACGGTGATGGGCTCGCCCGGGTCTGCATCGCGCTCGCCGACGTTCGTGACGGTGAGCGTGAAGTCGAACGCGGTCTCGGCCGGCACCCGGTCGACCGAGGAGGTCTTCTCGAGCGTCAGGTCGAACGGCAGATCGTTGTTCACGAACACGCAGTAGGCCGTGTCGCCATTGGCGAGGGTCACGGATCCGTCCGTCAGCTCGAGGGGCGTCTCGCGGTCGTCGCTCGTCCAGCAGGCGAGCGAGTCGAGCACGTATCCCGGCACCGAGGTCTCGGCGAGGGCGTAGCTTCCCTGCGGCAGCTCGACGTCGGTCACCGCCGCCGTGCGGGTCTTGCCCTCGATCGTCACGACACCCGTTCCCGAGAGCGTGAAGTCGGCCGGGCCGGCGTTTCCGCCGTCGTCGTTGATGACCTCCTTCACGAGCGTGATGAGCGCCGGGTTGTCGTCGTTCAGGATCGTGCAGGTCGCGTTCTCGCCGAGGCCGAGCGTCAGCGTCGACCCCTCGAGCTCGCCGGCTGTGCACGTCCAGCCCTCGCCGGTGTACTCGGCGGGTCCGGACTCGCTCAGCTCGTACACGCCGGCCGTGACGGTGCGTCCCGTGACCTCGTCGCTGCCGGTCACACCCGAGAGGGGAGTGGGGCCGTCGGCCGTCAGCGTGAAGTCGGTCTCGCTCGCGCCGCCGCCGTGATCGTTGAGCACCTCCTTCACGAGCGTCAGCGTCGGCGCGATGTCGTCGTTCGTGATCTCGCAGGTGACCCGGTCACCGGCGGCCAGGGTGACGACGGATCCGTCGAACGCGTCCGTCGTGCAGCTCCACGCGGACGGGGCGTAGGTGGAGAGCTCGCGCTCGAACAGTTCGTAGGATCCCACCTTCACGGGGACGCTCGTGACGTCCTCGGATCCGCTGAGGCCGCCGATCGACATGCCCGCGCCGACGGCGCGGAGTGGGAAGTCGTCGGTGGTCGCGGTGCCGCCGTTGTCGTTCGTCACGTGCTTGACGAGCGTCAGCTCGGGGGCGATGTCGTCGTTCGTGATGGTGCAGGTGATGGTCTCGCCGAGGCCGAGCTCGAGCGCGCCGTCGTCGAGCGTGAACTCGAGATCGCGGCCGGTGCAGACCCAGTCGCTGGCGGCGTAGCCGTCGTGCTCGGACTCCGTCAGCGTGTACGAGCCGGCGGGGACCGCACCGGTGACGCCGGCGATCAACGACTCGCCCGTGTCGGTTCCCTCGAGCTGCGTGCCGTTCGCGTCGGCCGCCGTCAGCGTGACGTCGTCGATCGCGAGCGATCCGCCGTCGTCGTTGATGACGAGCTTGTTGAGCGTCAGCTCCGGGGCGATGTCGTCGTTCGTGATGGTGCACACGACGTCCTCGCCGAGCGCGAGCGTGAGCTCGTCGCCGTCGAGGGGCGCCGCGTTGCCCGTGCACGTCCAGTCGCTGGCCGCGTAACCCGGGGTGGGCGACTCGCTGAGCGTGTACGTGCCCGCGGGAAGTTCGGCCGTGAGGCCCTCGCCCTCGGCGCTCGGATCGTTGCCGGTGAGCGTGTTCTCGCCGTCCGTCGCCGTCAGCTCGACCTGGTCGAGGGTGAGCGTTCCGCCGTCATCGTTCACGATGACCTTGTTGAGCGTCAGGGTCGGGGCCTGGTCGCTGTTCGTGATGGTGCAGACGACGTCCTCGTCGAGCCCGAGCTCCAGGAGCCCGCCCTCGAGCTCGAACTCGTCGGATCCGTTCGTACACACCCAGGCGCTCGCCGCGTAGCCGGCGTGCTCCGACTCCGTCAGGACGTAGGATCCGGCGGGCACCGTGCCCGACAGGCCGATGTCCTCCGAGACGCTCGGGTCCGTGCCGTTCAGCTGCACGGCATCGGTGTCCCTCTCGGTCAGGGCGGCCGTCAGCGTGACGCCGCCGATGTCGAGCGTGCCGCCGTGCTCGTTGCGGACGACCTTGTTGAGCGTGAGCGTCGGCGCGATGTCGTCGTTGGTGATGGTGCACGTCGCGTTCTCGCCGAGCGCGAGCGCGATCGAGGATCCGTTCTGCTCGCCGTCGCCCGTGCAGACCCATTCGCCCGCGGCGTAGCCGCCGACGAGGGCCTCCTCGGTGAGCTCATAGCTGCCGACAGCGACGGCGACCGAGGTCACCTCCTCGGTGCCGCTGATGCCCGTGAACGGCACCGGGCCGTCTGCGGAGAGCGGGAAGTCGGCGACCGTCGCCGTGCCGCCGTCGTCGTTGACGACGTTCTTCACGAGGGTGAGGTGGGCGGCCTGGTCGCTGTTCGTGATCGTGCAGGTGACGATCTCGCCGACGCCGAGCGAGAGCACGTCGCCCTCGAGCGCCGTCGCGTTGCCCTCGCACACCCAGTCCGACGCGTCGTAGCCCGGCACGCTCTCCTCCGAGAGCGTGTAGTCGCCGGCGTCCACCGTTGCGGTCACTCCGCCCTCGTCCGTCGTGTAGCCCTCGACGATGTTGTCGCCCGGGCCTGTGGCGGTGAGTAGGACGTCTTCGGGGCTGAGGGTGCCGCCGTGGGCGTTGTTGACCTTCTTCACGAGCGTCAGGGTCGGAGCGACATCCCGGTTGACGATCTCGCAGCTGACGTGCTGGCCGAGCGCGAGCGTGATCTGGTTCTCGGCGGAGACCTCGATGCCCTCGTCGGTGCCGTCGTCGGTGCAGACCCAGCCGTCGTCGGAGACGTAGCCCGAGGGGCCGTCTTCGCTCAGCGTGTAGGTTCCGGCGTGCACGGCGTCATCCGTGACGGTGCCTTGGCCGGTGACCGTGTATCCCTCGCTCGCCGCCGTCAGCGTGAAGTCGTCGGCGGTCGCGTCGCCACCGTGCTGCAGCTCGACGATCTTCGTCAGGGTGAGTCCGGCAGGCACCGCCGTGTTCGTGACGTGGCACTCCACGTTCGTGCCGGGAAGGACCGTGACCGTCGCGCCGTTCAGGGCGCCATCGGTGCAGACCCAGTCACCCGCGGTGTATCCGCTGCGGCTCGTTTCTGCGAGCAGGTAGTCGCCGGCGTTTACGAGCGAGGTCACGCCGATCGCGGGATCCGCGTCCGGGTCGGCGGCGTCGATGACCTTGGTGCCGTCGCGCTCGGCGCTCAGGGTGAAGTCGGCGACCGTCGCGCCGCCGCTGTAGTCGTCGGCGATGATCTTGTTGAGCGTCAGCGTCGTGGTCTCGTTCGTGATGGTGCAGTGCGCGGGGGCGCCGCCGAGGGCGTCGGGGAAGACGGGGAAGACGTTGCCCGTCGCGGATCCGTTCTCGTAGAGGACCACGTCGGTGCGGGGGGCGCCCGGGGCGAAGAAGTTCGTCGCCGAACACACGATGCTCTTGAGGGTGACGCCCGCGGGAAGCTCGCCCGTGAGTTCCTGCAGCATGTAGTCGGGGCTCGTGACGAGGCCCGTCCAGGTGTGGGTCTGACCGCCCTGGAGCGTCGAGGTGATCGTGGCCTCGGATCCGTCGGAGTCCGTTGTCCCGGCGGGGGTGCCGAGGTCGGCACCGTCCTTCTGAGAGACCTGGTAGGGGAAGCCGAGCCCCTCCGGCACCGCACCCTCCACGACCTTCTCGACCTGCAGCGAGGCGCAGGTGTTGATCGTGAGCGACGGCGGGTTGAGGAAGTCTTCGATATTGGCGTTCTGGCTGTTTCCGGTGCGTGAGAGCACCTGGCGGGTCGTGAAGGCGCTGCACCTGTCGGCGGGGATAAGCCCGCTCGCCGTCAGGTCGATGGCCATCTCGCCGAAGGTCTGGCTGGGGGCGACGACTGCCTGATAGGTCTCTGTCGCGGGGCTCGATGCCCATGCCGAGCCGTTCCACCGCAGCGCGTCGACGGAGGTCCCGGACGACGGGTCGTAGTTGAATTCGATGAGGAGGTCTCCCGTGCGCCCCGCGCCCGCTCCCTGGAGGTGCTGGTACACGGTCAGGTCGCCGGTGCCGCCCGTGACGCGCGTCCAGTTGAGGTAGAGGATGACGTGGTTCGTGCCGCCGACGTCGACGATCTCGTACGCCGAGCCGGCGCTACAGAGGTCGGCCTTCGTCTGCACGCTCGTCGGGGTCGCGTTCGGCGGCCAGGCGCCGTCGATCTTGGATCCGTTGGTGAAGGTCGTCGGATCCGGCGCGCCGCAGGCGTCCGATCCGATCTGCTTCGCGAGGACACCGGTGCTCAGGTTGCCCGAGCTCGTCGTGTAGGGCGAGAAGGCACCGGTGTTCCAGTCGACGGCACCGCCCGAATCACCGTCGATCTCGAAACTCGTCGCCAGGCCTCCCGGAAGCACGGCCGCCGCCGCGGGTGGGGCAGCCACGAGGCTCGCGGTGATCAGCGCCGCCGCTCCGAAAAATGCGCCGAGGCGCGAGCGTGTACGCGACATGGTGGTGCCCCCTCTGAAAATCTGTGGAGATTTCGATAACAGGCACGTTATGGTCGCGGTCGCACACCGTTTATATGCAGCGGAGGCTTCGTTGCAAAGGCGACACGAAGGGCCGATGGGGCGGGTAAACGCACAGCAAGAACCGGCCAGACAACGGCGCGATCGCGCCATCCGTGCAATGCGCGGATGAGAGCGGGTGAGGTCCGGAATCGAAGGGGTGAAACGCGGGGTGAAGAGCCTACGCGAGCAGCCCCGCGGCCCGCGCCGCGAGGACCGCGTCGTCGCGGGAGGCCGCGCCGAGCTTGCGGTACAAGCCGCGCAGCTGGCTCTTGATCGTGTTCTGCGTCACCCCAAGCGTCTCGGCGATCTGGGCGATCGTTCCCGTCCCGGCGATGAGGTCGAGCACATCTCGTTCGCGCGGCGTCAGCGTCACCGTATCGCCCGAACCGCCGAGGTCGCGCAGGGTCTCGTGCATTGACCTCACGAGGCGCCCCACGGCCGGGTCGCGGGTGAACGGCACCGCAGCGTCGAGGATCCGCGCGACCCACGCGCGGCCGTGCCGGAAGAAGGGGAGGATCAGGCCCGTCTGGGCGGCCTTGTGCAGGGCATCGACGAGGGCGGCGTTCGCGCCCTCCTCGTCGCCGCTCTCGAGCAGCGCGCGATGCAGCGTCACCTGGGCGCGGATCGTGAAGCGCACCGATCTCCCGCGGACCTGCGGCAGGAGATCGCGCAGCAGGGCGGCGGCCTCCTCGCCGCGGCCGAGAAGCACGAGCGCGTGGGCGCGGTGGAGCACGGCGTGCGGCGTGCCGAACTCCGAGAACGCGACGTCGTCGAGGATCTCGAGCACGTCGGCGGCGTGCCGCAGCATCAGCAGTGCCTCGGCGCGCGAGAGCAGCACCCAGCGTCGCAACGACGCCGTCGGCAGCCCCCGGTAGAGACCGGCCTCGAGGAGATCGAGCTCGCCGAGGGCGGAATGCCCGAGCCCGAGCACGGTGTACGCGCGGGCGCGCAGCGTCGCCTCGAGTACGCTCAGCGCCGTCATGCCAGAGGCAGAGTAGTCGGCCGGGTTCGCGAGAAGGCGGCGGAGCACGGGCACGTCGACCGTGTCGAGCGCCGCCGCCAGCGGTAGCGAGGATCCGGTGAGCGCGGTGCGCGGGATCGCCGGCCAGGTCGAGAACTGGCTCGGCAGCTGCACATGCGTGGCCACGAGCGACAGCTCTTCCGCGAGCAGGGCGACGTTGTCATCGCCCGCGGCCAGCGCCTCGCTCCGTGCCGCGTCGAAGTTCTCGAGCGCGGCCGTCGCCTCGCCGAGTTCGAGGTGCATGAGGCCGATGTGAAAGCCCACGGTCGGGCGATCTGCGCGCGCCGGCTGCACGGACTCGAGCGCGCGCAGGCGCGCGAGCCCCTCCTCGGGGTGCCCGTCGATGCGGTCGACCGTCGCCCTCATCGTCACCACGATCGCCGCGTCTTCCGGCTCGAGCCCCGCGGTCGTTTCGATGCGCGCGAGCAGCGCCTCCGCCTCCTGCACCTGCGCCGACGAGACCCGATTGTCGAACTCTTGCTGGACGGGGTCGATGAGTGCGCGGACGAGGGCGAGCATCAGCCGCGGATCCGGGAGCCGGCGCACCGCGTCGCGCAGCGCCTCGCGCGCGCTCGCCGAGGGCAGACGGAGCGCATCGCGCCAGTGTCGCGCGAGGAAGCGCGCGCGGGTTGCGGGAGAGAGCGCGCCGACCTGCACCGCGTCGGCGAAGCGGCCCTGTGACGCGAGGCGCCCGACCGCCTCGGACACGGCGGCGCGGTTATCCGCGTCGTCGATGACGTTCGTGAGCGACGCCATCGCCTTCTGGATGCCCGGCACGTAGCTGTGCACGCCGGGCGCCGACTCGATGATGGCGCCCGCATCGGCGAGCGTGTATCGATAGGAGAGGGCATTGTCGCCGCGGTCCCATACCGCGTCGAGAGCCGCGGTCGAGAGCGGTCCGAGGTGGGCCGTCGCCACTCCCGCCTCCCAGGCGGCGCGGCGGTAGGGAAAGTCGACGCGGGCCGTGAGCAGCGGCGTGAACGCGGCGATGCACCCGGCCTGCACCTCCGCCTCGCCAAGCGTGCCGGAGCGCGCCGCCGCGTCGAGCGCCGCGAGCACGATCCCCGCTATGCCCGCGCTGGCGCCGAGCAGGGATGCGCGCTGGTGCTGCGTGGTCGTCACGCCGAGCCGCTCGCCGATGACCTCGACCTCGCGATCCGTGAACGCGAATTCACGGGGCGTGACCCGCACGTCCGGATGCAGGGCCGCGTCCGCCGCGCGTTGCGGCCAGGCGTGCGTCGACAGCACGATCAGGATCGCCTGCGGATACATCGCGCGGGTCGTGAGGATCGCCTCGCCCTCATCGGGCACCCCGGCGATGAGGTTGAGGACGACGGCGTCCGGCGACCCGAGCGCCTGGCGCGGGGCGCGCGCGAACCACTCCGCGGCGCGGCCGCGTGCCGCCAGCCAGAACGCGCACTGCGCGTGCGCGTCCGAGCCATCGGTGACGCGACAGAACACGATGTCTCCCGCCCGCGCCTCGTCGAACAACGACTGAACGCGCGGTCTGGAGAACAGGGTCGCCTGAGACTCCATGGATCCCCCCGATCCTCGGCGAGATCCGACCTCCCCCAAGATCGGCAGCTCGCACTGGGGTCCAGTATCCCGCAGAAGTGCGCGCCGGGCGAGTCTTATGCCTCGGGAAGTCTCAGAACGTTGTTCTCGTCGACGCGGAGGTCCTCGACCCAGCGCAACGTGCGGGCCAGCTCGTCCAGCGCGTCGACGAACAGCAGGAACCGTTCCCGGTCGGCGCACACGGCGTGCAGCGTGATCAGGTGCGTGCTGAGGTCCCACGTGTAGCTGACGAAGGGCATTCGGGCGTGCGCCGACGATTCCATGACGAGCTTCTCGCCGACCCCGAGGTGCGGATTGGCGAAGTTCTCGGTGTCGTCGAACTCCATCGGCATGGAGGCCCGCGCGGCGCGGAGGTGCGGGCTCATCTCCTGCACCTGCGCGAGCGCGGCGAGGGCGGAGGGATCTTCCTTCCACGACCAGGCGAGGAATCGCCCGTTCGCGTTCCGCAGCCCCGCCTTGATCGTGCGGGTCGCGATGAAGTTCAGCAGCCCGGATCCGGGCTGACCCGCCGTGATCCCGACGGTCGACATCAGGAGCTTGATGGCCGCCTTGCGATGTCGGGATCCGGCGATCCCGCTGCCGCGGATCGCGACCCAGCGGGTCGGCTCCGGATCCGCCTGGAGGTGCGGGTTCATTCGGGGCGGTTCTTGTTTCGGGCGC
>Ga0302349_1001637_pt1 | contig 16501 bp, 11 predicted proteins | sample PhyAR1_FD_202176 | JGI IMG/M metagenome (GOLD analysis project Ga0302349, IMG submission 202176) | Leaf surface microbial communities from alfalfa plants in UC Gill Tract Community Farm, Albany, California, United States - DLSL A.R1... | ecosystem: Host-associated > Plants > Phyllosphere >...
CGGGCGAGGGGGCGAGCGTCGGCGTCTGCGTGCGGCAGCGGTCCTGGGCCAGCGGGCATCGCGGTTCGAACGAGCAGCCGGGCGGCAGGGCGGAGAGATCCGGGACCTCGGCGCTGCGCAGGCCGGCGCCGGAGCGCTTGGTCCGGGCGAGGTCGGGGTCGGGCTCCGGCACGGCCTCCAGCAGCGCCTTGGTGTAGGGGTGCTGGGGGTTGTTGATGACCTGCGGGGTGGGCCCCTCCTCGACGATCTTGCCCAGGTACATCACCGCGGTGCGTCCCTGCCAGCCGAAGTACTTCGCCAGCGCCAGGTCGTGGGTGATGTAGATGAACCCGACGTTCTGCTCGAGGCGCAGGCGCGTGAGCATGTTCAGCAGCCCCACCCGGATCGACACGTCCAGCATCGAGGTGGACTCATCGGCGATGAGCAGCTTGGGGGCCAGCGTGAGGCCGCGGGCGACCGCGACGCGCTGGCGCTGCCCGCCCGAGAGCTGATGGGGGAACTTCGCCGAGTAGCTCTCCGGCGGGGTGAGGTCCACACGGGTGAGCAGCTCGTCGACGGTGGCGTCGACCTCGGCCCGCCCGGAGGCCATGCCGTGGCGCCGCAGCGGGATCGCGAGCGTGCTGCGGATCGAGCGGATCGGGTTCAGGGACGCGTACGGGTCCTGGTGGATGTACTGCACGTCGCGGCGGTACTCCTGCCGCTGCTGGCGGGACATGGCCGCCAGATCCATGCCGCGGTAGCGGACGGCGCCGTCGGTCGGGGAGGCGAGGCCTGCGGCGAGGCGGGCAGCGGTCGTCTTGCCGCTGCCGGACTCGCCGACCAGGCACAGCACCTCGCCGGCGTCGACGCGGAGGGACACGTCGGAGACGGCAGGGATGTCCTTGCCCTTGACGTGGAAGACCTGCGAGGCGTGGTCGAGCTCGATGAGGGGCGGCGCCGCCGCATCGGCCCCGGGAGTCGTCTCAGGCACGGGCGATCACCTTCCGTTCGTGGTGGACCTGGTCGTGGTGCAGGCACGCCGCGGCGTGGCTGCGGTCCTCGGGCCGCGGGACGAGCTCGATCAGCTCGGGCTCGGCGGCGCGGCAGGCATCGGTGGCGAGCTCGCAGCGCGGGGCGAAGGTGCAGCCCTGCGGGAGCGTGGCCAGGGAGGGCGGGGCGCCCGGGATCGAGGCGAGCTCGGGGAGGTCCCCGACCACGGGCGGCACCGCGTTGATGAGCTTCGAGGTGTAGGGGTGCTTGGGGCCGTAGAAGATGTCCGCGGTGGTGCCGGTCTCGATCACCTTGCCGGCGTACATCGTGATGACCCGGTCGGCGAGCTCGGCGGCGAGGGCGAGATCGTGGGAGATGAAGATCATCGCGAAGCGGTGCTCCACGCGCAGCTCCGCGAGCAGGTCGATCACCGTGCGCTGGGTGAGGATGTCCAGCGCGGTGGTGGGCTCGTCCAGCACCAGCAGGCGCGGCCGCAGCAGCAGCGCCATCGCGATCAGGGTGCGCTGCTTCATCCCGCCGGAGAGCTCGTGCGGGTAGCTGCGCAGCACCCGGCGGGGCTCGAGCCGCACGGAGCGCAGCGCCTCGGAGGACCGCTCGAGGATCTCCTTCTTCGAGGGGCGGCGCTCGGAGTGGTCGATCAGGGTGTCGGCCATCTGCGCGCCGATGGTCAGCACGGGGTTGAAGGCGTTCTGCGCACCCTGGAACACCATCGCGGCCTCGGACCATCGCCAGCGGCGCAGCTCGCCGGTGCGCATCCGGGTGACGTCGAGCTCCCGGCCGTCCTCGCGGCGGTAGGTGATGGAGCCGCCGGTGATCTCGCCGAGGGTCGGCAGCAGGCGCAGCAGCGCCGAGCCGAGGGTGGTCTTGCCGCAGCCGGACTCCCCCACCAGGGCGAGGGCGGACTCCGGATACAGGTCGAAGGTGACGCCGCGCAGGGCGCGCACCGTCGTGCCCTTGCCGGTGCGGTAGGCGACCTCGAGGTCCTTGACGGACATGATCGGGGCGTCGGGGGTCGTGGACGGGGTCATCAGCGCTCCCTCAGTCGCGGGTTGAGGATCTCCTCGAGGGTGCGGGTCAGCAGGATCAGACCCAGCTGGAGGAGCACGATCATCACCACGGGGGCGACGATGTACGGCATCGCATCGGGATTGAACATGGCGCCCTTGGTCCACGCGTCGTTGATCATGATCCCCCAGTTGGTGCCCCGCTGCGGGGCGAGCCCGAGCAGGTACAGGCCCACCATCGCGTAGATCGCGTTGGTGACGGCGATGATGAAGTTGATGAGGATGTAGCTGGCCATGTTCGGGACGATCTCCCCGAAGACGATGCGGAACCAGCCCACGTCCAGCAGCTGCGCCGCCTCGACGAACTCGCGCTCCTTGAGGGAGAGCACCTGGGCGCGGATCGAGCGCATCAGCACCGGCCAGGTGAGCACGCCGATGATCACGGCCAGCAGCGCCGGCGAGTCCAGCTTGTAGAAGGCGCCGACCACGGCGAGCAGGACGATCTGCGGGATCGTCATGACGATGTCGGTCAGCTGCAGCAGGGCGGCGTCCGGACGCCCGCCCACGTAGCCGGCGAGCGCGCCGATCGCCACGGCGATCACGGTGGTGATCGCGGCCGCCAGGAAGCCGACCATGAGCACCGTCCCGCCGCCGATGACCAGCAGGTGGAAGGTGTCCTTGCCGCTGCCCTCCAGTCCCAGCCAGTGCTCGGCGCTGGGACCCTCCCAGGCGCGGGACGCGTCCCCGGGGACGTCGGTTCCCATGATCAGCGGCCCGATGAGGGAGAAGGCGAGCACGGCCAGCACCAGCAGCAGGCCGATGAACCCCTCCACGCTCCGGGTCATCTCGCTGACCACGCGGGCCAGGGGGTTGCGGCCGGCCCGACGGGCCCGCTTGGCGGGCACGGCGAGCGCGGCGGTGGTGGATCCCTCGAGGCTCATGCGGCACCTCCTGCGCCCAGACGGATCCGCGGGTCGAGCGCGGCGTTGACGAGATCGGCGGCGAGGTTCGCGAGGACCACGGTGATCGTCACGACCAGCAGCACGCCCTGGATGGTCGGGTAGTCGCGGGTGTTGATCGATTCGAACAGCAGCAGGCCGACGCCCTCGTAGGAGAAGGTCTGCTCGACGAAGATCGCGCCGCCCACGACGAACCCGGCCTGGGTGGCGATCTGCGCGATGAGCGGCAGCAGCGCGTTGCGGCCCACGTAGTCGGACTGGATGCGCACGTCCTTCAGGCCGCGGGCCTTGGCGACGGTCACGTAATCCTCGCCGAGGACCTGCGTGGTCGAGGACTTCATGATCAGCGCCCAGGTGCCGGCGGTGGTGAGGATGTAGGTGAGCATCGGCAGCGTCGCGTGATAGCCGATGTCGGACAGGAAGCGCAGGCTCAGCTCGGGCTCCAGGCCCGGGGAGATGTTCCCGCGCATCCGGGCGTAGTCGATGACGCCCAGCTGCACCGCGCCGACGACGACGATGAGGATCGCCAGCAGGTAGTTGGGGATCGCGTGGAAGGTCGAGCCGATCACCGTCACGAGGTTGTCGATGATCCCGCCGCGGCGGTACGCCATGATCATGCCCAGCACCAGGCCGACGCTGATGGAGATGATCAGCGCCAGGCCGACGCTGTACAGCGTCCACGGCAGGTACTGGGCGATCTTCTCGGTCACCGTCACGCCGGGGGTCGTGATCGAGGTGCCCAGGTCCCCCCGCAGCAGGCCCAGGAGGTAGCCCCCGTACTGCTCGACTATCGAGGCGGAGGGATCGAAGCGGAAGTAGACCTGCGCCTCCGCCGCGGCCTGGTCATAGGTCTTCCCGTACAGGGAGATCTGCTGGTTGATGTAGACATCCACGGGATTGCCCGGCAGCAGGCGCACCAGGAGGAACACTCCGGTGGCGACGACCCAGATGACGAACAGCGACCGCACCAGGCGGCGCAGGATGAACGAGTTCGCGATCCGGTGCAGGAGCGAGGTGCGCCGCGTGGGGGCGGCGCTGGTCGCCGGGGGCGACGTGTGGGGCGACGAGACGTCGGTCGACATGACCCTCCTTCGTGAGCAACACTGCTCGGAACGTACTCTAAACCGATGCACCCGCTCATGTCTGCTCGGTTTGATATCGATTCGAGCACGTTCATGCCACGCGGTGGACGGAGAGGGCGCTCAGGACGCTTCTGTGCGGGGCGCAGGTATCGGGATCTCGGGACCGGGGCGATGGCAGTCCGGGCCCGCCGGCCGCTTCGCGATGTGACGACGGGGCGACCACTCCGGGATGCACCGGCGTGGTGCGACTGCTCCGGGAGCGCGGACGGGGCGACCGCTCCGAGTTGCGCCGGCGGAGCGCGACCGCTCCGGGATGCCCCGGCGGGAGCGGTTCAGCCGAGCCCGGCTCGTCGCCGGCTCGTTCCCGGCCCGCCCCGGCGGGCCCTGCTCAGGCTCCGCCGGGGATCGGGGCCTCGACGGAGCCGTCGCGGGGCCGGGTGTTCAGGCGGCGGCGGGGTCGGCGGCGCGCACCGCCGCGAGGGCGGCGGGCAGCTCGGCCGCGAGATCCTGCCAGTGGCACTCGATGGTGACCGGGCCCGTGTAGCCGCCGCGGCGCAGCGCGGCCAGGAACTCCGTCAGCGGCCAGTCGCCCTGGCCGGGCGGCACGCGCCCGGAATCGGCCACGTGGACATGGCCCACCCGCGGCGCGAGGTGCTCGACGTCCGCGAAGGGCTCCGCCTCGAGCTGCACGTGGTAGAGGTCGGCGACGATCTTCACGCCCTCGATCCCGTGCTCGTCGAGGAACGCCGCGGCCTCGGCGATGGTGTGGATCAGGTCCGTCTCCCCCGCATGCAGCGGCTCGAGGACGATCTCCAGGCCGCGCTCCCGGGCGGCGTCCCGGGCCGCGACGACGACCTCTGCGAAGCGGCGGCGGCCCTCCTCCGCCGGCACGTCGGGGCCGATGGTCCGGGCGGCACCGCTGCCGAGCACGATCCGCGCCCCGGGCTCGGCGACGGCGGCGATCGCGTCCAGCGCGGTCGCGAGGTAGCCGCGGATCCGCGCGATCGGCACGGCAGGGTCGGACAGGCGCAGCGACCCGGGCACGAAGACCGCGAAGGACGGCACACGGTGCGCGGGATCGACCTGTGCGGCGCGCCAGCCCCCCTCTCCGTCCTCCTCGACGAGCACGCCGACGACGGTCGACTCCAGATAGTCGGCGCCGGCGGCGAGGGCGGCGTCCTGCTGGTCGATGGATGCGATGACTCCGTAGGGCACGGGGGTTCTCCTCCTCGGGATGCGCCGCCCGCGTCCTCGCGCACGGCGGGGACATGCTGGCACGCGCATGCGCGAAGCACCAGGTGTTCCCGCACATTGCCGCGAATCCGGTCATCGATCCACGGGTCGCGAACCTCGCGGTCGTGCGGGTGCGGGTGCGGCTGGCGGCTGGTCGCCGCCTGACGGCGCTCTGACGCCGCCCCTCGGCCGTCGCGTGCCCTGATCGGCGCCCAGGCCGGACACGAACGGCGGTCGGAGAGCCTCGAGCCAGGCAATCGCCTGGCTCGCGGCCCTCAGGCCGCCATCCGTGCACGGGGCCGGGACCGCCCTGGACCGTTCCGCGAGGGCACGGGTCGATTCCCCGATGTCCGTCGCAGGTCGGTCAGTCGACCGGCGACGGCCTCAGGTCGAGCACCAGGCGCAGCTCCTGCGCGGTGGTCGCCGGGATGAAGAGGTGGTCCCCGCCGGGCAGGTCCGTGCCGCCGAGGACCGTGTACGCCTCGCCCGGCTCGTAGAACGCCGGCCCCTCGGCCATGCCGTGGACCTCGAGGTGGAGCGTCTCGCCGTCCGCGGCGACGTACCGGCAGCGGCCGATGCCGTCAGGGTCGATGGTCGGGACGCTGCGACCCGTTCCTCCGATGGACACCCCCTCGAGGCGCCCTCCCTCGAGAGCCAGCAGCAGACACAGCGCCACCGCGGGGCCCTCGACGCGCAGATCGAGCTCGGCGTGCGCCGGGCCCAGCCGCACCTCCGCGGCGGATTCGAGGACGACCTCGTCGACGGCGCGGGAGGAGAAGGACATCGCGGCGGCGAAGCGGCCGTTGAACTCGAGCGCGTAGGCGCCGTCGGGACGGCGGTCCCCCGCGGCCAGCGGCTGGAAGTACTCCCCGACAGCGCGCTCGTGCAGCCGCCACGGTCCCGCCGCCGGGTCGGTCCCCGCGGCCCGGGTGTCGGCACCGGCACCGGCACCGGCATCGGCATCGGCATCGGCATCGGCATCGTGCGCCGCCGCGTCGGCTCCGCCGGCCGCGGCGGCCATCGGCCGCTCGAAGCGCACCGGGCCGAGGCTGAAGAAGTCCCGCGAGATCCGCAGGTCCGTCAGCCGCACCGCGCCCCCGGCCAGGCGGAGGAAGGTCGGGTCGTCGGACGCCCCCGAGGAGACGCGCCCCAGGGCCGCGGTGTCGGTGCCGCCGTGGATCACGGCACGGGAGACGCCGTGGTCGACGACGACGAGCCCGGACCCGGCCAGGACGTGCACCTCGGGTCGCTCCGGGTCCGGATCGGCCGCCGGATCCGGGAGGGGACCGAGCACGGACGGGTCCTCGAGACCGAGGGCGAGCACCTCGAGGGCCGCGAGGGCGTCCGCACGGTCCTGGGTGCGCAGGGCGGCGCGGGCGGTGAGGGGGTCCCCGGTGCGGATCGCATGGGCGCGCAGCAGCGGGTGGAGGGGACCGCCGTCGAAGAGCGTGCGGCGGTCCTGGCGCCGGGAGCCGAGGGTCTCGACCATGCCGCGGGCGTCGGTGAGGCGGGCCTGCGCCCGGGTGGCGGCATCGGCCGCATCGGCCAGGGCGGGGAGCTCCAGCTCGTGGGCGAGCACCAGCAGACAGGGGATGCTCACGTGCACGGCGTAGTTGGGGCTCCGCTCGGAGAACAGGCCGTCGGCCTGCAGGTCCACCCCCTCGGCGAGCCACTGCTCGGCGCGGCCGATGCAGCGCGGGTCCTCCAGCAGGCGTCCCAGCCGGGCCAGGGCCGCGGAGATCTCGAAGCGGTGGTTGGGGGTGTGGACGCCGCCGGTGATCAGTGCGGGCGCGGTCCGGGCCAGGAGCTGCTCGAGCTGTCCCTGCAGGGCCGCCAGGCGGAGGGAGTCCTCGCGCCGCAGCATGCTCGCGGCCCAGGCGAGGTCGCCCACGGTGAACGCGGTGTCCGGCGGGGAGTCGACGTTGTCGCCGCTGGCGAAGGTCCCGCTGGGCAGCTGCAGCGCGGCCAGCGCCTCGAGCGCCGCCCGCGCCTGCTCGACCAGGGCCGGCTCGCCGTGGGCCTCGCCGATCACGGCGTCGCGCACGAGGCGGCCCAGCTCGCGGTGCCGGGCGCCGCCGGCGAGGAGGCGATCGGCCCGGGCGGGGAGACCCGCGAGCGCCGCCCTCCCCCTCTCGCGCAGGGTGGGGTCGAGGGCGTCGAGGTCCCGCACGGGCATCGGCGTCAGTCCTTCAGTCCGGAGTTGATGTCGGCGTTCATGATCTGCCGGCGGAAGATGAGGAACAGCGCGATCATCGGCAGCAGGGAGATGACCGAGGCCGACAGCAGCACCGACCAGTCGATGTTCTCCGCGCCCACGATGCTGCGCAGCGCCAGCTGCAGGGTGTACTTCTCCTGGTCGTTGAGCACCAGCAGCGGCCAGATGTAGTCATTCCAGCGCCATTGGAACGAGAAGATCGCGAGGACCGCGATGATCGGCTTGGCGATCGGCAGCATGAGGGTGAAGAAGATGCGGAACTCCCCCGCCCCGTCGATGCGCGCGGCCTCCAGCAGCTCGTCCGGGACGGTGCGGAAGTACTGACGGAGCATGAAGATGCCCGTCGCCGTGACGATCGAGGGCACGATGATGCCGGCGAGGGTGTTGTACATGCCCAGGCCCAGGATCACGGCGAAGGTCGAGGGCATGATGACCTCGGTGGGCAGCATGGTGGTGGCGAGGATGCACAGGAAGAATCCCTGGATCCACCAGGCGCGGTACTTCGCCAGGGCGAAGCCGGTGCAGGCGCTGACGAACACCGTGAGGATCGTGGTGATCACCGCGACGAGGAAGGTGTTCAGGAAGTACTGCGCGAAGTCGAACCGCGCCCAGGCGGTCCGGTATCCGCTCAGGGTCCAGTCGCGCGGGAACAGCTGCAGCGGCCAGGTGAACAGCTCGCTGCCGGGCTTGAAGGAGCTCAGCAGGAACCACAGCACGGGGAACAGGAACGCGAGCGCGAGGACCCACAGCAGGGTCGTGGCGCCGATGGCGCGCGGCATCGACCTCAATTCAGATCACTCCTGTCGAAACGGGTCTGGATCACCGCGATGATCAGCAGGATCACCATGAGGATCATCGACGCCGCGCTCGCGTAGCCGATCTCCGACCGCTCGAAGCCCGTCTTGTAGATGTACTGCACGATGAGGACGTTCGAGGTGCCCGGCCCGCCGCCGTTCAGGGCCTGGATCATCGCGAACTCCTTCATCGCGCCGATCGTGCCCAGCAGGATCACCATGAACGACGTCGGGGCCAGCAGCGGCCAGACGATCTTCACGAAACGGGTCACGGGCCCGGCGCCGTCCAGCTCCGCCGCCTCCAGATAGGAGGTGGGGATGTTCTTGATCGCCGCCATGAACAGCAGCATCGTCCCCGCGGTCCCGCCCCAGGAGCCGGCGATGATGACGACGGCCAGGGCCAGGTTCGGGTCCTGCGCCCATTTCAGGGGCGACAGCCCCACGCCGTCGATGAGGTAGTTCACCAGGCCGAAGCTCTCGCCGAACAGCCAGCGCCAGATGACACCGGTGACGATCGGCGAGACCAGCCAGGGGAAGAAGAAGATGACCTGGGCGACCGTCTTCCCCTTCGCGCTGCGGGCCACCAGCAGGGCGCTCACCAGCAGGGCCAGGAAATAGCCGACCGGGACGGACACGACCGTATAGATGATCGTGCGGCCCAGGGCCGTGTAGAACTCCGAGTCCGCGAAAAGCTGCTGGTAGTTGGACAGGCCCACGAACTCGAGGTCGCCGTACCCGCGGTAATCGGTGAACGAGTACAGCAGCCCGAGCCCCGCCGGGCCGAGGAAGAACAGGCAGAACAGGACGAACGCCGGCACCAGGAACACCGCCGCGATGATGCCGCGGCGGCGGCGCTCCTGGGCCGCGGTGCGGGTGAGGGTGCTGACGGCCATGTCAGGCGAGGCTCGCGTTGAGCTGCTCGAGCATGGCGTCGACCGCCTCCTGGGCCGTCTGCTCGCCGGCGATGACCTTGACGGTCTCCTCCTTGACGGCGTCCACGCCGATGTCCTTCGCGGTGCCGGCCGCCTGCAGCTTGAGGTCGCGGGTCTTGATCTCGGTGACGAACTCCGGCGTCGCCGCGATGGCGGCGTTGTAGAGGTCGAAGTCCTCCTGGCGGTCGTCGTAGGTGACCTCGACGTCCTGGATGGCGGGCAGGAAGCCGGCGATCCTGGAGATCTCGGCGTAGTTCTCGGGCTGGTAGAGCCACTCGACGAAGGCGTAGGCGGCGTCCTCCTGGCCGGTGCCCTCGAAGACGACGATGTGCGCGGAGGTGCCGAAGTTCGTGGCCTGGACGGGCTGGGCCGGCATCGGCACGCTGACCCACGCGAAGTCGGCGATGTTGGCGACGAAGTCGGCGATCTGCCAGGAGCCCGAGTAGTACGAGGCGACCTGGCCGGTCTTGAACATGGCGTTGGGGTCGTCCTGCGAGAGCCACACCGAGCGCGGGATGAACGCGTCGTCGTTGAGGTCCGCGAAGTACTGCAGCGCGGGGACCGTCGCCTCGTTGGCGGTGTACTCCGAGAGGTCCTCGCTCAGGGCGATCCCCTCGGATCCCATCTGGTACAGGAAGGAGTTCAGACGATGCGAGCTGCCGTCCACGGCCATCGCGTACTTGACGCCGGTCGCCTCCCGGACGGACGTCGCGGCGGCCACGTACTCATCCCATGTCCACACATTCTCGTCGACGCTGGTCGGGTAGGCGACGCCCGCCTTGTCCCACAGGTCCTTGTTCAGGAACAGGCCCACCGCGGTGAGGTCGCTGGGCAGCGCGGGGACCTTGCCCTCGTCGTCCGCGGCCCACATGCCGTCCACGGGCTTGACGGCCTCGGCGAGCTCGGCGAGATCCCGGGTGCGGTCCAGCCAGACAGGGTCGAGGGAGGGCATGCGGGCGAGCGCGGGCAGGTCGTTCGCCTTCGCGGAGTTGCGGACCTTGGTGTTCAGGTCGTCGTAGGGCAGGTCGACGATCTCCACGGCCTGGCCGGTCTCCTCCTCGTACTTCGCAGCCATGGCCGCGAAGCCGCCGCCCTGGTTGGCGTCGCCGGAGAGGATGAACTGCAGCGGCGCGTCCGGATCGGCGGTGCCGCTCCCGCCGCAGGCGGCGAGGGCGGGCAGGGCGGCCGCGGCGGTGCCGGCGGCGAGGAATGCACGGCGGTTCAGAGCAGACATGATCCACACTTCCTGTTGGGCGGAGCAGGGCGCCAGCTGCCGGGGCACGTCGTCGGACTCGGCCGGGAGGAACGCTGACGAAGGTTTGTGAGGACAAGAGTGACGGGGCGCAAGCCTTATGTCAAGGTCCGAAGGAAAGCCGTTTCCAAGCCGTGATCGCCGCCTCCTCGACGTCGCAGGTCAGGCCGTGGGCCGCGACGACGCGGCGACGGTGGGACGGTGGGAGGAGCACGACGGCTGGAGGGGCACGACGGCTGGAGGGGCACGACGGCAGGAGAGGCACGACGGCGAGAGGGCACGACGGCAGGAGAGGCACGACGGCGAGAGAGCAAGACGGCGCGAGGCGCAGACGCTGCCCCCGGACGGGGCCCATGGCCGACACGACGGAGGCGCGGGCGACTCGCCCCGTGCCGGCCCCGGGAAGAGATGTCGGCGCGTTCGAGGAATTGCAGGCTCCCGTACCACTCCGGCCCGTCAGATGGTACGCAGAGCTGCAATTCCTGGAACGGCCGGGACGAGCATCCCGTCCCTCGCATCCGGACGGCAGGCTCGCGCAGCCATCGACCTCACGCGACGGAGAGGACCCGGACCTCCCGGGGCGTCGACCTCAGACGACGGGGAGGACCAGGCCCTCCCGGGCCATCGGCCTCAGGCGAGCGACGAGAACAGCCCTCCCCGGGCACCGCCCTCAGGCGAGGGAGAGGACGACGCAGCCGTGGGGCTCGAGGGCGAGGTCGTACCAGCCGTCCCGCGGGGTGACCTCCGTGCCGGTCCACAGCTCGTGGCCGGACGCGGCGGCGGGCACGTCCAGGTCCTCGGCGTGGATGCGGCGCTGCTCGGCCCGCTCCCCCAGCCAGAAGATCGCACGGACCTCCCGCTCCCCCACACGCACCCGCCAGACGACGAGGTCCCGGTCGCGGACGATCTCGCGGGCGCCCACGCCCGCGTCTCCGATCGCGAGGATCTCCTCGCGGGTGAGGATCTCGAGGGTCTCGGCGGGGGTGTCGGGCAGGTGCCCGCCCATCATCAGGGGCGAGCGCCCCAGATTCCACAGGGTCAGCATGGTGCGCTGCTCGGCGGCGGTGAGGCGGCTGATGCGGTCCGCGCCGACGTGGGCACGGATGCCGATGCGGCCCAGCGGCAGCATGTCCAGGTCCGCGAAGCCGCCCTCGTGGTCGACGGCGGCCCAGCGGGCGGCGCGCTGGAACTGCTCGCGCAGGTCCTCCCAGGTGTCCCAGAGGTCGTCGGAGACCCGCCAGGCATCGGCCGATGCGGCGAGGAAGGGCGCGTGGACGGCGGAGAGCTCCTTGCCCGGGGACAGGCTCAGCAACATCGGCCGCCCGCTGCGGTCGATGGCGGTGCGCATCATGGCGATGTCGGCGCGCTGGATCGGCGGGTAGAGGACGTCGTCGACCTTCACGTAGTCCACGCCCCACTGCGCCAGCAGCGCGAAGACGCTGTCGTACCAGGCCTGGGCGGCAGGGTGGTCGGCGTGGACGCCCTCGAAGTCGGGGTTCCAGGGGCAGCGGTTGTCGGGGTCGGCGAGGTCGCGGGCGGTCGCATCGGTCCCCAGGATCGGGGTGTCGAGCTCGACGGCGCGGCGCGGGATGCCGCGCATCAGGTGCACGCCGAAGCGCAGGCCCAGGGCGTGGATGCGCTCGGCCAGCGGTGCGAAGCCCGCACCGTCGGCCGCGGAGGGGAAGCGCCCGGGCGCCGGGAGGGGACGGCCGACCTCGTCGACGAGCGCGGCGGAGACCTCGGCGTAGTCGGTGCTGCCCGGCTCCGGCTCGTACCACTGGATGTCGACCACGATCGTGTCCCAGCCCTGCGGGAGCAGGTGACGGGCCATGTGCTCGGCGTTGGCGATCACCTCGTCCTCGCGCACGCTGCCGCCGAAGCAGTCCCAGGAGTTCCAGCCTCGCGGCGGGGCGGTCACGGTCGGTCGCAGGGGCGACGGGGTCATCGATGTCCTCTCGTGGCGGTGCCCGGGACGGCCCATGCCGCCGGGTGGGGGGTGCGCGCCGCCGGGGCGGGCGGCGCGGGAAGGCTGCTGGGGCTGGGCAGTCCCACCTGCTCGAGGAATCCCTCGAGGGCGAGGACCGCCATGCCCAGGCTCACCGATTCGCCCGCGGTGTCGGTGAACTCCATGCTCACACCGGCACCGGGGCCGGGAAGGCACTCCTGCTGGATCCGCTCGCGCACCCGCTCCCGCAGCTCGGTGCCGGCGTAGCGGGTGATCCAGCCGAGCACCGAGACGTGCTCGGGGTTCAGGAGGTTGACGAGGTTGCCCAGGCCCGCGGCGAGATGGTCGCCGGTGCGCAGCACGGCCTCGCGGGCGGCCTCGTCCCCGGCGGCCTCGGCGCGCATGAGCTGCTCGATGAAGGCGCGATGATGGCGCACCTGGACCAGCGGATGGTCGGGGGCGATCTCCCCGAGGGTGGTGCGCATCCCCTCGACGCCGACGTACGCCTCGACGCAGCCGCGACGGCCGCAGCGGCAGCCGCGGCCCTGCCACACGAGGGTGGTGTGGCCCCATTCTCCGGCCGAGTTCCCGCGGCCGCGCACCAGCTGGCCGTCCAGGATGATCCCGGCGCCGACGCCGGTGCCCAGGTTGACCGCCACGAAGTCGCGGAAGCGGCGCCCGGCACCGAACCACAGCTCGCCGGTGGCCATCGCCATCAGCGGGTTGTCGACCCGGACCGGGGCGCCGACGGCCTCGGTGAGGGCATCGGCCACCGGCACGTCGCGCCAGCCCCAGTTGGGGGCGAAGACGTCCACGCCGCGCACGGTGTCGACCTGGCCGGGCAGGGAGACGCCGGCGTGGAGGATCGGCTCCGCGCCGAGCGCCTCGCGGCCGCGCAGGGACTGAAGGGCCCCGGCGATCACCGCGGCGATGCTCGCGATGGACTGCGCACCCGGGTCGAGCTCGAGCTGCTCGCGGTCCACCCGGGCGAGGGCCAGATCGTAGACATCCAGGCGCACGTAGGTCTCCGCCACGTCGATCGCCAGCAGGCGGCCGCGCTGCGGGTTGGCCTGGAAGGTCACGGTGGGGCGGCCGCCCTGGGAGGAGATCCGGCCGGCCTCGCGCAGCACCCCCTCCTCGACGAGCTCGCCGACGAGGGTCGCGACGGTGGCCGGGCTCAGGGCGGTCTCCGCGGCGACCTGGGCGCGCGTGACCGTCCCGCCGGCGTAGACCGAGCGCAGGACCATGAACCTGCTCTCGTTGCGGATGTCCTTGGACGTCTTCGTTGCCATCGCTCCCCTCCGGACGTGCGGCGGCCGGTCGCCGCTCAGCTGAGGGCGTCGGACCAGCTCGCGCCCCCGAAGATACCTCCTCCGGCATCGAGCGGCTCGACGAGGAGGTCCACGACGGGATCCGCGGAGGGCAGGTACGAGGCGGGGATCCACGAGCGACCGGCGTCCCCGCCGGCGACGGCCGGGGCGCCGAGCACGTGCCGGGAGACGGCCCGACCGCCCGCGACGACGGTGACCTGCACGTCGGTCCCCTCGAGGTCGAGCTGCACCCCGGCCCCGGGAGCGCGATCCGCGCGCAGGCGGACCTGCAGCGCGCCGCCCGCGGGGACGGTCAGCGGGAAGGCGGCCGGCGTCCGCTCCCGCTCGCCGCCGATGAGGGCGGTGAGCTCCTCGCGCGGGAGCAGGCGCACGCCGCGCACCGCGGGCGGCAGGGCGGTGAGCAGCTCGGCGCGGTGCACGAACCCGTCCGGCACGTGCGGGGCGCGGATCGCGACCTCGACGGCCCGGGGGGCCGCGTCCGAGGTCCCGGAGGCGAGGCCGATGCCGGCCGGCCTCGGGGCGTCCTCCGTGGTCCCGGCGCTCCCCGGGCCTCCGGCACCCTCCCGGGCTCCGGAACCCTCCCGGGCTCCGGCGTCCTCCCGGGCTCCGGAGTCCTCCGCGGATCCGAGCTCGAGCACGGGGTCGCCGGGGGCGAGGAGTCGCTCCGGCCCGCCGTCGATGCTCACGTGCACGGGGCAGTCCAGGCCGTGCAGGCGCAGCAGCGCGTGCCCCTGCACCGGCAGCGGCAGCTCCCGTACGTAGACCGCGTCCTCGCCGAGCCGGGGGCTCGACCAGCCGCCCAGCGGCCGCAGCGGCTCCTGGGCCTGGTCGGCGCCGTCGGCACGACGATCCGGGAGGCGGCGCACGCGCCACGTGTCGGTGACGTCCTGGGCATCGACGACGGCGTGCGCCGTGCCGATGCCGCGTCCCGCGCCGAGGGCGAGGGCAGGGCGGCGGGCGTCGTCGAAGTTCGCACGACCCCAGGTCTCGGCGATGACCGAGACCTCGCCCCGGGCCGGGACCTCGTCCGGCTCGACGGGGGCGACGAGGGCTTCGGCGGCGTCGGAGGCGTCGGGCGCCGGCAGGAGGTCGGGCGCGGGCAGGAGCGAGACCGGTGCGCCGTGGGGGACGTGGACCCCGCGGTCCTCGCCGTCGGCGATCAGGCGGATCACATCGGCGGCTCCCCGGAGCAGCAGCTCCCGCGTCCCGGCGGGCAGGCGGAGGTCTGCGCGCAGGCGGCCGTCGCGCAGGCCCAGCTCCTCGGTGCTCGGCACGGACCGGAAGGCCTCGCCTGCGACGACGGTCCCGGCTGCGGCCGTGGGCTCGGGCAGCGCGGCGACCTCGAGCGCGGGCGTGCGGCGGGCGGGCTCGGGATCGGCGACGCCCTCCGGCACGGGCGCGAGGGCGACCCGCACCGTCCCGGACTCGGCCTCGCCGTGGCCGGCGAGGTCCAGCGTCCCCTCGGGGGTCTCCAGCAGGACGCGGGCATCGGCCGGCCCCTCGAAGTGCAGGGCGAGCGCGCCGTCCGCGCCCTCGTGCACGGCCACGAGCTCGGCGCTGGCCATCCGGATCGTGCCCTGCGCGCCCCACGGGGCCAGCGGCACGTCCAGGGCCCAGAACGGGCAGGTTCCCGCGGGGACGCGCGCGGACAGCGCATGGGCGTCCCGGGAGGCGCCGCCGGCGGGGCGGATCCGCACCTCGGCGTCTCGGCCGTGGACCTCGGCGGGGCCGATGACGTGGCCGCCGCCGGGAAGGGCCAGCGCGCCGCCCGCGTCGATGCCCTGCACCCCGGCCTGCTCGAGCGGGACCGGCACGGCGGCGGCCAGGCGCTCGCCCCAGGCCTCCAGGGTGCGGGTCAGCCGCACGGCCTCGTCGTACTCGGGGCGGCGCCGGCCGTCGGGGCCGATGTATCCGCCGAAGTCGTAGTCGTGGGTCATGAGGTTGCCGGGGTCGCCCCAGTTCCCGGCCGAGGGCAGCAGCAGGTGGTTGAACCCGGAGGTCTGCAGGTACGGCGCGACCAGCCGCGCCCCGGCGAGGATCTCCCGGCGCAGGGTGCGATGCATGCGGTTGGTCTCGGTGACCAGCAGGGGGAGGTCTCGCGAGGACAGCTCCGCGGCGTAGTGGCGGGCCTCCGCGTCGAAGGTCGTGGACTCGTCCGAGGGGTACAGGTTCACGGTGGGCACCACGCCCTCGGCGTCCCCGCTCGCGCCGTGCAGGTCGCCCTGGCCCGCGCAGGCGATGATCGGCACCTCGATGCCGGCCTCCCGGGCCCGCTGGGCGAGCCGGCCCTGGTAGGCGGCCGGGTCCGGGCAGTCGAAGAAGTCCAGCTCGTTCTCGATCTGCACCAGGGCGACGGGCCCGCCGCGGGTGGTCTGGGCGGCGGCGAGGACCGGCATCACCGCGTCGTACCAGCGGTCCACCGCCTCGAGGTAGTCCGGGTCCATGGTCCGCACCGCGATGCCGCGGCCGTGCAGCCACCAGGGCAGGCCGCCGCCATCGGTCTCGGAGCAGATGTAGGGGCCCGGGCGGGCCATGACCAGCAGTCCCTCCGCGGCCGCGAGGTCCAGGAAGCGCCGCAGGTCCCGCTCCGGGGAGGTGAGGTCGATGCTGCCCTCCACCTCCTCGTGGAAGCCCCAGTGCACGTACAGGTCCACCATCCCGTACCCCGACTCGCGCACCCGGCGCAGACGGTGGGCCCACTGGTCGACGGGGATGCGGAAGGGGAAGACCGAGGAGCACAGGAGGATCGACGGCGTGCCGTCCA
>Ga0302349_1001639_pt1 | contig 16481 bp, 16 predicted proteins | sample PhyAR1_FD_202176 | JGI IMG/M metagenome (GOLD analysis project Ga0302349, IMG submission 202176) | Leaf surface microbial communities from alfalfa plants in UC Gill Tract Community Farm, Albany, California, United States - DLSL A.R1... | ecosystem: Host-associated > Plants > Phyllosphere >...
CCAGACGCGAAACGTGGCACTCACTGAAGTGGGGGCGAAGGTGCAGCTGAACCGTCAGACCGATGTAGGGTTGTCGTATCAAGGGCAGTTTGGCTCTGATGCACGGTTCCATTCGGTCAATGCCGGGATCACGGTTCGCTTCTGAGGAGCGGCGGGGGTAGAGCCCCCTGCCCGCCATAGTGACTGCTACATCCGGGGCTGCCAGGCAGCCTTGGATGGGCTGCGCACGCGCTCGCACAAGATCAATCCCCTGCGGTTGTGCAGGGGCGCCAGCCCATAGCGGCACAACGCTGCCTCAAACAGAGAGATCACATTACCTCCGGCCCGCGCTCACTCAGGGGCGCATCAGCGGCTCGATCCCGATCCACGTCTTGACCGGTTGATAGCACAGTTGCAACGGTGGGATGGCGACGTCCTGACCCTGCACCTGCAGATTGCCCAGGTGAATGGTCCACTTGGACTCGGCGTCAAACGTGTCCGTCGGGAAAATCACATAAACGGACCCGTAACGCTTGTTGTTGGTGATCTTCGGAATTTTGCTGTGCACTTCGTCTGGGTTGATGTCATACGGCGAAGGTCGCGCCTGCTGCGGCGCGAATGTCGGATAGTCATATACCGGGCCACCCAGATAAAGCTCGGGTCTGGCACTCACTCGCGAACCGTCATTGAGGGTGATGAACGCCTGCCGGCTGTCATAGAGGATGGGTATCGGCGCGGCCCCGCGTGCGGAACCGGACGCAGGCCGCTGACGCCCCTCGTTATAAGCGATCAGTTGTACATAGAATTCCGGTCGCGGGTATTTTTCCCCTGGGTACTGTACATGCAGCACCTGCTCGAATGGTTCGTCGCGCCAGCGCGCGGAGTAGTCATAGAGGTAGGTTTCGAGGTGGATGGCTCCGCCGTCTGGCAGGCCTGCAACCTGAAATTCGTGCTTCGTTTCGCAAACATCCGCGTACGCTGCGCGCTCCCGTTTCCACGGCACGCAGGCAGTAAGCGAGGCTGCACAAAAAAAGATAAGGAGTGAAAGCGTGCGCGTGCGATAAGTCATGACCGGCCCTGGTCTGGCGTGATGAGTGATTTCAGGTACTGACGCGTGGGTTCGATATCCATGTTGCCCATAGGCGAACGTACCAAGGTATTGGACAAAGGTGGATGAGCTAGGTCCGTGTGTTCAATCATCGAAGACGCCAAGGGGTGACAGTGCAGCAATCGCATTGCGAAAAAATCAGATTTAAGCCCTTCCCTGTAGGCCATTTCCCAAAGATACTCCCTGCGCCCATTTGTTGTTGCACATGAACGGTGTGGATTCTAGTCTCGCCGGGTCGCTGCCAATTCAGCGACCGGTTTTGACGGACCGAGAACGCTGCCTCATGTGCACACTTTATGGTGGCTGTACGTGCGGGCACCCTGTGGTGCGCCGAGTGCCAACGTCTCGGTCCGTCAACCCGCGTACAGCTACCACCCTCATTGCTTGACGGCCTGAATGTGGTAGTTCCTCCTTCCACGTTGGAGTTGAACCATGCTCAAGATCGTCCCCGATCCCCCTCTTCACAGTGGCTCCCTTGAAGACATTTTGGTCCAGGCCACCGAATACGCCACGTGCGCGGCCGCCGTGGTGCAACAGGCCATGTCACTGGGTTTCAGGTCGCCCGCTTCGGTGCTGATGCTGACCTCTCTGCATGAACTCGAGACGCTGAAGGCTCTGCTCGAGTCAGCGGTAACGCATGTCCAGATGCGACCGAAGCATCCAATCTGCCATTGACCCGTAACTGTTGAAAAGTGCGCTCGCATGGCGAACCGTCCGTTCACCCCGCTGGGTGTTGGTTCGCCAGCGATGTGGCTCGTGCAAGCACTGCACCCTTTTGAGGAGAACGAAGATGTCCGGAGAAGAAACCACGTTTACCGTTGGCCAAACCACCTTCTATCAGGGCACCGACCAAACAAGCCCTCTCTTCCGTATCGAGCCCGGTATACCCTGTGAGATGGCCCGCGAGCAGGCCTCGGAGCTAATGGGTTACGCTCGGGACATGACCCTTGACGGCTTGATGGAAGACAAGCAGCACTTGATCTGGGCTTCCCACTACCTCTGCGCGATGGCCAAGGCCTTGCTTGACGACGCGCAACTGGGCGAAGCGCTGAGCCAGCATTAAGCGTGCAGGCCAACCCGAGCGCGCTACCCTCGCTGCGCCGGTTGCTTGCGATAGGCCAAAGGGTTGCACGCAGACAATGCCACACAGCTCAACACCGCCACCGCCCCGGCGAGTACACCAAACCCTGTGCCTGATACCGCACTCACACCCATTGCCACAACGGCTGCGCTGCCAATCTGGCAAAACCCCACCATCCCCGATGCAGTGGCCGCATGCCCATGTTCACTGGCGATAGCCCCCGAAATCGCCAGCGACAACGACGAGCCGTTGGCCAGGCTGACCAGGCACATCGGCAGCACCACGGCCGTCACGCTGCGCCACCCCATGGCATAAGCCAGAAGAAAACCCATGGCGCCCAGTACGAAGCAGGTAATGCCTATCGCGACAATACGGTCGTAAGGCAAGCGGTCAAGCAACCGCCGGGCCAACCGGTTAGCTCCGATGATGCCCAAGGTAAGCGGCACGTACAGCCACCCGCTTTGCGCCTCGCTCAAGCCTGCTTGTACGAAAAGAAATGGCGACTGCGTCAAATAAACGAACCAGGCGCAGTAGATTGAACACACCACTACTGTGTAGCAGCAAAAGTTGCGGTCACCCAGTACGCGGCCGAAGCCGGCGAAGGGTCCCGTCCTGGTACGCGTCGCGACCGGTAGCGTTTCAGGCAATACAAACAGTGCCAGAAGCAGTGCTAGCGCCCCGAATGCGGCAACGAACAGAAAGTCGGCTCGCCAGCCGAACGCCACGGCCAAGTGCCCGCCGATTGCGGGGGCCAAGGCCGGCGACAGTGACACAAGGGGGTAAACCACGGCGTAGACTTTCGCCGAAGTGCGCTTGTCGCAGGTATCGGCAATCAACGCGCGACCAATCACCAGCCCCGCCGCCGCTCCCAGCGCTTCTACCATACGCCACGCTATAAAGCCCATGTAGCTGCTGGACAGCGCGCAGCCCATGGAGCCCAGCAGATAGAGAACGCCACCGGCCAGCAGCACGGGCTTGCGTCCACGTCGGTCAGACAGTGGGCCATAAACCAACTGCGCAAAAGCCAGTGCCAGCAAATAGAACGAGACGGTTTGCGGCATTTGCCAACTGGCAACGCCAAATTCAGTGGCCATGCCCGGCATCGCGGGTAGGTAGATATCCGAGGCGACGAGGCCGAAGGCGCTCAGCATGGCGACTGTCAGGATGAAAGATAAGCGAGGCATGGTGCTCCTGATACCCGGCTTAAGCCGGCTGCGTGATTCGGACGGTGATTCAAGCCCGCTATGTTATGCAGCGTGCATCAATGCGAAAATGCACGTAATCGCAGCCCAGGGCTGCATATTTGCATCTTCAGGAAGCGTGCATTGATGAATTGGGATGACGTACGCATTTTCCTCGCGGTACACCGTGCCGGCACCCTGCGGGCCGCAGCCACGGCGTTGGGCATCGACCAAACCACAGTCGGTCGGCGTCTGGCGGGGCTTGAGCAGACGCTGGGCAGCCGACTGTTTCTTCGCAGCACCGGTGGCCTGGCGTTGACTACCACTGGGCAACAGCTCGTACAGAAGGCTGAGGAGATGGAGCGGATGGCCGTCTCCTTCGAGCGCCAGGGTGAGGGCAACGATCCTCATCCATCGGGTGAGGTGCGCCTCACCACCACCGATGCGCTGGCCGTGGATTTCGTCATACCTGCGATCGAGCAACTGCGGGTCACTCATCCGCAGGTGCGGGTAATTCTGACCACCACCACTCGTCTACTGGACTTGGGGCGCAGGGAGGCCGACGTGGCCGTGCGCACCGTACGGCCGGAGCAACCTGACCTGATCGTGCGCCGGCTGGCTCACTGGCCTGTGGGGCTGTATGCGGCACAGCGGTACCTTGACCTGCGTGGAAAGCCAGAACCTGGCAGCGCCTTGGTAGGCCATGACATCGCCTTTTACCAACAAGGTGTAACCGCCCGGCAGGACGATACACTGGCGGGAGAGCCCAGGTCCGGCGGCCGGGTAGTCGCGGAGCTGGACTCGAGCCTCATGTTGGCGACCTTCGTGCGCGCCGGGCTGGCCCTGGGTGAGCTGCCGGAATACATGGCCCAGCGCGATGCCAGTTTGGTGCGCGTCTGGCCTGATCGACAGCGGGCCACGCCCTATGAAGCCTGGCTCGTGTTGCATCGGGACCTGGCACATACGGCACGGGTGAGGGTTGTAGTGGATGCGATTGTTGCGGCTTTTGCCGAGTGAGGGTCATCTAGGCGCTGCTGGGCCTAACCCCTCATCGCCAGTGGGCCTTAAGCTTTCTGAACCCAGCTACCCTGGGCGTGACATCTGACTGGGTGAGCGATGGCATTGCCTTTCTCCGTTGAGCTGTGTGTAACTGCTGTCGATCAACGGATCTTATGGAGCGTACATGTTCAGCCACATTCAGCTAGGTGCTCGCGACCTGCCGGCCATGATCAGGTTCTACGATGCCGTACTTGCCACCCTGGGGCTTGTCCGCATGCCCGACAACCACGATGGCGGCCCGCAGGGCGCTGGATGGCAAAGGCCAGACAGGGAGTGGCCTCAGTTCTATGTGCAACTGCCGTTCAACGGACTGCCGGCGACATGGGGAAACGGCGTGCAAATAAGTTTTGCCGCCGCTTCGCAGGATCAGGTGCAGGCGGCATGGCGTACAGCCTTGGCGATGGGTGCTCAAGATGAGGGCGCACCTGGGTTGAGGCCGCAGTATGCCTCGGATTACTACGGTGCTTATTGCCGGGATATTGAAGGGAACAAACTCTGCTTTGTGCATGCAGCTGGCGTGATGTCGCCAACATGATCAAACAGGACGAATTCCCCACCTTGTTAGTGCTAGAGGTGGGTTTTTCTGAGAGACTCCCGGTTCTACGCGTCCGCCAGTAAACGCCGGTAACGCACTCCCCTTCTTTTTCGCACTGACCAGACTACAGATCAAGACGCTGTGGCCGTTGGGAGATTCGTTTGCGCAATGATTCCAAGCACCCGGCCAGCGATGACCGCCTCAACCACGTGCTCAATGCCAGCGAGCGCCTGGCCAGGGCCGAATCCGTGGATGAAGTCGTTGCCGTGTTGCGAGACAATGCACGCGCGGCGGTAGGAGCTGAAGGTATTACAGTCATCCTCGAAAATCACGGCAAGTGCCTCTACGTAGCCGAGGATTCGGCATCTGCCCTATGGCAAGGGCAGGATTTTCCAGCCGACACCTGTGTTTCAGGGTGGGCCATGCAGCATCAAGAAACGGTTGTCATCGCTGACATTCGGCTCGACTCACGCATACCCAGCCAGGCGTACTCCTCGACTTTCGTCCGCAGCCTTGTGATGGTGCCCATCGGGCGGCCTTTGCCGGTGGCTGCGTTGGGCGCATATTGGTCCGAGGCAAAAGACCATGATCTCGATACGATCAACAGGTTGGAGAACCTGGCGCGGCTGGCAACGATTGCCATCGAAAATGCGCGTCTGACCCAAGCGCGTAACCGTGGGGCGGCACTTGCAGCGGCGCAAAACCGAATCCTGGCACTGGCGGTTACATCGACCCCTCTGAGCACCACGCTGGAGGCGATCGTTCGCGAGGTTGAGGGGCTATCGGTTTCAGGTTTCGTTGGGAGCATTCTGCTCTTTGATGAGCGGGTAAGCCATGTGCACCACTGTGCAAGCCCCAGCCTGCCTGGCGTCTACCGTGAAGCCCTTGCGGGCGCCCCCATCGACTTGGAGCTGGATGCCTCGAGCACCCTGGCGGCATTGGACATCAGCATACGCTCTAGGTGGGCCACCCTTGGCGATTTGACCTTCGAACATGGGCTGCACCCCTGCTGGTCGACATCGATCCGTTCAGCCCAGGGCGAAGTGCTTGGCCTATTCGTCCTGTACCACGCTGAGCGCCGGGAACCACTGCCCGCCGATATGGAAATCATCGATTTCGTGACCCAGACCGTGGGGCTGGTCGTGCACCGCTCCCGTTCGGACTGCGCGGTTCGTTCCAGTGAGCAGAGGCTGCGTCTGGCAGTTGACCATGCTGACGTAGGCTTCTGGGACGTGGATTTTATCAATGACACGCTGGTATGGCCTTCGCAGACCAAGGCGATGTTCGGGATGTCAGCTGACGCGCCGGTCACCCTCCAAGATTTCTATGCAGGCATACACCCTGACGACTACGAGGCAACGATCGACGCATTCGCGGCAGCGATCGATCCGCTGCGCCGTGCACTCTACGACGTGGACTATCGAACCGTCGGCCGCGATGACGGCATCGTACGCTGGGTGGCGGCCAAAGGCCGTGGCGTCTTCGACCACGCCGGCCGGTGCTTGCGCGTGACCGGGACAGCGATAGACATCACTGCTCGCAAGGTCGCCGAAAACGCGCTCAAAGAGCTCAACGCCTCCCTCGAAGAGCGGATCGCCAGAGCCATTGCAGAGCGTGAAGAAGTACAAAAAGCATTGCGTCAAAGCCAGAAGATGGAAGCGATGGGGCAACTTACCGGCGGCGTCGCTCACGACTTCAACAACCTCCTCACCCCTATCGTCGGCACCCTGGACATGCTCCAGCGCCGGGGCGTGGGCGGCGAACGCGAGCAACGGCTGATCGCTGGTGCGATGCAGTCGGCAGAACGTGCCACGACGCTTGTCCAGCGGCTGCTTGCCTTCGCACGTCGACAACCCCTTCAGACGAGTTCGGTGGACGTGGCAAAGTTATTGAACGGCATGGCCGACCTTGTGGCCAGCACCATTGGGCCTCAAATCAAGGTCGTGGTCGATGTTCCGGCAAATCTGCCAGCGGCCATCGCGGATCTCAATCAACTTGAGATGGCCATGCTCAATCTTTCGGTGAATGCGCGTGACGCGATGCTTGACGGCGGCACGATGCGCATTTCCGCCAGCACGGAAATGGTCGACATTGACCACCGCTCGAAACTTCCGGCAGGCGAGTACCTGTGCCTGTCAGTTGCTGATACGGGGATTGGCATGGATGCGACCACCCTCGCCCACGCGGTGGAGCCATTCTTTTCAACCAAAGGTATCGGCAAAGGCACCGGGCTGGGCTTATCCATGGTGCATGGCTTGGCCTCGCAACTTAACGGTGCGCTCACCCTTCATAGCGCTCCAGGGCTAGGTACGAATGTAGAGCTTTGGCTGCCTCGCAGCACAACCGAACCCAATGAGGCACTGCGCATCGACCCACTCCAGGAGTCACCGCTGGTGCGCGGCACCGTGCTGCTGGTGGACGACGAAGAACTGGTGCGGGCAAGTACGGCGTACATGCTCGCTGAGCTGGGATACTGCGTGGTCGAGGCTGCGTCCGGTGAGCAGGCATTGGAATTGATGCACACTAAACAGCCGTTCGACCTGCTTGTCACCGATCATCTCATGCCCGGCATCAGTGGGACCGAGCTGGCTAGAGCGGTTCGCATTAGCAGACCTGACATTGCGATTCTGATCATCTCCGGCTACGCAGAACGTGAAGGCATTGATCCGGCGCTGCCTCGGCTCAACAAACCCTTTCGAAAGTATGAGTTGGCCACAAGGTTAGCTGGGCTGCGCGGCGGATCGAGGGACGCGCCTTTATTGCCTCAGGTGGTTTGACGGGTCAGATTTTGCAGTTGCACTCATCCATCAGTTAGGCAAGTACGCGCCTCAGGCCCGCTTGCGATACCCAGCTATGAGCAATGCCAGCCCAGGCGTCAGCAAGCCGACTGCGGTATACCCGAAAGCGGCCTGCCCTGAGGCGCCAACGGCTGCAAATGCCGTACCCACGGCAATCAGGGGTATGGCGACGAAGTAAAACGGTTTAGCTACCTTGCTCATATCGAACCTCCTGTTAGCACTCATGTGTGCGGGGCATCCAAGCTTACATGCACGCGTGTTCGGTAGGGTAGCCATGCTTGACCAAGCCCCCCTACTTGAACGCCGATAACTACAGCCCGCTTCGACCGTTCGAAAAAGTTAGTACGTAGGGCTGCGCCGCGTTGCAACCGTAACTGCCCGCTCGGCGATTGATGGCGCGTCTTTCAACCCTGGCGACTCGAGGCATTCATCTGGCAGAATCGAGGGATTCCACGCCAAGCTCGTCCCACACCGATTCGGCCAGGTGGAAGGTGGCGTTGGCAGCCGGGATGCCGCAGTAGATGGCGCTCTGCATCAGCACCTCCTTGATTTCCTCTCGAGTTACGCCGTTGTTCCTGGCCGCGCGCAAATGCAGCTTCAGTTCACCTTCGCGGTTCATGCCGATGAGCATCGCAATAGTGATGAGGCTGCGTGTGTGGCGCGACAGGCCCGGGCGAGTCCAGATATCGCCCCAGGCATGGCGGGTAATCATTTCCTGAAACTCCTGGTTGAACGGCGTCAGGTGCTTGAGACTGTGATCAACATGGGCTTCACCCAGCACAGCGCGGCGTACCTGCATACCAGCTTCGTACCGTTGTTTCTCGTCCATCGGATGGTCCTCGCGCGCTTAGGCGGTCAGGAAGGCCAGCACGTGCTGGCTGAAGGCATCACTGGCCTGCACGTTGGAAAGGTGCGCGGCGTGGAGTTCGACCAGCTCGGCACCGACAATGCGCGCCTGCATCAGGCGGCCGTGCTCGATGTTAGTCACCGGATCGCTGCTGGCGCAGATGATCAGTGTCGGCACACCGATAGCACCGAGCTGCTCGCGATAGTCGGCGTCGCGCACCGCAGCACAACTGGCGGCGTAGCCTTGCGGTGAAGTCTGGGCCAACATGTCGACAATGGGCTCGACCTTGGCGGGCTCGGCCTTGGCGAAGTCGGCGGTGAACCACCGTGAGATCGAGGCATCGCGCAGATCGCGCATGGCCTGAACGCCACCGGCCAGCACGACTTCGATGCGCGAATTCCACACCTGCGCATTGCCGATTTTTGCAGCCGTGTTGCAAAGCACCAGGCGCTCGATACGCTCAGGGGCATGGATCGCCAGCCACTGGCCAATCAGCCCACCCATGGACAGGCCGCAGAAGCTTGCCCGCTGAATATCAAGTCCGTTGAGCAACGTCAGCACGTCGCCCCCAAGTTGTTCGATGCTGTAGGGGCCCTCGCTGACCAGCGACCGCCCATGGCCTCGGGTATCGTAACGAAGTACTTGAAAGTGCTCGGTGAAAGCCACCATTTGCGCATTCCACATGTGCAGGTCGGTGCCCAGCGAGTTGGACAGCACCAATACGGGCGCACCAGGCGGTCCTTCGAGTTGATAGTTGAGGTCGCCATCGGCAAGTTGTAGGGTAGGCATCTAAAGCTCCTCACGCGAAACGTTCGAATGTTCAGCGACAGCACATTGGACCCATCGGCGCGCTTGACCGAGGTATTGGGCCGGGTCGAGCAGGCGATCAAGCTCAGTGGCACAGAGCTGTGCGCTGACTTCGGTGTTGGCCGACAGCACTGCGCGAAGGTGAGTCCCCTCCTCCACCGCCTCGCGGCAACACTGTTCGATCAAGTGGTGGGCGGCATCCCGTCCGATGCGCTGCGCCAGAGAAATGCTCACCGCCTCGGCCAGTACCAGACCTTGTGTCAGTTCGATATTGCTGCGCATGCGCTCGGCATCCACCTCCATCCCAGATACCACCAGCAACGCCTGCTGCAGTGCGCCGGAAATCATGCAACACAGCTCCGGAAGGGTTTCCCATTCTGCATGCCATAAGCCCAGACTGCGTTCGTGCTCCTGCGGCATGGCCGCGAGCATGGTGGAGACCAGCCCTGGCGCGCGTACGGCGACGCCGATCAGCACGGCGGCGCTGACCGGGTTGCGTTTGTGCGGCATGGTCGAAGAGCCACCCTTGCCCGGCGCGGAAGGTTCGAAAACTTCACCGACCTCGGTCTGCATCATCAAACTCAAGTCCCGGCCCAGCTTGCCCAGGCTGCCGGCGATCAAGCCGAGCAGGCTCGCGAACTCGACCAGGCGATCGCGATGCGTATGCCAAGGTTGTTCAGGCAAATTCAGCCCCAACTCGCGGGCCAAGGCCTCGCTGACTGGCCAAGCCTGCTCGCCCAATGCTGCCAGGGTGCCGGAAGCACCCCCGAACTGGAGCACCAGTAGACGTGGCTTTAGCTGCTCAAGGCGCTGGCGGTGGCGAGTCACTACACCGAGCATGCCTGCCAGTTTCATGCCCAAGGTTACCGGCGTGGCCTGCTGCAACCAAGTGCGCCCGATCATTGGGGTATCGGTATGACGCTCGGCCTGCGTTGCCAAGGCGTTGGCCAGATCGGCGAGATCGCTTTCGAGCACCTCGACAGCGGCGCGCAGCTGTAGCACCAAGCCACTGTCCATGACGTCCTGGCTGGTGGCGCCATAGTGTACGTAGCGTTCTGCGTCTGGGCTTAGGGCGGCGACGCGCTTGCCCAGCGCCTTGACCAGTGGAATCGCCGAGTTGCCAGCGCTGACGATTGCATGTGCCAGCTCCGCCGGATCGTAGAGGTCGGCGTTGCAGGCGGCGACGATCGGCGATAGCACCTCAGCGGGAATCAAACCGGTGCTCGCCTCGGCACGTGCCAACGCGGCCTCGAAATCCAGCATACCCTGCAGTCGTCCACTGTCGCAGAAGATCGCACGCATGGCCGGCCGGGTGAAATACAAGTCGAAAAGTAGATTGCTTGGGCTGCTCAAGCGGGTACTCCAAAAATCGGGAAAGTTATCTGGTGCACAGCGTCTGCCTCAGGGGCCCACCGGCAAAATCAGGACCGCTGCGCGGACCTTCTTTCGAGCTGAGAGGCCGCAAGGGCAGCTCAGGCCCGTTCGACAGCCAGCGCGCCAAGCCCTGACTACGCTCCTGGCGACGGCTCGGCAACAGAGCCAGCGCCAAATGGGTACGCTCAGCAGTCAAAAAAAACGGTTTCCCCCTCGCCTTGGATCCGCATATCGAAACGGTAGGCCAGATTGCCGTTCACCTCACAGCGTTTGGCGATCAACGTCTGGCGACGCTGTGGCTGCTCGATCAAGTTGAGTACCGGATCGTCCTGATTGGCCTGGACTTCATCATCGAAGTAGATACGCGTATGCAGGTGGATATTGATACCCCGGGCGAAAAGCAACACGTTGATGTGCGGTGCCATCTGCACTCCAGCGGCGTTTTTCACGACACCCGGCTTCACCGTCTGCAACGTCCACTCGCCCGCATCGAAGGTCGTGGCGGTACGGCCGAAGCTGTTGAACGACTTCTCCAAGTCAAAGCGGGTGTCGTAGACCCCTTCATGGTTGGCCTGCCAGATTTCAAGGAAGGAATCGCGCACTAAATGGCCATTGCCATCATAGACATGGCCGAACAGCAGAATGTGCTCGCCAGGGGCATCTGGCTTGGCCAGTTGATTCCAGATTTCCTGCGGACGTGGGGCAACACCGGCGGCTTCCAGAGCCAGTCCAATATGAACGTAAGGTCCGGCGGTCTGCGAAGGGGTTTCGGGCAGCAGTTCAATAGGCATGTGCGTGAGTCCTTAGCGATCTTCGAAGTGCGTCTTGCGCTGGCCGCGCAACACGATGTCGAAACGGTAGGCCAGGCAATCCATGGGGTTGGCCATGCCCATGTCGAGCTTGGCTATCAGGCTCTGTACCGCTAGCGGGTTTGCGATCGACTTGACGATGGGGCACATCGCAATCAAGGGGTCGCCTTCGAAATACAGCTGGGTGATCAATTTAGCGGAGATCGACGGGCCACTGATGGAGAAATGGATATGCGCTGGCCGCCAGTCATTGGGTCCGTTACGCCACGGGTACGGGCCGGGCTTGACGGTACGAAACATGTAGTTGCCTGCGCTATCTGTCAGCGTGCGGCCGACACCCCCAAAGTTAGGGTCGATCGGTGCCAAGTAGCGGTCGTTCTTGTGTCGATAGCGGCCACCAGCATTGGCCTGCCACATCTCCACCAAGGTATGCGGGATCGGCTTGCCGTATTGGTCCATGACCCGGCCGGAGACGATGATGCGCTCGCCGATCGGCAGGCTGCCGGTGTTGAAGTTGAGCAGCAGGTCGTTGTCATGATCGCCCATCTTCAGGTGCGAAAAGTCCGGCCCTGTGGTCTCCGAAATAGACTGCGCAATGCTCACCAACGCCTGTCGCGGCGAGCGGGTGATCGACGTTTTATAATCGGGCGTAAGGGCTTTGGGGTGCCAGTTGCGGTCTCGTATGACGAAACGGCCGGTGTCCAGTTCGGACATGGCGGTCTCCTGTTGTTGGCGTTATAGGAGCCTGGAAACTATCAGGCATGTGCGCCGCAGTTTCCGCGAGCCTGCCGGATCTGAAAACTGAAAAGGCGCCGCGTATCCATAACCAACAGGTTATGGATACGCGTGCACGCGATACTCCTGGCCTAGCTCGCGCAACACTTCCTGGCACCAGCGTGCGCCGAGGGACAGTGGTAAGGCGGCGTTGCTGCAGATGCCCACCGAGCCACCCCCCTCTTGCAGCTGCGGCGCCAGTTCCACCAACTCCCCTTTGGCCAGGGGGCTGCGCACGGCATCGGTCGGCGCCACCCAAACCGCTTCGCTGGTATCGACATAACGCCGGCTCAGGCTTAATGACAGGGTTTCCAGTCGTCGATTTGGCAAACGCAGACCGTGCTCGACGAGCAGGCTTTCGATGCGTTTGCGGATAGTAGTGCCAACTGTCGGAAGGACCATTGGATAGTCCTCCAGCGCGACCGTATCGAAAGCCCTCTCGAGCAGTGGATGGCCGGCTCGTACCACCAGGGTCAGGGGCTCGTTGTAGAGATGCTCGAAGGTCAGTCCTTGGATCTGCGGACTATCAGTCATGCGCCCGACAACCAAGTCCAGCTCGCCCACGCGCAATTGCGACAGAAGAGGCGCGCTGGGCCCGGTAACCACGCTGATCACCAGCGAGCAATGGCGCCTGTGCAGACGGCGGACCACCTCCGGCAGAAACTCGCCCTCGACCGTGGACAGCACGCCAAGGCGCACGTTGCTGGGTTGGAAGTCTCCGCCGCGTAGGCTCTCCACCCCTTCGCGCAGTGTCTGCACGCTGGGCCCGGCATAACGCAGGAAGACCACCCCGGCCTCAGTCAGCGTGGCGCCTTCCTTACCTCGCTCGAACAACTGTGCGGTCAGCACATCCTCTAGTTCCTTGAGCGTCTTGGAGACGGCAGGCTGGCTGATCGCTAGCCGATCGGCTGCACGCGCCAGGCTGCCTAGGCGTGCCACCTCCAGGAAGCACTGCAGGTGACGAAACTTGATGCGTTTGTCGATGCTCATCGGTCACTCCAGAAGGCCTTGGGCCACTGCCCCGTGCCGGGTTAGAACACGCCGTGAACGTACACCAGCACGCAAAGGCTCATCGGGTCGGAGAACGCCTGTACCGTCATACCGGTGTAGCCAAATTGCGCTTGGCCTCCTGGAGCAGGCGCTGAGTGATCAAATGCAGCATTTTGCTCGTAATTGACCTCACGGCGGCCGATTACTATAAACGCCGTAACGCCGACATCAAACGCTCACGTTGGGCTGGCTACCCGTCAAGGACCTATTACTGCCCAAGGTAGACGTGGCACAGGCAGAGAAACAACAGCGCCATAAATCGACGGTGAGCATAAATCGCTGATGCGCCGGTAACTCAGGTGGTCATTTTCGTCGATCACTGGGGTCCACTGTGGCCAGCCAATGTCCGTCAGAAAGGTCAGATTGATGAGACCGGGCGGCTGCCAGGTCTGATGCCTGAAAGCTCAACCTACACATAGCCGTGACAAATCGATGTTTTTGACGAAATTTTCACGTCATTAAACTCGGCATGTTAGAGAAAATTACCTACACATTTCGATAATTTCGTCGCATCTTGGCAATGTTGGCGTTGCAATACGCTATCTCGGAGATAAATGTACTAACTTGTTAATTAGCTTGCTAAGGGCTTATGCTTTGCGCATTCCATCGCGAGATCCTTGGCATGAACGACTCACAGCGCGCATCTGGCGCCTCGAAAATCATTCTGGTTGGCTTTGGCGCGGTCATCGCCCTGCTTGGCCTACTGCTGGCTGCTGGCGGCATCAAGCTGGCCAGTCTGGGCGGCTCTTGGTACTTCCTGATCGGCGGTTTGGCCATGGCGATCGCCGGCATCCTTATCGCCCGCAGCAAGGTCGCTGGGGCCTGGCTGTATGCCGCGTTCCTGCTCGGCACCGCACTATGGGCCGTGATTGATACCGGACTGGTGTTCTGGCCATTGTTCTCGCGCCTGTTCATGTTTGCCGTGATCGGTACCGTCGTCGCGCTGGTGTACCCGCTGCTCAAGCGCGCCAACGGTACCGGTACTGGACGCGGTGCCTACGCTGTCGCTGGTGTGGTGGCGGTAGCGGTTGTGGTCGCGGCCGGCAACATGTTCGTCGCCCACCCAAGCGTGGCCCCGACCGGAATAGGCCCGGGGCTGACCGCAGTCGCACCTGCGCATGCGCAAAAAGACTGGGCTCACTACGGCAATACCGAAGGGGGCAGCCGCTTTGCCGCCCTTGATCAGATCAACCGCGGTAACGTCGACAAGCTGCAGGTCGCCTGGACCTACCACACCGGCGATGTCGCTATCAGTGATGGCAACGGTGCCGAAGACCAGCTGACCCCGCTCCAGGTCGGCAACAAAGTATTCATCTGCACGCCGCACAACAATCTGATTGCACTCGATGCCGACACCGGCAATGAGCTGTGGAAAAACACCATCAACGCCCAATCGAAAGTCTGGCAGCGCTGCCGCGGCATGGCCTACTTCGACGCCACTGCGCCACTGGCCCAGCCCACCCAGCCGAACAGCTCACCCGTCGTTGCAGCTGCGCTAGCGCCTGGCGCCAACTGCCAGCGCCGCCTGCTGACCAATACCATCGACGGTCGCCTGATTGCAGTCGACGCTGACACTGGCGAGTTCTGCCAGGGCTTTGGCACCAATGGTCAGGTCAACCTGAAGGCTGGCCTGGGCGATGTACCGGACTCCTTCTACCAGCTGTCCTCGGCACCGCTGATGGCCGGCACCACCGTGGTTGTTGGCGGCCGTGTTGCAGACAACGTACAGACCGACATGCCAGGTGGCGTGATCCGTGGCTTTGACGTCATCACTGGGCAAATGCGCTGGGCCTTCGACCCAGGCAACCCTGAGGACCGCAATGCCCCCGCCGACGGCAGCACCTACGTGCGCAGTACGCCGAACAGCTGGGCGCCGATGTCCTATGACCCTGCGATGAACACCGTGTTTCTGCCGATGGGCTCATCGTCCACCGACATCTACGGTGTTGAACGCAGCAAGCTCGACCACACTTACGGCGCCTCGGTATTGGCCTTGGACGCCACTACCGGTGACGAGAAGTGGGTTTACCAGACCGTCCACAACGACCTGTGGGACTTCGACCTGCCGATGCAGCCGAGCCTGATCGACTTCACCAAGGACGACGGCCGGACCGTCCCTGCGGTGGTAATCGGTACCAAGGCCGGGCAGATCTACGTGCTCGACCGTGCTACCGGCAAACCGCTGACCCAGGTCGACGAGGTGCCGGTCAAGCCAAGCAACATCCCCAACGAGCCGTACTCACCCACTCAGCCCAAGTCGGTCGGTATGCCGCAGATCGGTGCTCAAACCCTGACCGAATCGGACATGTGGGGCGCTACGCCATACGACCAACTATTGTGCCGCATCGACTTCAAGAAGATGCGCTATGACGGCCTTTACACCGCACCTGGCACCGACGTATCGCTGAGCTTCCCGGGCTCGCTGGGCGGCATGAACTGGGGCAGCATCTCCACCGACCCGGTGCATGGTTTCATCTTCGTCAACGACATGCGCCTGGGGCTGTGGAGTCAGATGATTCCGTCGCAGAATCAGGCTGAAGCTGCCAGTGGTGGCGAAGCACTGAACACCGGGATGGGGGCGGTACCGCTCAAAGGTACGCCGTACGCAGTGAACAAGAACCGCTTCCTGTCGATTGCCGGAATCCCGTGTCAGGCGCCACCGTTCGGCACCCTGACCGCAATTGACATGAAGACCCGCCAGGTCGCCTGGCAAGTGCCGGTCGGCACCGTTGAAGACACGGGTCCGCTTGGCATCCGCATGCACCTGCCGATCAAGATCGGCCTGCCAACGCTGGGCGGCACCCTGTCGACCCAAGGCGGCTTGGTGTTCATTGCCGGTACCCAGGACTTTTACCTGCGCGCCTTCAACAGTGGCAACGGTGAAGAAGTCTGGAAGGCTCGCTTGCCCGTCGGCAGCCAGGGTGGCCCGATGACTTACGTGTCGCCCAAGACCGGCAAGCAGTACGTGGTCGTCACCGCAGGCGGTGCCCGCCAGTCGACTGACCGTGGCGATTATGTAATCGCCTACGCCTTGCCATAACTGGCGCCTCTCCCGTACAGCACGAGGCCGCTTCTGCAC
>Ga0302349_1001641_pt1 | contig 16469 bp, 16 predicted proteins | sample PhyAR1_FD_202176 | JGI IMG/M metagenome (GOLD analysis project Ga0302349, IMG submission 202176) | Leaf surface microbial communities from alfalfa plants in UC Gill Tract Community Farm, Albany, California, United States - DLSL A.R1... | ecosystem: Host-associated > Plants > Phyllosphere >...
CGACTACGACGAGGGATTATTTGTAGAGTTCTGCAGTCGCGTGCCAGTTATCACCGGTACGGGCTTCGATAATGCGGTAAGACGATGCCCCTTCTTGTTGCGCTTTTTTATCCAGCGCGGAACGCATATCCATTGGAGAAGTGCTTACACCACCAACAGAAACGGTACCGATAGCCTGACGGCCTTGCGCCTGATCGGCACCAATAGAGTCGGCTGCAAATGCACCAAAGGACAGAACGGAAAGGATGCTCAGAGTTGCTACAGTGGTTTTGATTTTCATGATATCTACCTCGTCGAATTCTTTTATTAGCGGTCCTGTTTCGTGACCGCCATCACAAAATCAAGTATACACTAATCACGCGATTAATTAATACCATGCTAATGATATCAATCGCCACTCTGTTACAAAAATCTCCATCTCTTATTACATAACTGCATAAAAACGGTCATTCCAGCATAACATTTTTAATTTATAGCCAAAGAAATCAAAGGATTAGGTGAATTTGATTTTTTGTGCGGTTTTGACTGGTGACATTCACTGGGTGAATGCTTAAAGACGGTAAATCGCACGGAGTGTTAAAGAATTACCGGTGAATAATCGGGGGAAGGGGGTGAAAAGGAGAAGATTCCCCCTCATCGACTGAGGGGGAAGAGAACTTACAGCTCCTGCTCGAAGAGCACGAGGATGGCTTCATACAGTTCTTTAACGGTAAAGCCGTTAGCAGGCGTGGTGAAAATAGTATCGTCACCGGCGATGGTCCCCAGAATACCTTCTGATTTCCCCAGGGAATCCAGCAGACGTGCAATCAACTGCGCCGCACCAGGACTGGTGTGAATCACGACCACAGCATCGTTGAAATCGATATCCAGCACCAGATTTTTCAACGGGCTGGAAGTGGTCGGGACGCCAAGCTCTGCAGGCAGGCAGTACACCATCTCCATTTTGGCATTGCGTGTGCGCACTGCGCCAAATTTTGTCAGCATGCGGGAGACTTTGGATTGATTAATGTTATCAAACCCTTGCTCCTGCAATGCCAGAACAATTTCGCCCTGAGAGCTAAATTTTTCTTCTTTGAGTAGGGCTTTAAACGCCTTCACTAATTCTTCTTGTTTTGCTGAACTTCGCATAAGTCACCCATGGAATGGCGAATTGAACGACATTATTATGCATATATATGAATTTTTATGCAAATGATCTGCCATGTTAAAGGCTGAAATAATGTAATGAAAGGGGGCAATTTTATCAAAATCCGTTATCGATAAACATGCCTGCGTCACGTGTCTATAATTAGGTTAAAAGTAAATTAAATGTTATCAAAATGATGTTGTTTTGATGGCTTTACAGGGTGTATTGTAAGCGCCAGTCCCTAAGTTGCTGTATATGATAAAAGATGACCATCGCGCCTCTAAGGGCAACAGGAAGTGAATTATGCTAAAAGTGTGCTAAGCCGCATTCTTTTGTCATGAGAATTGCTACGCTTCACTGATGTTTTAAGGTCGCCAGCAACGGAGTCTCAGTATCTTTACCTCACCATAATAAGGAGTTTAGGATGAAAGTTGCAGTCCTCGGCGCGGCAGGCGGTATTGGCCAGGCGCTAGCCCTTCTTCTCAAGACCCAATTGCCCTCAGGTTCAGAACTCTCGCTGTATGATATCGCCCCGGTAACGCCTGGCGTGGCCGTTGATCTGAGCCATATCCCTACTGCTGTGAACATCAAAGGTTTTTCCGGCGAAGATGCGACGCCTGCGCTTGAAGGCGCTGACGTGGTGCTGATCTCCGCGGGTGTGGCCCGTAAGCCCGGCATGGATCGTTCCGATCTGTTTAACGTTAACGCCGGGATCGTCAAAAATCTGGTCAGCCAGGTCGCGAAAACCTGTCCGAAAGCCTGTATCGGCATCATCACCAACCCGGTTAACACCACGGTAGCCATTGCGGCCGAAGTGCTGAAAAAAGCCGGTGTTTACGATAAGAACAAACTGTTTGGCGTGACCACGCTCGACATTATCCGCTCCAACACGTTTGTTGCTGAGTTGAAAGGCAAGCAGCCGACCGATGTTGAAGTGCCGGTTATTGGCGGTCACTCTGGCGTGACCATTCTGCCGCTGCTGTCGCAGATTCAGGGCGTGAGCTTCTCCGAACAGGAAGTGGCTGACCTGACCAAACGTATTCAGAACGCCGGTACCGAAGTAGTAGAAGCGAAAGCCGGTGGCGGTTCCGCAACCCTGTCCATGGGCCAGGCGGCGGCGCGCTTTGGTTTGTCGCTGGTACGTGCGCTGTCAGGCGAGAAAGGCATTGTTGAATGTGCCTATGTGGAAGGCGACGGCGAACATGCCCGCTTCTTCTCTCAGCCTCTGCTGCTGGGCAAAAACGGCGTGGAAGAGCGTCAGTCTATCGGCACACTGAGTGCGTTTGAGCAACAGGCGATGGAAGGCATGCTGGATACGCTGCGTAAAGATATTCAGCTTGGCGAAGAGTTTGTGAACAAATAATCTGAGCGCCAGTTAATAAAGCCGGAACATGCGTTTCCGGCTTTTTTATGCCTGCTAGTTGGTGGCCGGGTATTCCTGGATGGTCACTTTCAGCGACAGCTTTTTATCTTCCCGCATCACTTCGACCGGAATTTCTGAACCCGGACGGATCTCCGCCACCTGGTCCATGGTTTCCAGCGCGGATATAGCCGGTTTACCGTTCACCGAGATGATCACGTCATTGACCTGAATGCCCGCGCGGGCTGCCGGGCCATCGGGGGCGACTTCATTGACCACGATGCCCTGAATTTGATCGATGCCGCCACCCTGCGTGTGCAGAGGCGCGATTTCCCGACCGCCGATCCCGATGTAGCCACGGATCACCCGACCATCACGGATCAGCTTATCCATGATTTTGGTTGCTAACTGGAATGGAATCGCGAAACCAATACCTTCCGGTGTTTCCCCGTCGTTACTCTTATCGAAGGAGAGGGTGTTGATCCCCATCAGCTCACCGAGCGAGTTAACCAGCGCCCCGCCGGAGTTACCATGGTTGATAGAAGCATCGGTTTGCAGGAAGTTCTGCCGGCCTGAAGGGTTCAGGCCGATGCGACCAGTGGCGCTGATGATCCCCTGAGTAATGGTCTGCCCGAGGTTATACGGGTTACCGATCGCCATCACCACGTCGCCGATATGCGGCATCCGTTTGCGGTTAATGGGAATAACTGGCAAACCGCCGGTGGCGTTGACTTTCAGCACTGCCAAATCGGTTAAGGCATCCGACCCCACCAGCAGCGCTTCAAACACGCGACCATCCTGCAACGCCACGATAATCTGGTCGGCATCGTTGATCACATGTTTATTGGTAATGATGTAACCACGCTCGTCCATGATCACCCCGGAACCCAGCGTGCGGATCTCAAGCTGGTTATTCGATGAGGTGCTCATACTGCGGTTATAGACGTTGACCACCGCGGGCGCAGCGCGGCGCACGGCCTGGTTATAACTAACCGGCGTTTCATCAGCGCTATCAAACTGGGGCGCTGACAGGGGGCTGAACTGACGTAAAGAAGGCATGGCAGCCAGAAGCAGGCCACCAACAATTAAACCGATTGCAACTGAGCGTAGAAGCTTCACAAGCATGATGCAGGCGTCATTAAAAAGAGAAGGGGCAGCATAGCATGAGTTATCCGGACATCACACGCGGTGATGATGTCCGGATGGTAACCGTTAACGCAATAACAGATACAGCGAGTCATTCCCGCGCATCACATGCAGTGCAATGATGCCCGGTTTCGCCTCCAGCACTTTGCGCATCTCCGCAATCGACTGCACGCGCTCGCGGTTGATGCCAATGATCACATCTTCTTTATGCAGACCGGCCTGGGCGGCGGCGCTGCCTTTTTCCACCTCATCCAGCACGATGCCTTTGGTACCGTCTTTCAACTGCCCGTCGCTGAGCGATGCGCCCTGCAACGCAGGGGAGATGATTTCCGCGCTGGCGGACGATGACGTGCTTTTATCCAGCGTGACTTCCACGTCCAGCGGTTTACCGTCGCGCAACAGGCCAAGTTTCACTTTTGTGCCCGGCTCGGTGGTGGCGATCCGCGAGCGCAACTCAGCAAAGCTGTTCAGCGGTTTACCGTTCAGGCTGACCACCACGTCACCCGATTTAATCCCGGCTTTTGCTGAGCCAGAGTTCGGCAACACTTCGCTGACGAACGCCCCGCGCTGCACGTTCAGGTTAAAGGCTTTGGCGATATCTGCGCTCATCTCCATGCCTTTAATCCCAAGCAGGCCGCGCTTAATTTCACCGAACTGAATTAACTGTTTTGCCAGCGTTTGCGCCATGTTGCTTGGGATCGCAAACCCGATACCAACGCTGCCGCCGCCGGGCGCGAGGATCGCGGTGTTAATACCGATCAACTCACCTTTCAGGTTAAGCAGCGCGCCGCCGGAGTTACCCCGGTTAATCGAGGCGTCAGTCTGGATAAAGTTTTCCAGCCCTTCCAGGTTCAGCCCGCTGCGTCCGAGGGCGGAAACAATCCCCGAGGTGGCGGTTTGCCCGAGGCCAAACGGGTTGCCCACGGCAATGGCGAAATCGCCAACGCGCAATGTATCGGAATCAGCCACGGCGATTTGTGTCAGGTTAGAGGGATTCTGCAGTTGCAGAAGGGCGATATCGCTCTGATCGTCGCCGCCAATCAGTTTGGCTTCAAACTCACGACCATCATTAAGCTGGACGTTGATTTTCTGCGCCTGGTTAATCACATGATTGTTGGTCAGGACGTAACCTTTGGCGGCGTCGATAATGACGCCTGAGCCGAGGCCTTCAAAGGGCTGCGCCTGCTGTTCAGGCAACTCCTCACCGAAATATTTTTTGAGCTCTTCAGGCACTTTCTGCCCTTGTACGGCGGTGCCTTCAACCTGCACGCTCACGACAGCAGGAAGAACTTTTTCCAGCACGGGTGCGAGACTGGGAATGGCCGCCTGGCCCGGAACCTGCGACGGCAGAGCCGCAGTTACCTGAAAGGGTGCCGAGAGAGATAACCCGACACCTAACGCTAACGCACTCAACAACTGGGTTTGTTTCTTCATTGATGCTGGCTCTCGTAACCTGAAGTGTAAGGAAAAATGGCCCAAAACAATTTGATGTTATTGAATTTTTAACCGGGTAACAATGAGGATATTGACTAAATAATAGCTGGGATAAATAAGAAGAGGCGGGCGTAACCGGTACGCCCGTAAAAATTATGACGAAGAGGCAATTATTTGCGTTTTGACGTGCCGCGCAGCAGGCCAGAAGCGCCTTCAGAATAGTCACGCGGCATCTGCACCGGTGCCTGATCGTTGCCCGCTTCGGATTCAGCCAGGCGGTTGCGGAACGGATTCATCTCGGCTGACATTTCTGGCAGCAACTGTGTGGAGCTGGTCGCCATATGCTGATAAAGCTGACGATAATCATCTGCCATGTTATCGAGCAGTTCAGCGCTACGGGCAAAATGGCTGACTAACTCTTCACGATACTCTTCCAGTTCTGCTTTGTTTTTTTCCAGCTCGTACTGCAAAGCCTGTTGCTGGCGTAATTTGCGATTACCAAAACGCATGGCTACAGCACCAATAACGATGCCGACGACTAAACCAATTAGCGCATATTCCCAGGTCATGAACATCTCCCGTTGTCTTGTGGTTCCGTAGGGTGTTGGCGGTGAGGCTCCTTGCCTGTACCTGATTATGCCACTATAACCGCTAATTCCGTATAAGTGGAATCCTGGCGCGGCATCACGTAGTGTAGAACGGCCTTTTTTTCACCAATCGTGACCTGCGGCATACCGATTTTCAAGGAATAACAACGACATCATGCAAAGCTCTACCCCTCTGTCGCGCTATCAGCACGCCCTTGACGCGGGCAGCCACCAGCCGGATGACGTCCAGCGCGAAGCCGTTACCCGACTGGATGCGATTTATCAGGAACTGACGCAAACCCGGCCAGCTTCCGCATCGCGCGGTGGTTTGATGGCGAAGCTGGGCCAGTTTCTGGGTAAAAAAGAAGAGCCTGCGGTGACGCCCGTGCGAGGCTTATATATGTGGGGCGGCGTGGGGCGCGGGAAAACCTGGCTGATGGATCTTTTCTATCAAAGCCTGCCGGGAACGCGGAAACAGCGTTTGCACTTCCACCGCTTTATGTTGCGCGTGCATGAAGAGCTGACCGCGTTGCAGGGGCAGAGCGATCCGCTGGAGATTATCGCCGACCGTTTTAAAGCGGAAACAGACGTGCTGTGCTTTGACGAATTTTTTGTCTCTGACATTACCGATGCGATGCTGCTCGGCGGCCTGATGAAGGCGCTGTTTTCGCGCGGCATTACGCTGGTGGCGACCTCCAACATTCCGCCTGACGAGCTGTATCGCAACGGGCTGCAACGCGCGCGCTTTCTTCCGGCTATCGATGCCATTAAGCACTATTGCGATGTGATGAACGTGGATGCGGGCGTGGATTACCGCCTGCGTACCCTGACGCAGGCGCATTTGTGGCTCTCACCGCTTAACGATGAAACTGCGCAGAAAATGGAAAAACTCTGGCAGGCGCTGGCGGGCACCGCGCGGGAAAATCAGCCTGAGCTTGAGATTAATCACCGTCCGCTGCCGACACTGGGTGTCGAGAACCAGACGCTTGCCGTCTCCTTTACCACCCTGTGCGTCGATGCGCGCAGTCAGCATGACTATATTGCGCTGTCAAAGCTGTTCCACACGGTGATGCTGTTCGACGTGCCGGTCATGACGCCGCTGATGGAGAGCGAGGCGCGGCGCTTTATCGCCCTGGTCGATGAGTTCTATGAGCGCCACGTGAAGCTGGTGATCAGCGCGCAGACCCCGTTGCATGAGATTTACAAAGGCGAGCGGCTGAAGTTTGAGTTCCAGCGCTGCCTGTCGCGTTTGCAGGAGATGCAAAGCGAGGAGTATTTGAAGCGCGAGCATCTGGCGTAACGCCCCCTCACCCCGGCCCTCTCCCCAGGGAGAGGGAGAAAAGCCAGCCCGCGCTCGATCTGTCCTCTCTCCCACTGGGAGAGGGTTAGGGTGAGGGGAAACTCACTCCACGTATTTCATCGCTACCCTGGACGTCAGACGGGTAATAAGTTCGTAAGCACTCACATTTGTCGCCTGAGCGATCCGCTCTACAGGTAAGCCTTCACCCCAGAGGATCACCGGGTCACCGGCTTTGTCATCAGCCAACGGGCCTAAATCGACGCAAATCATGTCCATCGCCACCCGCCCGACAATCGGCACTTCGCGGCCGTTCACCAGCACGGGCGTACCGGACGGAGCCACACGCGGGTAGCCGTCGCCGTAACCCATCGCCACCACGCCAAGGCGGGTGTCGCGTTCGCTGACCCAGGTGCCGCCGTAGCCGACCGGTTCCCCTGCTTTGTGCTCGCGCACGGCGATAAGATTCGATGTCAGTGACATCACCGGCTGGAAACCGAAATCCGCACCCCAGGGTTTCTGGTCCAGTGGGGAAACGCCGTAAAGGATAATGCCCGGTCGTACCCAGTCGAAATGCGCCTGCGGCCACAGCAGTATGCCGCCGGACGCGGCGATGGAGCGCTGGCCGGGTTTGCCTTCGCAAAAGCTGTTGAAGATATCAAGCTGGCGCTCGGTGGCTCCGCATTCAGGTTCATCCGCGCGGGCAAAATGGCTGACGATATTGACCGGCTGGCGCACGTTTTTGCAGGCAGACAGGCGCTGGTAAAACGCATTCGCCTCTTCCGGGCGCACGCCGAGGCGGTGCATGCCGGTGTCGAGCTTCATCCACACCGTCACCGGTTCGCTGAGTTCCGCGGCTTCGAGGGCTTCAAGCTGTTCATTATTGTGCACGGCAGTATGCAGATGCTCTGCGGCAATCGTCGGCAGATCGCTGGCGTCAAAAAAGCCTTCAAGCAGCAAAACCGGCTGAGTGATGCCCCCAGCACGCAGGCGGAGGGCCTCTTCGAGACGGGCGACGCCAAACGCGTCGGCATCAGGGAGCGTTCGCGCGGTCTCCAGAAGACCGTGTCCGTAAGCGTTCGCTTTCACGACTGCCACCAGGCGGCTGGCAGGAGCCAGTTCGCGCAGACGTTGCAGATTGTGTCGCAGAGCGCGGCGGTTAATCACAACAGTTGCCGCTTGCATTAAATTTCCTTAGTTAAGAATCCACTAAATCATTCGTGTTGCAGGAAGGCGACAAGTCCGTGAATCCCCGGGAGCTTAGTGAACTAAGTGACCGGGGTGAACGGGCGTAGTCAACGCACCTGCGGCGCGAAGGATGACGGGGATTTACTCGTCGTCATATTGTGGTCCCGCGTAATTATCAAAGCGCGACCATTGCCCGTTAAACGTCAGGCGTACCGTACCGATCGGGCCGTTACGCTGCTTACCAATAATGATTTCCGCAATGCCTTTCAGATCGCTGTTCTCGTGATAAACCTCATCACGATAGATGAACATGATTAAGTCGGCATCCTGTTCGATGGAGCCGGATTCACGCAGGTCGGAGTTGACCGGGCGTTTATCGGCGCGTTGTTCCAGCGAGCGGTTAAGCTGCGACAGCGCCACCACCGGCACCTGAAGCTCTTTCGCCAGCGCTTTCAGCGAGCGGGAAATCTCTGCGATTTCCAGCGTTCGGTTATCGGAGAGGGACGGCACGCGCATCAGTTGCAGGTAGTCGATCATGATCATGCTCAGGCCGTCGTGCTCGCGGAAAATGCGGCGCGCGCGGGAGCGCACTTCCGTCGGCGTCAGGCCGGAGGAGTCATCGATGTACATGTTGCGCTTTTCAAGCAGAATGCCCATGGTGCCGGAAATACGCGCCCAGTCCTCGTCGTCCAGTTGCCCGGTACGGATGCGGGTCTGATCGACGCGCGACAGCGACGCCAGCATACGCATCATGATCTGTTCGGCGGGCATCTCCAGACTGAAAATCAGCACCGGTTTTTCCTGCAACATCGCCGCATTTTCGCAGAGGTTCATCGCAAATGTGGTTTTACCCATCGACGGACGCGCCGCAACGATGATCAAATCTGAGCGTTGCAGCCCTGCGGTTTTTTTATTCAGATCCTGATAGCCGGTATCGACGCCCGTTACGCCGTCGTGCGGCTGCTGGAAAAGCTGTTCGATACGCGCGACGGTCGCCTCAAGGATCTGATCGATACTTTTCGGCCCTTCGTCTTTATTGGCGCGGTTTTCAGCAATCTGGAAAACCCGCGACTCGGCGAGGTCGAGCAGATCTTCGCTGCTGCGCCCCTGCGGATCAAAACCGGCGGTGGCGATTTCATTTGCCACTGAGATCATCTCACGCACTACCGCGCGTTCACGCACGATGTCAGCATATGCGCTGATGTTCGCCGCACTTGGCGTGTTTTTCGATAGTTCTGCCAGATACGCAAAGCCGCCAACGCTGTCGAGCTGGCCCTGCTGTTCCAGCGATTCCGCCAGAGTAATCAGGTCGATGGGTTTACTCATCTCCTGAAGGCGGTGCATCTCTGTAAAAATATGACGGTGCGGACGGGTGTAGAAATCTTCCGCCACGACGCGTTCTGCAACGTCGTCCCAGCGTTCGTTATCCAGCATTAAACCGCCCAACACCGACTGTTCCGCTTCAATCGAGTGCGGGGGGACTTTCATCCCTTCGACCTGGAAGTCGCGAGGTTCAGTCTGTTTGTTGAAGGGTTTATTTCCTGCCATAGTGAATGGAGTTACCGAGATGATGAGTGGGTCGAAAGATTATCACAGAGTTCAGGAGGAAGCATGGCAACGCGAATCGAATTTCACAAGCACGGTGGTCCTGAAGTTTTAAAGGCGGTGGAGTTTACCCCCACCGATCCTGCGGAAAATGAAATCCAGGTGGAGAACAAAGCGATTGGGATCAACTACATCGATACCTATATTCGCAGCGGACTCTACCCGCCACCGTCCATGCCGAGCGGCCTGGGCACCGAGGCGGCAGGCGTGGTCAGCAAAGTGGGCAAAGGCGTTACGCACATAAAAGCGGGCGACCGCGTGGTATATGCGCAGTCGGCTCTGGGCGCTTACAGTTCTGTGCACAATGTGCCTGCCGATAAAGCCGCCATCCTGCCGAACGCGATCTCCTTTGAGCAGGCCGCCGCCTCCTTTCTGAAAGGGCTGACGGTGTTTTACCTGCTGCGTAAAACCTATGAAATCAAACCTGACGAACCTTTCTTATTCCATGCGGCCGCCGGTGGCGTCGGGCTTATCGCCTGCCAGTGGTCAAAAGCGTTAGGCGCGAAACTTATCGGCACGGTCGGCAGCGCGCAAAAAGCACAGCGCGCGTTGCAGGCGGGGGCCTGGCAGGTGATTAACTATCGCGAGGAGAGCATTTCTGAGCGGGTCAAAGAGATCACCGGCGGTAAAAAAGTCCGCGTGGTGTATGACTCCGTGGGCAAAGACACCTGGGAAGCATCGCTGGACTGCCTGCAACGTCATGGCCTGATGGTGAGTTTCGGCAACGCGTCCGGTCCGGTCACCGGGGTGAACTTAGGTATTCTGAATCAGAAAGGCTCGCTGTACGCCACCCGCCCTTCTTTACAGGGTTACATCACCAACCGTGAAGAATTAGAAGAAGCCAGCAATGAGCTGTTTTCGCTGATCGCCAGCGGCGTGATCAAGGTGGATGTGGCAGAGGATCAGAAGTTTGCACTGGCGGACGCGCAACGTGCGCATGAAGTGCTGGAAAGCCGCGCCACGCAAGGGTCGAGCTTGCTTATTCCCTAAAGAATTAGGGCCTCCGTTAACGGGAGGCCCTTTCTTTTTTTAGTTCGGCTGTATGTAGGGTACAGCTCGATGAATTTGATAGCCGCGCAATAGTGACAGATTTGTTATCTAAAGCCTATGCGGTTTCCAAAAACGCGCCAGGAAAATGTGCGAGGTTGTGATCAACCCCGCATTACATTAAAAACGCCAGCGCTTATTACGCTGATACTGCGGGACTTTTGGCGTTTTCACCGCCCGGATCACCCACACAATGGCTACCGCTAACAGCAACCAGGGCAGCAGTTTAATCATCAGCGCAAACAGCCCGCCGACGAACATTAATGCCGTCGCCACCACCAGTGCCGCGATAATCCCCAGCAGCGAAATGCCTGTGACCATCAGCATCACGAAAAATCCCACCACGAACAGTAATTCCAGCATGGCTCTCTCCCAAAAGTAATTAACCCGCACATCTTTATCAGGATGAATACAAGAATCATGCCAGTCGTAAGTGGTTGATAGATAATAAAAACGCCGCACTGGTTTAAGCGCGGCGTGGTGAATTTGACCAGTTTTTAGCGAACTTTAGCGCTTATCTGCCACCAGCTTTAAGGCGTGTTCAACGACGTTGAGATCGGCACCCGCTTTATGCGCGTTTTCGCTGAGGTAGCGACGCCACTGACGCGCGCCGGGGATCCCCTGGAACAGGCCAAGCATATGCCGCGTGATATGCCCCAGGTATGCGCCGTTGCTCAGTTCGCGTTCGATATACGGATACATGGCACGTACCACCGCCACCGGATCGGCGTCCGGGGTATCAAGACCGAAGATTTCCCGGTCCACGGAGGCGAGAATGCCCGGATTCTGATACGCCTCGCGGCCTACCATCACACCGTCCATATGCTCCAGATGCGCTTTAGCATCGGCGAGGGATTTAATGCCGCCGTTAATGGACATCGTGAGATGTGGGAAATCCCGTTTGAGCTGGTAGACGCGCGGGTAATCCAGCGGCGGAATTTCACGGTTTTCTTTCGGGCTTAAACCCGATAGCCAGGCTTTGCGGGCATGAATGATGAAAGTGCCGCATTCGCCTTTACCGGATACCGTGTTGATAAAATCACAGAGGAATTCATAGCTGTCCTGATCGTCAATGCCGATGCGCGTTTTAACCGTGACCGGAATGGATACCACATCGCGCATCGCTTTAACGCAGTCTGCCACCAGCTGCGCATTACCCATCAGGCAGGCCCCGAACATACCGTTCTGTACGCGATCGGACGGACAGCCCACGTTGAGGTTGATTTCATCATAGCCGCGCGCTTCAGCGAGCTTCGCGCACTGTGCAAGCTGCTGTGGATCGCTGCCGCCCAGTTGCAGCGCCACCGGATGTTCTTCTTCGCTGTACGCCAGATAGTCGCCTTTGCCATGAATAATCGCCCCGGTCGTCACCATCTCGGTGTAGAGCAGAGTTTCACGCGACAGCAAACGCAAGAAATAGCGGCAATGTCTGTCCGTCCAGTCGAGCATGGGAGCGATAGAGAAGCGGTGGGCAGCGAATTCAGAGGACGGAGTGACTGGTGACATAGCGTACATTTTTGCATCAAAGTGAAAAAGGGGCGTAACTATAGCACACTCATTTTTCAGAGGCACAAAAACGCTGGCCGAAAGCGTTGCCCCGGCCAGCTATGGCTTAGAACGTCATGCTTAACTGCACGCCTGCGCCCCAGGTTTCGTCTTCACCGACGAGACCAGTCAGATCGAGACGGGCGCGTTCGAAGGCGGCAAAACCGACACCGCCGGTAAAGACGTTGCTGTCGTTGTCTTTCACGTCCGCACGGTAACCGGCACGCACCGCCAGCCAGTCGAGCGGACGCACTTCGGCACCGACGCCCACGTACTGCGAGTTTTCTTCGCTTTTAAAGCCTTTGGTTTCTGTCAGGTCGCCATCGGCGCTGACCGTCACCAGGTCGTTATGCCAGGCGACACCCGCGGTGACCACCGGGCTAATCTGGTAGGTATCTTTGTAGTTTCGTACTTCACCGGTACGCCCGTTTTCGACGAGGATATCTTTGGTATCGATATCACGGGAAATCAGGTTCTGCCCGCTCAGACCCACCGTCCAGTTTTCACCGAAGTCAGCGGCGATACCGGCATCAACGTTGAAACCGTTATCGTCAGTACGGTAGCGGCTGCTTTTGAAATCATCGCTGTCGTAGTCGTAAATGGACGTGGTGTAGTTGTAGACCCAGGTTTTCTGGAACTTCGGCGTGACGCCGACAGAAACCGGAACCTCGCCAATCTGGAACTGACGGGCTACGGCGATACCGTAATCGGAAACAATCGCCGCGCGGCCAGAGGCGGTGGAGTTCAGATTACGCTTGAGGAAATCCCCGGCATCAGGTGATAAAGCGGCAGCAACGGCGGTAGGAAGCGGATTCGCTTCGATGCCACGTAAGAATTCAATATCCTGCTGGTCAATATCAGAACTTACACGAGCATGCGCGTGTGCCTTGGTCACGAAGGCGACGGAGAGCACATCGTTAGGAATAGCGACGGTGATTCCTGCTGCGGCATTGGCTCGCGCCGTTTTACCATCGAGGAATTCCAGTTCATCCGCCAGATCGCCTGCTGCATTCTGGAACTGCCCGATGACATTGCCTGGATTTAGTAGAACATCAGTCAGCGTCAGCGTATCAACAACATCACTGTAGTAATCAACTTTGTCGTTAATCTCGTCAATTTCATCCTGCAAATTGTCTTTATCGGTAATTTGTGCACCCACGGCTGGCAGGATCACCGTGACATTATCGTCAGGTTTCGCTTTTGCCAGTAATGCAGGGTTGATTAACGCCCCGCTGCCGTAACTGCCTGACGCAACACCTGTTCCCCCCATCGCGTCACTGCGTGCTTCTGCCCAGGTATTAGCGGCTGTCGCCTGATTTGCCACAAATAAGGAGACTGCCAGAGTAACCAATGAATATTTAAATGTTTTTTTCACAGTATGCCCGTCTTTGAAAAAGTGAAGATCTATCCCCTGTCCTTTATCGCCCAAACAGGGAACAACTATTGCTGTGAATAACGTTGTTAAATACGGTTATTTCATTTTTTTATGGCACCCCGGCGTGACGGGCTTATTCATCTTTCACCCATTCTTCTTAGAGGCGCTATTTATGTATAGAAGAGGATATTAATTTCGGGAAGGTTTTCCGTCATGCGGACCAAAAAACTGCGGCGAAGAGAGGCAATCATCTCGCGATGGCGACGACAGGAGAGGATCTCGGCGTTTCTGGCATAACATGGTAAAGTGGACGCTTCCGCTTAACATGTCTACATCACCGGGGATGCCATGGACAAGATCACTTCGCTCGAGTTGTTAACGCAGGCTGAAAAGCTGTGCGTCGAACGCAATGTGCGCCTGACCCCACAGCGCCTCGAAGTTTTGCGCCTGATGAGCCTGCAACAGGGCGCGATCAGCGCTTATGATTTGCTGGATTTATTGAAAGTCTCTGAGCCACAGGCTAAACCCCCCACCGTTTATCGCGCGCTGGACTTCCTGCTCGAACAGGGTTTTGTGCATAAAGTGGAATCCACCAACAGCTATGTGCTGTGCCACCTGTTTGATAAGCCCTCCCACACCTCGGCGATGTTTATCTGCGATCGTTGCGGCGCGGTGAAGGAAGAAGCAGCTGAAGGCGTGGAAGATATTATGCATGGCCTGGCAGCCAAAATGGGCTTTGCTTTACGCCATAATGTCATTGAGGCGCACGGGCTGTGTGCTGAGTGTTCGGAAGTGGAAGCGTGTCGTCATCAGGGTGAGTGTCACCACGATCACAGCATTCAGTCGAAGAGAAAACCACGTTGAGAAATCAGAAGGGAGTTGGTACATCCGTGTACCGTTCGGGCAGGGTAGTCCTGTTACGCTAAACTACGAAGGGATGACAGACTACCAGCGGTAGTCGTGACGGGTTTCCCAGTCACCCACTTCTTTTTCAGCCTGGTCTTTCTGGTAGCCATAACGCTCCTGAATTTTCCCGACCAGCTGATCGCGTTTACCTTCGATGACAGTCATATCATCGTCAGTTAATTTGCCCCATTGCTCTTTCGCTTTACCTTTAAACTGTTTCCAGTTACCGCCGACTTCGTCTTTATTCATAATGATTTCCTCATCGTTCGGTTTGAATAACAATATATTCAATGTCCATCAATTCGCTCAGTATCTGCTGAACGTGATAATAATTGTAGTTGAGGATATTCCAGGCAGAGAGATATTCGGAATATTTAACCATAGGACGAAAGATTTCCCGGATGCAGGCACCTGAAAATAATCACCAGATCAGAAAGATAAGATAAAGCGTCAGAGTGCGTCAGCAAAGGTAACCAGTTATGAAAACCAGGTGCCGTTACGCCAGTGTTTACGCCAGATCCAGCCAAGCGTGATCCCGCGCAGCGCCAGGAAGACCAGTAGTGACAGCCACAGCCCATGATTGCCAAGGGCAGGCACGGTCAGCAGCGTGACGGCAAAACCCGCGGCGGCAATGGCCATGCTGTTTCGCATCTGTGCGCCACGCGTTGCACCGATAAACATGCCGTCGAGTAAATAGCACCAGACGCCCACAACCGGTAAGACGATTTGCCAGCCAAGATAGCGATCGGCGAGCTGCTGTAATTCTGGAATAGAGGTTAGCAGAGCCACGATCTGCTCGCCCAACAAGGCATAAATCAGTGCAAACGCCAGCGCCACCACACCGGATTGCCGACAGGCGGCCTGCCAGACGTCAAGTAACTGGCTGCCATCGCGCGCACCATATGCCTGCCCGGAATGGGCTTCGACCGCATAAGCAAAACCGTCCAGGGCATAGGCGGTAAATGTCAGCAGCGTCATCAGCACGGCATTCACCGCCACGATATCGCCGCCAAGACGCGCGCCCAGTACGGTTATCGAACCAAAGCACAGTTGCAGCAACAGCGAGCGCAGCATGATGTCGCGATTAAGCGCCAGCAGGCGGCGCACGTTGCCGCGCCAGGCGCTTTTAAGCATCGCAGACGTCACGCCACGCCGCCGCAGTCCGTGTCGGACCATCACCAGACCCACGAGCAGGGTGGCGTATTCAGCAATAGCGGTGGCGAGCGCCGCGCCCTGCACGTTCATATGCAGCCCCATCACCAGCCACACATCCAGAACGATGTTAAACAGGTTGCCGACCACCAGCAGGATCACCGGGGCACGGGCATACTGGATCCCCAGCAGCCAGCCGAGCAGCACCAGATTCCCCAGCGACGCGGGTGCGCTCAGCCAGCGGATCTCAAGAAAGCGGCGCGCCTGCTCCAGCACAGCATCGCTGCCGCCGACAATATGCAGCGTCAGATGAATCAGCGGGGTTTTTAACGCCACGATAGCGACACCGGCGATCAGTGCCAGCAGCAGCGGCTGCACCAGCGCTCTGGCGAGTGCCTGCGGATCTTTTGCGCCAAACGCCTGGGCGGTAAAGCCTGTGGTGCTCATGCGTAAAAACAGCAGCAGCATAAACAGGAAGCTGGTCGCCGTCGCCCCTACCGCTACGCCGCCAAGGTATACGGGGCTGTCGAGATGACCAATCACCGCCGTATCTACCAGCCCTAACAACGGCACGGTGATATTGGAGAAGATCATAGGCAGCGCGAGACGCCACAAGGCCTTATCGGATGCGGTGAGAAAAGTCATGGTAAAGGTCAGAGAAGATCAGAAAAGCACAACGGCAATCAGAAGATTGCCGTTGT
>Ga0302349_1001645_pt1 | contig 16444 bp, 17 predicted proteins | sample PhyAR1_FD_202176 | JGI IMG/M metagenome (GOLD analysis project Ga0302349, IMG submission 202176) | Leaf surface microbial communities from alfalfa plants in UC Gill Tract Community Farm, Albany, California, United States - DLSL A.R1... | ecosystem: Host-associated > Plants > Phyllosphere >...
CGTTGTCATTTTTTACCTCGTTTACTCAGTGATAGCCTTCGTCGGCGCTGATTTTTCCGCGAAAAACGTAATAGCTCCAGAAGGTGTAAACCAAAATAATTGGGATGATGAACAAGGCGCCAACCAACATAAATCCGAGGCTTTGCGGCGGTGCCGCTGCCTGCCAGATGTCGATAGAAGGCGGAATGATATGCGGCCAGATGCTGATCCCCAGCCCGCTGAAACCGAGGAAAACCAGCAATAGGGTCATCACAAACGGCAAGTAGTGATCGCCGTGGCGCGTTCCGCGCCAAATCACTCCGGCGCACACGAGCGTCAGCACGGGAACCGGCAAAAGGAAGGCGATGTTTGGCCAGCTGAACCACCGATCGGCAATGGCGCTGTGCGCCAGCGGAGTCCAAATGCTGATGATGGCAATAATAACCAGCAGAGCCAGCAGCAAAGGGCGCGTAATGCGATACATTTTATTTTGCAGCTGATGGCTGGTTTTCATGATGAGCCACGTGCTGCCCAGCAGCGCATAGGCGCACATCAGGCCGATACCGCAGAACAGGTTAAACGGCGTAAGCCAATCAAATGCACCCCCGACAAAGGTTCGCTCCGACACGGGAAAACCGTTAATCACGGCGCCGACTACAATACCTTGCATAAACGTGGCGCAGCCTGAGCCAACGATAAAAGCCTTGTCCCAGAATCCGCGATGATTAGGCAGCGCTTTAAAGCGAAACTCAAAGGCGACGCCGCGGAAAATCAGCGCGATCAGCATCAGCGTGAGGGGAATCGATAACGCATCAACAATCACCGCGTAGGCCAGAGGAAAGGCCCCAAACAGCGCCGCGCCGCCGAGCACTAGCCACGTTTCGTTGCCGTCCCACACGGGGGCGACGGTGTTGACCATCATGTCGCGCTCTTGCATATCACGGGTCACGGGCAGCAACATGCCAATGCCTAAATCGAAGCCATCCATCACGATATACATCAAGGTGGCGAAAATAATGATGGCGAACCAAATGAGTGGCAGATCGATACCCATTATTGAGTCTCCTGCTGATGAGAGGGCTTAGCGGCAATGCGTCCGGCGGCGGCAGGTAATGCTTCGCTATGGGCTGCTGGAATAGTCGGTTCAGGACCTTTACGGATCAGCCGCATCATGTAGGCATAACCCACGCCAAAGACCGCGCCGTAGACCACGAAGAACGTCAGCAAGCTGATGCTCATATGCAGATCGCCATGGGCAGATACCGCATCTTTAGTGCGCATCAGGCCATGCACACTCCACGGCTGGCGACCCACTTCGGTGGTTATCCAACCCGCTAAAATGGCGATCAGTCCCGAAGGCCCCATCCAGAACACGAAATGCAGGAAAGGGCGCGATGTGTACAAACGCTGCCGATAACGCAGCCATAAACCGATAGCACCCAGCAAAATCATCAACATGCCGAGACCTGCCATAATGCGAAATGACCAGAACACCAGCGGCGAGTTTGGACGATCCTCTTTGGCAAATTCGGTTAATGCAGGCACTTGCTTATCAAGACTGTGCGTTAGGATCAGGCTGCCAAGATAGGGCACTTCCACTTTAAAGCGCGTTTCTTCGCGCTCCATGTCGGGCAGCCCGAAGAGAATCAGCGGCGTTGCTTCGCCGGGTTTATTCTCCCAGTGACCTTCGATCGCGGCGATTTTTGCTGGCTGATATTTAAGCGTGTTAAGGCCATGCATGTCGCCAATAAAAGCCTGAAGCGGGGCGACGATCAGCGCCATCCAGAGCGCCATCGAAAGCATTTTGCGCGAGGCAGGTGTGTCGTTTCCACGCAGTAGATGCCACGCCGCAGACGCTCCGACAAAGAAAGCGCTGCTCAGGAAAGCGGCGGTGGTCATATGCAGCAGGCGATACGGGAACGAAGGGTTAAAGATCACCGCTAGCCAATCAACCGGAACCACCTGGCCGTTCACGATTTCATAGCCCTGTGGGGTATGCATCCAACTGTTGGATGCCAAGATCCAAAACGTCGACATCAGCGTGCCGAGCGCCACCATGCAGGTGGCAAAAAAGTGCAGCTCTTTGCCCACTTTGTTCCAGCCAAACAGCATGACGCCAAGAAATCCGGCTTCAAGGAAAAATGCGGTGAGCACTTCATAAGTGAGCAATGGGCCGGTAATGCTGCCCGCAAATTGGGAGAATCCGCTCCAGTTGGTGCCAAACTGATAAGCCATCACTAAGCCGGAAACCACGCCCATGCCGAAATTGACGGCGAACACTTTCGCCCAAAAGTGATAGAGCGTGCGGTAATCTGGGTTACGCGTTTTGAGCCATAAACCTTCCAGCACCGCCAAAAAGCTGGCTAGCCCGATGGTGATGGCAGGGAAAATAATGTGAAAGGATACCGTAAAAGCAAACTGGATCCTGGCGAGATGGAATGCGTCTAATCCGAACATGGACAGCCTCGTACTGACATAAAGTTCTGCGCGGTAAATTGCAGACGTGAGAAACGGAGTGCCGGAGCGATCAGGGCCGGAACGATGAAAGGAATGTTACGGGTTGTAAAATAGATATGACAGAAACAGAAATGTTGTTTTAATGTATAACAGTTTGATTTGGATCATGGCGACGACACCCTCTCGGAGAGCGCAGTGGCAAAATATGAAGACTTGGTAAAACGGATTCGCGGGCAGATTACCGCTGAAATTTGGCAAGTTGGCGATAAGCTGCCGTCGCTGCGTGAGCAGGTTTTGCACTCTGGTTTGAGCCTGATGACGGTGATGCACGCCTACCAAATTTTAGAGAGCCAAGGGTGGATTGTTTCCCGTCCGCAGTCGGGCTATTACGTTGCGCCGCAGGCGAAGTTTTTAGCCCCATCGGCTACGCATGAACCTGTGCAGCGTGCCGAAGAAGTCGGCATCAACGCGTTTATTTTCGATGTATTGCAGGCCAGCCGCGACCCCGCCATTGTGCCGTTTGGCTCTGCGTATCCCGATCCCACGCTGTTTCCTCGCCAACAAATTAGTAAATCGCTGACCACGGTGGCGCGGGCGATGACCACGCTAAGCGCCACGGATAATTTGCCGCCGGGCAATGAGGATCTGCGTAAGATCCTCGCGAAACGCTATGCCATGCAGGGCATTCGTATCGATCCTGAGGAGATCGTTATCACCGCTGGCGCATTAGAGTCGCTCAACCTGAGTTTGCAGGCCGTCACGCAGCCGGGCGACTGGGTGATTGTAGAAAATCCGTGTTTTTACGGTGCATTGCAAGCGCTGGAACGCTTGCGGTTAAAGGCTCTCTCGATTGCGGCGCATCCCGAATTCGGCATTGATTTAGCGGCGTTAGAAGAGGCGCTTAAGACTTATCCGGTACGCGCTTGCTGGTTGATGACCAATATCCAAAATCCGTTAGGCTGCACGCTTTCGGTCGAGAAAAAACAGCAGCTGGTGGCGCTCTTACAGCGTCATAACGTGTATTTGATTGAAGATGACGTTTATGGCGAGCTGTATGCCGGCGGCGAAAAACCGCTTCCGGCCAAAGCCTTTGATGAGACGGGAATGACCATGCACTGCTCTTCGTTCTCAAAAAGCTTGGTGGCCGGATTTCGTGTTGGCTGGGTGGCGGCGGGAAATATGGCGAGAAAAATCCAGCAGTTGCAGCTCATGAGCACGCTTTCGACCAGCGCACCGATGCAGCTGGCGCTGGCGAATTATTTAGCTACTCGCAGTTATGACAGTCATTTGCGGCGTCTGCGGCGGGTAATGGAACAACGCAAATATGCGGCATGGCAGTCACTGCGCGCACATCTTCCGCTGGGCGTGAATATTAATTATTCACACGGCGGCTATTTTCTGTGGGTCGAACTGCCTATCAACGTGAATGCGACCGAGCTGTACCACCGCGCGCTGAATGAAAGGATTAGCATCGCCCCCGGCCAGATGTTTTCTGCCAGCAATCAGTACACCAACTATTTTCGCTTTAATGTCTCTCACGAATGGACAGACAAAAGCGAAAAAGCGGTGCAAAAACTGGCGGTTATCGTGCGTGAAATGATGGGGATAGCTGATTAGACAGCGGTTTTTCTATCACGTATTTCTCTAATTAGATCGATGAGCGCTTTGAGTCCGGCGGGCGGGTGACGGCGGCCGGAATAATAGAGCCTCAGCCCATCAAAATAGGGACACCACTCATCGAGAACGCTGACCAGTTTTCCACTGGCAAGATCTTCACTGATGAACCATTCAGAAATAAAAGCCAAGCCAATGCCGCTGCGCGCTGCCTGATGGATGGCGCGCATCTCGCTTAGCACAATGCGCGTGGGCATGTTAACGGCAAACTTTTGCTGATGACGTTCTAATTCCCAATGATAAATGCCGCCGTGTGACATTCTCATCCCAACGCCATGATGGTTTTTAAGATCGTCGGGTGATTGCGGTTTTCCGTAAGTCGCAAAATATTCTGGTGTGCCTACGATCATCATTCGCACGTCTGTGGTGATAGGAACGGCGATCATATCCTGAGGGACTGACTCTGCCAGCCGAATTCCTGCATCAAAACCCTCGGCCACGATATCGACCATGCGTGCCTCGGTGGCAATATCTAAGCGCATTTGCGGATAGCGTTGCAGATATTCTCGTAGCAGAGGTTCGAATAACAAAGAGGCGGTTTCCGGCGGCGCATTAATGCGAAGCGTACCCGTCGGAATATCTGGCTGCGTGCTTATCTCTTCAGAGGCGCGCTGAATTTCGGCCAGTGCAGGAGCGATACGTTCGACATAGCGCTGCCCAGCCTCGGTGAGCGCTACGCTGCGGGTTGAACGGTTAAACAGGCGTACTTTTAAACGCGTTTCTAGTCCTGCCACGGCGTTGCTGACGGCCGTAGCGGACATACCGAGCTCACGCGCAGCGGCGCGAAAGCTTTGCCGATGTGCGACCGCAAGGATCACTTCCAGCTCTGTTAAACCTGTTCGATGCATAGATTATCCCGATTTTCGTAACAGCCCGTGCAGCATATACCCGCTTATCAGAGCGGTACACTCTTTCTATACTTCTTCGCATTGAGAGCACGCTACGGTTAGCGTCGCAGCTGGAGAAGAACATGCAACACATCGATAAAATTTATATCAACGGCGAGTTTGTCACCCCACACGGTACTGAGTTATTTGAGCTTTTTAATCCGGCGACGGAAGACGTGATTGGCACCGTGCGTATGGCTGACGTTGAAGATACCCAGCGTGCGATAGCGGCGGCCAAAGCCGCATTCCCAACGTGGTCGCAAACCACCAAAAGAGCAGCGCTTAGCCGTGCTGGAGCGTATGCACGCGGCGGTTTCAGCTCGCGAAGAGCAGCTGATGGAAGCCATTATCATGGAATATGGTGCCCCAGTCTCTCGCTCACGTTGGATGGCAACCTATCCTGCCGACGTCATTTTACAGGCCATGGACGCGCTAAAATTGTTTGAATTTGAACAACAAGCGGGAATGGCGCAGGTGGTGATGTCTCCGGTAGGCGTGGCAGGCTTGATTACGCCTTGGAACAGCGATGCTGGTTTTATCTGTAATAAATTGGCGACGGCAATGGCGGCGGGCTGCACGGCGGTGATTAAGCCTAGTGAAATGAGCGCGATTCAAACCCAAATCATTACTGAAGCGCTGCATGAAGCCAATATCCCTGCGGGCGTATTCAATATTGTGACCGGCCGTGGCGACGTGGTTGGCGAGGAGATCAACACTCATCCTGATATTGCCAAAATCTCTTTCACCGGCTCAACGGCGGTAGGAAAGCATATTGTGTCCGCCAGCTCGTCAAGTTTGAAGCGGGTGACATTAGAGCTGGGGGGCAAATCGCCAACGATTATTTTAGAGGATGCAGACGTTGCTCAAGCGGTACCAATGGCGCTGATGGCCGGCTTCATGAATAGCGGACAGGCCTGTGTTGCGGGTACGCGTATTTTAGTTCCTCAGAGTCGCTTAGCCGAGTTTGAACAGGCGTTTGCAACTGCGGTTAACAACACAATATCAGGAAATCCACAGGTTTCAGAAACCGAAATCGGTCCTATGGTTAGCCGTAAACAGTGGGAGCGCGTGCAGAGCTACATCAAAATGGGTGTGCAAGAAGGTGCAAAACTGTTGGCGGGGGGAGAAGGTCGTCCAGAAGGTGTGGATAAAGGCTGGTTTGTGAAACCAACGCTATTTACTCAGGTTAATAATCAGATGCGTATCGCTCGTGAAGAGATCTTTGGCCCGGTACTGGTGATCATTCCTTATCAGGATGATGCTGAAGCGGTGAAAATTGCGAACGATACCACCTATGGTCTGAGTGCAATGGTGTTGAGCGGCAATACCCCGCGTGCGGTTAAAATTGCACGCCAAATTGAATCAGGGCGCGTGTTAGTGAATACGTTGGCGCATGAGCCAAAGGCACCGTTTGGTGGTTTTAAACAGTCTGGTTTAGGTCGTGAAATGGGTAAGTGGGGGCTTTCTGCTTACTTGGAGCCGAAAACGCTGTTGGTGGGATAACACCTAAAGAATTTTAAAAATAATATAACATCGGGCCGAATAAAGTCGGCCCGAAATGCTATCTACAGATTATGGGGAAAATCACGAGGCAATTCGCTAGCCGGGCAATTAATTACGCTTTCGTTGTTTTCACCACAGTCACGAACGAACGTAATAGTTGCAAATTCGTCAATGACTTCGGTTGGATAAGCTGGGCCTGCATCGCGATAGGCTTCCATTTCTGCTATATGTTCGTTTTGGAAACAAACTGTTTTTTCTGGATTATTGATGACCCAACGAGGGAAGAAAATTGTCCCATGAAAAACATTATCTTCTAAGTTTACGATTAGGCTGACATCGGTTCCGGTCGGCTCCGTCCACGAAATTTTATATACCGCTTTAGCGACGCGAACGATATAGGTTGTTTGATCTTTTACCCAACGATTACCCACGATCCCACTATGAATTCGATAATCTAATGTTGTGGCATTTTTGACATAGATTTCATAATTCCAGCCGTTGTCATAGGTATAGACCAAGTGTTTGCCCACTAAACCGCTCAAATCGTTTTTATCGAAGTTGCTCATAATTTTTGTCTCCGTTTCATTTGATGCGTTCAGTGTAGAGATGTATTTATTCGATTAATAACGCTAATATTGAGTTAAATAGATTCAAAAATTAGATTGGTTTATTGAGATGAAAACAACGCTAGAGCAATGGATGTTGTTACAGGCGGTGATAGATCACGGCAGTTTTTCGTGTGCCGCAGAGATGTTTAACCGCAGCCAGTCGTCGTTGAGCTATCAGCTCACTCTGATGCAGGAACGGCTCGGGGTGCCGCTGTTAACGATTGTTGGGCGCAAGGCCGAATTGACGCCAGAAGGGCAGCAGCTATTGGCACAGGTTCAGCCTCTGCTACAGGGATTTCGCACGCTGGAAAACCGCGCAGAGGCTCTAAAGCGCGGCGAGCGCGCTCGCTTAGACTTAGTGGTTGATAGCATTTTCCCCAAATCACATTTGTTTGACGTGCTGCGTCGTTTTCAACAGGTTTTCCCTATGACGCAGGTACACCTCACCGAGGTATTACGCAGTGAGAGTTTATCTGAGCTAAAACAACGAAATGCCGATGTTTACCTCATCACTCCAACCCATGATGTAGCGACTCGCGGGTGTTTACTGATGGAAATTAGCTTCGCCGCTGTTGCTCATCGGGATCATCCTTTGCTGCAATTACCAGCACCCCTTAGCCGAGATGATTTGGCGCGCTATCCGCTTATCGAAATTGTCGATCGCACGCAGCAGCAAATGAATAGCCGCCAGTCCACGGCGGCAGAAAACTGGACTTTCACCACGATAGAAGCGGCCATCGAAGCTGTCGCGCATGGAGTCGGCTATGGGTGGCTACCAGAAGAAAAAATTGCGCCTCTGCTAGCTTCAGGTGAACTCATGTTGCTGCCGCTAGTTCAAGGTGAACGCCGTTCAACGCCGCTGTATCTCTTGGTTAACGAGGAATTAGCAGGAATAGATCGTGAGATTTCTTTGCTGGTGAGTTTGCTTGAGGGGAGTTTAGATAGTGGCTTTTAAATAAAATGGTGTGAAAGGATTGCTGAAATCCTTGGTTTATTCAGTGGGACGATTATCTTCTCTTATCGATCGCGTAATGACATCTACGTTACGCAAGGTGTATAATTATTATCCAGATGTATTTGAGAGGACAACATCATGCCAACGACAAATAGTATGTCCATTAAACGCGAGACATTGAATCTTCGCATTAAACCAGCAGAACGCGATCTTATCGATCGAGCGGCGAAAGCCAGAGGAAAAAATCGCACTGATTTTGTTCTGGAAGCTGCTCGTGCGGCTGCTGAAGAAGCTTTGATTGAACAGCGCATTATCATGGCCGATCCTGACGCTTATCAGGCGTTTTTGACTCGTCTGGATGAAGCGCCTGCGCCAAACGCCGCGTTAAGTAAAACAATGCAAACTCCCGCGCCGTGGGAGCAGAAAAAATGATCTCCGCTCCTGAACCACTTCACGCCAGACACGATGTTAATGCATTTTGCTGTGGCGTGGATTCTATGGATAACTGGCTCAGGCAGCGGGCGATGAAAAACCAGATAACCGGAGCATCTCGTACCTTTGTGTGCTGCGATGATAATGCCAGAGTTATGGCGTATTACTCATTAGCGTCCAGCGCGGTGATGTGCAACTCTACCCCCGGTCGTTTTCGTCGTAACATGCCCGATCCGATCCCTGTCGTGGTATTAGGGCGGTTAGCGGTAGATAAATCGCTGCACGGTCAGGGTGTCGGCCGCGCGTTGGTTCGTGATGCCGGATTGCGGGTGATACAGGTCGCGGAAACTATTGGTATTTGTGGCATGTTGGTTCATGCGTTATTTGATGAAGCGCGGGAATTTTATATGCGCGTTGGGTTTGAGCCATCGCCAATGGATCCGATGATGCTGATGGTGACGCTGGGGGATTTGGTTGGGAGTGTTTGAGTGAGCTAATTCCATAATGCGCAAATATTCGCATGTGTATCGTGATGTTAAAAATACGATTTTAAGCTAACGATAAAATACCGATACCGCACCCTATAATCAAAGCCCCGTCTCTCTTTGTCTTGAACATCTTTTAAACTTAAATTTGATATGTCAGGTAAACGTCTTTTGAGATAATTAAAAACGGTAATTTTTCTAATTTATGGATTGTATTGATATTTTTGATATACTTTTGAGATGTTGTCATGCGTCAATTGAGATAATTAAACATCATGGCTCAATTTAATCACTTTGAACTCGGGCTTCTTAACCCCAGCTTTGACTCACCTTTAGTCGATGCGCTAACGGAGCTGGAGTTACTCCGCCATCTGCGGCTGGAAACCGATGTTCATCCTATCCTGTTTGCGCAATTGAAGGCTGTTTTCCACATGCTGGAGAGCTTGGGCTCTGCGAGAATCGAAGGAAACCACATCACGCTTGCCGATTACGTTGAAAGTAAGGTGGAAGGGACGCAAGACTCAACGGATCAGCTTAAAGAAATCAATAATATTGAAGCCGCGATGGCGTTCATCGACGAAGCACTGAAAGATGGTGATGACATCACGGAGTATTTTATTCGTGAGTTGCACAGTCTGGCTGTTGACGGTTTGCAACAGGAAGGCGATAAAACGCCCGGTATGTATCGGCAGCATAATGTAAGTATTGCTCAGTCTGAGCACCTCCCGCCGGATTATATTCACGTTCCTGCCTATATGTCGGAGCTGACCGCCTTTATTAACCACGCAGATAAACCAAAATACGATCTGATGAAAGTTGCACTGGTGCATCATCGATTTGGCTGGATACACCCATTTGGTAACGGCAATGGCAGAACAGTCAGATTGCTGACCTATGCGCTACTCATCAAATACGGTTTTAATGTTCAGGCTGGTGGCCGAGTTCTTAATCCGACAGCGGTATTTTGTAACGATCGTGAGTGTTATTACACCATGCTCTCGTTAGCGGATAAGGGGACTGAGCAGGGTCTGGAAGAATGGTGCTTATATGTGCTTTCAGGGATCTCCTCTGAGTTGAAGAAAGTTGATCAACTGACAAACCACACTTTCCTGAGTGAAAAGATCCTGTATCCGGCTATCGATTTTTCATCCGAGAGGGGATTGATAAACCCGCTGGAATTAAAAGTCCTGAAACGTGTTGTGGAACTGGGGACGATAAAAGCGGGCGATCTACGCACTGTTTTACCTGACCTGAAACCGACGCAGGTAACTTATCAGCTTGGCAAGTTGATTGAGCGAGGGTTGCTCCAACCCGTAGAAGAGGGGGCACGCTCTTATACGGCGAAGTTTTCAAACTCGTACCTGATACGTGGGGTGATTAAGGTTCTGCGAGACGAAGGGTTTATTCCTGATTTGTGATGTTGGTGAAATTAGAAAATATATTTTAATTAGATAGCCTTCTTTGGCAGATATAATTAGAGTATATCAAAGGTAAATAGAGATGTAAGAGCATACTATCAATGATGAAGGGAGTTTGGTATGTGTGATGTTTCAGATGGTTTATTTGGAATATTTATGAATGCGGCAAATAAATTAATAGAAAATAATGAACCATCATCATGGTACATTATATTGTCGACCATGGTTATGATGTTTTTTTGGAAAATAAGTTCTGTTATTAGTTTCGTTAAAAGTTTAAAGATGGTGGAGTGGACGAATTAAATCGTCTTGCAAAAAATAAGCATTTAGAAATTTCAGATGTTGATAATATTCGGTTCAGTATAAGGAATATCATTCTTTATCGGGTTACAGGTATTAAAGATGTTGAAAGGCAATGTATTGTGAATAGTCTTTTGAGTAGTAACCGACATTTGATTGCTCCTGATTTCTTCAAAAAATTCAGAAATTATCTTGTTGCTAAAGAAGGAAATCTCATCTTTATCAAAAAATGGGCATTTTATTTTGAATGTAATTTTTACCGACTATTTATGATCCAATATCTGATGGTAGCCATCTTTATGGGAGGGATTTCATTTTATCGTGGCAATGAAATTAATATTTATGCACACATTATACTTTGGGTAATGGTCGGGCTAAGCTTAGTAATGTTGCACGTTTTTTCAAAAATGTTACCAACCAAAAAGGAATGCAAACTACTAGAGCAAATTCTTAAAAAGCAGTCAGATGATGCTGAGTTTGTTGATAGTTTCAATTTTCGGCACTGGTTTAGGTGCATAACAAGTGGTCATCAGCAAAAATGAAATTTGCCTCTTTCTGCATTAATTAGCCCAAAAAAGGCAATGCTTAGAATTTAGCTATGAGCTTGAACTAGCTTTAGTGTTTTGAGAGCAAGCTCAACGCCCCCTTCCATCGCATCTGATTAGACGCTTCACCGCTGACTAGCTCCCCCAACAAAACACCCGTTTTTGAACCTGAATCAGAAATTTTTGCGGCTACTGCCTGACATTGGCTCAGCTCATGAGCGAATACACTTTTACTGCCGATGAAGAAAAGCTACTCACCGGATTACTGTTCTAACTGGTGTGTTACTTTACCGACGAACTCAGAGCACCACGTTGGATCCAAATCGTTAACGGTGTGAGATTTATCGACGAGGTGGCGGAATGATGCAACCAGATTGGCATTCAGCCGACATTATCGCGGTGCTAAAAAAGCGCAGCACCTCACTGTCTGCGGTATCGTGTAGCGCAGGGCTGGCCTCTACAATGCTCTTACACGGCATTGGTCCAAAGGTGAAAGGCTGATTGCGAAGCCGTAGGCGTCCCGCTGGAGCAAATCTGGCCTTTCCGCTATCACAAACCGACAGAATAACCCCGACTCTCGAGCTTCATCATCAGCTTGTTCTGGTGGTGAAGCACGAGGTGACAAGCACAGCGCGTCAGCCAGAAATAATTATCTTGCAGTAAATATGTTGGACTCAGGGTTTTAATCTTGTCGATGCTGACTGCATCAAGACCATGAAGGGGGGTGTATAGATTAGTACCACTGGCGGCGAATAATCGAACGAAGTTCGATGAAGAGTCCATATGCTAGAAAGCAAAAAACCCGCCATAGGCGGGTTCTTTTAAATAGTGGTGCCCGGACTCGGAATCGAACCAAGGACACGGGGATTTTCAATCCCCTGCTCTACCGACTGAGCTATCCGGGCAACGAGGCGTATTAAACTGGATCTGCGGCTTGGCGTCAACGTAATTTCTTCATTCCTTTGTTCATTTGCCTAATGTTTCGGCATTTTTAATTTTTTGCATGAAATTTGTGCTGTCTTGAAGATATTGCTGTTGCCTCTACAAGAGAGATGCATCGATACGGCTAAAATTTGCTGGCGTTGACCTATCTCTTCTTAATAAGACGCTTTATCAATGTTCGTTCGCTCTATTATTCAGATCACATAATATTACATATATTGCTTTTAGATGTAACGCGATAGCTGTTGTCGGTAGGTTTAAAAATGTAATATCAATTTTAGCTCATAAATTACATTTAATAGATTTTATCTAGAGTAGGTTTATTTGTTGTATATCTGATGTTTATATTCTACCGGTTTGCCATTTGTTGTTGATTATTTTAAATAATCTATATTAAACATATAGTTACTAATTCATTTTAATTTAAATCGGAATAAATATTAATCTATTGTAATGAAGGTTAAACAGGAGTCATTGGATGTAAACTATTTTTTCCTTGAAACGTTATTAGTGTTTTACAGCGAGTGCGTTTAATTTCTGTGTATTGACATAATTCATGCTGAATATATAACTTAAGCACTGTGATTGAGAGGTTATCCAATTTTGATGGATTAGCCTTATAGCCGAATAATATAAATTAAAGCAGGAATGTTAATTATGAAACGTATTCTTACAGCAACCGCACTTTCTCTTGCCATGATGTCTACTTTTACTTGGGCTGCTGATGGCGCAACCACTGCTCCAGCGGCAACGACCACCGTCAGCGCGAATGTGCTCACTGCGCAGCAGGCCAAAGAAGTTGCTAAGGTAGCTCAACAGGGCTTTAACGCCATGCGTGATGTGCAATATGCTCGCGTATCTTTATTCCGCGGATACCCAGATGTGGCGCAAAAATTAGCCGATCAGGCGCAGACCCTGTTATCTGATGACAGCACCAACTGGAAAGATTTTATTAAGACCGATAAGAAAACTCCACTGGCTGGTGATAACTATGTAGTCATTAATGCCTCTATCTCTTTAGCTGAGGATTTTGTGGCAACGCCTGAAAAACAAAAAGCGATTGATAGCGCTAATGCTAAATTCAAGAAAGGCGATCACAAAGGCGCAATGGAAGAACTGCGTTTGGCTGGCGTTGGTGTAACGGAAACTCAATATCTAATGCCGCTGAAACAAACCCAGCAGGCGGTTAAGAAAGCACAACAGCTGCTGAAAGAAGGTAAATACTACGAAGCGAACTTAGCTCTGAAAGGGGCTGAAGAGGGGGTTGTTACCGACAGCGTTTCTTTAGTGGGTGCCAATTAATCTCTCGATGAGTTAATTAACACTTTCTATTTCCTACCTTCGATAAACCACCCTTTGGGGTGGTTTATTCATCGATATTGTAATAAATACTCAGCTTTAGCCTAAGGCACCATTTCGGCGGCAGCGCGCAATTTGCAGAATATCTTCGGCTAAGCGACGTGCCGTTTCCACATCTTGCAACTGGCGTTTAACCAGCAAACGGCTTAAGCAGCCTTCCAATACTAGCTCCATCTGATGAGCGACCATTTCAGGATCGTCCATGTCGATGTCTTGCAACAGCGCAAGCGTGAACTCATAAGAGGCTGTTTTCTGCTGCTCAGCAAGCAGGTGGATTGGATGATCGTCTTCAGGGAAAAAACTGCAGGCGGCGATAAACAGGCAGCCGGGATAGCGCTGTTGCTGCACATACTCGGCCAGTACGTGGTAACGCGCCAAGATTTTATCTCGAGCTGAAAGGGTTTCATCCAGCAGCAGCTGGCGGCGCCATGTGTCTATTTGCTGTGCGTGGTAGCGCAGACTGTCATAAAGCAGGGCTTCACGATCCGGCCAAAAACGGATTAGCTCTTCCTTTGAAATATCGAGCTGGGGAGCCAGCTTATCCAAGGTCGTGGTTGCTAGTCCTTGTTGTTCCAGCAGGCCAAGTACCTGGCTGAGCACGAGTTCTCGTTGCACGTGATCCTCCTGTCTTATGTGCGGATCTTTCACGATCGGATCCTCAGTGTCGTTGATGGTTAGCGATTGTGCAAATGCGCTGTGAATTCCTTTGCGTTCATAAAACCGGTGACGCGCAGCTGTGGCTGTTCTTGCGCCTGCGCGTTGTAGAACAAAATGGTTGGCAGGCCTAATACGTTTAAATGCTTGAGCAGCGCGGCATGTTCCGCGCTGTTCGCCGTGACGTCTGCCTGTAATAGCACGGTATCAGCGAGCTGCTGACGCACCGTTGGATCGCTGAAGGTGTATTTTTCAAACTCTTTGCAGGCCACACACCAGTCAGCATACAGATCTAACATAACAGGTTTGTTCTCTGCTTTAGCCTGTTGTAGGGCATGATCCAGTTCTGCAACAGTATTCACTTTTTGGAACGATAGATGAGCAATGGTTGCTTGTGATGCATTTCCAAATGCCCAATCTTGCAGTGGACGTGAACAAACCAGCGCCAAACCTAGCATCACAATTTGCATGATGCGCGCGAGGCGATGAGAAGACTTCAAGCTCAGTGCGAATGCCCATCCGAAGAAGGCAACGCCTAACAGCGACCAGAGTCGTAATCCCCACTCGTCACCCAGAATACGTTCTAGTAAGAATACCGGCAGCGCGAGGATTACAAACCCAAACGCCTCTTTGACGTATTGCATCCATGGCCCGCTTCGCGGTAGCAGGCGGTTGCCAAAAGTGGTTACCAGGATCAGTGGAATACCCATCCCCAGCGCGTAAAGGTAGAGCGTACCGCCGCCAGCGGCCATATTGCCGCTTTGTGCAATGTACAACAGAATAGCGCTGAGCGGCGCGGTGGTGCAGGGCGAACATATCAGACCTGCCAGTGCGCCCATGACGAATACGCCAATCAGCGAACCGCTGCGTTGCTGGTTGCTCCAGAGCGTGAGGCGCGTCTGAACCGAAGAAGGGAGCTGTAAGGTAAACAGACCAAACATCGACAGCGCCAGCAGCACGAATAAAATCGATAGCCCAATCAATACATAGGGGTGCTGGAACGCGGCTTGGAACTGCAATCCAGCGGCGGCGACCACCATCCCTAGCAGCGTATAAGTCACCGCCATGCCTTGTACATAAACGAGCGACAATACAAAAATTCGGCGATAGCTTTGCTGGCGATCCTGTCCAAGGATAATGGCGGATATCAGCGGATACATTGGCAAGATGCAGGGTGTAAAGGCAATGCCGCTCCCAATGAGAAGCGCCCAAAGCGGTGAGAACGGCAGTGCAGGAGCCGACTCTGTGTTAGGCGCTGTATCTTGAACCACATCGGTGATGGCTTGCGCGACCACTGAATCTAAGGGAATGGTTTTGGTTTCCGGTGGATAGCAAAAGCCCGCCTCAGCGCAGCCCTGATAGGTAACAACCAACGTGGCATTTTGATCGGCGTTTTGTAGACGCAGATTGAGCGTTAGGTCGTCTTTAAAAATAGCGGTTTTGCCGTAAAACTCATCATGGTGATCGAGGCCTTCAGGCAGCGTAAACGGCGCGATTTTGGCCTGATGAGGCTCTATTTTAATCTGCTGACGATAGAGGTAGTACCCCGGTTTGATCTGCCAGTTTAGGTCGAGCTTATGCTCTTGCTGCTTGAAATCAAATGCGAAAGCCTGATCGACCGGCACAAACTGCGTTTTGCTAGAAAATAGCGATGCCTGTGCCGGAAGCAGAGTACAGATAAATAGAAAAACTAGCGTAAAGAAGCGTTGAGCCATGACAGGTAATCTTTATCTCCCGCGTGAACCGGTAAAACTAAAAGTTCAGGGGTTTGGTATGGATGATGCTGTTTCAGAAAGCTAAGCAGAGCTTCCTGATGTGAGCGTTCGCTTTTCAAAATCATCTGGACTTCGTATTCCTGCTCCAGCTTGCCTTCCCAATAGTACATGGAAGATGCGCCGGGCAGCAGCGTGACGCAGGCCGCGAGTTTTTCACTCAATGCGAGCGAAGCCAACTGTTGAGCACAGGCTTCATCGGGCGCCGTACACAGCACAACGATGGCATCGGTAACGTTATCGGGTAGTGGCTTTTCAGTCTCTAACATCTGATCTAAACCTCGCCGTGGATGATTTTGAATCAACACTATACCTTGTGTGAGTGAAAATTGTCAGCAACGCAGAAGTAGCGTGATCAGAATAAGAAAAGGACGCCGAAGCGTCCTTTTTGTACTTAGCGCGAGAAAGGCTTAGAGCATAATGCTTCCCAGCACGAAGCCGAAGATAACAGACAGCGCCACGCCGATAGTGCCT
>Ga0302349_1001647_pt1 | contig 16430 bp, 18 predicted proteins | sample PhyAR1_FD_202176 | JGI IMG/M metagenome (GOLD analysis project Ga0302349, IMG submission 202176) | Leaf surface microbial communities from alfalfa plants in UC Gill Tract Community Farm, Albany, California, United States - DLSL A.R1... | ecosystem: Host-associated > Plants > Phyllosphere >...
CAGGGACGCCTGCGTCGAGAAGCGGGGCGAGACGCCCAGCAGCACGCGGCAGGCGTGGTGGAAGACCTCCAGGTGCGCCTGCATCTCCGCGGCCAGCTCGGGGCTGCGCAGCAGCTTGCGCGGGTTCAGCGGCAGCTGCACCACGGGCTGCCCGGCGGTGCGCCCCATCTCGCCGATGGTCCGCCACAGCTCGGCGTGGTCCGGATCGGCCTTGGGCAGCTTCCGGGCGATCCGCTCCCAGCTGGACTCGACCACGCGCTCGGCGCCCGGGCCCGCGTACCGGGGGAGGTCCGAGGAGCGGGAGACGAGCACGAGGCGGCTGCGCGGCGAGTCGCCGAGCCGGGGCAGGAGCTGCTCGATGCGCCGGGCCGCGCCGCGGCCGTCCCCGTCCAGGACCACGGCGATGATCGCGCCGTCGTCGGCGCCCTCGCGCGGAGGCAGCAGGCGGGCGACGAGGTCCGGGGCGGAGGAGTCCAGGTCCGGTTCGGCGAGGATGCTGCCGCTGGCCTCGCCGGTGCGGGCGATGCTGCCCAGGAAGGCGCGGCGGCTGGTGGGGGACATCGCCACGAACTCGACCATGTGGCGCAGCAGCGCCATGAACAGGGGGCCCCGCTCCGTCCGCGTGCCGGGGATCCGTGCATCCACGACGCGGTCGTACGCGTAGGACATCATCGGGCCGACGGTCGCGTAGGTGCGTGCCATGTTCCTCCTCGTGCTGCGCGCCGCGGATCGCGCGGCGCGGCCCCATTCTCTCCCATCGCCGGGACCGCGCGCCGCACGTGAGGCACGTCACCTCGGGGCCTAGGATGCCCCCATGCTCGACATGACGATGAGACTGCGCCTGTCCACGATGCTGTTCCTCGAGTTCTTCGTCTGGGGTGCCTGGTTCGTGACCCTCGGCACCTACCTCGCCGTGGAGCTCGAGGCGACCGGGAGCCAGATCGCGCTGGCCTTCCTCACGCAGAGCCTCGGCGCCATCCTCGCCCCCTTCATCGTCGGCCTCATCGCGGACCGCTTCTTCTCCGCCCAGAGGATCCTCGGCGTGCTGCACGTCGTCAGCGCCGTGATGCTCTTCCTCGCGGGCCGCCAGGACTCCTTCGGGGCGTTCTTCGTCTGCGCGCTGCTGGCGATGATCGCGTTCATGCCCACCCTCGCGCTGGTCAACTCCATCTCCTTCCGGCGCATGGAGAGCCCCGAGAAGCAGTTCCCCGGGGTGCGGCTGTTCGGGACCCTCGGGTGGATCGTGGCGGGGCTGCTGATCGGCTGGCTCGGCTGGGAGGGCGGGGAGCGGCTCGAGCTCACCTTCGTCATGGCCGCGCTCGGCTCGGCGGCGCTCGGCGTGTACGCCTTCACCCTGCCGGACACCCCGCCCCACGGGCGCGGGGAGCGCCCCACCGTGCGCGACGTCCTGGGGCTGGATGCCCTCGCCCTCCTGAAGAGTCGCTCCTACCTGGTCTTCTTCATCGCCTCCGTGCTCATCTGCATCCCGCTGGCGTTCTACTACAACTTCACGAACGTGAAGTCGCGCCAACGGAGAGCCATGCTCGTGCTCGCCGCCTGATCGACCACACCCCCTATTCGAACGTCCGTTCGACGATGCACACTGCCGGGCATGAACAAGATCCACCAGGACCGTCGCGGCGTGCGGCGGATCATCGTCAGCGACGACCAGGCCCGCAACCTCGCCGAGCTGGATGCCCAGCACGACAAGCTCGACCGCTTCCTCGCCTCGCACGACCTCACCTGCTCGGCGACACTGGAACCGAGGGAGATGGACGAGCTCGACGCCGCGGCCGAGGCTGCCGGTGAGGAGTCCCAGGACCCCGGCGACTGGGAGCCGGCATGAGCCGCATTGGGCTCACTGCCGAGGAGCTGCGCGTGCACACCGCCGCGCAGCACGTGATCCACGGCGTGACGATCAGCTACCGGCTCACGCTCCGCCGGGCGCCGCTGGTGGAGACGACGCATTCCGAGCTCGATGCTTCGCTGCCGCCCGGCCACCACCGCATCACGACCGGTGACCACGAGCTCGTCATCCGCTCGGCCGACTGGGCGGGCCGCGACGCCGCGCTCGAGGCCCACGTGCGCAGGTGGATCCTCGCGCACGTCGACCTGCGTGGGGTGCCGCTGACGAGTGCGCGTCGGCGCGACCCCCAGTGGCGGGCGGCTTGGCGGGATGCGAATCCGTGGGACTGACTACCAATCGGGACTTGCAAACTACATGAGGGCTCATGTATGCTTAAGGGGTCGGAGGGGGTAGCGCCCCGAAGACAAGAAGAACCCCCGGCCACAAGGACCGGGGGCGATCATAGGGAAGGAGGACACCGATGATCTTGTCCATCATCGCGATCCTGGTCAGCCTTCCTGGTGCGATCGTAGCACTGGTGACCATCATCCAGATGCTCCGGCCCCGCAAGGGCAAGCACCGGAAGTGACCGGCCCCGGGGGTGAGAGCCCCGGGGTCCTTCCCTGGACCTGAAGGGAGCGCATCATGACCGCACGGAACGCCGTGACCCTCAGCGCCGTGGCTGTCGCGATCATCCTCGCGATCGCGCCGATGGTGGCCCTGCCCGCCTGGGCCACTATCACCCTCGGCGTCTTCCTCATCCTTGAGGTCGCCGCCCTGTGGACCATGACACGGGGGCCGCGATGACCATCCAGTACCTCTCGAGGTCGGACGTCGCCGCAAGGATCGGCGTGAAGCCCGCGACGCTCAGCCGGTACCGGCTGCCGGAACCCGACGCCATCGTCGGCACCGCCTCCAACGGAGCCCGAGGATGGCTGCCGGAGACCATCGACGCATGGAACGCAGCGCGACCCGGCCCCGGCTGGCATGGACCACGGACCAGCGAATGACGAAGCGCCCCGGTCGTCTCCCCATAGGCGACCGGGGCGCTCATCTGCGACCTGGCCCCCGTCGCTCTTGCGACACTACGCCCCGCGCGGCAGTTACCGTACGGTCCGTCCCGAATCGGTCTTCGCGGGCAACTAGCTTGCGCAACGCCAGGCTCCAGCACGACGAATGCGCCCCACCTCCCGCAGGAGGTGGGGCGCATTCGGTTCACCGGCTCAGGCGTCGGGCTTTGCCGTGCCGTCGGGGATCGCGTGGCCGAGCATCGCGTACGCAGCGCGGGAGCAGACGGCGACACCAGCGACGATCACGACGCCGGTGGAGACACCATCGACCAGACCCGCGGGGAACACCCCGCTCAGACCGCTCACGATGTACGCGGCGACGCCGACGACGCCGCTCACGGCGAGCGCGACGGTCTCGGTGGTGGCCTTGGTCCAGCTCGCGCGCTTGGCGGCCTGGGTGATGGCGGATGCTGCGAGGCCGGCGATGATGACGATCGCGGCGAGGGGGCTGAGGTCCGCGAGGGACTGGATGGCTTCGGTCATGATGGCTCCTCCGTGGGAGTGGTGGGGGTGGGGGTCGGTGCCTCGGTGGGCGCCGGCTCCTCAGGTGTGGGGGTCGGGGCGGGATCGTCGATGGTGGCCATGCACGGGCCGCCGTCGGTGGTCTCGCCGGTGGTCCAGGTGATCGCCCACCGTTCGGTGTCGGGGTGGCACTGGGCATCGGTGATGCCGCGGCCCGGTGCGCCGTCTGCGCCGGGCTCCCCGTCGGAGCCGGGCTTGCCGGGTTCTCCGGCGCGGCCGGTGCAGGGTCCCGCATCGGTGGTGGTCTCGTCGGTGTAGGTCACGCGCCAGGTGCCTGCGACGCAGACGGCCGACGCGACACCTCGACCGTCGCTGCCGTCCTCGCCGTCTGCGGCGGGCGCGGCATCGGCTCCGTCCTGGCCGTCGCGGCCGTCGCGGCCGTCGGTTCCGGGGGACGCGGGGGCCGCGTCCTTCCCGTCGCGGCCGTCCCGTCCGTCCTTGCCGTCCTTGCCGTCGGCTCCGTCCTGCCCGTCCTCGCCGGGCTTGCCCTGGTCAGGCTCGACGGGCGCGGGGGTGGCGGTCGCGGCTGCGGCAGCCTCCTCGCACACGGCCTTCCCGCGGGTGGTCGTGGTGTCGACCTCGCCCGCCTGGCACAGCTGCTGGATGCTCTTGGCCTGGTCGATCTTCTCCTGGGACTCGACCGCGGCGACGGACTGGGCCTGCCGCGCCTCGCGGTCCGAGGCGTTGCTCTGGATCTGCATCCAGACCAGCACCACCAGGAGCACGAGGATCGCGGCCATCATGACGCGCTCGGCGATCCGGCGAATCCGCCGGTCGCGGGGGACCTTCTGCTCGTCGGTCACTCGTCATCACCTCCGAGCTCCATCGCAGGCACGGGCTCGATGTCGTGCCGGAGCAGCAGCGCGTGGTAGAGGACGGCGAGGCGGCGCCAGCGGGAGGCCGACGCGAGCGCTCGGTCCCGCTCCCGGATCGCGTTGTCGCGTTCCCTCTGCAGGTTCTCGATCACGCGGTCCTCCCGTCGCTCAGCGCGGCGGGCCCACCGGTCGTAGACCGCGAGGACCGCCGCCCCGACGGCGGTGAAGAGCGCCGTGAGCGTGGGCACGTTGTCCCATTGCATCGCATGCTCCTCACCTCCCCGTCGGGCGCGCTCCGGCCACGGTCAGGAGTCCTTGCTGGGCAGTGCCTCGTCGAGGGTCTTGGCGATGCCGTCGAGGACGCCGCGGACCTCGAGCAGCATCGTCTTGGCGTCCGCGATCTCCTGGCGCACTGAGATCTCCTTGCCGCCGCGGTGGATCGGGCCGGTCTGCGAGACGGCCTGCGAGATGCGGCGCTGGTTCTCGGTGGCGATCTCGATGGCGCGGTCGCCCTTGGCGATGACCGTGTTGTGCACGGTCGCCACGTCCGGGCGGACGCGCTTGAGCTCGGTGAGGATGTCGTCGATCTTGGCCATGGTGTCCTCCATGTGAGAGCGGGTGGCGGGTCCGGGGCGGCCGTCGGCCGTGATCCCGAAATCGGTCTGGTACTGGCGGGTGGCGGCGGCCGTCTTCGGCCCGTACTTGCCGTCGACCTCGAGCGGCCCGTAGCCGAGCGCGTTGAGGCGGCGCTGGGTGACGTCGACGGCGTCGAACTCGGCCGAGCTGCTCGGCGGGCGCGGCGTCGGGGCGGGGATGCTGTCGATGACGTCCTCGACGGCCGCGCCGACGATCGCCGCGAAGGTGAGCGGGCCGGGGAAGCCGTCCACGGTCAGCCCCTTGGCCTTCTGGAAGGCCTTCACCGCGCGGACCGTGGTGGCGGTCATGTACCCGGTGATCGGCGCGCCGAGGGCCCGCTGGATGCGGGACACCTCGGCCTCCGACAGCCCGAAGAACGGGAGCGTGTAGCCGTAGATCCGGTAGGACCCGGAGCCGAGCATGTACGTGCGGTCGTTGACGTAGACGCCGCCGCCGTCCGCCGTCGAGCCGCCGCGGTTGCTGGTGTTGCCGCCGATGGTCAGCAGCCGGCTCGTGTCCGCGCGCAGCACCGCGGCGTCGGTGTGCACGCTGACACCGTTCCTCGACACCGCGGTCAGCGCGGCCAGCGCCGGATTCCGGGGCGAGCGGTAGCGGCCGACGTCGCGCCCCCAGCCGATGTGCAGGCGGGTCGAGGCGGTGTCGAGGATGCCGCCGCCGGAGCCGGTGGCCTTCAGCCCGGCGATCGCGTAGTCGACGCACCAGGCCTCGGGTCCGCGGCCGAGCATCCGCGAGTACGGATTGCGGTTCGAGCCCGGCGGGACCTCCCACGGGGACTCGTCCAGCTCGTCCTGCAGCCACGCGAGGTACGCCGCGCGGGCGTCGGTGAAGGCCCTCATCCGTCGGCCCCCGCATCGCTCTCGGTGCCGAGGTCCGCCGGGGCGTCGAGGTCGACACCGGCGAGCGCCGCGGCGAGCTCGGCGCCGGTGAGCGGCGGCGGGCCGCCCTCTGCGACGAAGCCCTCCGGCCAGATGCCGGCCTCCTCGGGGGTCATGGCGTTGTCGGTCGGCTGGTCGGTCATGGGTGCCTCCTCGGTGGCATGACGAAGGCCCCGGGCTGGTGCCTGGGGCCTGGTGCGGGCGGGGGTCAGTTCGGGTGCAGCCGGGGCGGGCCGACGATCTCGATGGCTCCGCCGGCGGCGCGGCCGACCTCGATGCGGACGTTGTCCGTGACGCGGCGCGCGGGCATGGTGAACATGAGCCGGTGCGTCTGCGGGGTGCCGTCGGCCGGCAGGGTCCAGGTGCGTGCGGCGGTGAGCTTCGTGCCGGGGTCGGTGCCGCCGAAGTCGGTGGCCGCGAGCTTGAGGTCCGCGGTCACGCCGCCCGTGGCCCGGGCGGTGACGACGAGCTCGCAGATCGCGCCCATCGCCCACCCGTACCGGGTCCACAGCAGCAGGTTCTGGTACATCAGCCCGGCAGAGGTGGTGCCCTGGATCGTGAGCGCGTCACCGGTGCCCGTGAAGGTCCAGCCGGTCTTCCCGGTCCAGGAGAGCGGGTCGTCGGCCTTCACGAGGATCTCCTCGCGGTGGTCGGACCGGATGTCGCACAGGGACATCGAGGACACCGTCGTCACGACGAGGCGGCCGGCGGCGCGCTCGGCGGCGACGTAGCCGAGGAAGTCGTCCAGCTGCACCGTGGTCATCTTCCCCTCGGCGTCCAGCGTGCCGGGGTGGACGTAGACGGTGACGCCGCGGCCGAGCTGCTGCGCGGTCTGCACAGCGGCCACGCCGCCGTCGTACCCCGTGACGTCCAGGGTCATGTGCGAGGCGGCGCGGATCGGTTCGCCGGTGAGCGGCTGGTAGAAGCCGCTGGACTTCCCCTCGATGAAGGCGTGGGCCTGGGTGATGTAGGCGCCGGCGGTCGAGCTGAAGCCGGCGCCCTCGTCGAGGTTGCCGTACTGCCAGACGTCGCCGTTCCCGAGGTTGAAGACGCCGGATCCGTGGCCGTGCCAGGCGTCGACGACGATGCGGCTGCCCATCTTGGCCTGCAGCCGGTCGCGGCCGCCGATGATCTCGTCCCGCGCGGTCGCGGCCGTGGTGCGGTCGGTGTGCGTGGCGCCGTGGTTGGCGATCTCGACGCCGTCGTTCACGGCCCAGGACTGGATGGTCGTGTCCGGCGTGTTGTTCGGGCTGGTGCCGAGGTTGTCGGCGTTGAGGTTCAGGGTGCAGGGGATCTCGTGCTTCCGCAGCAGCGGCAGCACCTTCGCCTCGAACGCCTCGGTCCAGTGGTCGCACCGGAACGCCAGCACCGCGAGGCCGGCCGTGCCGATCACGCCGCCGCGGCGAACGCGGGCCCGGTTCAGCAGCCAGTCGTGGCCGTACCCGGCGCCGGCCGAGGCGGGGACCGTGACGGGCTCGGGGGCGGGCTGCTGCGCGCCGATCTCGGTCCAGGCGGGGAAGGTGACGACCAGCGAGGTGCGGACGAACAGGCGCACCGGGGTCGTGTGCACGATGGCCATCTGCGAGCTGTACGAGGTGCCGGGCACGACGTGCACGTCCACGGTCGTCGGGGCGCCGGCGACGGGCAGGTTCGTCATCGTGTTCGCCTCGGCCGACGAGCGGACGAGGTAGGTGCCGGACTCGCGGAAGGTGGACCAGTTCGTGCCCGAGGGAGCGAGCATGAGGGGCCGGTCCGCGCGGGCCCACGGCGACCACGCCGAGCCGTTGGTGGTCAGCGTGGAACGGGTCCAGATCTGCGGGGCCGTGGTGGTGGAGCGGTGGTAGGTGATCCGTTGCGTGGTGACCGCGGTCTCCTGGTTGGTCTCCACGGCCAGGGTGAAGGGGTTCAGGAGACCGGGACCGTTGAGCAGGGACCCGGCGACGCTTCCGGACTCGCAGGAGTAGATCCCCTCGCGCATGTAGGTGTTGAGGTCCGCGCCCGAGGGGATCAGGCCGCGCCAGACGTTCGTCTCCTTGATGTCGCGGGCGATCTGCACAGCGAGATCGGCGAGTGTCGCCATGGTCAGGCTCCCATCTCGGCCGTGTAGGCCGCGAGCGCTGCGTCGACGTCGACGACCATCCCGGTCACGGGGATCGTCTCGGTGGCGCCATCGGTGTAGGTGACGCTCATGCCGCCCTCAACGGCCTCGAGCGCGGTGATGCCGCGGCCCTGCGGGCCCGCCGGGCCCTCGACGATCTGGTACGGCGCGGAGTCGACGGGGACGATGCCCGCGGTGAGGTTCACCGTGGTCCCAGCGGGAGCCTTGAACGTCAGGGGCTTCAGCTTCGGGCCGCCCCGGCGGAAGTCGAACTCGGCCTTCCAGGCCCAGTCGATGATCCCGATATCGGTGTCGGTCGCGAGGATGCGGACCCCGGGGGCCTGCGCAGCGTCGACGATCTGGCCACCGAAGACCTCCACCTCGATGCGGAGGATCTGGGCGAGGACGTCGTTGATGCGGCCCGCGGCTGTCGTCGGCGTGAGGACGATGGTGCCGCTCAGCGGCTGCACGTCCGGGAACTGGCCGGTGTCGTCTCCGTCCATGTCGATCGAGACGAACTTCCCGACCACGGTCGCGAAGCTCGGCTGGATGTCGTCGATCCATGCCATCGTGCAGCTCCTCTCAGGCCGTGGCCGGGATACGCCAGATGGCCTGGAACGCGATCCGGGTGCCGGCGGTGACGGTCGTCGAGCCGGAGTAGAGGCGCGCGAGCACCTGCCCGGTCTCGAGGTTGAGGAAGACCACCCCGGCGGAGGTGCCGACCATCGCAGGGCAGTAGACCCCCTGGCGCGGGGCGTTGCGCACCGTCGTCGGCAGGAGCGTGCCGTGCGTGATGAACCCCGTGCCCTGGGTGAAGTCGGCGCCCGTACGCCGCAGCTCGACGTCGATCACCGCCTGCGAGGACCCATCACCCATCGGCGTGACCATGACCCCGGACGTGATGACGTTCCAGCCGGACATCGCCATGGTGTCCACGACCGTCGACGTCCCGATGCGCTTCCACTGGCCATCCAGGTGCATCTGCCACTGCTGGCCGGTGAGCCAGTCCGTCGCGATCGTGTAGGTCATCACGCTCGCGGAGGGCGGCAGCGCCGACCGACCCTGCACAGTGATGTTCGGAGCGATGAAGGCCCGCTCGTCGACGATCGTGGCCGCGGTCAGCAGCTCGTTCGCGCGCCGGGTGATCTGGTAGATCGGCAGCGCCACCTTGCCGCCGCCCGAGGGACGCGCCGTCGTGACGGTCACGCTCACGGGCCCCGCCGGATCGGAGTGCTTCGTGGGGTCGTACACCAGGGAGATGTAGTAGGTCGTGGTCGTCGTCACCGCGGGGATGCTGAGCGTGATGTCGGCGTCGTAGCGGTGGTAGAAACCGGCGACGATCGCGCGGCCCTGCCCGTCCGCGCCGCGGCCGGACAGCCGCACGGTGTTGTTGGCGTTGTCGATGCCGCCGTTCGGGATGCCGTAGGGCTCGCTGCCCTTGGCGAGGATCCCGGAGCCGAAGCCTTCGGTCACCTGTCCCCACTGCTGGTCGGTCAGCGGCTGCTCCACCACCGGGAAGGACATCTGGGCCATCACTGCACCTCCATGTCGCGCACGCGCGCGTCGAGTCGTCGGATCCGCGTCACCCACGCGGGGGTCTTGTCGTCGGCCTGGTCGTGATCGCCGAGGGCCAGGGAGGCGGTGCGCCCGTAGCCGTCCCACGCGAGCTCGACCGAGCGCACGGGCTCGCTGATGGTCGCGGCGCCGAGGTCGACCGAGACGGTGTCGCCGAGGAGGAAGTCCAGGCCGAACACCCGGCCGGGGCTCTCCTCGACGGAGAAGCTCGCGGTCGCCGCGGCGGCGCCCTCGGCCAGCTGCTCGGTGGCGGACTGCTCGAGCTGCGCCGCGTCGTTGGTGTCCCGCTGGTCCTTGAAGACCTCGATGCGTCGACCCCACGTCGAGACCTGGGCGCGCTCGATGATCGTGCGCGCCGTGCCCTCGCCCTGCCCGCCGACGAGGACGGTCGTCGCCGTCGGAGCATGCAGCGCGTACGTGCCGTCCTCGACGCCGCCGTTGCGGTCCGTGAACCGCACCGACCGCGACAGGTCCCGCGGGACGCGGAAGCGGACGACGATCTGCCCGCTCGCCTCCTGGACCGCGTCGAAGGTGACCCCTCCGAGGCGGCCGAGGGCCCGCGCCTCCTCGAGAAGGTTCTTCATCCGCAGGTTGGTCTTCACCGTGGCGCCGCGGCCCTGCGAGGTCGTCACCGTCAGACCGCCCACCTGCCGGTCGGCGAGCGCGCCGGTGCCGGCGTTGAGGTGGATCAGGTCGCGGATGACGGTCTCGGCGGGGCCGGTGCGGACGTAGTAGGCGGCGGCGGTCTGGGCCTCGGCGGCAGCTGCCGGGTCTGGGTAGGTGAGCCGGTCCTCGAGATAGATGAGATCGGAGACGCCGCTGAAGGTGACCGTGTGCGCGGCGAGGTCGGGCGAGACACCGGTGACCGGGCCGGAGAGCAGCGTGGCGGTGCCGTCCTGGATGGCCAGGCGCCAGCCGTCGCGCACGCGCTCGGCGAGGTCGTCATCGGCGGCGGTCACCGAGTAGGTGCCGACGTCCGCGTCGCGCAGCACAGCGGTGCACGCCGTGACCTTGAGGTGGCCGCGGCGCAGCCGGGCGGGGTCGATGGCCCAGACGGTCAGCATCAGACCCCCTCGAGGTATCGCTCGCGGTACGTCAGACGCACGAGGGTGTCGACGGTCGCGCCGACGAGGGTCACGGTGAGCGTCTGGGGGCCGGGCTCGAGGGGGAACAGGCGCGAGGCCAGGGAGACGTTCGGCCAGCGGTCCGGGGTGATGCGGCCCGATGCGGTGTCGATGGTGGTGACGGTGCCGGCGGCGAAGCTGCCGGAGATCTCGATGACGTCGGTGCCGTTGGAGATGACCAGGTCCGAGCCGGGGCCGATGATCTCCCAGGTCGGCAGGACCGGGCCGGCGCCCTGGATGTCGACCTGGAACTTCCCGAGGACGGTGGACTGGGCCAGCTGCACCGGGAAGAACGGCGAGGTCGTGGAGATGAACGGCTTCACGCCGGGGTTGACCTGCAGATCCATCGTCTGCTCGGGGCCCAGCCACCAGGGGTCCGGGCATTCGAAGGTGAGGCCGAGGGTCTGCCAGTACCCGTAGAAGCCGTCGCCGAAGTCGCCGTCGAGGCCCTCGCGGAGGTACCCGCGGATCATCCGGTCGGTGCCGGTTGCCGGGTCCTGGATCCGCACCTCGACCATGCCGAGGTGCGGAGCCAGGAGGGCGGTGAGGTCGCGGCGCATGGCCGAGAGCTCCGGGGTGCTGGGCGCCCGCAGCCGCATCGGGATGAACACTTGGCGGCTGCCGTAGCGGACGCCGCGGACGATGCTGCCGTCTCCGGTCAGCCGGTCCGAGGATGCGATCGACACGGGGGCGAGGCCCAGGCCCATCGACCCGTGCCGGTGCAGCACGGGCTGGTCAGTGCCCCGCCCCAGCGTCAGCTCCTCCCCGTCCCGGGAGAAGCTCACGATCGGAGAGTCAGACCGACTGTGCATCATCGCCTCCGATCACCGCGCGTACAGCGCCTCGCGCTTGCGCTGTTCCTTCTGGATCTCCCGGGCGACGTCTTCGGCGTTGTGGCCGTAGATGTCGCCGGTCTGGACCATCGGCCCGGAGGGCCTGCCGGCGGACGCCTGCCCGGCCATGTAGGCCCGGGACTCGGCAGGGTTCAGCACGACCTCGGGACGGCCGCTGAGGTTCATCGCGAAGCTGCCGTGCTCGAGGACGCCGCCGGTGTCGTAGATCCCGCCGGTGACGAGGCCGCCGGCGGCGTACCCGCCCGCGCGGTCCCAGCCGGCGCGCAGGGAGCCGTACCGGTCCAGGGTGTAGTTGATGCTGGCGAGGATGTTCGACAGGGGGTCGTAGATGTCCTTGTCGTACCCGGGCTCCGCGTAGCTGCGGAACGTCGGGCCGATCACCTGCATCAGGCCCTTGGACGGCGTGCCTCGGCGCGCGTTGGAGTCCCAGTTGTTGATCGCCCGAGGGTTGTACGAGCTCTCCTGGTTCATCCGGCGCATGAGGCTGGCGAGATTGCCGACCGAGAACTGGCCCTTCATCATCAGCGCCTGCGTGGCCACGGGGGACCAGCGGGCGGCGCCGCCGGCGGAGTCGGCCAGGTTGCTGCCGAAGTCGCCCAGAGCGCCGAACTTGTCGACGAGGAACGACTTCCCGGCGTCGATGATCTTCTTCGGGACGTTGAACAACATGTCGCCGAACGGGCTGGACCCGACGCCCTCGCGGACCTTCGACTTCAGCGATTCCCAGAGCCCGTCGAAGGGGTTCAGGAAGCCCAGGCCGCCGTCCGCGCTGCCCGCCACGCCCGCACCGGAGAGGTACGGGGACGGGTTCACGTAGGAGCCGTTGCGCTTGATCGAGAAGTGCAGGTGCGGGCCGGTCGACCGGCCAGAGTTGCCGGAGTAGCCCAGCAGCTGGCCCCTGGTGACCGCCTGGCCGACGCGGACGAGGATCCGGGACATGTGGTGGTAGCCCGCCACGATCCCGGCCATGTCCGTCGCCATGGCCACGCGGTTGCCGGCGGGGCCGGAGGACGTGACGCGCTGGACGACGCCGGGGGACACCGCGATCAGCGGCGTGCCCGTGGGGGTCGGGAAGTCCATCCCGGCGTGCAGCCGCCCGTTCCGCATCCCGTATGGGGAGTTGGACCGGAAGCTGCCCTGGAACGGCTTCACCCAGCCACCGGAGTCGTACCCGAAGCCCAGACCGGCGAGCGCCTTGGCGCCGTAGTTGTTCAGGGCGTCGAGGAACCCGGGCGCCTTGGAGCGCAGCGAGCGCTGCGACTCCTTGCGGATCACGAACTCGTCAGCGTGGACCACGCCGGCGGGCTGCAGCTTGGCGCCGGGGCCGGTCCAGCCACCGCCGTCGAAGCCGACCGAGAAGAGGCTCTCGTCGATGGTGCTGACCCCGAAGGTCTTCGCCACCGAGTTGTACTTCTTCACGATGCCGTCGCGGACGATGTCCTCGACGAGGAATCGGATCGGCTCCTTGGCCTTGTCCCGGATCCCGTTCCAGACCGTGGTGACGGTGTCCCGCAGGGTTTCGAAGGCGTCGCCGACGCCGCCGGTGACCCGATCGAAGAGCGGCTGGATGGTGTCGCGGAACCAGTTCGCGACGGGCTCGATGATCCGCGTGCGGATCTCGGACCAGATGGTCCTCAGCCCATCGCGCATCACGCCGAAGCCGGTGCGGATGTACCCGATGACGGTCTGGATGATCGGCCAGGCGGTGCCCATCAGCCAGGACACGACGGGCGCGATGACGTTGTCCCGGATGAAGCCCCAGATCGTCGCGAGGCCCAGCTTCAGGAGATCGAAGCCGGTGCGGATGTACCCGATGACGGTCTGGATGATCGGCCAGGCGACGGTCTGGAACCAGGTCACAACCGCGGAGATCGCGGCCTGGATCCCGGCCCACACGGGCTTCAGCACGTTCTGCCAGAGCCAGGTCGCCGCGGCCGCGACAGCGTCCCAGGCCGCCTTCAGGGCGGGCCACGCGGTGGTCTGGAACCAGGTCACGACGGCACCGATGGCCATCTGGATCCCGGCCCAGGCGGGGGCGAGGACGTTGTTCCACAGCCACATCGCCACGGGGGCGATGACGTGCTCGAAGTACCACTTCAGCAGGTCGATGTAGACCAGCACCGCGGTCACCGCGATGGCGATGGCGGTCTTGATGCCGTTCCAGACCGGCTGGATGATGCTCTGCCAGAGCCACGTCGCCGCCCCGGCGATCGCGGTCCACGTCGCCTGCAGGGCGGGCCACATGGTGCCGGTGATCCACTCCACGGTCGCGGAGATCGCGGTGCGGATCCCGGTCCAGGCCGGGACCAGGACGTTCTGCCACAGCCACACCGCGGCGGTCGCGATCCCGTCCCAGACGGCCTTGATGACCGGCCAGGCCGTGCCCACGAGCCAGTCGACGGTCGCAGCGATCGCGGTACGGATCCCGTGCCAGGCCGGGACGAGGACGTTCTGCCACAGCCACACCGCGGCCGTCGCGACCCAGCCGGCGAAGGTCTGGATCGCCGGCCACGCCGTGTTCACGATCCAGTCGACGACGGCGGCGAAGATCGTCTTGCCGACCTCGGTCTGGGTGAAGAACCAGGTGAGCGCGCCGACAGCGGCTCCGATCGCCAGGGGGATCCAGGAGATCGAGCCGATGAGGGCGACGATCGCGCCGCCCAGTGAGATCAGCCCGGCGATCAACAGGGTCCCGCCGAATCCGGCGAAGAAGGCGGCGATGTCCTTCCAGTGGTCGGCGACCCAGGCGCCGAGGGGCTTCAAGGCTTTCTCCCAGAGCTGGGTGAAGGCGTCGCGGGCCCCGTAGAGGAAGTCCACGAACCCGCTGTCCTCCTCGAAGCCGAAGAGGTTCGCGGCGCCGGTGAAGTCGCCGGTCGTCAGGAGGGTCCAGACGCCCTGCACGCCGCGGCCGAAGTCCTCGAGCGCGGGGATCCCCTTGTCGAGGACCCACGAGCCGAGGTCCGTCAGCCACGGCAGCAGCCGGGCGCCGAGGGCGCCGGCGAGCTCGATCACGCGGGCCTTCAGGCGCTGGGCGACGTTGGCCGAGGTGTCCGACTCGCGGGCGAAGGCCCCCTGCGCGTCGGCGGACTGCTCGTAGATCAGCGACATGGTCGCCGCGGCCTGGGCCTGCTGGTCGAAGCTGCCGCCGACCTTGGAGAAGCCGAGCTCCGCCGCGCGGGCGTCGATCGCCGACTGCCGCAGCGAGATTCCGTACTTCTCGATCGGGTCCCGCTCGCCCTTCAGTGCCGAGGACAGGGCCTCGACGGCCTCCGTCGACGTGCCGCCGAACATGGCCGAGAAGTCGGCGCCGAGGGTGATCAGGTCGTTGGTCTTGGTCGTGTAGTCCTCGATGCCGGCGTTGCGCAGCTGCGTGCCGAGGAGGGTGGCCTGCTCGTTGTACTGGTTCGCCGTCATGCCGAGGACGGAGTCGGCCTGCTCGGCCCAGGCGAGCATCTGGCCGGAGCCGTCCTTGAAGACGGTGTTCACGGCGCCGACGGACTGCTCGAGGTTCGCGGCTTCGCCGATGGCGAGCTTGCTGCCCTCCCAGAGCTGGTCCAGGCCGAGGTACCCGCCGATGCCGGTGGCGACGCCGGCGAACCCGCCCTTGAACCCCGCGGAGAAGCCGCGGGCCGCGTCCTTGCCCGAGCGGCGGAAGTCCTGCTCGATCTCCTCGGCGGCCTCCTGGCCCTCGCGCTCGACGGTGCGGAAGGCGCCGCGGAAGTCGCCGCGCAGTGCGGACTTCACGCGGTCTCCGAGCCGCTGGAAGGGGCCTGCGGCGGACTCTGCGGCGCGCTCGGTCTCGCGCAGCTCCCGCTGTGTCTCCTCGAGCTCGCGGTTCGCGCGGCTCATCGCCGACTGCTGCTCGAGCTGCGCGGCGGAGACCTTCTGGGCGGACATCGCCAGGCGGTCCTGGGCGGCGAGGACCTGGGAGGACTCCGGCGCGTACTTCGCCAGTGCCTCGGTCACGCGGGCCTGGGCGATCTCCTCCTTGCGGCGGGCCGCCTCGACCTTCGCCGCCTGGGTCTCGGCCGTGGCCGTGACCTTCTTCGACGCCTGCTCGTAGGCGGCCTTGGCCTTGGCGACGTCCGCCTCGGTGGCCTTGGAGAGCTGGCCCGTGAGGGCCTGGCCCATCCGCTTGCCGGAGTCTCCGGCGACCTTCTCGACGGCCCGGAAGCTGCGGCCGAAGGAGGGGACCAGATCGTTGCCGCTGGCGGCGATGGTCACGTACGCGGTGGCGAGCTCCACTGCAGATCCCATGAGCCCCACCCCCCTTCATGTAGAGGGGTGGGGTCACCACCCGAGCATGCGGTCGATCTCGTCCAGAGGTGCTTCGCCGGTCTCGATCTGCCCGTCCTGCGCGCTGGCGGCAGCCGGGCGCCGGATCGGCTCAGGGAACTGGTGGACCTTGGCGCCCGAGAGGTTGCCGACCTGGGTCCGCAGGCCGCGCAGCTCGTCGACGGCGCCGGCGAGGAGGTCGCGGTTCGGGTCGTTCCAGGGCCAGTCCTTCGGGTTCAGCGCGCGGCGCAGGGGCGCGTCCCAGGGGGCGTGCTCGAGCACGGCGATCACGTCGCCCCAGTCGGTGCCGGTGCTGACCGGGTCTTCGAGGTCACGCCACCGCAGGCCCGCCTGGATCAGCGTGGCCTCGACAGCGGTGGTGTGCTCCTCGTAGATCCCGATCAGCTCGAGGATTTCCCCGCCGCGACCTTCGACGCCTTCGACCAGGCTTCCAGGAACTCGAGGTGCTCCTCTTCGTCGAGGGTGTCGATGGCCTCGGCCTCCTCGGCGGTGACGTGGTCGACGATCCAGTTCAGGAAGACGTCGGGACTCGTGCGCATCTGGCGCTGCACGCCGGACGGCAGCTGGCGCAGGTTCGGGAGGTCGAACTCCTCGTCGTCGCCGAAGATCTCGGGGACGGCGAAGGTGACCCGGGTGTACTCGACCTTCTTCTTGCGGGTGAACTGCTTCTTCTGCTTGGACTTCGGCTCAGCCACGAC
>Ga0302349_1001650_pt1 | contig 16365 bp, 18 predicted proteins | sample PhyAR1_FD_202176 | JGI IMG/M metagenome (GOLD analysis project Ga0302349, IMG submission 202176) | Leaf surface microbial communities from alfalfa plants in UC Gill Tract Community Farm, Albany, California, United States - DLSL A.R1... | ecosystem: Host-associated > Plants > Phyllosphere >...
GCATTGTGATCGCCCTGCTCTTTTCTCCCCGCGACACCAGTGCTGGCGTGGATCACAGTGGATCACGCAACTGCATCAAAAGCGCCCCATAAAGCGGGCAGGCGTGGCGGGGATAGCATTGCGCGCTCCACCATAAGTTCACCGTATGGATCATATTGCCAACAACATTTGAAAAGTGATAGTTTAGAAAAAATAATTCTATTTCTAGCAAGGGAAGCTTTATGTTAACAAAAAGTGACATTGATGATTTTTTCAAAGCAGTTGAAACTTTGAAAAAATTCAAAAGGGCTGAACTTAAAGATTCTAAAGAAAGATCGTTGATTGACAACTTATATACCGATTTACTGCCTAATAATCATGTTTTTAACATGTGTTTTACGGACAACACAACCTTTCTTGTTGGTAGAAAAGGAACTGGTAAATCAACGATAATTTTAAGGCTTGAAAGTGAATATAGAAAGGACCCCAAATATTTACCTTGCTACATTGATACTAAAACAGTTTTTGAAAGCATAAAAGGAGAGCATCAAAAAATTGACCATCTCCGAGGAAAAATCCCTGATTCTGTACTACAGAAATACCTCACGGAACGGTCTTTTATTAAAAATATACTGAAGGCAATAGGCACAGAACTTAATAATAAAGCAGATGGTTTTTTTGCGAAACTCACTGGTATTTTGCAAGCACATAAAAAAAGCAATGTTAAAAGAAAAATCGACTCTCTGCTATTGAAAATAGAAAACAACCAATATCTTAAAGATATCGAGCTACCCGTATTGCTTGAAGTAGGGACTACTATCTCAAATAATAACGAGAGTGAAGTTAATTCATCATTAGCTATTTCAGGAAATGCGGGGCTGGAGAAAACCCTCGCATCTAGCAAAGTGAATATAGGCATTACCGCTGCAAACACCAATTCCAAAAAAAACAAATCCGCCGATGCGTGGCAGCGAAACTTCTCGACTGTTTTACTCAAAGTCTTTCAGATAAAGAATGTCATTGAAGAAATAAAAGATATCTTATCTGATCTTGATGTCAAAAAAATAGTTATATTCCTCGATGATTTCTCAGAGGTTGATGAAGATACAATTAAAAATTTTGTTGATGTGGTTTTGGCGCCCCTCAATAATTGGGCAGATGAATTTATTTGTTTTAAAGTAGCTGCTTATCCAACAAGAATTTACTATGGTGATATCGACGTTGGTAAGGTTGATATTGTCGAACTTGATTTTTACAATTTGTATTCTAATTATGATAAGGCGACAATGGAATCCTTATCTACCGAATTCACTCAGAGAATTATTGAAAATCGTATAGATTATTATACCAACAAAAAATTTGAGGATTATTTTGATGTGAATTCGAGTAACACCGTCGAAGATTACTGCAATCTAATTTTCAAAGTTTCTATGAATGTCCCTAGAATAATTGGCTATATTTTATTTTACTGCCATCAGACCCAAACCTCACTTGGCCGAAAAATAAACAAATCATCTATCGAAAGTGCATCTACATTATATTATAACAAAGTTGTTTCAAAGTTTTTTGATATCACAACTCACAGCCTCATGTCATTTAATGAAAAAGCAAGTGAATTACAACAAAGAGAAGTACTCACTTTGATAATCGAAAGAATGAAATCAATTAAAAAGATGATTATCTCTAATGAGTATAGCGGCTCGATTTATAACAGCGAACGCAACAATCCATTTTGTAGTCACTTTAATTTTTTACCTCCCCTTGAGCATTTTCTGAGAACTTTAGAACTTAATTTCTTCATTACAAAATATAATGAAATGAGTGATCGGGATGGTAATAAAGTCTCCATATATGGTTTAAACTATGGCCTATGTAAGAATGAGAACTTACGTTGGGGAAAACCCGACGGTAGTGTCCATAGGACTTATTTCCTTGAAAGACCATTCGATTTTAACAAGCTTATAGAGGATTTTTTAAAAGAATCTAAAAATATCATTTGCTTAAACCCATTATGCAAAAAAACCTTCCCTTACGAAGATTTGAAATTTCTTCAGTATAACAAAATGCAATGTAATGAATGCCATTCTATTGTTGAAGTACAATCATTCTCACAGAGTATTAGTTCCGAGATTGAAAAAATAGACAAAAGAAAACTTCTTCCTCAACAAGAATTATCGATTCTTCATGAACTAAATAAGTCAGGAGAAAAAATGATTGCGAGAGAAATTGCTGAAGAACTTGATGTTTCGTCACAACTTATAGCTAAACGAGCTGAGAAAATGGAGAAAAAAGGATTACTTATTAGAGATCGAACCATTTCCCCTATAAAGTATGAGATATCTCGGGCAGCAATAGACTCATATTTTAATCACTCGTAGACCTGACCCCAGAGATGGTTTGTCTCTGGGGTGACTTTAAAAAATATATTTTTTAAAAAAAATAAATCCAGAACAAATTTGAATATTCATGTTTTTAATTCTCTCCTGCAGCGGCGTCAGTTCGTTCCTAACGAACACCTGCGCCGCCTTCTCCACATCCCCAAATCCACCAGCGTTATCAGGAATAATCCCCATCATCTGCGGCGGCACACGGTGCGCGCTCAGCAGGTCATCACGGCTTGATTTCTTGATGTTAAAGAAATCATCCTTGGTGGCGACTTCACTCAGCGGCAGGATCTGAATGCCGTCTTTCTTGCCGTTCGGCGCGTACATGAACAGGTTGCGGAAGTTGCCCAGGCCTTTGGTGTCCCTCATTGCCTTACGCATTGAATCGATATCACTGCTGCTCTGGGCGGCGTCGGTCATATACAAGATGTAGCCGGCGTGCGCACCGTTTTGGTAATACTTCCGGCGGAACAGTGTGGCGGCCTCGTTCAGCCAGGCAGAGTTAAGCGCGCTAAGATATTCCGGCAGCCCGTAAATCTCCTGGTTTATGTCAGGTTCGATCAGATGAAAGATGCTGTTTGCTGCGAACTGATGCGGCTTTTTCCATTCCTGCACAAACCAGTAAGTCCCCTCTTCCACTCCGCGTCGCACATATTTAGCTGGCACAGCTTCAAAGCGTAACGGTTCGCCGAGTTGGTTGCGGATCAGTTCCAGATACGCATTTCCGAATACCAGATAGTCCAGCGCGAATTTGCTGAACTCCTGCTGGCTCAGCAGTGGATGCGGGATAAACGTCGATGCCAAAATATTCCGCTTCACGTAAATCGGAGAGCTGTGATGAACGGCGGCGCGAAGGCTGCGGGCAAGGCCATCGAAACTGACCGGTGGCTCATACCAGCGGCCGTTGCCGGTACATTCGATATAATCCAGAATCTCGCGGCGGTCTAAAACCGGCGTCGGATCACCGAAGCTGAATACCTCTGCGCCCTGCTGGCTTTCAGTGATCGTGGTCTGCGTGGCTTTACGGTATTTGCGCTTGCTCATTTAGTAGAACTCCAGAATGTTCGGGCTTTGTCCGCCGTTGGCGGCGGTCAGTGGTTCGTTTAACAGGGCGTGCATGATTGCCCACGCGACGTCGGCGTGGCTGGCCTCTTCACTGCGGCTGGCTTCGTAGGTTGAACGGTTGCCGCTGGCAGTCATGGTTTTGCGGATCGCCATAAACGACGCTGTGATGTCGGTATGGCCGGTGTCATATTCCAGGCGGCCGGAGCTGATGGTGTCTTTTGCTTTGAGTACCAGCGCGGTTTTCACTTCGGGGCTGTAACGGATCTCACGCGCCGCAGGAAAGAACTGCTGCACAAGCTGGAATACCCCCTGCCCGATGCCAGTCGCATCGATACCGATGTACTCAACGGCATAACGATTGGTGAGTTCCTCGATGCTTCTGGCCTGTGCGGCAAAGTCCATGCCTTTCCACTGATGCCGCTCGAGCACGCGGAACTTGCCGCCGGAAACAACTGGCGGGGCAATCACTGCACAGCCTGCGCTGTCGCCGGTGTGCGACGGGTCGTAACCAATCCACACGGGACGATAGGCAAACGGTCGCTTCAGGTACGGGTCAAAGTCTTCCCATTCATCCAGACTGTCCACCATGCAGCCCTGCAACTCGGCGAACGGGAACACCGACGCCTGATCGTCCACGAACTCGCACATCAGCAAGTTTTCATATTCGGCGGGGCTGTATTCCAGTTGCAGCTGTTCCAGGTCGAAAAGGTTACAGCCGCCTGACAATGCATCTTCCACCGTCACAATCTGCCGCCACTGGCCGTCATCGCACAGCACGCCTTTTGACAGGTGCGAGTGCGTTAAATCCAGGTCAATCCTGTCGGCCTTATTGCGGCGCCCTTTGTTGAATAGTTCACCCGACCAGAACGGATAGGCACTGTGTGCCAGACTGGATGGCGTGGAAAAGTAGGTGCTTCGCCATTTCTTATGCAGCGACATGCCGGAGGCGACTTTGCGCAGCTCCTGAAATTTAGGGATCCAGAAGTATTCGTCCAGGTATATATTGCCGGTATAGCTCTGCGCGGTGCGAACGTTGGTACCGAGAAAAATCAGCCGTGCACCGTTCGGCAGCACAATCGGATCGCCTTTTAAATCGACGTCCACCTGTCTCGCAAAGTCGATAATGTAATTTTTAAAAACGTGCGCCTGCGCCTTGCTGGCCGACAGGAAAATCTGATTGCGACCGGTGGTCAGCGCATCAATCAGCGCTTCCCGGGCAAAGTAGAAGGTTGCGCCAATCTGGCGGGACTTGAGGATGTTGCGGATACGGTGCTGAAGCCCTGCCTGATGCCATCCACGCTGATACTCAAACGACGTTTCAATGAAGATGTCGCCGAGTTTCTCAATGGCCTCATCGCTGAAAACATTCTTATCGGGTACCTTTCGTTCGCCCTTGTTACGGTTGGCGACATTCGGATTTAAATCAGCTTCACTGCCGGTGTGGCTATAGCGGTTAACCCTTGCCAGGCGTTCAATCTGTCGGCCTAACAGGTCGATTTCTTTGTAGTCCTTCCCCTCTTTTACATCTTTCATGACGAGCTGGATCAGTCGCGCTTCCATGCTGGTTTCCACGCGAGAAATAGGCGCAATGGCCTCCCACTGATCGCGAGTTTTCCAACTCTGCACGGTCGGCGTTTTTTGGCTCAGCATCTCCCCGATTTGCCGCACAGAAAAACCCTGCCAGTAAAGCAGTGCCGCCTGTCGGCGCGGGTCGCTGATGATGGTGTAGTTTGAAATATTCATGCCGCCACGTTACCGGCCAAACAGCCGTTTTTCGCGCTGCCCACGTTGTGCCATCGGGTAACAACCCGCATCGGCTGGCGGCCTGCGGTGACTGTCTGGAAACTAACTCCCGTTCTCAACACTCATTACCGGAGTCAGTTACATGGCAAAGAAAGTATCGAAATGGTTCCGTATCGGGGTCGAAGGCGACACCTGCGACGGCCGCGAAATTGATGCTAACGACATCAAGCAAATGGCGGAGACATACAGCGCGAAAGCCTACGGTGCCCGCGTCAATCTGGAACACATCAAAGGCGTTTTACCGACCTGTGATTTCCGCCGTTATGGCGACGTGATCCAGCTGAAAGCCGAACAAATTGATGACGCGGCTGAACCGCTGCTGCATGACAAATGGGCGCTGTACGCAATGATTAGCCCGACCGCGGATTTAACGCAAATGGTCGGCGACGGGCAGAAGGTTTACACCTCGATGGAGATCAAACGCAACTTCGCCAATTCCAATAAATCCTACCTGGTCGGTCTGGCCGTCACCGACGACCCCGCAAGCCTCGGCACTGAAATGCTGGAGTTCAGCCGCAAAGCCAAACAGAACCCGCTCGCCGGTCGTAAATCTGATCCGGACAGCCTCTTCACCGTCGCCACCGAAGCACTGATTGAGTTTGAAGATGCACCGGAAACAGCCCCTTCTCTTTTCGCGCTGGTGAAACAAAAGCTTTCACGTAAACAGGCGTCCGACGATGCCCGCCTGGCCGATGTTCACGAAGCTGTCAGCGAGGTAGCTCAATACGCTCAGACCGAAATTGATAAGCATGAAACCAGCCTGAACGATCTGCTGAGCCGCGTCGATATCCTGGAAAAATCCCCCGCTGCGGAACATGACGCCTTCACTGAATTGAAAGGCAAGTTAGCGCAGACACCGGCGCAGAACTTTAACCAGCGCCCGCACGCAACCGGCGGTGCAGGCGTGGACGAGACGGTCACCGACTGCTGATCCGACACCTTTAACTCATTCTCAGGAAATACCTCATGAAAAAAGAAACGCGCTTTAAATTTAATGCGTTCCTCTCCCAGCTCGCCAAACTCAACAACGTTGACGTCGGCACGCTGGACAAGAAATTTAACGTCGAGCCGTCCGTCACGCAGACGCTGATGACCCGATTACAGGAATCCTCAGAGTTCCTGACCCGTCTCAACATCATTCCGGTGGACGAAATGATGGGCGCGAAAGTGGGCGTCGGCGTCACCGGCACGATTGCCAGTACCACCAACACTGACGCCGGTGACGAGCGTGAAACCGCTGATTTCACAAAGCTGGATCAGGAAGGCTATCACTGCACCAAAACCAACTATGACTTCCACTGGATGTACAGCAAGCTGGACTTATGGGCGCGCTACAACGATTTTCAGACCCGCCTGCGTGACGCCATTATCAAGCGTCAGGCGCTGGATCGTATCCTGGTCGGCTTTAACGGTGTTTCCCGCGCACCGACTTCTAACCGCGTTCAGAATCCGCTGTTGCAGGATGTCGGTGTGGGCTGGCTGCAAAAATACCGCCTGAATGCCCCGTCCAAAGTGATGGGCATGATTGTCGCCGAAGACGGTACCGTGACCAATGAGGCGGTCAAAGTCGGTGGCGAAGGTGAATACAAAAACCTCGACGCGCTGGTCTTTGATGCGGTGAATGAACTGATCGACCCCATCTATCAGGACGACACCGAACTGGTGGTGATCTGTGGCCGCAAGCTGCTCGCAGATAAGTATTTCCCGCTGATCAACAAACAACAGCCAAACACTGAGGCGATGGCCGCCGACCTGATTGTCAGCCAGAAACGCATCGGCAATCTGCCCGCCGTTCGTGTGCCCGGCTTCCCTGCTAACGCCATGCTGATCACCCGCCTGGATAACCTGTCTATTTACTGGCAGGACGGCACGCACCGCCGCCACGTTGAGGAAGTACCAAAACGTGACCGTATCGAAAACTACGAATCCATTAACGAGGATTATGTGGTTGAAGATTACGGCTGCGGCTGTCTGATCGAGAACATCGAAGTGACCGCCGGAGAAGACGGCACAGCTGAAAAAGCTGATCTCAGCAAATTCACCTCGGCGATCGTTGATGCCATCAAAACTGCATCCGGTACCACCGCACCGGCAGCTCAGGAGTAAGCCATGACCAGCCCTGCCCGACGTCATTTGTTGCGGCAGTCAGCTATCGAAGCCGCGCAGCAGGATACCAGCCTGCTGCGTCATGCCACCGGCTATGAACTGCTGCTGCAAAAGCTTAATGCTGACCAGAAAGCCCTGAAGAAAGCCTATTCCGCTGAGAAAAAGGCAGAACTCAAACGCAAGATGCTGCCCGAATATGCACCATGGGTGGCGGGCGTTATCGCCGAGGGGAAAGGCGCTCAGGACGCCATCCTGATGACCATCATGATCTGGCGTATTGATGCCGGTGACTACGCCGGTGCGCTGGAAATCGCTCGCTACGCGCTTCATTACAAGCTGGCGATGCCGTTCGGCAAACGTCCTGCCGGTTATGCGCTGGCGGAGGAAATCGCCGACATGAGCACCCGCGCTCATGCTGCCGGTGAGCCGGTCAGTCTCGATGTACTGATGACCACGATGGAACTGACTGACAGTCAGGATATGCCGGATCAGGTACGCGCCAAGCTGCACAAAATTACCGGTTACCTGTATCGCGATGCGGAGAAACTACCGCTCGCCCTGCAACACCTGAAACGCGCCTTCCAGCTGAACAGCAACTGCGGCGTTAAAAAGGATATTGAGCGGTTGGAATCAGCCATCAAAAAGGCTGCCAGCAGCTAAACAGAACGCGCCCCGCGCCGGACGGCACGCCAGCCGCGACAGGTTTGTGACCTCGTTCAACGCTGGCGTTCACCGTCCCCTATTCAGAGGTCACTATGTCTCTTGTTGTACCTGCACCAAAGCCGGACGCCGCGACGGAACCCGCGATCAAAAACACGCACTTCTGGCCGGATATTAGTCCGGTGGAGTTACGCGACACGCTGCGCCTGGAAGGAACGGTGACCACCAAACGTCTGCGCGCCGTCATTAAGTACGCTCTGACCGAAGTGAATGCCGAGCTTTACAGCTACCGCGTCGCACAACTGGCTCAGGGATACAAAACTCTCGCTGATGTCCCGGCTGACCAGATTGATGACGAAAGTATCAAAGTCTGTGCCTACCTGCGGGCGGTTTCATCCATTACGGCAGCCATTCTTGCGGAACGATATCCGAACAGTGATACCACCGATGCTGGCAGTAAAAAGGCGGAGATTGTCGAAAGTACGGTTGATGAACTGTGGCGTGATGGCCGCAATGCGATAAGCGATGTCGCTGGCGTGTCGCACTGTGTGATCGGGCTGCTCTGATGAAAGTCTATGCCGAACAGGGCGACACCGTGGATTCGCTCTGCTGGCGTTACTACGGGCGCACCGAATCGGTGATGGAACAGGTTTACGCGGCTAACGTTGGCTTAGCCGCTCGCGGGGCAATTTTGCCCCATGGCTACGCGGTGGAGCTGCCGGATATTACTCAGGCTGCAGTCAGCGAAACCGTCTCACTTTGGGACTGATGACCATGGAGCGCATCACCTCGTTTATTTGTTATTGCGTCGCGGCCTTTCTTGCGTGGCTCGGCGCAATGTCGCCGCAGGATATTGCCTTTTTAGTCGGTGCCGCCGTCGGCGTCGCGACCTTCCTGGTGAACTGGTACTACCGGCGCAAAACTTACCGCCTGCTGAAAGCAATGGGCATCAGGGGGGACATTAATGCAGCCATCAATCGTTAGACGCTGCGCCGTCGCCGCAGTACTTGCGATTGCCGCGCTGCTGCCGCAAACGCAGACCCTGAAAACCTCCGCCGCCGGTCTGGCACTGATCGCTGATTTTGAAGGCTGCCGTCTGTCCGCCTATCAGTGCAGCGCGGGTGTCTGGACAAACGGCATCGGGCACACCGCAGGCGTGAAGCCGCAGACCCAAATAAGCGAACGTCAGGCCGCCGTGAATCTGGTGGAAGACGTGATGCGGGTAGAGAAAGGCATTGCGCGCTGTATGCCGGTTGCCATGCCGCAGCCGGTGTATGACGCCGTGGTGTCGTTTGCGTTTAACGTCGGCGTGAAGGCGGCCTGCAAATCAACGCTGGCGTTTTTCATCAACAAGGGGCGATGGCGGGACGCCTGCGAGCAGTTGCCGCGCTGGGTGTTTGTGAAGGGCGAGCGCGTCACTGGCCTGGAACGCCGCCGCGCGAATGAGCTGGCCTACTGCCTGCGGGGTGTCTGATGCGCATTTTACTTGTTTTGCTGCTGGCAGCCTGCGCGCTGGCGGGGCTGCAAACCTGGCGTATTGGTGGCCTGACTGATAAAGCCGACCAGGCACAGCGCATTATCGGCACGCTGTCCGCCGGTATTGAAAGCCGCGACAACGCCATTAACCGCCTGAACGATGATGCCGCAGTGCGGGAACGCCAGGAACAAAGCCTGCGCACCCAGCTCGCACGGGCAAGTCAGCAGGCGCGGGATCGTGAAGTTCATATTCAAAGGTTACTCAATGAAAATCAGGAAATGCGCGATTGGTATGGCGCTCGTCTGCCTGATGGTATCAGCCGGATGCACGCACGTCCTGCCTTTGCCAGCGCCGCAGATTATTTACATTGGCTGTCCGGCGGTAACCAGTTGCCCGATACCGGCAAGCTCACCGGTCACTAACGGCGACTTAAGCGCCGATGTCAGAAACCTGGAGGCCGCGCTGACGGCCTGCGGCCTCCAGGTGGAAGCGGTCAAACAATGCCAGGAGGAACACCGTGTTAAAACCCGCTCAACTGCGAAAAGCGTTAACTGACGCCGTGCCGGTGCTGCAAACCAGCCCCGACACGCTGCGGATGTTTGTGGATAACGGGCGCATCGTTTCCACGTTAGCCAGTTCGCTGTCGTTTGAATACCAGTATCAGACCGAGCTGCTAATCACCAACTTTGCCCAGGACTGCGATCTGATTATTGTGCCGATCCTGGCGTGGTTGCGTGAGAATCAGCCGGACATCATGGCGACACCCGAAAAGCAGCAGACCGGCTTTAAATTCAAGGCCGATATGCTCGATGATGGTTCCTACGATATCGCGATTGACGTGCAGCTCACCGAGCGCGTGATCGTGAAACAGATTGATGCCGGTCTGTACGTGGAGCATTTTCCGGAACCGCCTCTGCCGGAGCCGGTGGAAAGGCCGCGTGAACTGTACCTGCACGGCGAGTTAGTGAGTCAGTGGAATGAGTGAGCTGACTGCGTTTGATACCCGCCTGGCGGGGCTGATTGCCGCGCTGTCACCGCAAAGCCGTAAGGCGATGGCGGCAACCATTGCGAAGCGTCTGCGCAAACATCAGCAGCAGCGCATTAAGCAGCAGGTCACGCCAGAAGGGCAGCCATTCACCCCGCGACGTCCGCAGCCGTTGCGGGCAAAGAAAGGCCGCATTAAGCGTGAAATGTTCGCCAAACTACGCACGGCAAAATACATGAAGGCCAAAGGCACCGCTGACGACGCCGTGGTGGAATTCACCGGCCAGGTTCAGCGCATGGCGAAGGTGCATCAGTACGGGCTGCGGGATCGCCCGTCTGTCCGTGCGAAAGAAATGCAGTATCCGGCGCGTCCGCTGTTAGGGCTGGATGCGGAGGATATGAAGATTGTGGAAGATGAATTGCTAAAACGTATTAGCTCAGGCTTGACCTGACATAACTGCGGCACAGAGCCAAACCTAATCTGACAGGCAGCTCTGTGCCAGATGAAGACGCTTCTTACTTGGGGTGGCCTATGATAATACCATGCGTTAACAATTAAGACCTGAAATACATTTGCATTTTTTATAAATGAATATTAAGTTCCTTCAGTTAATGAGTTTTTAAATATATAAGGGATTTAAGGTTTTTTATGAAAAAACTATATTTAAGTGATAACACTACTTGTGTTGGAGTTGTTAAAAGTGTTGCGGACTTTCTCAATCTTGTTAAAAAATCCAATGGGGAATGGCTTTATGGTAATTTATTTAGAGGGCAGAGTGATACTAAATGGCCTATAATGTCATCCCTCACCAGAAATATCACCCCTTCAATTATTGAAATAAAAGGCAAGCATGGAGACATTGAATTAAATTCACAAAAATTTGAAGATGTATTTAAAAGTGATTTCTTTAAAAAAAGTATGAATGATAAATTAAATTCAATACATTCAGGTTATATTAATTTCAAAAACCTTTTACCTCCTTATCTTAGCGAGGTTGAACACAAAGAATTTATTCTCAATTCAGATCTATCACTGCTATTGTTAGCTCAGCACTATGGATTACCAACAAGGTTTATTGATTGGAGCTTAAATCCTTTAGTAGCGCTTTATTTTGCAGTTGAATCCTCAAGACCTAATACAAATGAAAAAGCAGCTGTATTCAGCTATTCTGGCGAAAATACTCTAACAGGAGAAGAGTTTTATCAAGGTTTTCAATATGGATTTGATGTTAATTATAAAAAATTGTTAGCCAATTCGACTTATACAGATAACGGTGATTTTGATTTTATGAAGGCAGGGAAAGTATCATCCTACAAATTTAAGAAATTTGCAGTGGAAGAAATTGAATTCATCCCTAGCCATCCAATTTCTATAACTCACTTCAGATTTGATAGGCGAATGGATGGTCAAGAATGTATGTTTACATTCCAAAATAAATTACTAGAACCTTTTTCACCAGTAGACTCTAATAGCCTAATTAAAATTGAAGTAGAGAATCCTTATTCAATAAAAACTGAATTAATTCAATTGGGCTTTGTTACATCAAAAATATACCCATCTATTTCTGGTTTAGCTCAAACACTCAAATTCAATCATGCAAATGAAAATTATAAATTTCTTAAATAAGAATTTATTACAAATTGGGTTCCCTATATGGAGGAAATTCTATAAAGGATGAAGGCGTTTATTAAAGTATCGTATAATCATACACTAACGTAGATTTATGTCCGATTTTAGCTCAAACCAGACTGTCAGATTTGATGATGTTCTACCTACGAAATGTGTCAGCCCAAGTTTGAGCTAAAACTCCTCAATCAGTGATCCCCACGTTGTGCCACCTGCCATCAACCCGCCTCAAATTGTATGCCGCCTGACAGGGCGGCATTCTTTTATGCATGAATACATCCATCCCAAACAATGACATTCCGCGCCTGCTGCGCAATCTGATCCGCATTGGCACCGTTGCCGAGGTGGATTTAGTTGCGGGCACCTGTCGCGTCAACACCGGCGGCAACGTCACCGACTGGCTGCACTGGCTGACCTCCCGCGCGGGGCGTTCCCGTACCTGGTGGGCACCGTCTGCCGGTGAACAGGTTGTGTTGTTCTGCCTGGGCGGCGAGCTGGATACCGCCTTTGTGATGCCTGGCATTTTCTCTGATGACTTTCCTGCGCCGTCAGCGTCAGCCGATGCCTTACACGTCACGTTCCCTGACGGCGCAGTGATCGAGTACGAACCCAAAACCGGCGCGCTGCTGGCTACCGGCATCAAGTCCGCCACGGTGAATGCTGCGGACAAGGTGGTGGTGACTGCTCCGCTGATTACCTGCACGGCGAAAACGCGCATTACGCTCGACACGCCCGAAGTGGTCTGCACCAACAAGCTCACCACCGCCACTATCGAGATTAAGCAAGGCGGCACGATGACCGGCAACCTCACCCATTCGGGCGGCAGCATCACGTCAAACGGCATCGTTGTTCACACCCATAAACACGGCGGCGTCCAGACGGGCGGCGGTCAGACGCAGGTGCCTTCATGACCAATGCCAAATACATCGGACTGGCTCGCGACACGGGGCGCAGCGTCGAAGACCTGGTGCACATTCAGCAGTCGGTCAGCGACATTATGCGCACGCCCGTCGGTTCCCGCGTCATGCGCCGTGACTATGGTTCACTGCTGTCGATACTGACTGACCGCCCGCAGAATGCGGCGCTGCGCCTGCAAATCATGGCGGCCTGTTACAGCGCGATCCTCAAGTGGGAGCCACGCGTCAGCCTGACCGGCATCACCTTTGAAACGACGTTCGACGGAAAAAGCGTGGTGGAACTCACCGGCACCCGCAAAGACACGTCCGCCACCATTTCCTTAACCCTACCCGTGAGCTGAATTATGGCAACTATCGACCTGAGCCAGTTACCCGCCCCCGACGTGGTGGAGGTGCTGGATTACGAAATCCTCCTGGCGGAGCGCAAAGCCACGCTGGTCTCGCTGTACCCCGAAGACCAGCAGGCTGCTATTGCCCGCACGCTGACCCTGGAGTCTGAGCCGATTGTGAAGCTGCTGGAGGAGAATGCTTACCGCGAAGTGATCCTGCGTCAGCGGATTAACGAGGCGGCGCAGGCGGTGATGCTGGCTTATGCCACCGGCACAGACCTGGACAATATCGCCGCCACGTTCAGCGTGGAACGCCTGACGATCACCCCTGCGGATACGGTCAGCGTGCCCGCCGTGGCGGCAGTAATGGAAAGCGATGCTGATTTGCGTATCCGGGCGCAGCAGGCGTTTGAAGGGCTGAGCGTAGCCGGTCCGGTCGGCGCGTATGAGTATCACGGGCGCTCGGCTGACGGGCGGGTGGCGGATATTTCGGTGATCAGTCCGTCGCCTGCCTGCGTGACGATTTCCGTGCTGGCGCAGACCGGCAACGGCACCGCGCCCGCCGACCTGCTGGCGAAAGTTCAGGCCGCGCTCAATGACGAGAACGTCCGTCCCGTGGCCGACCGCGTGACCGTCCAGTCAGCTACGGTGGTGAATTACACCATTGATGCCGTGTTGTATTTATTCCCGGGTCCGGAAGCCGAACCTATCCGCGAAGCCGCCGAAGCCAAGCTTATCGCCTACACCACCGCGCAGCACCGTTTAGGCCGCGACATCCGGCTGTCCGCCATTTATGCCGCGCTGCACGTTGAAGGCGTGCAGCGGGTGGAGCTGAAAAGCCCCGCCGCTGACATCGAGCTGGATAAAACGCAGGCGTCATTCTGCACCGCTTACACCCTGAAAGTGGGCGGTTACGATGAGTGACCGCCTGCTGCCCGTCGGTTCCTCCGCGCTGGAAGTCTCCGCCGCCGATGCCTGCGCCGCGCTTGAAAACGTGCCGGTGCCGCTGCGGCAGCTTTGGGATCCGCTGACCTGTCCGGCGAAGTTTTTGCCGTACCTGGCGTGGGCGTTGTCGGTTGACCGCTGGGATGAAAACTGGCCTGTCGCCACCAAGCGCCGCGTCATTCAGTCGGCGTGGTTCATTCACTGCCACAAGGGAACCCTCGGTGCCATCCGGCGCGTGGTGGAGCCGCTCGGCTACCTGATTAACGTGACCGAATGGTGGGAAACCAATGACGAGCCGGGCACGTTTCGGCTGGATATCGGCGTGCTGGAAACCGGCATCACCGAAGAAATGTATTTAGAGATGGAAAGGCTGATTGCCGACGCCAAACCGGCCAGCCGCCACCTGATCGGATTGACCATCACCCAGGATATCAAAGGCGATGTTTACATTGGCGCAGCGCAGTACACCGGCGAGCTGCTGACCGTTTACCCCGCATAAGAGGACGCTATGAGCACATTTAAATCCGTCGTCACCACGCTAGGCCAGTCGCGTATCGCGGCAGCCATTGCGGCGGGGACTGACATCAATATCACGCAGCTTGCCGTCGGTGACGGTAACGGCAAAGCGACCACGCCGGTCGCCACCCAGACCAAACTGGTTAAAGAGGTATACCGCACGCAGCTCAATTCCTTAAAGCTGGATCCCACTCACGGCAACTGGGTGATTGCCGAGGCCGTGATTTCTGCCAGCGTCGGCGGTTTCTGGATGCGAGAAATGGGACTGTTCAGCAGCGACGGCGCACTGATTGCTGTCTGCAATATGGCGGACACTTACAAGCCGACACTGGCGGAAGGTTCAGGCCGCACGCAGACGTTACGGATGGTGATTGCCGTCAGCAATACCGAAGCTATCAGCCTGCTGATGGATGACTCGGTGATTATGGCGACTGAGCAGTATGTGAATGACCTGCTGGCGGCGCATGAAAAATCCCGTAACCATCCCGACGGCACGACTGCGGCAAAGGGTTTTGTCCAGCTCAGCAACTCGGTCAGCAGTACCAGCGAAACGCTGGCCGCCACGCCAAAAGCGGTGAAGACCGCCAACGACAATGCGAATACACGCGTACCCTCCACCCGCAAGGTGAATAATAAGCCGCTGAGCGCCGATATTACCCTGGAGGCGGCGGACGTCGGGGCAATGAGCAATCTGATGCTGGCAACGGACACGACGAAGGTTAAGCGTCTTGATGACCCGTCCATTATTGACGTTACGAATCCCATCAGTATTTCTGCCACGTTTGAAGACCACCCTCTGGGGGCGACCTATATCGTTGCCGGTCAGTTGCACAACTGGCGGCGCTACTGGCCGGCGGGTGCGGCAGCGTATCAGCGGCTGATTAATAACGACGGGCAGATTTTTGAGCGCATAGGTTCATACACTGCTGCGGGCGGCTGGAAGTGGTTCCTCAGCGACAGCGGTTATCCGTTCGGCTGGCGGAAAATCATGGACAGCGGCAGCATGACGCTGGCGGACTTAACGCGGCTGGGCGTCGCCCGATCGGGTGAGAACGCGGACATTACCGGCCTCAGCAAACTTACCAGTATTGCGTCCAGCGTTAAAATGGCGGCTAACCTGGAGGTCGCCAGTTCGATCCAGGCGAATTACCGGATGGCTGTTTTCCGGGCAAATGATTATGAAGCCTATATGTCATTTACCAGCCGTCTCGGTTCAGTCTCGGCGAACAATTTACCCTCTGCATTAACGTCCATGGGAAATGTTTATTTTCGTCTGCCTAACACGCTGACAGACACCGACCCGCACGCTGGGCGCGCGCTGGGTGGCTTGTCCGCCGCAGTTTATCCGGCAGGCGAAGGCGTGATGCGTATGGATGCCAGGGATGAAACCGGCACCATTAAAGCCCGTATCGTCTGCGACGGACAAACTGACAGCGTACAAATCGCTAACGGCGTTTTACGGCCTGAGTCAGGTATTACCCTTTCCTCAACGAATGCGAATTCAGTGATCCGCGGGCGTAATGATGCCGTCATTCTGCGTGACCATAACAACGGCAATGTCACCTTGTCAGCC
>Ga0302349_1001657_pt1 | contig 16245 bp, 14 predicted proteins | sample PhyAR1_FD_202176 | JGI IMG/M metagenome (GOLD analysis project Ga0302349, IMG submission 202176) | Leaf surface microbial communities from alfalfa plants in UC Gill Tract Community Farm, Albany, California, United States - DLSL A.R1... | ecosystem: Host-associated > Plants > Phyllosphere >...
CATGCGCTCGGGTGTCGACGGACTCCGCTTCTTCGAAAGCGCCCTCCGCGCCCTCCAGCTGGTCTAAGCGCACAAACGACGGTTGGCCCGCCCATTAGGGGCGGGCCAACCGTCGTTTCACCAGCCACCTAACACACCCACGGAACCGCTCCTCCTCGCGTCACCGGCGGAGCGCAGCGACCGCCCGCCCGGCCCCGCTGACTCCGGGTCTGGCGGAGGATCCGCACAGCGGATCCGAGGGACGCGGGGCCGGGCGGGCGATCGCGGAGCGGCCCCACAAAGCGACCGCGAAGCGGAGCAACCCAGTAGGTTGGATCCCGTGACCCTCATCGTTTCCGTCCCCACCGCCCAGCTCGTCACCGACGTGAGCGCACTCCTGGATCCCGCCGACGACATCGAGGTCGTCCTGTGGGAGGACGGAGACGCGCCGCGCGACGACATCGACATCGTCGTGCCGCCCTACATGAAGCAGGGCCGCATGTTGCGCGCGGTGCAGGCGATCAAGCCGCGGCTGATCCAGGGGCAGGCGATCGGATACGACGGGGTGGCGGATGTGCTGCCGGAGGGCTTCGTCTACGCGAACGCGTCGAGCGTGCACGAGACGGCGACGGCCGAGCTCACGCTGGGCCTGCTGATCGCGGCGCAGCGCGGCTTCGCCGACTTCGTGCGGCATCAGGGTCAGTCCGACTGGTACTACGTGAAAACTCCGGGCCTCGCCGATGCCCGGGTGCTGATGCTCGGCTACGGCGGCGTGGCGAAGGCGATCGCGGCTCGACTCGATCCGTTCGAGGTCGAGCTGACGCCCGTGGCGTCGCGGGCGCGCGAGGAGGACGGCCGCCGCGTGCGCGGGATCGACGAGTACCGCGAGCTGCTGCCGCACGCCGACATCCTCATCAACGTGCTGCCGGGCGGCGAAGACACGCGTCACCTCATCGACGACGCGGCGCTGTCGGCCCTCCCCGACGGCGCGCTGGTCGTGAACGTCGGCCGCGGGCCGACCGTCGACACGGACGCGCTCGTCGACCACGTGCGCCGCGGGCGGATCCGCGTCGCGAGCGACGTGTTCGACCCGGAGCCCCTGCCCGCGGATCACCCGCTGTGGACGCTCCCGAACGTGTTCATCACGCCCCACGTCGGCGGCCTCACGAACGCGATGGCCCCGCGCATCGCGAAGCTGATCGCGGACCAGGCGCACCGCCTCGCGCAGGGCGAGGATCCGATCAACGTCGTCATCGGCGGCTGACTTTTCCTCACACTCGCCACCCTCATCAATTCTCCGACGAATCATCCCGCACCGACGGATGACTTGTCGGAGACTTGATGAGGTGTGGGAAAAGGGATGAGTCGCCGCGCGAAGGGCGCGAGGCCTCGTCGGTGACCGGTACCGCGCCGGATCCCGGTCATCAGGCGTTCCGCGGATCCTCGGTCGCGTCGATGTAGCGGGGCGGGCAGCCGCCTGTCGCCGCTCCCTCTCGGAGTTCGAAGTGCCAGCCCTCGTTGTCGTAGATCTGGCACAGGTCATGAGCGGCGCCGTTCTCCTGGAGCCACGCGGCGGCGTCCCATCCGCCGATGTCGACGGCGTCGCCCGTCAGGTGCGCGGATCCGTGCGGCGACGCCACCCATCGCGAGGCCTCGTGCCACGAGCCGTACGTCTCGATGGCGTCGTCGATGAGCGATTGCTGGAACGCGGTGGTGCGCCACCCGCCGTTGACGAAGAACGTCAGCCCCGATTCCGCCTGGGCGCGTTGCAGCGCCTCGCGCAGCTCGGGGTCGAGGCGGGCGACGCCAGGAACGTCCGTGTCGTCGATCGTCGTGCCGTCGGGGATCATCCCGTCGCCGAGTGAGAGCCGGGCGCGTTCGGTCGCCGAGGTGGGCGATGCGCAGGAGATCGCGCCCGCGAGCGTGAGGGTCGCGGCGGCGGCGAGGGTGAGGAGGCGGCGGGAGGTGGTGATCATGCCTCCACTCCATCGGCGCGCGCGTTGCGAGAGCGTATGCGGTTTTCGATACGCGCACGATATGTCTCGGCTCGTAGCATGGGCGGTATGCGCGTGCTGATCGTCGAGGACGAGCCCTACCTCGCGGAGGGGATCCGCGATGGGCTGCGCCTCGAGGCGATCGCGGCGGACATCGCGGGCGACGGCGACGCCGCGCTCGAGGCGATCGCGGTCAACGACTACGACATCGCCATTCTCGACCGCGACATCCCCGGCCCCTCGGGCGACGACGTCGCGCGCAGCATCGTCGCCTCCGGTTCGGGGCTGCCGATCCTCATGCTCACCGCCGCCGATCGCCTCGACGATAAGACCTCGGGCTTCGAGCTCGGCGCCGATGACTACCTCACGAAACCGTTCGAGCTGGCGGAGCTGGTGCTCCGGCTGCGCGCTCTCGACCGTCGCCGGGCGCGCGCCCGGCCGCCCGTGCGCGAGTTCGCGGGCCTGAGGGTGGATCCGTTCCGCCGCGAGGTGTTCCGCGACGGCCGCTACGTCGCGCTGACGCGCAAGCAGTTCGCGGTGCTGGAGGTGCTCGTCGAGGCGGGCGGGGGCGTGATCAGCGCGGAGGAACTCCTGGAACGGGCGTGGGACGAGAACGCGGATCCGTTCACGAACGCCGTGCGCATCACCGTCTCCGCCCTGCGCAAGCGCCTCGGGTCTCCCCAGCTCATCGAAACCGTCCCCGGGGTCGGCTACCGGATCGCGGACCCGGCGTGAGAAGCCGCGGCCTGAGCGTGCGGGTGCGGCTCGCGCTGAGCTATGCGGCGGTCGTGATCGTCACGGGTGCCTGCCTGCTCGCGGTCGTCTGGGTCTTCCTCCTGCGCTACGTTCCCGAGGGGCCGATCCCGGGCGCCACCGGCTTCGTGCCGAACAAGGGCGACCTCGTGCGGGCGTTTGCGCCGCGCGCCGCGTGGGCTTTCGCGTTCCTCGTCGTCCTCGGATCCGTGGGAGGCTGGCTGCTCGCCGGCCGCATGCTCGCGCCGCTGCGGCAGATCACGCGCGCCACCCGCGCGGCGTCGGGCGGCTCGCTGTCGCACCGGATCCGCATGCCCGGCCGGCAGGACGAGTTCCGCGAACTCGCCGACGCGTTCGACGAGATGCTCGGCCGCCTGGAGGCGCATGTGGAGGAACAGAGGCGCTTCGCAGCGAACGCGTCACACGAGCTGCGCACGCCCCTAGCGGTGACCCGCACGGTTCTCGACGTCGTGATCCGCGATCCGCAGGCCGATGTCCCGGCGGCGCTCGAGCGGTTACGGCGGACGAACGCCCGCGCGATCGCTCTGACGGAGGCACTCCTCGCCCTCAGCAGGGCGGAGCGCGGCCCCGGCGAGACTGAGCCGGTCGATCTCTCGCTCGCCGCGGAGGAGGCAGCCGAGACGCTGCTCGGCCTGGCCGAGGCCCGCGGCGTCGAGGTGACGGTCGAGGGGTCCGCCGCCGTCGCGGTCGGTTCGCCGGCGCTGCTCGGGCAGCTCGTGACGAATCTCGTGCACAACGCCATCGTGCACAACGTGCCGGGCGGCCGCGTCCGCGTGAGGACGGCGGTCGATACGGAGGCGGTGCTCACCGTGGAGAACACCGGGCCCATCGTGCCCGCGGAGATGCTCGCGACGATCACCGAGCCGTTCCAGCGCGGCGCGGAGCGCACCCGTGGGGATGGACACGACGGCGCGGGGCTGGGGCTGGCGATCGCCCGACGAATCGTCGAGTCGCACCGCGGTTCGCTCCGGCTCGCCGCGCGGCCCTCCGGTGGACTGCGCGTGGAGGTACGCCTCCCCCGCGTGTGAAGTGGCGAGCGGGCCCCACCCCAAAGGTGCCTCCCCCGCGCATGGTGCGGCGAGCGCCATCCGCCACGCGGGGTGAGGATCCGATCAACGTCGTCATCGGCGGCTGACTTTTCCTCACATTCGCGACACCTCATCAATTCTCCGACGAATCATCCCGCACCGACGGATGACTTGTCGGAGACTTGATGAGGTGTGGGGAAAGGGATGACTCGCCCCCGCGCGTCAGCGCGGCGCGAGCAGCGCCGCCCCTCGCGCCCCCGCCCATACGCCGAGGGTCGCGAGGCGCACCTCCGGGATCGTGTGGAACGTCGCGCCCGCGCGGGCGGCGTCGATGGCCGGATCCACCGTCCACCGCGGCGATCGGGAAAGCCCCCCGCCGACCACGATGAGGCCGGGATCGACGAGAGCGGCGAGCTCGAGGATCGCACGCCCGAGTGCGCGCGCCGCGGCATCGAGCGCCGCGACGGCCGACCCGTCGCCGGATTCGGCGGCGCGCACGACGTCGAGCGCCGTCGCGCCGTCCGAGGGGCTGCCGCCGTGGTCCGCCCATCGCGCCGCGATCTTGGTTCCCCCGATCGCCGTCTCGAGGCAGCCGATCTGCCCGCACGAGCATCGGACACCGTTGCCGGCGACGGGAATGTGGCCGATCTCCCCGGCCGCGCCGTGCGCGCCGCGGCGGACGGAGCCGCCGACGACGTGGGCGCCCGCGATGCCGGTGCCGAGGGCGATGACGAACACGTCGTCGCTGCCGTGGCCCGCGCCGAGTCGCGCCTCCGCCGTTGCGGCGGCCTCGCCGTCCTGCACGGCGCGGCCGGGAATGCCGAGCGCCGCCGCGAGTATCTCGGCGGGGCGGGTCCCGTTGAGCCAGCTCATGTTGGCGGCACGGCCGACGAGGCCGGTCGCCGGGTCGAGCGTGCCCGCGATCGTGACCGCGAACCCCGTCGCCGCGCGGCCGGACTCGTCGAGGAATCGGTGCGCCGAGATGGCGAGCTCGTCGAGGGATCCCGACGGCACGCTCGCCCGGGCGATCTCCTCGCCCTCCTCCGACACCAGCATGAGCTTGGTGTGCGTGCCGCCGTAGTCGATGCCGAGCGAGGTCACAGCGCGACGCCCAGCAGCTCGCGGAGGGCGGCGGCCTCCGCTTCGTCCGCGGTCGTGTAGCTGGTCTCGCCCGCGGCCGCGGCGGATCCGAGCGAGACGGCGAGGGTCGCGGTGACGGTGCGTTTCGCGGACGCGTGCACCGCGTCGACGCCCGTGGCGGCGATCGCCGCGGCATTCGCCGAGGTGACGCCGGCCCCCGCCATCACCTGAATACGCCCCGCGGCGCGTTCCACGAGGCGCGGGAACACGTCGAGGGCCTCCGAGGCGGACGGTCGCCCGCCGGAGGTGAGCACCCGCGTCGCCCCCGCCTCGATGAGCGCGTCGAGGGCGGCATCGAGATCGGCGGCCTGGTCGAACGCGCGGTGGAAGGTGACCTCCGCATCGCCCGCGAGCTCGCGCACGCGGCGCACGAGTTCGCCGTCCACGGATCCGCCGACGAGTCCCCCGATCACGACGCCCGCGGCGCCCAGACCGAGCGCGTGACGCACGTCCACGAGGATGAGCGCCGTCTCATCGGCGCTGTGTGTGAAGCCGCCCTCTCGCGGGCGGACGAGCACATGCACAGGCACGCCGGTTGCGACGGCGGCCTCGACGAGGCCGGCCGAGGGGGTGACGCCCCCGGTCGACAGGGCCGAGCACAGCTCGATGCGGTCGGGCCGCACACGCGCGGCGACCGCGAGCCCCTGCGGATCCTGCACCGCGAGCTCGAACGCGGTCATGCGCTCGCCGTCCCGGCGAAACCGCGCACGTAGCGACGCCCGCGGATGACGGCCGCCGAGAGGTCGGGGCGTTCGTCGAAGGCGTCGTACGGGAACATCGGCCGCACGATGCGCGAGTGGCCGAGGCGTTCGAGATCCTGATCGACCGGCCCCGGTGTGAGCGCGAGCGTCCATCCCTTGGCGACGTCGTACAGCGTCGGCTCGAGGTAGCCGATCTTCGTCACGACGATGTCGGCGGTCTCGGGGTCGAGCCCGATCGCATGGAAATCGGCGACGTCGTGATAGGCCTTGCGGAACTCCGTCACAATCGCGCGGATCCCACCGACGCCGATGACGGCGATGCGCCCGGCGGCCGGGTCGCCCTCGTGGAGCGAGACGAGCTCGCCGCGGATCGGGACGGGCTCCGAGACGCGATGATCGACGCGGGCGCCGGCGACGACGTCCACCAGCTCGCCGGGCTCCTGCGCGAAGAGCTGCTCGATCGCCCCCTGGTCGAAGATCGAGGCGACGTAGACCAGGGGTGCGCCGTCGCCGGTCAGTCGCTCGTCGGCCAGGAGCCGGGTCAGCGTCCACGTGACGTCTCCGGATCCGCCGGCTCCCGGGTTGTCGCCCGAGTCGCTGATGAGGTACGGCTTCTCGCCGCCCGCCGCCCCGTGGGCGAGTGCGGCGTCGACCGCCTCGTCGAGCGAGCCGGGAGGGCCCACGAACGCGAAGTCGTCGCGTGCGTCCCACAGCTCGCCGGCGATGCGCTCCGCCTCCGCCGTGATCACCGCCTCATCGTCTCCCGTCACCATGACTGTCGCGTGGCATCGCGGTTCGTCGGCCCAGGCGTACCCGATCCAGAGCCCGAGGTCGCTGATGCCCGGCTTCTTCTCGACGTCGTCGAGCTGCGCATAGAGCGACCTGGCCGGCTCGACGCGCGTCGACGTCTTCTCGCCGGGCAGCAGGATCGGCACGCGCACCCACGCGGTCGAGGGCTTCTCGCCGCGGCGGATCCATTCGACGAGGCGCTCGGCCGAGCGCTCCTTCGTCTCCCACGCGTCCTCGTGCGGGGCGAGGCGGTAGCAGGTCGGCAGATCCAGCGCGAGCGCGAGCGTCTCCGACATGTTGCCGTGCAGGTCCATCGGCGCCGCGATGAGGGCGTCGGGTCCGACGACCTCGCGCACCGCGGCGACGAGGTCTCCCTCGGCGTCGTCAAGACCGACGACGCTCATTGCGCCGTGGATGTCGAAGTACACGCCGTCGACGTCGCCGGTCTCCCGCAGGCCCTCGACGATCCTGCCCTTGAAGTCGTCGTACACCTCGCGCAGCACGGCGCCGCCGGGGATGGCGCGCGCCATGAACACCGGGATCCACTCGGCGGCGTCCGCGAGCGGCCGGCCGGGGGCGAGGAAATCGTAGCGGGCGATGAGCTCCGCCCCCGTGAGGACGGGGAAGTCGCGGTAGCCGGCGCGGTGCGCGGCATAGGCGCTCGATTCGATCGCCATGCCGACGATCGCGATGCGGGGCTGGGTCATCTTCACTTCTCCAGGAGTCCGGCGCGCGCTGCTCGACGCTGGCGCTGCGCCACGGGATCGGGGGACGGCACGGAAGCCAGCAGCTCCTGCGTGTAGAGCTCGCGCGGCGCGCGCAGGACGTCCGAGGTGGGCCCCTGCTCGACGATGCGCCCGCGCCGCATGACGACGACGCGCTGCGTGAGCTGGTTCACGACGCCGAGGTCGTGGCTGACGAACAAACACCCGAACTCGAGCTCCTCGTGCAGCACGCGCAGCACGTCGAGGACCTCGGCCTGCACGGACACGTCGAGCGCGCTCGTCGGCTCGTCGGCGACGAGGAGGCGGGGCTTCAGCACGAGGGCGCGGGCGAGGCCCACGCGCTGCCGCTGACCGCCGGAGAACTCGTGCGGGTAGCGGCTGGCGGCGTCCTTCGGCAGGCGCACGGCGTCGAGCAGTTCGGCGACGCGCGCGCGTTTGTCCGCACGCGACATCCCTCGCCCGTGAATCGCGAGCGGTTCCGCGATCGACTCCCCCACGGTCATGCGCGGGTCGAGCGATCCGCCCGGATCCTGGAAGACCACGCCGACGTCGCGCAGGAGGCGACGTGCCGCGCGGCCGCGGAGGGAGCCGAGGGGTTGGCCGAGCAAGGAGATCTCGCCGGCGTGGGCCGGGAGCAGGCCGAGCGCGAGCCGGCTCACCGTCGACTTGCCGGATCCGGATTCACCGACGAGGCCCACGAACTCGCCCTGACCGACCGCGAGATCGATGTCGTGCACGGCGGGGACGAAACGCCCGCTCACCCGGTAACCGGCCGTCACGCCGCGCATCGAGATCACCGGATTCGCGGGCTCGTCGAACGCGTGCGCCTCGCCGGCAACGCCGGCTCCCCCGAACGCCGCCGGGGGCAGCTCGGGGATCGCGGCGAGGAGCGTGCGGGTGTAGTCGTGGTCGGGGGTCGTCAGCACGCGCTCGGCGGGGCCCGACTCGACGACGCGACCGTGGCGCATGACGAACACGCGATCGGCGAGATCGGCGACGACGCCCATGTTGTGCGTGATGATCAGCACGCCGACGCCGCGCTCGCGGACGAGGGTGCGCAGCAGGTCGAGGATCTCGGCCTGCACGGTCACGTCGAGCGCCGTCGTCGGCTCATCGGCGATGATCAGGCGGGGCTCGCACGCGAGCGCGATGGCGATGACGACGCGCTGGCGCTGGCCGCCCGAGAACTCGTGCGGGAACTGCTTCGCACGGCGCTCGGGGTCGGGGATCCCCACCTGGCGCATCAGCTCGACGGCGCGCTCGGCGGCCTCGGCCTTCGTCGCGGAGGTGTGGTTGCGCACGGCCTCCGCAATCTGAGCGCCGAGCGTCATGGTCGGGTTCAGCGCCGTCATCGGCTCCTGGAACACCATCGACACGACGCGGCCTCGAACGTCGTCGAGCTCGGCGGTGGTCGACCCGATGATCTCTCGCTCGCCGTCGCGATCCGCGACGCGAATGGATCCGCTCGCCGTCGCGGTGCCCGGCAGCAGGCCCATGACGGAGAAGGAGGTCACGCTCTTGCCGGATCCGGACTCGCCCACGAGCGCAACGACCTCGCCGGCCGAGACGTCGAGGCTGACGCCCGCGACGGCCTCCTCCGCCCGTCCGGCGAAGCGCACGCGGAGGTCGTCGATGCGCAGCACCGTTTGAGTCGTCATGAGGTCCGTCCCTTCACGTCGAACACGTCTCGCAGTCCGTCGCCGACGAAGTTCAGCGCGCACACCACGAGCACGATCGCGATTCCCGGTGGCAGGATGAGCCACCAGGCGTCCTGATAGATCAGAGACAGCCCGCTCGACAGCATCGCTCCCCAGTCGGTGGCGGGCGGCTGCAGGCCCATGCCGAGGAAGCTGACGTATGCGACGAGCAGGATGGCGTCGGCGACCTGGAAGGTCGCGTTGACGACCACGGTCCCGATCGTGTTCGGCACGATGTGCCGCACCACGATGCGCGAGTGGGATCCGCCCATCGCGCGCGCCGCGACGACGTAGTCGCGCGTCTTCACGGAGAGGGATTCGGCCCGCACCAGCCGGGCGGGCACGAGCCACGAGACGAAACCGATCACGAGGATCATCACGAGCGGGCTCGGCTGGACGATGCTCGAGAGCACCAGCAGCAGGAAGATCGCGGGGATGGCGATGCCCGCGTCGACGATGCGCATCATGAACGCGTCGACGATGCCGCCGACGTAACCGGCGATGGCGCCCCACAGGGTGCCGATCACCGTCGCGAGGATGCCCGCGAAGATGCCCACGAGTAGGGAGGTGCGCCCGCCGATCATCAGGCGGCCGAGCACGTCGTAGCCGAGGGCGTCGGTGCCGAGCGGGTGGCCGTCGACGCCCGGCTTGAGGTTCGCCGACTCGAGAGCCGTGCGCACCTGCTCGGTGGGGTGGATGATCGGTCCGATCGTGACGAACAGGACGGCGAGGATCAGCACGACGAGGCCGACCAGTGCGAGTTTGTTCGCGGCGAAGCGTGTGAGCGCGCTCATGCGAGGCCTCCTCGGGTGCGCGGGTCGAGGACGGCCTGGATGATGTCGGCCAGCAGCGATCCGACGACCGTTGCGATCGAGATTACGAGCACGCAGCCGAGAAGCACGGGGAAGTCGCTCGACTGGGCGGCGCTCCAGAAGAGCAGGCCCATCCCGGGATAGTTGAATAGCTGCTCGATCACGAGGGCCCCGCCGAACATGACGGGCAGCTGGTAGCCGAGCATCGCGATGACGGGAGTGAGCGAGTTGCGCAGAAGGTGGCGCGAGAGCACGCGGCGGAAGCGCGTGCCCTTCGAACGGGCCGTGCGGATGTAGTCCTCGCTGAGGCTGTCGAGCGCCGAGGAGCGCATGTAGCGGCTGAAGTTCGCGACGAGCGGGATGGCACCCGTGATTACGGGCAGGATCATGCGCTGCGGTTCGAGAAGCACGTCGCCGACCGTCTCGCCCTGCGGGGCGCCGGCGGGCAGGATGCCGAGGCCCTGGCTGAACACCATGATGAGGATCATGCCGAGGAAGAAGCTCGGCGTCGAGTACGCGATGATCGCGAGAGTCGACAGCGTGTAGTCGGCGCCGCGGTTGCGGCGCACGGCCTGGAAGATACCGACGGGGATCGCGATGACCAGGGCGATCACGAGCGAGAGTCCCGTCAGGAGGAGCGTCTTCGGCAGGCGCTGCATGATGGCGTCGGAGACCGACATGTTGAGCAGGAAGGACTGGCCTAGGTCGCCCGAGAGCAGGCGTCCGAGGAAGAGGATGTACTGCTCCCAGACGGGGCGGTCGTATCCCTGCTCGTGGTTGAACTGCGCGATCTGCTCCGCCGTCGCCTGAACGCCGAGCACGCCGCGGGCGGGGCCACCGGGAAGCATCTGCAGCAGCGCGAACACGACGATCGTGACGACGAAGATCACGACGATCGCCTGGACGATGCGTCGCAGCAGGAAGAAGAGGAACGGATGGCGGCGGGGGCGCGCCCCCGCGACCGCCGCCTGTGCGGCGACGGTCGCGGGAAGCTGATCAGGCGTCTGACTCACGAGCGCGTCTTACTCCGCCCAGGCCCAGCGCTGGGGGTGGAAGTTGCCCATGGAGTCCTGGTCAACGCCCGTCAGGCCGGAGTCGATGACCGACACCTGGTAGACGGGGTTCGGAACCCACATGACCGGGAGGTTCAGGGCGCCGTACGCCGAGTACTCCTGCATGGCCGTCTCGTCGCCCGCGGCGAGCGTCGCGGCGATGAGCTCGTCCATCTTCTCGTCGCTGTAGGAGCCGAAGTTCGAGCCGCCGCCGGTCGAGAAGAGCTGCTCTCCCGTCGGGTAGGCGGGGAAGTACCACGAGCCCGCGGTACCGAAGTACGGCAGCTCCCAAGTGCACTCGGGCGAGTCCGACTCGCACGAGGGGATCGATCCCAGAACCGTGTTGAGCGGCGCAGATTCGATGGTGACGCCGACGCCGGCCTCCTCGAAGGTCGACTTCATCTCGGCGAACATGTTGTCGGTCTCGGTCGAGCCGCTCTGCGACAGGATCGTGATCGACAGCTTCTGGCCGTCCTCGATGCCGTCACCGCAGTCGGCGCCGGTCTCGCACACGTAGATGCCGTCGGAGCCGAGGGTCCACCCGTTGTCCTCGAGGAGGGCCTTCGCCGCCTCGGGGTCGAACGGGTAGGGGTTCTCGCGCTGCTCGTCGGAGAGGAACTTGTTGTCCGGATCCTGCGGAACGGGGCCGTAGACGGGGTTCGCGGCGCCGTGCCAGACGACGTCGGAGATCGTGTCCTGGTCGATCAGCTGCTGCAGCGCCTGGCGCACGTACAGCTGCGAGTAGACGGGACCCATGGTCGGGTTGTTGAAGTTGTACGGCAGGTAGGTGATGGCCCAGCCGTCCCAGTTCACGACGTCGTAGCCGAGGTCTTCGTACTGCGCCGAATTGTCGAGCTCGCTCGTGGGCACGTAGCCGTAGTCGACGTCGCCGGAGCGCACGGCCGCGACCTCCGCGTCGTTCGACGTGAACGGCAGGAAGTTCACGGTCGAGATGTTCGCGGCGTCCTCGCCGTCGTACTTCTCGTTCTTCTGCAGCGTCATCCGACCCGAGTCGCTGAAGGACTCGAGCCCGTACGGCCCGCTGATCGTGTCGAAGAGCGGGTTCTCGGCGTAGCCCCCGAGGTCCTCGCCCTCGCCGATGAGGTACTCCCAGATGGCCTGCGCGCCCTCGGGGGTCCTCGCGAGTTCGGGGTCGGGAGTGCCGCCGTCCTCGGTGATGCTCCAGGCGTGCACCGGAAGCGGCATGATGAGCGTCAGCTGCGAGGCGAGGAGCCACTCCTCGTTATACGAGTCGTCGAACGTCAGCACGACGGTCTTGTCGTCGGGCGTCTCGACGCTCGCGACGAGGTCGGGCATGGATCCTGCCCGGTAGCTGCCCCAGACATCCTTGTTCGCCTTGACGAGATCGAACCAGAAGGCCACGTCGGCCGAGGTGATCGGCTCGCCGTCCGACCAGGTGCGGTCGTCGAGCGTGATCGTGACGCTGGCGTCGTCGTCGCTGAAGGTGATGTCCTTCGCGAGGTCGGCGGTGGGGACGCGGTCGACGGTGCCGGTCGAGCCGTCGTACGCGACGAGCGGTTCGTAGAGAGAGCGGATCAGCGACGAGTTGTGCGTCGTCATCTTGCCGGCGGTCGCGAGCGGCACGAGCCAGTTCGGCGTGGCGTTCGCCGGAAGCGCGTAGTTGATCTCGTCCTTCGAGCCGCCGCCGGTGGTCGAGCTGCCGTCGGACGAGCAGCCGGCGAGCAGGCCCGCTGTTGCGGCGATGCCGACGGCTGTGAGGGCGAGCCGACGCCCTCGGAACGCGAATGTCGATCGCATGGAGGTCCTCCTGGTGTGAGCGCAACGGCGCGCTGGGGGCTGGGTGAGTGGAACAATGAATACGGTAACCGAACAAAGTTCATCCGTAAATGGTATGAACTGTCACAAATAAGTTAATCCGCGATCGCAAAAAGTTCCGCTTCTCGTACGATTAGGGCGAGAAACCCGTGCCGACCAAGGACATCCATGTCACGCACCAGCAGCAGCGCCGCCGAGAATCAGGTCCTCGCGGTCATCGGATCGGGTCGAGCGCGCTCCCGCCGCGAGATCTCGAGCATCCTCGGTCTCTCGGCGTCCACGGTCTCCCAGCACGTGCAGTCGCTGCTTGCGCAGGGCCTCATCGCCGAGGGCGAGGCCCGCGGATCCACCGGTGGCCGCCGCGCTCGCGAGCTGCAGCTCGCCGGTGAGACGGACCGGCTCGGCGCAATCGATCTCGGCGGTGGACACGCCCGCCTCGCCGTACTCCCCCGCGGCGGTGCGCTCGGCGAGACGTCCGAGATCACCGTCGACCTGCGCGACGGCGCGGAGGCCGTGCTCGAACGCTGCATCGAGGAGATCCGCTCGCTCGCACAGGGGCAGACGCTCGCCGGAATCGGCGTCGCCCTGCCCGGCCCGGTAGATCCCGAGACGCACGGGGTCGTGAGCCCCTCGCGCATGCCCGGGTGGGCCGGCCGCGACATCGCGGCGCTCGTCGAACGCCTCACGGGCGCCCCGGCCGTCGTCGAAAACGACGCGAACGCGATGGCGCTCGGCGAGCACTTCGCTCGCACGCCGCATGCCGACTCGTCCGTGACCGTCAAGGCGGGAACCGCGATCGGCTCCGGCATCGTGATCGGCGGATCCGTGTATCGGGGCGCGGGCGGCGTCGCCGGCGACATCACGCATACGCGCGTCGCGGCGGCCCACCAGTTCCCGTGCTCGTGCGGGAACCTCGGCTGCCTCGAGACGGTCTCCTCGGGCGCCGCCCTCGTGCGGCTGCTCCAGAACGAGGGCGTCGAAGTCGCCACGACGCAGGAGGTGCTCTCGCTCGTGCGCGATGGCCATCCGCGGGCCACGGCCCTCGCGCGGTCGGCCGGGCACCACCTCGGCGAGGTGCTGTGCGCGGTCGTCAACTTCTTCAATCCCAGCGCGATCTACCTCGGCGGCTCCCTCTCCTCGCTCGAGCCGTTTGTCTCCGCCCTGCGGAGCGAGATCTACGAGGGATCGCACCCGCTCATGACGCGGGACCTCACCATCGCGCCGGCGGCGCTCGGCGCGGATGCGAGCCTCGTGGGCGTCTCGCGGCAGATCAACGAACACCTCGCGCGCCTGACCCGGGGATGACGAAGGCCCGCCCCTCCGTTCGGAGAGGCGGGCCTTCGTGCGCGGGCGTCAGAGCCCGAGCCAGCCCTGGATCGGGTCGAGCAGGAAGTACACGACGAACAGCGCCGAGACGAGCCACATTAGCCAGTGGATCTCCCGGATCTTGCCGCGCGCGAGCTTCACGATGACGAAGGAGATGAATCCGGCGCCGATGCCATCCGAGATCGAGTAGGTGAACGGCATAAGCGCGATCGTGAGGAAGGCGGGGATGCCGATGTCGGGGTTCTTCCAGTCGACGCCCGCGATCTGAGTCATCATCAGGAAGCCGACGAGCACGAGCGCGGGGGCCGCGGCCTCGTAGGGCACGAGCGCGACGAGCGGCGCGAGGAAGGTCGACAGCAGGAAGGCGACTCCGGTGACGACCGCGGCGAGACCCGTGCGGGCGCCCTCACCGACGCCAGCGCTCGACTCGACGAACGCGGTGTTCGACGAGGTGGATCCCATGCCGCCCGCGATGGCGCCGAAGGAGTCGACCAGGAGGATCCACTTGGAGCGCGGAGGGTTGCCCTCGGAGTCGAGCAGCTTCGCCTCGCCGCCGATGGCCACCATCGTGCCCATCGTGTCGAAGAAGTCGGCGAGCATGAGCGAGAACACGAGCAGGACGATCGTGACGACGCCGATGTTCTGGAAGGAGCCGAGCAGCGAGAACTGACCGAGCAGGGAGAAATCGGGCAGGTCGACGACGCCGTGGAAGATCGGGGCGCTCTTGAACCCGCCGGGGTTGTCCTCGCCGAGCGTGCCGAGGTGCAGGGTGTTCTCGAGGATCACGGCGATGATCGTCGCGACCAGGATGGAGATCAGCAGGGCGCCGGGAACCTTGCGCACGTGCAGCACGATCGTGAGCACGAGGCCGATCACGAAGACCAGCACGGGGAAGGTGCCGAGGTTGCCGAGGCCGAGGATCGTGCCGGATCCGGGGGTGACGATACCCGCGTTGCTGAGGCCGATGAGGGTGATGAACAGGCCGATGCCGACGCCGATCGCGGTCTTCAGCTCGGCGGGAACCGCCTTGAACACGGCCTCGCGGAAGCCGGTGAGCACGAGCAGCAGGATGATGATGCCCTCGATCACGATCAGGCCCATGGCGTCGGCCCAGGTGACGTTGGGGATGCCTGCGATCGAGAAGGCGACGACGGCGTTCAGGCCGAGGCCCGCCGCGAGCGCGAGCGGGAAGTTCGCGAGAACGCCCATGAGGATCGACATGACGCCGGCGACGAGCGCCGTCGCCGAGGCGATCATCGACAGGTTCGGCTGCGACAGGTCGGTCCCGCCGCCGAGCAGCTGGCCGGTACCGTCGAGCGTCGTGCCGAGGATCAGCGGGTTGAGGACGAGGATGTAGCTCATGGCGAGGAAGGTCACGAGCCCGCCGCGGATCTCGCGGCCGACGGTGGATCCTCGCTGGCTGATCTTGAAGAAGCGATCGACGGCCCCGCGGGGCGCTGTCGGGGCGTTCACCGAATTCATAAGAAAGATATTTCCACAGTCGCCTGGGACCTCGACAGAATGGCCGTGCACGGAACCCGCAGTATTCAACAGGCGTATAGTAAAGACATGAAGTTCATTCATGCGAATGAACATGACGAACGTTCCGAGGAGGACGAGATGAGTTTCGAGAACAAGGTCGCGCTGGTCACGGGCGGCGGATCGGGAATCGGCGAGGCGATCGCGAAGGAGCTCGCGAAGCTCGGCGCGAAGGTGGTCGTCACCGACATCCGGCTCGAGTCGGCGCAGCGCGTCGTCGACGAGATCGTCGCGGACGGCGGCACCGCTGCCGCGTTCGCCGGCAACACCGCGGATCCGGAAGACAGCCGCAAGTCGGTCGAGTTCGCCGTCGAAACGTACGGCAAGCTCAACTACGCCGTGAACAACGCCGGCATCGGCGGCAAGCTGGCGCCCGCCGGCGAGGTGGACCTCGATGACTGGAAGCGGGTCATCGACATCAACCTCAACGGCGTGCTGTACGGCATGCGCTACCAGATCCCGGCGATGCTCGAGGCGGGCGCCGACGAGTCGGCCATCGTCAACATGGCGTCGATCCACGGCACCGTGGCCGCCATCGGCAGCGGTGCCTACACCGCCGCAAAGCACGGCGTGGTGGGCATCACGAAGAACGCCGCCGCCGAGTACGGCCCCGCCGGCCTGCGCATCAACGCCGTGGGCCCCGGCTACATCGAGACCCCGCTCGTCGTCAGCTCGCTTCCGAAGGAGGCCTACGACGCCCTCGCCGGAAAGCACCCCCTCGGCCGCCTCGGCCAGCCGGAGGAGATCGCGACGGTCGTGCGCTTCCTGCTCAGCAAGGACGCCTCGTTCGTGACCGGCGCGTACTACCTGATCGACGGCGGCTACACGACCGTCTGATCGTCGACGCAGAATGCCCCGCACTCGTGACGAGTGCGGGGCATTCTGCGTCGAT
>Ga0302349_1001660_pt1 | contig 16209 bp, 16 predicted proteins | sample PhyAR1_FD_202176 | JGI IMG/M metagenome (GOLD analysis project Ga0302349, IMG submission 202176) | Leaf surface microbial communities from alfalfa plants in UC Gill Tract Community Farm, Albany, California, United States - DLSL A.R1... | ecosystem: Host-associated > Plants > Phyllosphere >...
CATCCCGGGCAAGAAGGCCATCGGCATCGAGATCCCCAACGCCGATCGCGAGACCGTGGCCCTGGGCGACGTGCTGCGCGCCCCGGTCGCCACCCGCAACGAGCACCCCATGGTGATGGGCGTGGGCAAGGACGTCGAGGGCGGCTACGTGGTCGCGAACCTCGCCAAGATGCCCCACCTGCTGGTCGCCGGCGCCACCGGATCCGGCAAGTCGAGCCTCGTCAACGCGATGATCACCTCGATCCTCATGCGCGCCACCCCCGAGGACGTGCGGATGGTCCTGGTCGATCCCAAGCGCGTCGAGCTGACCATCTATGAGGGCATCCCGCACCTCATCACGCCGATCATCACCAACCCCAAGAAGGCCGCGGAGGCCCTCGAGTGGGTCGTCAAGGAGATGGACGCGCGCTACGACGACCTCGCCGCGTTCGGGTTCAAGCACATCGACGACTTCAACAAGGCCGTCCGCGCCGGGGAGGTCACCGTCCCGGCAGGCAGCGAACGGCGCCTGGCGCCCTATCCGTACCTGCTGGTCGTGGTCGACGAGCTCGCCGACCTCATGATGGTCGCCCCCCGCGACGTCGAGGCCTCGATCCAGCGCATCACGCAGCTCGCGCGCGCCGCCGGCATCCACCTGATCCTGGCCACGCAGCGGCCCTCGGTGGACGTCGTCACCGGCATCATCAAGGCCAACGTCCCCAGCCGCCTCGCCTTCGCGACCTCCTCGCTGCAGGACTCCCGCGTCATCCTGGACACCCCCGGCGCGGAGAAGCTCATCGGCCAGGGCGACGCCCTGTTCCATCCCATGGGCAAGTCCAAGCCGATGCGCGTCCAGGTCGCCTGGGTTAACGAGTCGGAGATCCACAAGGTCGTCGACCACGTCAAGACCCAGATGAAGCCCACCTACCGCGAGGACGTCACCGTCACCGCGGCCAAGAAGCAGATCGACGACGACATCGGCGACGACCTCGACGTGCTGCTGCAGGCGGCCGAGCTCGTGGTCACCACGCAGTTCGGATCGACCTCCATGCTCCAGCGCAAGCTGCGCGTCGGCTTCGCCAAGGCGGGCCGCCTGATGGACCTCCTCGAATCGCGGGAGATCGTGGGCCCGTCCGAGGGGTCGAAGGCGCGGGACGTGCTCGTGCATCCCGACGACCTCGCCGGCGCCATCGCGCGCATCACCGGCGGCGACGAGCCGTCCGCGGCCCCGGCCGCACCGGCTCCCGCCGCGGCACCGGTCCCGCCCGATGCCGCGGCCGATGCCGACCGCTACGGGGAGGACCCGCTCGCGCACGACGCCGATGACGTCGCCCCCGACTACTACGACGACGTCGACGGGGACTCCGACGACGGCGACGACGCCTGGCAGCTGACCGGGCGCTGAGCGCCCGGTCCGGGACCCGGCCGCCCCGGGACGAAGGAGCACAGATGACCACGAACGACCAGGCGCCCCCGGTGCCCCTGTGGAACATCGCGAACATCCTCACGATGGTCCGCTGCGCGATGGTGCCGGTGCTCGTCGTGCTCGCGATCCTGTATCCCGACACGATCGGCGGTCGACTCCTGGTCACCGCCGTGTTCGTGGTCGCGATGATCACCGACTTCCTGGACGGGCATCTCGCCCGCAGCCGCGGCCTGATCACCGATTTCGGCAAGATCGTCGACCCGATCGCGGACAAGGCCATGACCGGCGCCGCGCTGGTGATGCTGTCGGTGTGGGACTACGTGCCGTGGTGGATGACCGTCCTGATCCTCGTGCGCGAGTTCGGGATCACGATCATGCGCTTCACGATCCTGAAGTACGGGGCGCTGCCGGCGAACATGGCGGGCAAGGCCAAGACGATGGTGCAGACCATCGCCATCACCTTCTGCCTGCTGCCCTTCGAGCTGTGGTGGGGCCCGGCCCGGTGGATCGGACTGGCCCTCGTGCTGCTGGCCGTGGTCCTCACCGTCTGGTCGGGAGCCGTCAACCTGAAGGACGGCCTGCGCCTTCGCCGGGAGGCGCTGGCCCGGGGCGCGGGGGCATGAGCGATCCGGGCCTCCCGGCGGGGCCCGACCTGGTCATCGCCCGGGCCTCTGCCGCAGGGCTCATGATCGCCACCGCCGAGTCGCTCACCGGAGGCGCGCTCGTCTCGCGCCTGGTGGACGTCCCCGGGGCGAGCCGGTGCCTGGCCGGCGGCGCGGCCTGCTACTCGTACACCGCCAAGTCCCGGGTGCTCGGGGTCGATGCCGCCATGCTCGAGCGCGACGGGGCGGTCAACGAGACGACGGCGCGCCAGATGGCCGAGGGCGCTCTGGACGCCTACGCGGCCGATGTGGCGGTCTCCACCACCGGGGTGGCCGGGCCGGGCCCCGACGGCCGCGGCGTGCCGGCGGGCACGGTCCACATCGCCGTCGCCCGCCGCGGGGGCGGGACCCGCGCCCTCGTGCTGCAGCTGGACGGCGATCGGACCGAGGTCCGCGCGCAGGCCGTCGCCGCCGCCCTGGACGCTCTCGCCCGCGCCCTGCCCGAGGTCCCCGCCTCGGCCTGAGGACCGCCGGCGCCGTGCCCGCCGATCGCGGAGCGGGGGTCGTGCGGGTCACCTCCCGGGCCCCGGAGGAACGGGAGTGCTTCGCACGCGATGCCGGGGCTCCCACCAGGCACGGCGCCGCGCGCCGGAGGCTCTGTGTGAACGGGCACAGTGTTCTCCCACGGCGGAGCACTAGGATCGGGAACACTCGTGAGGCGCTTCGCGTTGGAGCTGGTGTGATGAGCACGATGACCACCATGACCAGTCCTCGGTCCACCCGCCCGGCTACCGGCCGGGGGATCGCTGCTCCGGGCCGTCGACCCCTGCGGTCCCTGCCGACGACGAAGATCGCACGAGCCGACGACCACGCGGCGCCGAGCGCGCCGCACGACGCCAGGAAAGGAGGCCGCCCCGTGGTCCTCTTCCGACAGGAGCTCGGAGACGTCCTGCGCGACGCCCGTCGTGCCCAGGGCCGTACGCTGCGCCAGGTCTCCTCGGACGCCCGGGTCTCCCTGGGCTACCTCAGCGAGATCGAGCGCGGCCAGAAGGAGGCCTCCAGCGAGCTGCTGACCTCCGTGACCGGCGCGCTGGGCCTGCCGCTGTCCTTCGTGCTGCGCGAGGTCTCCGAGCGCATCGCGATCGCCGAGGGCGTGGCCGTCCCGGACACCGTCCCGGACGACCTCGCCGGGCACGCCCCGAGCCTCGTGGGCGCCCGCTGAGGTGCGGCGCAGCGAGTTCGACGAGCTGGCCGACCACGTGTTCGGCCGTGCCCTCGCCGTGACCTACCGCCGGGACGTCGTGCTCGAGGAGGTCGGCGGCCTGACCGCCGACCAGGCCCTCGAGCACGGCGTCCCGGTGCGCGCGGTCTGGACCGCGCTGTGCGACGCGATGGACGTCCCGGAGGGTGACCGCTGGGAGGTCCCGCAGGAGGCCCGCCGCCGCTGACGGCCTCCGCAGGGTCCGACACGCCCGGCGTGTCGACCGGCAGAGCTCGCATCTCGAACAGGTGTTCGGGTACTGTGGGTCGCAGACGACCGGCGGGTCCGGACCGATGCAGCCTCCGCTGCTCCTCCCCGGCACGGAGTTCTCCACAGCGGGGCGGGATGCGGCCCGACTGTCGGAACGCCGACCTACTGTGGCCGCATACGTTCGAAACCGCCGGCGAGCCGGCCCCGTGGAAGGAATCCGATCATGGCCAAGTCCGCACCGAAGGAGCGCGCGTCGACCCTCGACGCCGCGCTCGCCCAGATCGACCGCCAGTTCGGCAAGGGGTCGATCATGCGCCTGGGGGACGACACCCGTCCCCCGATCGAGGTGATCCCCACCGGCTCCGTCGCCCTGGACGCGGCGCTCGGCATCGGCGGCCTGCCCCGCGGGCGCATCGTCGAGATCTACGGCCCGGAGTCCAGCGGCAAGACGACCGTCGCCCTCCACGCCGTGGCGAGCGCCCAGCGCAACGGGGGCATCGCAGCCTTCATCGACGCCGAGCACGCCCTGGATCCCGACTACGCCAAGAAGCTCGGCGTCGACACCGACGCCCTGCTCGTCTCCCAGCCGGACACGGGGGAGCAGGCGCTCGAGATCACCGACATGCTGGTGCGCTCGGGGGCGCTGGACGTCATCGTCATCGACTCCGTGGCGGCCCTGGTGCCCAAGGCGGAGATCGAGGGCGAGATGGGCGACTCCCACGTCGGCCTGCAGGCCCGCCTCATGTCGCAGGCGCTGCGGAAGCTCGCCGGAGCCCTCTCCTCGACGGGCACCACGGCGATCTTCATCAACCAGCTGCGCGAGAAGATCGGCGTGTTCTTCGGCAGCCCGGAGACCACCACGGGCGGCAAGGCGCTGAAGTTCTACGCCTCGGTGCGCATGGACATCCGTCGTATCGAGACGCTGAAGACAGGCACCGACTCCGTCGGCAACCGCACCCGTGTCAAGGTCGTGAAGAACAAGATGGCGCCGCCCTTCAAGCAGGCGGAGTTCGACATCCTCTACGGCGAGGGCATCTCCCGCGAGGGCGGCCTGATCGACCTGGGCGTCGAGCACGGCATCGTGCGCAAGTCCGGGGCCTGGTTCACCTATGAGGGGGACCAGCTGGGCCAGGGCAAGGAGAACGCCCGCCAGTTCCTCAAGGACAACCCGGATCTGGCCGTCGAGGTCGAGCACAAGATCCTGCGCACCCTCGGTGTGGGGCAGTACGCGGCGGAGGACGCCGCGGCGGCCGAGGCCGACGACCTCGTCGAGGACGAGCTCATCGACGAGGATGTCCCGGCGACCATCTGAGGTCCCGCGGCCGGGCGCCCGCCCGGTCTGCCGGATCCCGGCGCGGCTCCGGACCCTGCCTGACGCGGGGTCCGGACCGCTGCGCCCTCACCAGCCCCGACCGAACAGGACGCGCCCGTGACCGAGGATCGGCCGAGCATCGCCGCCGGGAGCGGCGCCGCGGACGGGGGCTCGGAGGAGGTGCGCGCCGAGCTCGCTCGGCGCACCCGGGCGATCCTCGATGCGCCGCGTCGCGCGGTGGACCCGGCAGCGCGCGAGCGCGAGAAGCGCGTCGTCTCGGAGTGCCGCTACCTCATGCGCCTGCTGTCCGTGCGCCGGCGCAGCGAGGGGGAGCTGCGCGCACGGCTCGACGAGCGCGAGGTCCCCGCGGATCTCGCGCACGAGGTGATGGCACGCACCCGGCGCGCCGGGCTGATCGACGACGCGGAGTTCGCCCGGGAGTGGATCGCGCAGCGGCGTGTGCGCAAGGGGCTGAGCGACCGGGCCCTGCGCGAGGAGCTCCAGCAGCGCGGCGTCTCCTCGGCCGACCAGAGCGAGGCCTTCGCCGCCCTCGCCGGCAGCGGACCTCTCGAGGAGGACCCGTCCCTGGCCGAGGAGGAGCGCTGCCGGGAGCTCGTCCGGGAGCGGCTGCGGCGAGAAGCCCACGGCCCCGCCTCCGATCCCCGGCGACGCGGCCAGATCGCCCGACGCCTGGACGCCTACCTGCGCCGGCGGGGCTACGAAGGATCGTTGGCCGTCCGGGTGATCTCCAGCGAGATGCGCGCCCGCGAGCTGTGACCCGCACCGGACGCAGCACGGGCGCAGGCCCCGGTGCGAGCGCTCGGCTCGGAGGTGCGAGCGCCCGGCACAGCGGTGCGCGGGCACCATCGCGGAGCTCGGTCCTCACCGATCGGGGCCAGCGGCGCGGCGACCACCGCGAGGCTCAGTCCTCGACGATGGGGGCCAGCGGCGCGGCGACCACCGTGCGGCGGGTGCGCGCACTGCGACGCTGCACCCAGACCGCCAGGCGCGAGAGCGCGATGTTCAGCGAGATGTACACCGCCGCGCCCACGGCCAGCAGCGGCAGCAGGTAGGCGGCGTTGGTGAGGGCATCCGTCACCCGGGAGACCTGACGCAGCAGCTCCGCATAGCCGACGATGTAGCCCAGCGACGAGTCCTTCACCAGCACCACGCCCTGCGCGATGAGCGAGGGCAGCATCATGCGCACCGCTTGCGGGAGCTGGATGTCGCGGTAGGTGAGGAACGATCCCATCCCCAGCGACTGCGCCGCCTCCGTCTGCCCCTTCGGCAGCGCGGCGATGCCGGCGCGGAGGATCTCCGCGAACACGGCCCCGTTGTAGATGACCAGACCGAACACGACGGCCATGAGCGGGCTCGCCCCCGGCAGCACGAGCACGCCGAAGAGCATCACCAGCACCACGGGCAGGGCGCGGAACACCTCGACCGCCACGGCGACGGCGCCTCGCACCACCGCGAAGGGCGAGGTGCGCAGGGACACCAGCGCCACGGCCAGCAGCAGGGCCAGCGGCAGGGAGATGACGGCGGCCAGCAGCGTGCTGCCCAGGCCCCGGAAGACCGCCATCCAGATGTGCTGGACCTCGTAGCCCGCGAAGTTCGGGGGCGCCTCGATGAGGATCCGCCAGCGGTCGTCGAAGACGCCGTTGGCCGCCAGACGCCAGATCAGCGCGCCCGCACCGAGGAGGACCACCACGCCCAGCACCCAGGAGATCAGCCGTTCGCGGCGCTTCTCCTCGGGGCCGGCGACGTCGTACAGGACCGGTCCGCTGCTCATCGGCCGAACACCGCCTTCCGTTCCAGAGCGGCCGCCACGCGTCCCAGCGGGATGCAGATGACCAGATAGCACAGGGCGATCCCGATGAGGATCGTGATGACATCGGCCGAATACGCGTTGGTCAAGCGCTTGGACAGCGCGAACAGCTCGAGCACGCTGAAGGCGCCGGCGACCGAGGTGTTCTTCACCAGAGCGATGAACACGCTGATCAACGGCGGGATCGCGGTGCGGAACGCCTGGGGGAGGACCACGAGGCCGAGGTTCTGCCCGAAGGACATTCCCAGGGAGCGGGCCGCCTCCGCCTGCCCGGGCGCGACCGAGTTGATGCCCGAGCGCACGGCCTCGGCGACGAACGCCGCCGTGTAGCAGGTCAGCGCGATCACAGCGGCGACCTTGTAGCTGAAGGAGAACCCCATCGACGGAGTGACGAACACGTAGAAGAAGAACACGATCGTCAGCGGGGTGTTGCGCAGGAACTCCGTGTACCCCGTCGCGATGACGCGCAGGGGCAGGAACGGGCTCACCCGCATCCCGGCGAGCACCGTGCCCAGCACGAGGGCGAGGAGGCCGGAGATCCCGGCGAGGGACAGCGTCGTGAGGAAGGCGTCCCAGATCGCCGAGCGCTGCTCGAACAGATGGTCCATTCACGTGCTCCTGATCGGGCAGGGGCCGGCCCGGGAATGCGCCGGGCCCCTGCCGCAGGTGGGAAGAGGGGGAGGGGGTCAGCGGATCAGTAGCGATCCACGGCCGGGGGGTCCGGTGTGGGCAGCACGGTGCCGGCGGTGCTCTCCCAGGCGGCGGCCCACGACCCGTCCTCGAACGACTCCTCGAGCGTGTCGTTGATGAAGGCGCGGAAGTCGTCGTCGCCCTTCTTCAGCCCGATCCCGTAGGGCTCCTCGGTGAAGGTCGCGCCGTCTCCCGCCATCTTGAGGTTCTCCTTGTCGGCGGCGACGAAGCCGGCGAGGATGACGTTGTCCGTGGTGACCGCATCGATCTGGCCGTTGTTCAGCTCTACCACGCACTTGGAGTACGTGTCGAAGGTGACCAGCTCCGCGTCGGGGTGGTTGGTGGCGATGTACTCCGCGGGCGTGGACCCCTCCACGGAGCAGACCTTCGTCCCGGCGATCGAGTCCTCGCCGGTGATGGTGTCGTTGTCCGCCGCGACCATGAGCGCCTGGCCGGCGATGTAGTACGGGCCCGCGAAGTCGACGACCTCCTTGCGGGTGTCGTTGATGGTGTAGGTCGCGACGACGAGGTCCACCTGGCCGCCCTCGATGAAGGGCTCCCGGTTGGCCGAGACCGTCTCGAGCCATTCGATGTTCTCGGGGGCGATGCCGAGCTTGCCGGCGATGATCTTGCCGATCTCGACGTCGAAGCCGACCGGGTCGCCGTCGGGCCCGGCCTGCCCGAACAGGGGCTGGTCGAACTTGGTGCCGATGGTGATGGCGCCCGCCTCGGCGAGGCGGGCCATGGTCGAGCCCTCGGGGAACGCCGACGGGTCGACCTCCTCGACAGGGGGATCCTCGGAGCCGCCGCCGCAGGCGGCCAGGGCGAGGGAGGCGGCGGCCGCGGCGCCTCCGCCGAGAAGGATGCGTCGTGTCAGGTCCATGGTGTTCTCCTTCGATGGGCGGGCGAGCCCGCGATGATGATCAGTGGTCGAGGATCTTGGAGAGGAAGTCCTGGGCCCGCTCGCTGCGCGGGGCGGTGAAGAACTGCTCGGGCGGCTGGATCTCGACGATGCGCCCGGCGTCCATGAACACCACGCGGTCGGCGGTGCGGCGGGCGAAGCCCATCTCGTGGGTGACCACGACCATGGTCATGCCGGACTTCGCGAGGTCCGTCATCACGGTGATGACCTCGTTGATCATCTCGGGGTCCAGGGCGGAGGTGGGCTCGTCGAAGAGCATCACCTTGGGCTTCATGGCCAGGGAGCGGGCGATCGCGACGCGCTGCTGCTGCCCGCCGGAGAGCTGCGCGGGGAGCTTGTCCGCCTGGTCGGCGACGCCCACCCGCTCCAGCAGCTCCCGTCCCTCGCGCTCGGCCTGGGCCCGCGGCACCTTCTTGACCTTGATCGGGGCGACGGTCACGTTGTCCAGCACCGACTTGTGGGCGAAGAGGTTGAAGGACTGGAAGACCATGCCCACCTCGGATCGCAGCCGGGCGAGCCCGGGGCCGGATGTCGGCAGCAGCTCGCCGTCGATGCGGATCTCGCCCTCGTCGATCGTCTCCAGACGGTTGATGGTGCGGCACAGGGTCGACTTGCCGGAGCCGGAGGGCCCGAGCACGACCACGACCTCACCGGCCGAGACCTCGAGCTCGATGTCCCGCAGCACATGGAGGTCCCCGAAGTGCTTCTGCACGCCGTGCAGCGACAGCAGGGCAGGTGCTGTCGCCGCCGACCCCTCGGGCGCCGGTTGTGTGATCTGGGTCATCCCCCAAACCTATGCCATGACGGATCGCCGTGCGCGCCGACCTGCCGCGCTGTTACGGCACGGTGACCTTCGCGGTCGGCAGACAGAACCGCCTGCGGCAGCGGCTGTGATCCCTCCCGGACCCGCCCGCGGCGACGTGCCGGGACGGGGCCCGCCGCCGTACCCTGGGGGCATCATGTCGACGATCACCGCCCCGATCCCCGCCCCCGACGTGGCCGGTCCCCGCGGCACCTACCAGGTGCGCACTTTCGGCTGCCAGATGAACGTGCACGACTCCGAGCGCCTGACCGGCCTGCTCGAGGGGGCCGGCTACGTCGCCGCGCCCGCGGACGCCGATGCCCAGCGCGGCGAGGTGGACATCGTCGTGTTCAACACCTGCGCCGTGCGCGAGAACGCGGACAACAAGCTCTACGGCAACCTCGGCGCGCTGCGTCCGGCGAAGAGGGCCAACCCGGACATGCAGATCGCCGTGGGCGGCTGCCTCGCGCAGAAGGACCGGGCCGGCATCGTCGAGAAGGCCCCCTGGGTCGACGTCGTCTTCGGCACCCACAACATCGGCTCCCTGCCGGTGCTGCTGGAGCGTGCCCGGCACAACGCCGAGGCGCAGGTCGAGATCCTGGAGTCCCTCGAGGTCTTCCCCTCCACGCTGCCCACCAAGCGCGAGAGCTCCTATGCGGCCTGGGTGTCCATCAGCGTCGGCTGCAACAACACCTGCACCTTCTGCATCGTGCCCGCTCTGCGCGGCAAGGAGAAGGACCGCCGTCCCGGGGACATCCTCGCCGAGGTCCGTCAGGTGGTCGAGGCCGGCGCCCTCGAGGTCACCCTGCTGGGCCAGAACGTGAACTCCTACGGGGTGGAGTTCGGCGACCGCGGCGCCTTCGCGAAGCTGCTGCGCGCGTGCGGGGAGATCGAGGGCCTGGAGCGGATCCGCTTCACCTCCCCTCACCCGGCGATGTTCACGGACGACGTGATCGAGGCGATGGCCCGGACTCCTGCCGTGATGCCGCAGCTGCACATGCCCCTGCAGTCCGGCTCCGATGCGGTGCTGAAAGCGATGAAGCGCTCCTACCGCTCCTCGAAGTTCCTCGGCATCCTCGACCGCGTGCGCGCGCAGATCCCCGATGCGGCGATCACCACGGACATCATCGTCGGCTTCCCCGGCGAGACCGAGGAGGACTTCCAGCGCACCCTCGAGGTGGTCGAGGCATCCCGGTTCGCCAGCGCCTTCACCTTCCAGTACTCGATCCGGCCCGGAACCCCGGCCGCGACGATGGAGGACCAGATCCCCAAGCAGGTCGTCCAGGAGCGCTACGAGCGCCTGATCGCCCTGCAGGACCGGATCGCCCACGAGGAGAACCGGGCGCGGGAGGGCTCCGTCGTCGAGGTCCTCGTCGCCGAGGGGGAGGGCGACCGCGACGACCTGACCCGCCGCATCTCCGGCCGTGCCCGGGACAACCGTCTGGTGCACCTGTCCCTCCCGACCGATCTGCCCGCCGCGCAGCGACCGCGCCCGGGCGACCTCGTCACCGCGACCGTCACCCGCGGCGCACCGCACTACCTCCTGGCCGACAGCGCCCTGTCCATGCCCGGGACGGCATGGCACGAGCTGCCGGCGCAGGCCTACTCGCTGCGCCGCACCCGCAGCGGGGACGCCTGGGAGGCCGGCGCCGAGGGTCTGGACAGCGGCTGCGGCACAGGATCCTCCTGCGGCACCGGCAGCGCCCCCGCCGGCCCGGTGACCCTCGGCCTGCCCACCCTGCGGTCGCGCTGAGGCGGAGCCGCCCGGCCATGACGAAGGGCGCGCACCCCGCGGGGTGCGCGCCCTTCGTCATGGCCGGTCCCGCCCGTCGTGGCGGGTCCCGCCGCGGGCGGCCGATGCCTCAGTCCGAGGCCGGGCCCAGGTCCGAGCCGAGGCGCGCCTCGATCTCGCGGAAGAAGGAGATCACGGTGGACAGCCCGCACTCGATCGCGCGATCGATCTGAGCATCGGCCGCGCCGCACAGGTAGTCGGTGTTGACCTCGCCGTACAGGGCCAGGACCGACTCCGATTCGCGGCGCACATAGGCCTTGGGCCACACCCGGTTCATGTTCCACTCGTTGCAGAGCTTGATCATCTCGACCTTGCGGGAGATGTCCACGGAGTGGTTCCAGCGCCCGCGGGTCTGCAGCACGCTGCGATGCGCCCCGGCGAGCAGGATGTGGAAGCGGTAGTCGTCGAAGCGGGCCCGGAGCACCTCGGGGTGATCCTCGTCCTGGACGAAGGAGTACCCCAGGCGCGTCAGGCTCTGCTCGACGCGCTCGAGCGTGATCGCAGGGAGCTCGCCGGTCCCGGCGGCGTGGTGCGGGGCGCCATGTACGGCAGTCACATCGGACCTCAGGTGGACGAAGGGGCACGGCGATCCGGATGAGGCGGATCGGCCCACACCCTACCCCTTTCCCGGCCCGCGCAGACGGGGCGTCGGCCACACTCCGGCACCCCGGCGACGTGCCGACGTGCAGGGGCGACCAGTACAGTGCCGACCATGCACCCCGCGCCCCTCGTCGCCGTCGTCGGCGCGACCGCGACCGGGAAGTCCGATCTCGCCGTGCGTCTGGCCGAGGAGCTGGACGGAGAGGTCGTCAACGCCGATGCCCTCCAGCTCTACCGCGGCATGGACATCGGCACCGCGAAGATCACCGTGGCCGAGCGCCGCGGCGTTCCCCACCACCTCCTGGACGTGCTGGACGTGACCGAGGAGGCCAGCGTCAGCGCATACCAGCGCGAGGCCCGGGCGGCGGTCGCCGCGATCCGGCGCCGCGGGAGGACGCCGATCGTCGTCGGCGGGTCGGGCCTGTACGTCCGGGCCCTGCTGGACGACATCGCGTTCCCGCCCACCGATCCTGCCGTGCGGGCCGAGCTCGAGGACCGGGCCCGTCGGATCGGGGCGCCGGCACTGCACCGCGAGCTGGCGGAGCGCGACCCCGAGGCGGCCGCCGGCATCGGCGTGCAGGACGCACGGCGGATCGTGCGGGCGCTCGAGGTGGGCCGCCTGACCGGACGTCCCTTCCGCGCCTTCCTCCCGCGGCCGGTGCTCCACGACCCGGCCACCGTGCAGATCGGCCTGAGCCGTCCGCGCGAGCACCTGCACGCGCGGATCGCCCGCCGGGTCGACCTGATGGTCGCCGCGGGACTGCTCGCGGAGACGCGCGCCCTGCGGGCGCAGGGGCTGGAGCGGTCGGTCACCGCGCGCCGCGCCATCGGCTACGAGCAGGCGCTCGCCGTCCTGGACGGCACCATGAGCTGCTCCCAGGCGATCGAGGCGACGGCGGCGGGCACCCGGCGCCTGGTGCGCAAGCAGGACACCTGGTTCCGCCGCGATGCCCGGGTCCGCTGGATCGAGGCCTCCGACGACCTCGAGGCCACCACCGCCGCCGCCCTGTCCCGCATCGCCGAGGGGTGGGAGTCGCAGGTCACGGCGCCCGACGCCGAGTCGGACTAGGGTCGGAGCATGACGACTCCGCGCGCGCACGCCCTCCCCGCCTCCCTCCGCTCGCAGTCGGGCCTGCGCGTGACCAAGGGGCACGGCACCTTCAACGACTTCGTCCTGGTCGACGACCCCGACGGCGAGCTCGCTCTCGACGCGCAGCACGTGGCCGGCCTGGCGGATCGCCGCGGCGGGCTCGGCGGCGACGGGGTGATCCGCGTGGTCCGCACCCGGGCCGCAGGGATCGACGCCCCGGCCGATGCTCCCGAGTGGTTCATGGACTACCGCAACGCCGACGGATCGATCGCCGAGATGTGCGGCAACGGGGTGCGGGTGTTCGCGGCGTACCTGGACCGGGCCGGGCGTGCCCCGGAGGGCATCTTCCCGATCTGGACGCGCTCCGGCGTGCGGACCGTCGAGATCCTCGAGCGCCCCGGTGCGGGGGGAGCGGGAGCCTGGCAGGTCCGGGTGGGCATGGGGCCCGCCCGCATCGGAGCCACGCCCCGCACGCTCGAGCTCGCCGGACACCAGCTGACCACCACCGACGTCGACATGGGCAACCCCCATGCCGTCGCGATCCTTCCCGCGGAGATCGACCTCGACGGCATCGATCTCGAGCACCGTCCCGAGCTCGCGCCCTTCCCCGAGACGGGGGTGAACATCGAGATGGTCAGCCTCCGCGGTCCGCGGCACGCGGCGCTGCGGGTGCACGAGCGCGGCGTCGGCGAGACGCTGAGCTGCGGGACCGGCACGGTGGCCGCGGCGGTCGTGGCGGCCCGATCCGTCGGGGAGGAGGGCGGCGCGCCCTGGCGGATGGACGTGCCCGGCGGGACGCTCACCGTCGGCTGGACCGAGGACGGACAGACCACCCTCAGCGGTCCGGCGGAGCTCATCGCCGATGTGACCCTGCTGGCCTGAGCCGCCGGGCCGGGCCGCCTGTCGCCGGAATGCCTGAACGCCCCCGGGGCCGCGGGGCCGCGGGGATCAGGCGCGCTCGGGGCCGACCTCGAGGATCCGGAAGCCCTTGGCGCTGGCCGCCTTGCGCACCTCGCGCGAGGGCAGCTGCCCGGCGAGCCAGGCGGCCAGCGGGTCCGCGCCCAGGTTCCTGCCCACCACGAGCGCCATCCATCCCTCGGGGGTGAGCCGGGCGGACCAGTCCATCAGGAGCCCGTGCAGAGCCTCCTTGCCGATGCGGATCGGCGGGTTGGACCAGATCACGTCGGCCCGCAGCTGCGCGGGGACCTCCTCGGGGGAGACCACGCGCACCGTCGACAGGCCCAGCCGCCGCGCGTTCTCGGCCGTGAGCTCGCGGGCGCGCTCGGAGACGTCGACCGCCCACACCTCGGAGGCCGGGTGCAGCAGGGCGGCGCTCAGCGCGATCGGGCCCCACCCGCAGCCCACGTCGACGATCCGGGCGCCCTCCGGGACATCCGGCAGCACGTCCAGGCGGTCCAGCAGCACGGCGGTGGCCTTGTCCAGGCCCGCGCCGCTGAACACGCCCCGCGCCGAGACGAGGTCCCGCTCGGCGCCGGCCAGGCGCACCCGCAGCGGATGGCGGGAGTCGTCGGTGCCGCTGGTGGGGGAGAAGTAGTGCTCGCTCACCCCCGCAGGATACGGGGGCCGCGCCGCCGGCCCGCGGCGTGGCCGGGGCGATAAATCCCTCGACCCGGGGAGCCGATGGTGGGAAACTGGATCACCAGCATCCCCGACAGAGAGCAGGACCGATCAGTGCCCATCGCCTTCCATCCCGATCCCGAGAGCACCGAGGGCGTCGCCGCCGACGCCCCCGCTGAGCAGACGGGCGGTGGGAGCCGATCCACGGAGCGCTCCCGCGACCCTCTCACCGAGCGGATCCTCGCCCGCGGCGACGCCTCCGTCTCCGCGGTGACCTACAGCTCGGCGTCCGACGGCGACCAGTTCGACCTCGCCGACCGTCAGGCCCTGCGGCGCGTCGCCGGGCTGCGCACCGACATCGAGGACGTCACCGAGGTCGAGTACCGCCAGCTCCGTCTGGAGCGCGTGGTCCTGGCCGGCCTGTTCACCACCGGCAACGTGGAGGACGCCGAGAACTCCCTGCGGGAGCTCGCGGCGCTCGCCGAGACCGCCGGCTCCGAGGTCCTCGACGGCGTCATGCAGCGTCGCGCCCACCCGGACCCGGCGACCTTCCTCGGCAAGGGCAAGGCGCAGGAGCTGGCGGAGGTCGTCGCCGAGACGGGCGCCGACACCGTGATCGCCGACGGCGAGCTGGCCCCCAGCCAGCGCCGCGCCCTCGAGGACATCGTCAAGGTCAAGGTCGTCGACCGCACCGCTCTGATCCTGGACATCTTCGCCCAGCATGCCAAGTCCCGCGAGGGCAAGGCGCAGGTCGAGCTCGCCCAGCTCGAGTACCTCCTCCCGCGACTGCGCGGCTGGGGCGACTCGATGTCCCGCCAGGCAGGTGGCCGCGTGGCCGCCGGTGGTGCGGGCATGGGCTCTCGCGGTCCCGGCGAGACCAAGATCGAGCTGGACCGCCGCCGCATCCGCACCCGCATGTCCAAGCTGCGCCGGGAGATCAAGGAGATGGCCCCCGGCCGTGAGGCCAAGCGGGCCGATCGCAAGCGCCGCGAGGTGCCCGCCGTCGCCATCGCCGGGTACACCAACGCCGGGAAGTCCTCCCTGCTGAACCGGCTCACCGGGGCGGGGGTCCTCGTCGAGAACGCCCTGTTCGCGACCCTGGATCCCACGGTGCGCCGGTCCCAGACCCCGGACGGCCGCGAGTTCACGTTCGCCGACACGGTCGGCTTCGTGCGCCACCTGCCGACGGAGCTGGTCGAGGCGTTCCGCTCGACCCTCGAGGAGGTCGCGGACGCCGACCTCCTGCTGCACGTCGTCGACGCCTCGCACCCCGACCCCGAGGGGCAGATCCGCGCGGTGCGGGACGTGCTGGCGGACATCGATGGATTCGACGTGCCGGAGGTGATCGTCCTGAACAAGGCCGACATCGCCCAGCCCGAGACCATCGCGCGTCTGCGCAGCCAGGTCGAGGACTGCATGGTGGTCTCCGCCCGCAGCGGCGAGGGGATCGAGGAGCTGCGCCAGCTCATCGCCGATCGCCTTCCCCGCCCCGAGGTCGAGGTCGACCTGCTCGTGCCGTACACCCGCGGGGACCTCGTCTCGCGGGCCCACTCCAGCGGGGAGGTCCTCGACGAGGAGCACCGCAGCGAGGGGACCCGCCTGCATGCCCGGGTCGACGCGGCGCTCGCCGCGGAGCTGCAGGCGCAGGCCGTGCACGTGGCCTGAGCCCGCACGACCATCCTCCGCGCGGCGGGCCCGGGATCCCGGGCCCGCCGCGCGGTCGTCCTGCCGTCCCCGCGGCCGGAGATGTGTCCACGGCGACGCTCCGCGCACCCTGCTCATCCCGGTGCGGGGACCCTGGCGGAGCTAGGCTTGAGCAATGCCCACCGCCCCGGACGAGACCGATGTCGCCGTCGATGTGAAGACCCTCATGGCGAGGGCGATCGACGCCATCGGCGGCAGTGAACGCCCAGGTCAGGCGCGGATGGCAGAGGCTGTCGAGGTCGCGATGCGCGAGCGCCGGCACCTTCTCGTCCAGGCCGGCACCGGAACCGGGAAGTCGCTGGCCTACCTCGTGCCCGCCCTGCATCACGCGGTCACGGGGGAGCGGCCCGTGGTGGTCTCCACCGCCACCATCGCCCTGCAGAGCCAGATCATCCGCAAGGACCTGCCGCGCA
>Ga0302349_1001661_pt1 | contig 16203 bp, 8 predicted proteins | sample PhyAR1_FD_202176 | JGI IMG/M metagenome (GOLD analysis project Ga0302349, IMG submission 202176) | Leaf surface microbial communities from alfalfa plants in UC Gill Tract Community Farm, Albany, California, United States - DLSL A.R1... | ecosystem: Host-associated > Plants > Phyllosphere >...
CCACCACCAGCACGGTTTTTTCTTCTTCCAGGGTCGCTTCGAAATCCAGGCCTGCGGCGACCGGTTCGAACTGGAATTCAATGTCTTTGAAGCCTGCACGCTCGGCAGCGCGGTGCAAAATCCCCTGAGCCTGGCGGTTGGCTTCTTCGCCACCGATGCCCTGGAAGTTGATCGGACGGCCGATCACCGCCTGGCTGATGCTGTCTTGCAGTACGTTTTCCGCCTGACGTTTGATGTGGAACATCATGGCGCACACCAGATCTTCAAACAGCGCGATCTGTTGTGGTTTCAGGCCGTTGGCGCCGAGGAAGGATTTCGGTGAGCGGACAAAATACACTTCTTCCGGATCTTCAACGTAGTGCGCCAGCGCCTGCAGGCCAAACAGCACGCTGTCGCTGGCGACCGGGATATCTTCTTCGCGGTTATAGTTGATTGCCCGGCGTAGCAACTGCTGGTTTTCCTCGCTGGCGGTCGGCACCTGCCAGTGGCGGTGCAAACACTCGCTGACGGCTTCGCGCGTCGGAGCACACAGCATCGACGGCAGATAGGGCTCGTTGTTTTCCAGCGTCAGCAGCTCGGGGCCATTTTCTCGCATCACTGCGACGGAACAGTTGGCCGTTCCGTAGTCAAATCCAATAAACATGTCTTTTCTCTATCCCCATGCCAATGAAGGGGGGCGACTTTACCCGAGACTCGGCCCCTGGGCAATCTGAGAGCGCTTAACTGACGAAAAATTTAGCGGCGACGGCGCTAGCATGCTTAACTTAATGTCCGAATCCCGCACGTCAGCGCACCCATCGAGTCGCATAATGCACAAAAAACTGACCCCGAGTGTGGCTATGAAAAACCAACAGCAGGCGTTGTATGAAGCACTGAGTGCGCGCGATCGCAAATTTGACGGTCGCTTCTTCGTCGGCGTTTCGTCGACCGGTATTTATTGTCGCCCGGTGTGCAGCGCCCGTACGCCAAAAATTGAAAACTGCACCTTTTACCCAAGCGCGGCGGCGGCGGAACTGGCGGGGTTTCGCCCCTGCCTGAAGTGTCGGCCGGAATTGGCGCCGGGGTTGGCGTTGATCGATCTCGGTAATCGTTATGCTCAGGTGGCGGTGCAGTTGATTGAGCAGGGGTATCTGTCGGAGCACAGCTGCGAGCAACTGGCGACGCGGCTAGGCATTTCCGATCGCCACCTGCGGCGTATTTTTGCCGATCAGTTTGGCGCCTCGCCGATTGATTATGCCCAGTCGCACCGGCTGTTGCAGGCCAAACGCCTGCTGGCGGATACCGATATGCCGTTGAGTGAGGTGGCCTTTGCCGCCGGTTTCGGCAGCCTGCGGCGTTTTAACGAACTGTTCAAGGCGCGCTACCGGCTGATCCCCTCGGCACTGCGCAGCAGCAGCGGCCGTAACGAACGTACCGTCGCCAGCGGGCTGGTGTTTCATCTGGGCTATCGACCGCCCTATGACTGGTCGCGCATGCTGGGTTTTTTGCAAACCCGTGCGGTGAGCGGTGTGGAGCGGGTGGAGGGGCAACAGTACCTGCGGGCGATAGCCATCACTCAGGGCGGCATCGAATATCGTGGCTGGGTCAGCGTGCAGCCGGAAGAGGCGCATAATCGGGTACGGGTGGAAATTGCACCTTCCCTGAGCCGGGTGACGACGGAAGTGCTGCGCCGCACTCGCCAACTGTTTGATCTCGACGCCGCGCCGGACCTTATCGCTCAGGCATTGGGGCCGTTGGCTGCCGATGCGCCGGGCCTGCGGCTACCGGGCTGCGTCAACGCATTCGAACAGGCGACCCGCGCGGTGCTTGGGCAGTTGGTCAGCGTCAAAATGGCGGCGACTTTTGCTGGACGGATGGCTGAACTCTGGGGTACCCCGCTGGAACAGCCCTACGGTGGCATTACCCACGTCTTTCCCACTGCCGAACAGATTGCGCGATTACAGCCTGAGGCGCTGCGCCCCTTGGGCGTGCAACTGAAACGGGCGGCGGCGTTAATCGGTATTGCGCAGGCGGTTACCGAAGGGCGGTTGCAACTGGAGAACGTGCTGGATATTGAGCAGGGGATCAAGGCGCTGACTGCGCTACCGGGGATTGGCAGTTGGACCGCCAGCTACATCGCCATGCGAGCCTGGTCGTGGCCGGACGTGTTCCTGGCGGGGGATTATCTGATCAAACAGCGTTTTCCCGGCATGACGCCACGCCAGATTGAGCGCTATGCTGAAAGCTGGCGACCCTGGCGTTCCTACGCCACGCTGCATCTGTGGCATAACGATGGCTGGGCGCCGTCAACGGAGGCTGTCGGGTAGCGGCTACGGGCTAGTCTTTGGCAGCAATGCGCGTCAGCAGGCCGTCTATTCCTTCGCGCATCAGGAAGGCCAGTACCTTCTCGCGCTCGCTTTCACTCAGATGATGGTAATACTCAATCCACACCGCCAGCGGATCCTGGCGTTCAACCTGATATTCAGCAGGATCTTCTTGCAGTATCAGTAAGCTGCGCGCGCCGATCGGCAGGCTGTTGATGTGGTATTCCACCGCTTTGCCCTGCACGCCTTTGCGCCGGCGACTGATCCAGCCTTCGCGGCGGGCCATTAAATTGATGCCCTGTGGCGAGGAGGGCAGTCCTGCAATGCCGGTCAGCTCTCTGGCGGCAAACCACTCTTTTTTCATAGCCATTCATCCCTGAACAATTAGGTGTATTGAGAGAGGAAAAAATTAATTCGCATGCTGATTTCCGTATCCACGTGTTATGCAAGCGATTAACTTTGACCTGTTAGTTATACCACTAACCTCAGGCGGGCTAAGCAAAAAAAGCAGAATGGATGAGATGCGGCGGCGAGGCCGCCGCTCGAAAGGCAGGGGGATATTGCTGGGAATAGCGACTAGCGGATACCAAAGTAACCGCCGCTGAGCAGTTCCGTCAGCGATTGTTCCAGTGCGATGGCGTCGCCGTCCGACAGATCGATGCCAATCGCCTGCAGGGTGTTCAGCGTTATCTGCTGGTGTGCCGGGCCGGCCAGCGTTTGGGCGTGCACCCGATGCGTCGCCCCATTGAGCATCGACACCATCAGTTCGTCCATCTGGTTGCAGTGCACGTTGGTGATGAAGCGTTCGTCGACGCGGATATAGTCAATCTTTTGGCCATGCAACTCGTCAAAGGCGTTGAGGCTGTGCCCAAAACCGTTAACGATCAGCTTGCAGCCCCGTTGCTGCAACTGCTGGAGGAACGGCCTGCAAATGCCGGCGTGCTCCAGCACCACCGCATCATCGACCGCCAGCAGCAATGCCCCTGGTTGCAAGGGGGAGGCGTCCAGCGCTGTCAGCAGCTCGTCCTGGAAGCTGGCGTCCAGCAGACTGTCGGTTGTCAGCGGCAGCGCGATGGACAACCCCTTGCGGGCAATATCAGGGGCGCGCTGCGTCAAAATCTGCCCGATGATCCAGCGGTCAACCTCTTTCGTCAGATCGTATAGCCGGGCAGCGGAGATAAAATCGTCGCTCGCCAGCGCCTGACCGTCCTGATCCCTCACCTGCAGTTTCAACTGATAGAAACAGACCGCCAGCGGCGTTTTTGGCGGTGCGACCGCCCTGACATGCAGCAATAATTGCCCATCGTTGATGATGTCCGTCACTTCCTGACGCGTCAGCAGTTCATGCTGACGTTCCAGGATCATTTTTTGACGCGCCTCATAGAGATAAACCTGGCCACGTCCGCGATGCTTGGCGGTATAACAGGCAATATCCGCCTGCGCCAGCAGCTCGCTGCTCTTGCCGGCATCGGCATCAATACGGGTTACGCCTGCACTGGCGCCGACGTGGTAAATCTTCCCTTCCCAAAAGAACGGGTGCTGGCTGATGTGATTAACCAATTGCTGTATCAGCGACTGGGCCTGTTCCCGCGTGCAGTCGAACAGGATCAGCCCGAACTCATCGCCGCCAAGCCGGGCCAGACAGTCGCTGTTACGCAGATGGTGCCGCATCAACAGGGAAAGATCTTTCAACAGCGCGTCGCCCGCGGCGTGGCCGGCATTGTCATTGACCGCCTTGAAACGGTCGAGATCGAGGAACACCAGCGCGTGCTGCAGTCGTTTTTCAGTGGCGTTGGCGATAGCGGCCTTCAGGCGCTTTTCAAAACTGGTGCGATTGGGCAGCGTGGTCAGGGCATCGTGCGACGCGCTGTAACTCAACTTCTGCATCAGTTCGCGCGAGGCCGTGACATCCTGCAGTACCATCACCGCGCCCATGACGTTGCCGTCGATCGTTTTCAATGGTGATACCGACTGCTGGATGTCAAAACAGCGACCGTCGCGACCATGCAGCACCAGGGCATAGTCTGCGGACAGCTGCCGGTTTTCCTGCAGGCAGCACTGGATCGGGTTTTCTACCTCTTCGCCGTCTTTGCCGTTGGTCATTCGAACCACGCCGGCGACGGGCATGCCGATCGCCAGACTGAGCGGCCAGCCGCACATTTGTTCGGCCACCGGGTTCATAAAGGTAATGTGCATTTCGTCGTCGGTGGATATCACCGCTTCGCCGATCGCATCGAGCGTAATGTGCAGACGCTCTTTTTCTTCGTGCAGCGCTTCGGTCAGATTACGGACCTCCGTCATGTCGATATTGGTGCCGATCATGCGCAGCGGCAGACCCTGAGCGTCTAAAATAACGTTACCCTGGCCGCGGATATGCCGCACTTTTCCCTCGCGGGTGAGCAGTCGGAACTCCAGAACAAAGGGGCCCGGCCGCTTCAACAATGTGGCCATCTCACGGTCGGTGCGTTCACGATCCTCCGGTACCAGCAGCGTCCGCCATAGCGAAAACGTTGGCGTCTGGTCCGGGCTGAGGTCGTAAAGTTCAAACATACGCTTGTCCCAGGTGAGCTCTTCGCCGTGCATCATCCATTCCCAAACGCCGATGCCGCCCACTTTATTCGCCAGCGTAATGCGCTCCATCAGTCGATGGTTCTCTGCGGCCGTGCGTTTCAATTCGCTGATGTCTTCTACCTGCGAAATAAAATACAGCGGCAGCCCTTCGGCATCGCGCACCAGCGATACGGCCAGTAGCGCCCAGACGTGCTCGCCGTCGCTGCGAATATAGCGTTTCTCCAGGGTGTAACTGCTGATATGCCCATCGAGCAGATCGTGCAGCTGCGTCAGGTCGGCGTTCAGATCGTCCGGGTGGGTGATTTCCTGGAAAGTCAGGCGCCGCAGAGCCTCCGGGGTATAGTCGAGCAGTTTGCACAACGCCTGATTGACCTGCAGCCATTTCCCCTGCGGCGACACCAGCGCCATGCCGATGGCCGAATATTCCAACGCATTACGAAAGCGAGTTTCACTCTCGACGATATGCTGTTTCTCCACCCGGAAGGCGTGCATCACCATGGCCATCGAGTGCGCCGGGATCAAAATCAACAGGATCGGCAGGTAAATCTCGATATCGCTGAACGGACCGGTGGGCGCATGAAAATGCAGCAACCCGATGGAAATCATCACGGTGATCATCAGCGTGGTGCAAAAGCAGATGACGAAAGCCTCGAGCCGCGGCAGCGCGATTGCCGCCCACAGCAGCGGCAGAATGACGAAGGTGAACGGAAATGGCAGGTAGCTCAGCGCCAGATAGCTGAAGGTCAGCGCGACTATCAACGTCAGCAGCAGAGTGTACAGATTCAGCGTATCCAGCATGCGGCGGCGATAGACCAGCCCGATGGGCGTCAGCGACAGGACGCCGATGGCTTCTGAAATAAACCAGGTACTGAAGGGGTGCCAGAAAGGGTGACCCGGGGCGGGAACCCACCAGGCGGCCAGCAGGGCGCTGAACAACGGGGTGAATATCACCGCGCAGACGACAAATTTAAGCCAACTGGCCAGGCTGTTCAGCGGATCGTCCTGCAGCAGCATTCGGCGCAACAGCAGGGTGCAAACCACGGCTTCCAGCAGGTTGATCAGGGTCAGTTTTACCGGGAACCAGCTAAAGCCGAACAGCGTGAAGCTGGCGGCCACGATGCCAACCCCGCATGCCAGCAGCGGCAACCCCCATTGGCGTGGCGAGTGGCGAAACAGCACGGCAATAATGGCGGCAGTGGGGAACCACAGCGGGGTAAAGTGGCTGGATTCGTTCGACAGCGTCAGGCACAGCAATGCCAGTAAAAATACTGCCACCGCCGCCAGCAGGCTGTGCGTCAACAAGGCGCCCTGACGCGTGATGAGATGATTCGGTGCGCTGATATCCATAGACAACCCTTAACTCTGGCATCTGTCACTGAACGAGGTCATGACGCGAATGAGATGGAAAGTTTATTGGCAAAGGGTAGTACAGCGCGGCAATAAAACCCACTGAATCAGACAGCTTTAGTGAGCAAACGCAAAAGCCGGCGCGGGGCCGGCCTTCTGGAGGTTTAAAGCAGGAACAAGGTGGCCAGCCCGAGGAAGATAAAGAAGCCGCCGGTATCGGTCAGAGCGGTGATCAATACGCTGGAACCTACCGCCGGATCGCGCCCCAGTTTGAGCATGGTCATCGGGATCACCACCCCCATCAGCGCGGCTACCAGCAGGTTGAGGATCATCGCCAGCGTCATGACGCCGCCCATCGCCCAGTCGCCGTACAGCAGCCAGGTCACGACGCCCATGATGCCGCCCCAGACCACGCCGTTGATAATGGCCACCCCCAGTTCTCTGAACATCAGGCGGGAAATGTTGCCGACCTCAATTTGGTGCAGTGCCAGCGCGCGTACGATCATGGTGATGGTCTGATTACCGGTATTGCCGCCGATCCCCGCGACGATCGGCATTAACGCCGCCAGTGCCACCAGTTGTGAAATGGTGTGTTCGAACAGGCCGATGACGCGCGAGGCGATAAACGCGGTACACAGGTTGATGGCCAGCCATGCCCAACGGGTTTTCACCGCCTTGCTGACCGGGGCAAACACATCTTCTTCCGGGCTTAAGCCCCCCATGCGGCGCAGGTTACTGTCGCTTTCTTCATTGACCACATCGACGATTTCTTCGATGGTCAAACGGCCCATCAGCTTGCCCTTGGCGTCGACCACCGGGGCACTGATCAGGTCATAACGTTCGAATGCGCTGGCCGCCGCTTCGGCCTTGTCATCCGGCTGGAAGCTGGTAGGGTCGCTGTCCATGACCGTCTGGACCAGGGTTTCCGGGTCATTAAGCAGCACGGCGGTGAGCGGCAGTTCGCCCAGCAAAGTATTTTTACGATCGGTGACGAAGAGCTTGTCGGTGGCTTCCGGGATGGTTTTGCGCAGGCGCAAGAAGCGATGTACGGCACCGATAGTGACGTCGGGGCGTACCGTGACCAGTTCAAAATCCATCATCCAGCCGACGGTGTCCTTGCCGTAGTGGATCATCTCGCGCACCTGTGCGCGTTGATCCGGCTCCATGGAGGTCAACAGGCGGCCCATCAGGTTACGCGGCAGGTATTGTGCCAAATAGGCTTGTTCATCGACGTCCAACGTCTTGATCGCTTTGAGCAGGTCCTTGTCGCTCATCTCTTCGATCAGGCTGTCCCACACGGGCTCGGCAACTTCCACCAGCGTTTGACCGCGTTTGGCGTTCCCCACCAGCCGCCACAGTGCCAGTCGCTCGTCTTGGGGCAGCGCTTCCAGCAGGTCCGCCAGGTCAGCGGCGTGCATGTCGTCCAGCAGGCCGGTGATTTCTGCTGTCTGGTTTAGCAGCTCGCTTTTGCTGAGGGCGTTCTCATCCCCTGGCCGGCCGAGAATGCCATCGACCAGATCTTTGTTGTTTAACAGCAGAGAAAGAATGCGCTGGCGGTACTCAGCGACTTTTTTAACGTTATGTGTTGCAGCTGACATGGTCTTCCTTACTGGCACTCGTGATCCTTAAGACCCACTCTGGACTAGATAGAGCATAGTGAATGCAGGCGTCATTTTTATGAAATGGGAGCAGTTGCTGAGGAATAAGTAAGGGGTCTGGCGCGCCGAGATACTGGCCGACGGCAGGCTGCTTAACTATTCGCAAGCCCTGCGGGAAAATTTGAATCTGTGAGTTCAGGGAGTGGTGTCCCGGTTTTCGTCGCTCATCTCAGTGGTGCTTTGCTGAGGGGCGAGTTTTTTTTCCTGATGGTGGGGCACCGCGACGACCGCGGCATACAGCAGACGGCCGACTAAAATGATAAAGCTGACAAACAGCACTATTTTGGTCATCTGTCCGGTGGATTTTCTACGCATATATCACCCGGCATGCCGGTTTCCTGTGTTATGCCCGCCATCTTTCACGCTGGCCGTGCTGCGGCCACTTGAAATTTATAGAGATATTGAACGCTGATGCAGGCCCATAGAGTGTAAACGGAATTCTAGCCATTGATGACAAATATTGTCTATACCCGTCATACTTGAAGCTGCATCTTTGTTGGCTTTCCTCACTCACCCCAGTCACTTACTAGTGTAAGCTTCTGGGGATTCGCTGCGTTGCCGCCTCGATGCAACTCCAATTATTTAGAGTATATATTTCCGGGCAGCAAAACCCGGTATCTCGCCGCTGTTTAGCTTAAGTTTGGCTTTATCTGTCGGATCAGCAGCTTAAGATGAGACAAAAAATAGGCTTACACATTTTTACCCAACTTTTCCTCTTTGGTTGATCGGAGTCAAGCCTCACCCCCGCCTGGCGCCTAAAATTTCCGCCATTCTCCTGTCGCATATGATACTTTCAGCTTGCCTCATGAATGGATAGAGGTACGAAAAGGAACCTGCCTTGTTACCCGAACGCGTGAATGGAATTACGCCCTGACGGACTCGTTATTTTTATGATCAAGCCAATATTCTGGAAGCATTTACGCGAGCGCTGGTGGGGGTGTCCCCTCCTCTGGAGCCTGTTATTGATCCCGTTCGCAGGTTGGCTATCGCCGCGGATAATGCTGCCTGAAGGCAAAGTCTATCTGCTCTATCTACCGCTCACCGCCTGTATTGCGCTGTTGATGGTCTACGACTGGCGGGCGCTGCCGGGTATTGCCCTCGCCATCATGCTGCGTTACGCCCACCGGTTGGGGCTGGAAAGTGGCTTGCTGGTGACGCTGCTGTACCTGTCTTGCCTGAGCCTGTGTTGGCTGGGGTATCGCAGGCAAACGCAATGCCGTTGGTGTGCGGCCCCAGGTGGCGCGGCGCTGGTGAAGGAGCGGCTAATCTGGCTGGTGGTGCTACCGGCATTGCTGTTTGTCTTCGGCCTGAAACTGCTGGTCGCCTTTGCCCGGTTGCCCGACGAACTCGGGATGATGCCCGGCGATAACAGCTACCTGATGGCACTGGTTAATTTTCAAGCGCTGCTGCTGGGCTGTCTCTCCGCCATGCCCTTGCTCTACATCATGTTGCGCATCTTGAATAAACCCCGTTTTGCCCTGACGCTCTGGCGACGCTTTGGTCGTGAAATGGCGCCAAACGTCGATAAAAAAGAGCTGTCGCTGTGGCTGTTGGTGCTGGTGGGGATGGTGGCGGTGCTGTCCCATCACGCTAAAGAAGCCATTCCCCTGTTGCTCGGGGGGTACGGATTGGTCTTACTGCTGCCGGTAATGCTCTACGGTGCGATGCGTTTTGGCTATCAATTCAACTGCCTTATCTGGTCTGCCACTCTGTTGGTGCTGTTTTTTCATTATCCCGGCGCTTCACAACCCGACAACCTGTTGCATAACCTGGCGGTCATCTCTTCGATGATGGTGGTGTTCACCCTGTGCATTTTCCTGATGTCGGCGCTCAATACTCACCAACGGTTAAGCCATGCCAGGGCACAAAGCGCCTCGCTGCAAGATCCGGTAATTGGCCTGCCGAACCTGCGTGCCCTCAAGCGTGATCTGGCTCGGTCTCCGCCTTCAACCCTGTGTTTCCTGCGCGTCAGCGAACTGGATTTGCTGAGCCGTAACTATGGCATGCAGCTTCGTATTCGTTTCAAACAGCAACTGGCGGCGCTGCTGCATCAGGTATTGGCCCCCGGTGAAGGGGTTTATCATCTGCCGGGCTATGACTTGTTGCTGCGAGTGGATGCGGACAATAGCGAAGAAAAGGTCGAAGCGATTTACCGCGCGTTGGAAAAATTCCGCCTGATCTGGAACGGTTTGCCGCTGCATCCCCCGCTGGGATTAGGGTATTGCAGCGTGCTGCCCGATTTTGAACACCTCTACCAGTTGCTGGGGGAGCTTAGCGCGTTGGCGGAAGTATCTCTGACCAGCGGTAAGCCGGAGAATGTGCAGAGCAGCGGCAATTTGGTGCAGGATGAAGTCAAACGCAAGGTGGCGCTCTTGCATGGGGTACAACGTTCGTTGGATAACGACGGCTTTATCTTAATGGCGCAGCCGATAGTGGGCCTGCGCGGTGATCGTTATTATGAGATTCTGCTGCGTATGCGCGACGATCAGGGGAACACAGTTTCGCCGAATGATTTTCTGCCGGTGGCGCATGAGTTTGGCCTGGCTTATCGGCTGGATCTGTGGGTGCTGCGCAATACGTTGAAGTTTATGGACCAGCACCGTATTGCGCTGCCCAGTGCACGCTTTGCGGTGAACTTGTCGCCTTCTTCGCTGTGCCGTCCAATGCTCAGCCAGGATGTGCGCAACCTGTTACAGCAGTATCGCATCGAACCGTATCAACTGACGTTGGAGGTGACCGAGTCGCATCTGCTGCAGAATACGGATTACGCCGGCGCCAACCTGCAGGCGCTGCGTGAAATGGGCTGCCGCATTGCTCTGGATGATTTCGGCACCGGTTATGCCGGTTACGATCGGCTCAAGATGTTGCCGGTTGATATGCTGAAAATCGACGGCAGCTTTGTACGTGACATGCTGACCAGCGCGGTGGATTTCCAGGTGATTGCCTCTATCTGTAAAGTCGCGCGAATGAAGCGCTTGACCATTGTGGCGGAATACGTAGAAAGCCTGGAGCAGTTGGTCGCGTTGAAAGGGGTGGGCGTAGACTATATGCAGGGGTATTTCGTCGGCGAACCGCAACCCTTGGTGACGTTGCTATCAGAACAGAATTGATTGTCGCCCCCGCAGTACGGGGGCGACAGACTCAGGCCGAGCGCTGCTCGTCTTGCGAACCTTCCTCTTCGCAAATCAGTTTCCAACCCACGACGTCGTTCCAATAGGCCTGTTCACGTTCGAGATCCAGTTGCACCAGGTTGTTCAGCGCCAGATAACCGGCCGGGAAGCGCAGCGTCCAGTGGTTATCGTCGGTGCTCAGGCGCAGCGTTTCCGGCGTGGTGGTCGACTGGCGCTGGTTGTTGAGCAGGGTACTCAGACGCAACAGTTGGATCAGCGGCAGGTAATGCTTTTTCTTGAACAGGTTCAGGCGCGGCAATTCTTCCAGCTTGATACCCTTGCGGTGGAAGCGTACCAGCGCCGACAGCAGCAACTGCTGCTCCTGGTTGAAGCCCGGCAGGTTGGTGTTTTGCAGAATGTAGGCCGAGTGGCGATGCATGCCGCTGTGGTTGATGCTCAACCCCACTTCGTGCAACATCGCTGCCCATTTCAGCAAGGCTTCCAACTGCGGGTTCGCCAGCTTGGTATTTTGTGCCATCCACTGCGCATACAATAGCTCAGTGGTATCCAGTACCCGTTTGGCCTGCTCGCGGTCGATATTGTAGTGATCGGCCAGGCTCTTGGCGGTGCGGCTGCGAATGTCCTGATGACGGAAACGGCCCTCCATCTCGTACAGCACGCCTTCGCGCAGCGCACCGTCGGAAAGGCGCAGGTCGCGGATCGCCAACGCATCGAACACGCCGCACAGGATTGCCAACCCCGGCACAAACACCGACTGGCGGTCTTCCGACAGCCCCGGCAGGCTCATTGCGCTGAAATTTTTAAACTGCAGCACCTGTTCCGCCATCATTTCCAGCCGCTCGAGGGTGATCAGGCCATCTTTTTCGCCCATTGCCACCAGCACTTCGTGCGCGGCCTTGATGGTGCCCGACGCGCCCAGAGCATATTGCCAGCCCTGAATGCGGTACTGCCAGGCCAGCGTTTCCAGCTTCTGTGCCGCCGCCAGGCGTGCGCGTTTGAAGTTGTTTTTGCTGATTTCCCCGCCCGGGAAGAATTGTTGGGCGAAGCTGACGCAGCCCATGCGGCGGCTTTCCGCCAGCAGGGGTTCAAAATCTTCGCCGATCACCAGTTCGGTAGAACCGCCGCCGATGTCGATCACCAGCTTGCGGCCTTTTTCCGGTTGGGTATGTTCCACACCCATAAAGATCAGGCGCGCCTCTTCCTGCCCGGCGATGATTTCGATCGGGTAGGGGATCACTTTGGCTGCGCGCTTGAGGAATACCTCGGCGTTCACCGCCTGGCGCAAGGTGTGGGTACCGACGATGGTGACGTTATCCGCCGGGAAGCCTTGCAGCCGTTCGGCGAACAGCGCCAGGCAGGCCAGGCCGCGTTCTATTGCCTCTTCACTGAGCACATTGTTGCTGTCCAATCCATCGGCGAGGTGGACCCGCTGTTTTAAACGCCCCAATACCTGTAAGGCGCCATTGACGACGCGGGCAATCACCATGTGGAAGCTGTTCGACCCGAGGTCGATGGCAGCGATTTCCTGCGGTTTGTTCGTTGCAGTGCTTTTTAGCGGCATAGTTGCTGGCCTACTGTCCTGGTTGTTCCAGAGCTTTTAAATACTCGTAAATGGCAACCTGAGAACGGACTTTGCGGCGGTTGCCGCGCGGCACGTACTGGTTGCTCAGTTCTTTATCGAGGTAACGCGCCTTGACCGTGTCGCTGAACAGGATTTCCAGAATATCCAGAACCCGTTGTTTCAGCGTTGGATCCAGCAGCGAGACCGCGACTTCGATGCGGTAATCTATGTTACGGGTCATCCAGTCGGCAGAGGACAGATAAACCAGTTTGTCACCTTTGTTTTCGAAAACGTAAACCCGATCGTGTTCCAGATAGCGGTCGACGATGCTGATTATCTGAATATTGTCACTGATCCCCGGCAGGTTGGGAATCAAAGAACACATCCCGCGCACCAACAGGCGGATTTTTACGCCGGCGCCGGAGGCGGTATATAACCGATCTACCAGCCCTTTATCCACCAGATTGTTGATTTTCAGCATAATGCCGGCCGGAAGCCCGGCTTCGGCGTTGGCAATTTCGTTGTCGATCAACTCATACAGTTTCAGACGCGAGTTCTGCGGCGACACCATCAGGTTGTCGAAGGTGACCGGGCGGTACGGGTTTTCGATAAAGTTGAACACCCGGCGTACTTCGTTGGTGATGCGCGAATCGGCGGTCAGCAATGAATAGTCGGTGTAAATGCGCGCGGTTTTCTCGTTAAAGTTACCGGTGCCGATATGAGCATAGCGCACAATCTCGTCGCCTTCACGGCGTGAGATCAGGAACAGTTTGGCGTGAATTTTCAAGCCAGGCGCGGAGAAAATAACGTGCACCCCGGCTTCCGTCAGGCGCTTGGCCCAGTGGATATTGGCCTCTTCATCAAAGCGCGCCTGCAGTTCCACCACCACCGTGACTTTTTTGCCGTTATGGGCGGCGTGGATCATCGATTCGATGATGCGCGAGTCTTTTGCCACGCGGTAAATATTGATTTTGATCGCCAGCACGCTGGGGTCGAACGACGCCTGGCGCACCAGCTCCAGCACGTGTTCAAAGGTGTGGTAAGGGTAGTAAAGCAGCACGTCGTGCTCGCGAATGGCGTCAAACCCGTTGCGGAATTTTTCGAACCAGGTATGGCGCAGGCGCGGCAGCGGTTTGTTGACCAGGTTGGCCTTGCCGACGTTCGGAAAACCGATGAAGTCTTTGAAGTTATGGTAACGGCCGCCGGCAATGACCGAATCATAGTTGGAAATACCGAGCTTGCCGCGCAGCAGTTCCACCATTTCATTGGGCATGTCACGCTGATAAACAAAGCGCACCGGCTCTGCAGTCAGGCGCTGCTTCAGGCTGGAAGACATCAGTTCCAGCAGGCTGGATTCCATCTCGGTAACCAGATCGTATTCCGCATCGCGGGTCATTTTCATCGAATAGGCGTTAAGCGCGTCGTAATCGAAGAAGCCCTTGAAGATGTCGTCCAGGCAGTAGCGAAGAATGTTATCCAGCAGGATCATCGGCTTGCGGCGACGAGGGGCTTCCGGCGGCAGGTTGACGAAGCGCGGTACCTTGTCGGACGGGATCTCCAGCAGCGCGTAATCGATACGCGTACCGCGGATAATCTCCACCGCCAGATAGGTGTAATCGTCTTTCAGGAACTGCACCAGGTTGGTTTCATTGTTGATCAGGATCGGCGTGATGTGCTGGCGCAGATGCTGTTTAAAGTATTGCCGCAGCCAGATTTGCTGGTTTTCCGACACCTGGCGTTCGTTGATCAGGAAGATCTGGTTGCGTGCCATTTCCAGCAGCAAATCGTTATACAGGCTGTCGAATTCTTGATCGGTTTTTAATACCTTGGCCTGGATCTTTTTCAGCAGATGGCGTGAAGCGCCGCCAGAGCCCTGTTCTTCGCTGATCAGAATGCGTCGTTTGAGATCGGCAAAGCGGACCTTATAGAACTCGTCAAGGTTATTGGAATAAATGCCCAGAAAACGCATGCGCTCAATCAGGGGATTGCTCTTATCTGCGGCTTCCTGCAACACGCGTTCATTAAAGGATAACCAGCTTAGTTCTTTTTCGATGTAGAGCTTTTCCTGACCCATTGCCACTCCAGTTCAATTTTAGAAAAGGATCCGGGACGCAGCGCCCGGATGCCGCTCTAGTGTCCTTCATCATTATTGCGAGAGATTGACAGGAAAGTCCAACATATCCATTACCTTGGGGCGAGGCATTTTAAGGCGTAAAAATATTCTCTGCGGCGTCCGGGGCGTTGAACATATCGGAGCAATATAAAATGAAGACAATAATGCTAAATATCTCTACAGATGATCGGCTTAACCATCATTTTTCAGCAATATATAGGGTTAATAATGCTAATGAATAGCGTTAAATTCGATATTGGCGGCAGGCAACTTTGTCATGCAAACGTCACAAAACTGACATAAGATGCCCGGTTATTCTATGGCGCAAGCCTGCTTACATCAGCGACAGCGAGAGACATGGCACAAACTACGGTAAACCAACATCCCCGGGATCGCCTGCGCGCGCGCATCGACCGTAGCGTTCAGGCGGCGGTTACCGTCAGCGGGCTGCTGGTGTTGATGACGCTGATGCTGATCTTCGTTTACCTGCTGTTTGCGGTGCTGCCGCTGTTTAAACCGGCGGCAATGGGGCAGGCGAAACCGCTGACGATCAGTGCCTCTGCACCTGCGCTGGCGCTGGGTATGGATGTGCAGCAGCGGATAGGTTACCGCATCGATGCGCAAGGGCAGGGGCAGTTCTATCCTCTGACGCAGCAGAACGCCCATCCTCTGACGCAACAGACGCTGCTGGCCAAACCGACGCTGCTGACTCAGGCGGCCGGCGAACGCGATCTGTTTGCTTTGGCACAGGCCGACGGCCGGTTTATCGTCGCCAGCGCGGACTTCGCAGCAGCCGGGGCGTCGGCACCGCAGTGGTTGTTTCCGCTTGGGCAACGACCGCTGACGTTGGATAAACAGGGGCGAGCATTAACGCTGCTGACGTTGGCTGAAGCACGCCGTGGGCAGTACCTTCTGGCCGGTGTTACCGAAGATCGTCGTTTGGTGTTTGGCCGTTTCGGCAGCGACCACCCACCGCAGCTAAGTGAGATTACGCTGGACAGTGCGGTGCAGCAGTTGGTGTTGACGCCCGACGGTCGCCAATTGTATCTGCTGGCGGGGAATCGGCTGGCGCGCTACCAAATTAACGACACGCAGCTGCAGCTAAAAGAAACGCGTACGCTTGGCGAACATTCTCCTTATCAACTGACGGCGTTGCCTGGCGGCAGCGCGTTGCTGATCGAAGCGCCTGACGGCAGCGTACGCGAATGGTTTGATGTCGAAAAAGATCGGCGCTGGCAACTGACGCCGGTGCAGCATTTCGACCACCAGTCCGAGCCGCAGGATTTGCTGGTGGCCGAACCTTATCGCCGGGTGTTCGCCACCCTGAGACCGGACGGCGGTTTCTCGCTGTTTTCCAGCATCCAGCCGCAGCCACTGTTGAACGGCAGGCTAAGCGCCGGGGTACAGCAGATGGCGTTCGCTCCACGCGGTGATGGCCTGCTGCTGGAAACGGCACAGGGCTGGCAACATTATGCGATCGACAACCCTTATCCCGACGTCACCTGGCGCTCGCTTTGGC
>Ga0302349_1001667_pt1 | contig 16153 bp, 16 predicted proteins | sample PhyAR1_FD_202176 | JGI IMG/M metagenome (GOLD analysis project Ga0302349, IMG submission 202176) | Leaf surface microbial communities from alfalfa plants in UC Gill Tract Community Farm, Albany, California, United States - DLSL A.R1... | ecosystem: Host-associated > Plants > Phyllosphere >...
AGCCTCGTAACATTCTGGAGTCGTGCCTTCGGGTTAGGTAGCTTGCCCTGACGTAGGGCTGATCAATGCGCAGTGGACTTCTCACCATTTGTGGGAGAGATTCCATCATTCGGATGGGGGCCGGATCGTGCGGGAATGGGCTAACGTCTACGATGTCACCATCTTTCACGCCGACGTTATAAACACCCCAGTGAGACGCTGTTTGAATCCGTTTGTAATCAGACATAGTCAGGCCATACCTCGGGTCTGCTCTGAAAGCAGCCATCAGAAGATCAACGCGAAGAGCGGCATTGCGCCGCTCATCCATCTCAGCTACCGCTGACGAGCGTTCCTTTCTACTAGGGCCAAAACCCGACATGGGCTGCCGGAGCCTTGTTTGATTTTCAGGGGAGGGGTGATCAGCACTGAACCGGTCGGTGGTAGAAGGTGAAGGTTTGCCAGGCTGGAAAGGCCGAACTTATTACTGCCATGCATATCGTGATGACAAGGGAATGGTTTGGCTAAAGCATGAGCTTGGCCAGCGTCCGTTCCAACAGGCTCAGTACCCCAGCCGATCACATTTCGCTCATTGGCTAGCCACAGTGGTAGCTGAGAGTCAGGGCCAGGTGAGTGTCCACCATCTGCTTTGTGATTCAGGAATGCATCAGTGTATTGCCGTGTAGACCAGCCCGTCCGCATCAGTACCCATGATCCCTCGGGGATCCTGCCATGCTTGGCCTCCCACTGCTCAACGTCAGCGATCGTCAGCAAGTAGTCCTCATCATCCCGAACCCGATCTGATACATCGATAACACATGCGGGCGCCATGAATTTTTGCACCGCGATCGTGTCAGTTGCTCCGTCTGGATAATCTTTACCGGTAATCCAGTGAATAGGAGCATCGAAATGTGTGCCGGTATGCTCCCCACAGGAAAAATTGTTCCAGTACCAAAGAGGGCCGCGCTCATCGAAACGGCTGATCTCTTCAATTTTAAACGGTGCCGATTGCCTGAATTCGGCAGGTAGCTGGATTACAGGTATTCGGGTTTCAAGCGTGTGCGTTAAATCCACGATCTCGATGGTTTGATCAGCTAGAGCTTGTGCGAGCTGTTGAAGGATAGCCATTTTTATCTCCTTTATTAGTAAATGGCAGAATCAAAAATCAAGCATGTATTGTTGTTATCAGCTGCGTAGCTAAAATCATTGCAAGTCCGCGTACTGGGATAGGCTAAACTCTCCTCGCCAAATTTAGTGCACGCTAAAGGAAGATTGTTATTGGGGACGGTTGCCGTTAAATATTATCTCGGGTTGACAATATAATAATGTATGTATACGTCTCATTTATTTGAAGGCTAAATGCTGGATCTAATGCTGTCAAGCAGCAATACACTTGATATGAGCTCGGCGCCACGCTAAGCCTGAGGCGTCGACTCGCACACTGGTAATACTAAATTCTTTAAAAACAGGTGGTTGTGCGTAGGTGTACGGTTCCGGCCAAGCATACGTACTTCTTCACAAGCAATGATTCGTTAAAATCGTTTCTTAAAATGAAATCGACTCTGTACGCGTGTCCTGTGATTTGAGGAGGCCGAAAGAGGGGGGCTGATATCTCACTCGGCCCAAACGCTAAGCGAAAAAAAACCGCCTGGGGAAAGGCGGTAAATCAAAGGGCCGACGTGCAGGGGCGGGAGGGGAGCCCCATGCGCCATCGAGGGATATAGTATAGGTGGGTATTAAAGAGGTAAAATTGATGTCGCTAATAAGTGGTATCGACGATTTAGTCAGGTTAAAAGGTGATAGGCACGCGTGTCGCTGGCGCGAGGCACTTGGCGGAATGCGGGTTAAGCTCATTTAAGAAAATAGGCGTAGGCAAAGCGGGGGCTATGTTGGGCTCATGAAATTTCTAGATGTTCTAGTGTGCTTCGGGGCGGACGGATCCATTTAGTTGGTCGCCCGGAGCTGTGACGCCAGGGCCTTGGTCAAGTCATCTAGGATAGGCGTTATTTACTTGTAGATGTGGTGCGCTTTTTTTGTCGCTTCGATACCCCTGCTGTTGACGATGAAAAGTTAATCTTGCGAAGTTTTTCAGGGGAAAACCTACAGTCGGCTGGCTGATTTTCTGGACGTTTGTGCACCCAGAACTAGGCAACCGCCGAGGCCGGTGGTACAGGAGGGTGGGGTTAATAGGCAAGGGTAGTCAACTTGTCCATTTGCCCCAGATGCGCAAGTGAGCGATCAGCGAATGTGATTGCTATCGAATTCCACCGGAGGCGTACAGGATTTCCCCCGTCAGCCATCCGGCGTCTTCGGAGGCAAGGAAAAGGGCCAATGGGGTGATGTCTGCCGGCGTGCCCACGCGTCCGAGTGGCGTGCGTTGAACAAAATTTTGCTCTAAATCGCCTCCGATAATGCCAAGCGTGTTCGTGCCCTCTGTCACGATCAGACCTGGGTTGATCGAGTTGACTCGGACGCCGTTGGGGCCAAGCTCCTTAGCAAGCGTGCGCGTGATCATGTCGACCGCGCCTTTTGAGGCTGTATAGACCAGCGAACCTGCGGGAGTCTCTGCCGTCGCGGTCGAGCTGATATTAACGATGCATCCATTGCGCTGAATGAGAGCTTCACGTGCCAACTGGCAGCAATGGATCACTCCCAAGACATTGAGATTGAACATCCTGTGGAAGCTCTCTTCGGTGATCTCTCCAAGGTTATCGAACCCGTAAACACCGGCATTATTGATCAATACATCAACCTGACCGAAAGCTTGATGACAGGCCGTGAACATCGCTTCAACTTCGTCCCGAGACGCGATATCGGCTTTTACGCTGATGGCCTGGCCGCCATGGGATTTGATGCTGTCTACCACCCGCTGGGCGGACTCTGCATCGGAGGCATAATTGACAACGACATTCGCGCCTTCCCGACCAAATCCCAGGGCTATGTCTGCTCCCATCCCCTTGGATGCACCCGTCACCACGACGGTTTTGTTTTCAAATCTTTTCATAACGATCAATCCTCATTTTTCAAAGTAAGTGGAAGTGGATTCCTGCCAAGCCCAGCAAATCGGCCTGCTTGAATGAGCCTCCATGCCTAGGATTGTGCGCTTTTTGCTCAAGGTATCGGTTGCTTCCAAATCAATCGACCCTTCCGTCAAATGGAATCGTGAAGCTGGCATATGAGGGTACAGTTTGAAAAAGGATCGTTAAGGAGATAAGGCCTTAGCTCTCTAAAAGTCGAGGAGAGCCGGCGCGGGCGGGTAGCAACCTTGCGTTACCACCCAGCCCATATCGCTTTGGGGTTGGCACAGAGGGCGTAATGCTCAGTCTGTAGCGTTGAGCATCAACCTGAGGCATTTCAAAAAAAGAGGGCGATATTCCTCCGGTAGCGGTTCCAAGAGTCGCTGCTCCACCTCCGCGTCTCTGGGCAATACACGTTCCAAAACCCGAGCGCCTGCAGGCGCAAGGTGGAGTTGATACGCACGTGCATCGGCGTGAGCGCTTGTGCGCGTGATCAGCTGGTTAGCGCAAAGGCGCTTGACCATGTCTGCGATGGTGTTGCGATCCATGAAAAGTTGCGCGGCCAAGGCGTTCTGGGTCAAGCCGGGGGATTGCGAGATGACAATCAGGGCTGCCTTCTGTCGCGGTGTAATTGATTCAGCCTCAAAGGCTTCATGGAACATCTCTTCTGCCTTGAAATGTGCCCGCCGCAGGAGATGTGAGGGGATGTCCTGAAGGTGGAATCCATCTACAAGTTGCTGCACCTCAGAAGAGAGTGGGGCAGAAACTGCATCCTGGGGGGGCGCAATGGAGCGGCTTGAGGACATAGACCAGGCCTTGTGTTGTGGTGCCTATGGCGCAGGCAGGCGTTTATGAGGGGGGGCGTACTAATACGCTCTACGTGGAAGCAGGTTAGGGCGCTTCCACCCACCTTGCAAGGCAGTAAGGCTTGAATTGGTTATAAAAATGTACGTTCACATACAAAAATTTGCTTTGACAGTTCATTTTTGTAGCAATAGGATCGAGCCATATAGGACGTACACGTACATAGAGAGAACAAAAAATGTCCACGTCTCATGCCGAGCACCAGGTACCTTCCTGGTCAGCCATCCCCTCACAGTCGCTACCAACACCGCATTTCAAGTACAGCCCTATAGTACGTGCAGGATCGTTTCTGTTCGTCTCTGGCATGGTCGGGCTCGACCGTGAGCACGGAGGTTTGGTTGCTGGTGGACTTGAGGTCGAGGCGAGAGCGATCTTCCAGAATCTCAAACGCGCTTGTTTGGAGCTTGAGGTGGGTTTTCATCAGCTCATGCTCGTGCGTGTGTACTGCTGCGACTTTGCAAAATTCGGCGAATTCAATGCCGTATGGGATGAGTATTTCAAAGACCAAACGCCTCCGGCGCGAACGTCTATAGGAGTATCAGCGCTTCCGCTGGGTGCGCTGATTGAGATGGAGTTCCAATTCGCAATCGATTGATCCTGCCTTCAAAAAACAAATACTAGGAGAAGCGATATGGCAAACGGTGAAATTATCAGCGGCTTCATTGCCCCCCATCCACCTCATTTGGTTTATGGCGAAAACCCTCCGCAGAATGAGCCAAAGTCTACGGGCGGTTGGGAGCAGTTACGGTGGGCCTATGAGCGTGCCAGGGCCAGTATCGAGGAACTGAAACCAGATGTTCTTCTGGTGCACTCGCCTCACTGGATCACCTCGGTGGGTCATCATTTCATCGGCGTCGACCATCTTCAGGGGAGGTCGGTCGATCCCATTTTTCCGAACCTGTTCCGTTTTGACTATTCGATCAATTTCGACGTCGAGCTCTCTGAGGCCTGTTGCGAGGAAGGCCGCAAGGCCGGGCTTGTTACGAAGATGATGCGTAACCCCCGATTCCGGCCTGATTATGGAACGATCACTACCCTGCACATGATACGCCCGCAATGGGATATTCCGGTCGTGTCGATTTCCGCGAACAATACGCCGTACTACCTGAGCATGGAAGAGGGGCTTGGGGAGATGGACGTGCTCGGTAAGGCGACCCGTGAAGCCATTCTGAAATCAGGAAAGCGTGCGGTTTTGCTCGCTTCCAATACGTTATCCCATTGGCACTTCCACGAAGAACCTGTGCCGCCAGAGGATATGTCCAAAGAGCATCCCCAGACCAAGATCGGCTACGAATGGGACATGCGCATGATTGAGTTGATGCGGCAAGGGCGGATGGAGGAAGTTTTCCACCTTCTCCCTCAGTTTATTGAGGAAGCTTTTGCTGAGGTCAAATCGGGCGCGTTCACCTGGATGCATGCCGCCATGCAGTATCCGAACCTCCCTGCGGAGTTGCATGGCTACGGAACGGTGATCGGTACCGGAAATGCCGTAGTGGAGTGGAATTTGGTCAAGGCGGGCCTAGCCAGAATGGCAGGAAAAGCAGCCTAAACGTCCCTTTTTCCCAATCAGGTATTAAGTCCATGACCATTGTCTCCGCCTTCCTTGTTCCCGGTAGCCCTCTGCCTCATTTGCGCCCAGATGTAAAAAGCTGGGAAAGCTTCAAAGTTGCTATGGAAAACGTGGGCGAAAAGCTGCGCGCCTCGAAGCCCGACGTAGTTTTAATTTATTCAACTCAATGGTTTGCAGTGCTGGATGAGATCTGGCTAACACGCCATCGCAGCCTGGATATTCATGTTGATGAGAACTGGCATGAATTCGGGGAGTTGCCTTATGATATTTATTCAGATGTCGACCTCGCTAATGCCTGTATTGAAAGCTGCCGTGCTGCGGGGGTGAACGCGCGGGGTGCTGACTACGAGAGCTTCCCAATTGATACCGGGACAATCGTTGCCTGCAATGCACTCAAGGTCGGTACTTCAGATCTGCCAGTTGTGGTGGCATCTAACAATCTTTATGACGATCAAGCCGCTACCGAGAGGCTTGCGGCTCTTGCAGTCGCCTGTATTTCGGAAAAAGGTAAGCGGATTGCTGTCATTGGCGTCGGTGGCCTGTCCGGCAGCGTTTTCACCACCGCCATCGATCCCGCTGAAGACCGCGTAGTGAAAGCGGTCGAAGACGACTGCAACAAGAACATTCTCAGTTTGATGGAGTCTGGGAATATCCAGGCTTTGAGAGAGGCACTCAAATCTTATGCTAAAGAGGCGAGAGCGGAAATGGGTTTCAAACATTTTCACTGGTTACTAGGTGCATTGGATGGGCATTTCAAAGGTGCCACAGTTCATCACTACGGTGCTCTTTATGGTAGCGGCGCTGCAGTGGTTGAATTTTCAATCTGACAACGTTTCGCTGACAGTATTTGATGCAGTGAATCTTCGCTAGTTTTCTTGTCACGATGGCCCCGTACAAGTCGGGGAGACGGGTTACTGCGCTTTTTATTCGGCTTGGCCCGTCATGCCTTACAGCAAGCACCGATGTATGAATGTTTTATCGAGGTAGTTTATGAAGCAATATCGAAACTTTGTGGATGGCAAGTGGGTCGAGAGCGCCAAGACCTTCCAGGACGTAACGCCCATCGATGGGGCTGTCGTCGCGGTAGTTCATGAGGCTGATCGCGATCTGGTAGACGCTGCCGTGAAAGCGGGGCATCGAGCGCTAAAAGGAGAGTGGGGCCGCACAACAGCAGCGCAGCGGGTTGATTGGCTTCGCCGTATTGCAAACGAGATGGAGCGTCGGCAGCAAGACTTCCTTGAGGCTGAGATGGCTGATACCGGCAAACCGCTCTCAATGGCCTCTACTATCGATATCCCCAGGGGGATCGCGAACTTCCGCAATTTTGCAGACATTCTTGCAACTGCCCCCGTCGACAGTCATCGGCTGGATTTGCCTGACGGGGCTTATGCGCTCAATTACGCTGCCCGCAAGCCGCTGGGGGTTGTAGGTGTTATCTCACCTTGGAACTTGCCACTGCTTCTGCTGACGTGGAAGGTTGCGCCAGCTTTGGCCTGTGGGAATGCGGTAGTGGTCAAACCTTCTGAGGACACGCCAGGCACTGCAACTCTGCTGGCTGAAGTCATGGAAGCTGTTGGCATCCCTCCAGGCGTCTTCAATTTGGTACACGGTTTCGGGCCGAATTCTGCCGGGGAATTCATATCCCAGCATCCTGACATCAGTGCGATCACCTTCACGGGTGAATCCAAAACTGGCAGTACCATCATGCGAGCGGCAGCGGAAGGAGTGAAGCCTGTTTCGTTTGAACTGGGTGGTAAGAACGCGGCTGTGATTTTCGCGGACTGCGATTTCGAGAAAATGCTCGACGGTATGATGCGAGCCCTTTTCCTCAATAGTGGGCAAGTCTGTCTTTGTTCTGAGCGGGTTTATGTAGAGCGCCCCATCTTTGATCGCTTCTGCGTCGCGGTGGCGGAGCGGATCAAGGCATTGAAAGTCGATTGGCCGCACGAGACTGACACCCAGATGGGCCCGCTGATTTCTGCAAAACACCGGGACAAGGTGCTCAGCTACTTCGAGCTAGCACGCCAAGAAGGTGCAACGTTCCTCGCCGGTGGGGGCGTGCCGAGGTTTGGCGACGAACGTGATAACGGCGCCTGGGTTGAGCCCACTGTGATTGCAGGACTGAGTGATGACGCCCGGGTTGTTCGGGAAGAAATCTTCGGGCCAATTTGCCATGTGACGCCATTCGACTCCGAGAGCGAGGTCATTCGCAGGTCCAACGACACTCGCTACGGCCTTGCCGCAACGATCTGGACTACCAACTTGAGCCGTGCTCATCGTGTCAGCGAATCGATGCGTGTAGGTATCAGCTGGGTTAACACCTGGTTCTTGCGTGATCTTCGGACACCTTTCGGCGGTGCAGGCTTGTCCGGTATCGGACGCGAAGGTGGTATGCATTCCCTTAATTTCTACTCCGAACTGACCAATGTCTGTGTCCGTATTGATAAGGAGAGCCCAGATGTCTGAGCAGAACGCGAAACTGGCTGCACTGCTAAATGAAGCCGAACTCTCCGGGAAGCCCATCGAGCCGGTGCGCGGGCATATCGAAGGAGGCATCGCTCAGGCTTACGCCATTCAGCAAATCAACGTCCAACGTCAACTGGCAGCAGGCCGCAGAGTAACGGGACGTAAGATCGGCCTGACCTCCGCTGCTGTCCAAAAACAACTGGGTGTCGATCAACCCGATTTCGGCACGTTGTTCGATTCCATGGCGGTCAACGACGGCGAGGAGATTGCCTGGTCTCGTACCTTGCAGCCCAAGTGCGAAGCTGAAGTTGCTCTGGTGATTGAGCGTGATCTGGATCATGAAAACATCACGCTTATTGACTTGATAGGCGCAACGGCCTACGCGCTGCCGGCCATTGAAGTTGTGGGGAGCCGGATCGCTAACTGGGATATCAACATTCTGGACACCGTCGCAGATAACGCTTCAGCCGGTCTTTATGTGCTAGGACACACGCCTGTGAAACTGGAAGGGCTTGATTTGCGACTCGCCGGGATGGTCATGGAGCGCGCAGGACAGCAAGTTTCACTAGGTGTCGGGGCCGCCTGCCTTGGGCATCCACTGAATGCCGCTTTGTGGCTCGCGCGTACCTTGGTCAAGCAGGGTACCCCATTGAAGTCTGGGGATGTCGTGCTCAGCGGAGCGCTCGGCCCATTGGTGGCAGCGAACCCAGGTGATGTCTTTGATGCCCGCATCCAGGGGCTTGGCAGTGTTCGCGCTTGCTTTAGCCCGGCCAGTTGAGGAGTTGTTATGAAAATTTCCCGAATTGCACAGCGCTTGGACGAAGCAGCGGTAAGTGGCAAGGCAACGCCACAGCTAACCGGTGAGGATGCCGTGACGGTCAGAGAGGCCGCTGAAATTCAGCGTCTGCTGATCGCCCATCGAATCGAGCGCGGGGCCCGTCAAGTGGGCCTGAAAATGGGGTTCACCAGTCGAGCGAAAATGGCGCAGATGGGGGTCTCCGATCTGATATGGGGACGGCTGACTTCTGACATGTGGGTAGAAGAGGGCGGTGAAATCGATTTGGCGCACTATGTCCACCCTAGGGTAGAGCCCGAGATTTGTTACCTCTTGGGTAAGCGCCTGGAAGGCAACGTAACGCCACTGGAAGCTTTGGCCGCCGTTGAGGCCGTTGCGCCTGCTATGGAGATCATTGACTCACGGTACCGGGATTTCAAGTTTTCCCTGCCAGATGTTATCGCCGACAACGCGTCCTCCTCCGGCTTTGTGGTCGGAGCTTGGCACAAGCCGGAGACGGATGTGAGCAACCTGGGCATGGTCATGAGCTTTGACGGACGTGCTGTAGAACTAGGTACTTCTGCTGCAATTCTCGGATCACCCATTCGAGCCTTGGTGGCTGCTGCTCGACTCGCAGCCCAGCAGGGTGAGGCGCTTGAAGCCGGCAGCCTGATTTTGGCTGGCGCTGCCACAGCCGCCGTGGCGCTGAGGCCGGGTATCTCAGTGCGTTGCGAGGTACAAAATTTGGGTAGCCTTTCTTTCAGCACTACTGGCGAGCGATGAACGACATGGTTAGCAAAGCTGATAACTCCGCGAAGCTTGTAGAAGGAAAGGCCAAGCCAATGGGGAGTTTTCCCCACGTAAAGCGTGCGGGCGATTTTCTTTTCGTTTCGGGGACGAGTTCCCGCAGGCCCGATAATACGTTTGTGGGCGCTGAACCGGATGATACCGGTCGACCCAGGCCAGATATTGAGCTTCAGACACGTGAAGTTATTTCAAATATCCGTGACATTCTGCAAAGTGTGGGCGCAGATCTTGGTGATGTTGTAGAGGTTTGCAGTTATCTTGTGAATATGAACGACTTTGCCGCTTACAATAAAGTTTATGCGGAGTTCTTCGACGCTACAGGCCCTGCACGTACCACGGTCGCCGTCCATCAACTGCCGCACCCTCAATTGGTGATTGAGATTAAAGTAGTGGCATACAAGCCGCTCTAAAACCCTGTCTCCATTGATTTCGCATAGTCTGTCTGATGCAAGTCCAGACTATGCGTTAGAGGATTCTTTATGTCTGACGACCGTCTTTCAGTAGCAATTATTGGATCGGGCAACATCGGTACCGATCTTATGATCAAAATCATGCGCAACTCTAAGCTTTTAAAAGTAGGAGCAATGGTCGGTATCGATCCGAAATCGGACGGGCTGGCGAGAGCGCAGCGGCTTGGAGTGCCTACAACCGCAGAAGGTGTGGACGGACTCCTAGATATGCCAGCTTTCCGGGATATTAAAATCGCCTTCGATGCCACCTCTGCTGGCGCGCACGCCATACATAATCAAAAGCTTCAGGCTCACGGCGTGAGGGTGATCGATCTCACTCCAGCGGCTATTGGCCCTTACGTCATCCCGGTCGTTAACTTCGATCAGTACGTGGATGCGCCAAATATCAATATGGTGACTTGTGGGGGGCAGGCAACAATTCCCATCGTGCACGCTGTTTCTAAAGTCAGCCCAGTGCATTACGCGGAAATTGTCGCTTCAATTTCCAGCAAATCAGCTGGCCCTGGAACACGTGCCAATATTGATGAGTTTACGGAAACAACGTCCAAGGCGATTCTTGAAGTGGGTGGCGCTGCGCAAGGGCGTGCAATCATTATCCTCAACCCTGCCGAGCCGCCCTTGATCATGCGGGATACTGTCTACTGCTTCGTTTCAGCGGAGGCCAACACCGACGCGATTACTGACTCTGTCGAGCAGATGGTCAAGTCGGTTCAGGAATATGTACCTGGATACAGGCTCAAGCAGAAAGTTCAGTTTGAGAAAATAGTTGCAGGCAACGAGCAAAATATTCCAAGACTCGGCTGGAGTACTGGCTTGAAAGTTTCTGTCTTCCTTGAGGTTGAGGGCGCTGGGCATTACTTGCCATCGTATGCCGGTAATCTTGACATTATGACAAGCGCGGCATTGACCGTTGCCGAGCGAATTGCGGGCTCCGGCGCTCAAGTAGAGGGGGTTTGAAATGATTGATCAAGCCAAGAAAATCTATATTTCCGACGTTACCTTGCGTGATGGGATGCACGCTATTCGCCATCGGTACACCCTGAATCATGTGTCGCAAATTGCGCGGGCATTGGATGAGGCCGGTGTCGATAGCATTGAGGTCGCACACGGTGACGGTCTAAAAGGGTCGAGTTTCAATTACGGCTTTGGCGCCTACAGCGACTTGGAATGGATCTCTGCTGCGGCTGAGGCTGTGAAGCAGGCCAAGATCGCTACACTGCTGCTTCCAGGGATCGGCACTGTCCACGATCTGCGAGAAGCCTACGATGCAGGTGCGCGGGTGGTGAGGGTTGCCACTCACTGTACCGAAGCGGACGTCTCTCGGCAGCACATTGAGTATGCGCGTGGGCTGGGCATGGACACGGTCGGGTTCTTGATGATGAGCCATATGCAAACACCGGTTGGCCTCGCACAACAGGCGAAGCTGATGGAAAACTACGGTGCTCAGTGCATTTATGTGGTCGACTCGGGCGGGGCGATGAACATGTGGGACATTGCCGAGAGATTTAAGGCCTTGAAAGATGTGCTTGATCCTGCGACCCAAACCGGCATGCACGCTCATCATAACTTGAGCCTGGGTGTGGCCAACAGTTTGGTTGCGCTCGAAAATGGTTGTGACAGGGTTGATGCGAGTCTTACCGGAATGGGAGCCGGGGCTGGTAATGCGCCGCTCGAAGTATTCATCGCCGCAGCAGAGCGGATGGGGTTAAATCACGGCTGCGACGTGAAGAAACTGATCAATGCCGCTGAAGACATCGTCCGCCCTTTGCAAGAGCGTCCTGTGCGGGTAGACAGAGAAACATTGGCGCTCGGATATGCCGGTGTCTATTCAAGCTTCCTTCGGCACGCAGAAACAGCTGCTAAGAAGTATAACCTCTCTGCTTTCGATATTCTGGTCGAGCTCGGCAAGCGTCGAATGATCGGTGGCCAAGAAGATATGATTGTGGATGTAGCCCTGGATATGGCTAAAGGGCGAGTATTGCCAACCTAGCTGCACCTGCATTTGTTAGCGAATTATTAAGCGAGTCTGATCAAGAGTCGGTAGCAGCCCATCTGCAGCCGGCTCTATTAAATAAATATAAGATCGGTAGACAACCATGCGTGATAGCAAAAGCGTCATTGAAGTGGTGAATTCGTTTGGTTTCAAAAAAATTGTCGGGCCATCAATCCTGGCCTTTTCACAGTGGGCAAGTGCAACCGAAGGCGGCGGCTCCATGTACCCGCCCGGCGTTGAATCCTGGATGTCAGGCGCTTTGCCGCCACCAGGGTTCTATGGTGTTGTATACGCACAAAATTACCGGGCTGACGTACTGCGAGGCAATGATGGGGAAAAGTTGCCAGTTGATTTCGATTTGAAGGCGAATGTGGTCGCCCCCCGGTTCATTTGGGTCACTGATTATCACGTGTTAGGCGGGCAACTTGCTCTCCATACCATCATCCCTCTTGTCGACCTCCGTGTGTCAGTGGGCGGTGAACATGATCGCAAACAAGGTCTAGGGGATATCACATTCGGGCCGGGGCTTGGCTATCACTACGGTGAAAATCTCCACGTTGTTTATGGGGTCGATTTTTACGCCCCAACGGGTCGTTATGATCGCAACGATCTGGCAAACCTTGGAAGAAATTATTGGACGGCTCAGGCTGTGGTCGCGATGACTTATGCCGACCCTGACGGGTTTAATGCCGATGCCAAAATAATGTATGGGGCTAATAGTAAGAACACCGATACGGATTACAAGTCTGGGCAAGAATTCATTATCGACTATGCCGTAGGCTGGGCTGTTGCGGCTGGTTGGGTTGCCGGAGTGGGCGGATACTACTATCAACAAACTACGGATGATTACCAACATGGTGATCGCGTCAATGACAATAAAGGCAAGTCATTCGCGATCGGGCCCGCCATAAAGTATTCAAGCCCCCATGGTTGGTCGTTGGCTGCAAAGTGGCAGCGGGAAGACTACGTAAAAAATAGGCCGGAGGGTGATGCGTTCTGGCTGAAGCTTGCATTTAAATATTGATCTGATAGGCCCTTTTAACTTAAACGGTGCGAGTCATTATGTCGTTGCCACTCTATAGAGATTTTACCGCTCAGCAGCAACTTGACGATCAGTATGATGTCGAGCGGTCTGTTCCGGATTTTGGTCAGTATGTAAGTTGGTATATTGAATCCAGCGCCAAAACTCGTAATGAGGTTTTGTGTCAGTTGGATATTTCATACGGTCAAAAGCCTGATCAAACCCTGGATTTCTTCTACTCCGAAGGACGAGCAGATGGGGAGTTGAAACCGGCCGTATTCTTTGTTCATGGGGGGTTCTGGAAGGCCACCACGAGTAAGGAATGGAGTTTTGTTGCGGCGGGTCTCAGTAAACTCGGTATCACGACCGTCATTGAGAATTATACATTATGCCCAAATTGCACTGTCGCTGAGATAGTTGAAGAACACAAAAGTGCATATTCATTCCTGTGGAAAAACGCCGAACGATTTGGTATAGATCGAAACAGGATCATACTAGTTGGTCATTCAGTTGGAGGGCACGGAGTAGCTGAGCTTTTGTCTACCGACTGGACGGCCTATGATATGCCCCGGTTGCCTTATCGTGGGGCTATCGCAGTAAGTGGGCTGTTCGATGTCCGTCCCATCCCCCACACTTTCGCAGGCCCTATCCTAGGGCTTACCGAGCTCGAGGCTGAGTTACTTAGCACCAATCTACGGGTAACCAAGAATTCTGTCCCACTCCTGATCGTCGTGGGTAATCAAGAACCCTCTGAGTTTATTCGTCAGTCTGTTGACTATGCCGCCGTTTGTTTGGATAACGGTTGGGAGGTCGACACAAAAATTGTTGATAAGAACCATTTCGATATAATGGACGAGTTCTTCTACGGCGAAGGCGACATGGTTGATTATGTTTGCCGGAGCCTAGAAGTTGAGGGCGCGAATTAGCGCTCAGTAGGCGAGCAAGATTGCATACGGAGTGGCGATCTCTCGAAGAGAACGGGCATGCCTGAACTTCACTGTAGGAAAGTGTGCCGAGATCTTTGGCCATCATCAGTTACGCAACAGGTGAAAAAATGAAAGCTATTCCTGCAAAACCACGTGATACAGATTGGTCGATTTGGTCATTGGCATACTGCCAGGTAGACATGGCAAAGGACTTTTTTGGTGGTGCTGGTATTTTCAGTAACTCTGGCACTTGCCTTAATCCGATGATTTACACCCTACTCGTTGGCGGTGAGGTCGGGGGCAAGCAACATGTTGTTCTCGTAGATTGCGGCTTTCAGAATGATCATTGGCTCACGCGCTATGCATTTTCCAGCTGGGAAGATCCCAAGGATGTTCTGGGGCGTGTAGGTTTCTCACCAGAGGACGTAGATACTATTCTGGTGACCCATATGCACTTTGATCATATGGGTAATTTTGAAGCATTTCCGAATGCTAAACTTTACATCCAGTTGGATGAATATACAGGTTGGTCGAAAGCTGTATGTTCTTCTCACCAACACGAAACCGAAGAAGAGAAAGAGTGGGTTTTTACCTCGTTCGATCCCGGCGACTTGATGCGTGCGGCTCAAGGCGTGTCAGATGGGCGAGTCAAATTTATAACTGGCGACGAGGAAATTCTTCCGGGTATCACTGCCCGGTTAGCCAAGGATAGTCACACATTCGGATCGCAATGGTTTGAAGTCAACACCCATAACGGGCCATTCATCGCTGCTGGTGACATCGTATATTGGTATTCTAACATCGAGCGGATGTGGCCTCCTGGTTATCATCAAGGTAACGCCTTTAATCAGATTGATGTCTACCGACAGATGCGTAGTGTGGTGAAGAATAAATTTGAGCGAATCATCCCGGGGCATGACGCCGAGATCTGGAATCGCCATAACACCTGGACAGCTCCGAATGGTAATCAGATTGCTGAGTTGAACCTAAAGGACGGAGATACTTCTCGTAGACCGACTACGTCAAATCAAAAAATTCTGTTCACGTGATGCTTATCCTGGCGGCACAAACTACGTGCCGCCAGGTGCTAACGCGTATTGTCGCCTTCAAGGATCTTTACATGCACCGTCGCAGGTTTCTTAATCTTTCGTTGCTCACGTTCTCAATAGGCTCCCTTGGAGCCTGTGCTTCATCATCGCCAAACAAAAAAGTATTTAGGGGCTATACTCAGTCCGAGCTTGATGATGCCTATAATCAGGATGTTTGGGCACACCCTGGCTTTGAACGAACGATTCAGTCTTACGGCGACATAAGTGAACGCGTAAAGAGGAAGTATGCCTTCAAAACATTTTCCTATGGTGGTAAGGCTTCCGAAGTTCTAGATGTCTTTGCGCCAGATGATGCAATTGCTGCACCTATACATGTGTTCATCCATGGTGGCGCATGGCGGTCGCTTTCTAAAGATACGAGTTCCGGGCCGGCCCCCGTATTTGTTACTCGCGGTGGAATTTATATAGCACTGAATTTTGACAATATTCCTGCTACCACCTTAGCTGGAATGGTCGAGCAGTGTCGTTCTGCGTTGCTGTGGGTGTACCGCAATGCAGAAAAAATAGGCGGGGATCGGAATCGTATCACCTTGTCGGGCCACTCCTCCGGCGCCCACCTCGCGGGGGTGATGTTGACCACCGAGTGGTCGCGCTACGGTGAGCCAAATAAGCTGATCCAAGGTGCAGTGTTAATCAGTGGGATGTGTGATCTTGAAGCGCCTATGCTCTCATTCCGCGCTAACTATCTTAAGCTCACTCCAACTGAGACCTATGCTTTCAGCCCGATTCACTTCGTGTCCAAAATCTCGTGTCCGGTATTCGTCGTGTGGGGCCAACATGAAAGCCCGGAATTCAAACGTCAGTCGATCACGTTTGCCCAAGCCTTGAGAAGCGCAGGGCGCTTGCAGGGTAGCCTGGAGCTGGCAGGTATCGATCATCTTGAGGCGGCTCTCGAACTCAACGACCCCAAGTCAGTTGTCGCGAATATTGCTCTAAAGCAAATGGATCTGGACTCAAGCCTGGCTGCTGACGATTTTCAGAGCAAGTCATGAGCCCTTCCGTAGATTTCAGCGCTAGCTATCCTTCCAGCCGCCGCCCAGTGCTTTGTACAGCCTGACGGCGGCCAGCGATTTAGACGCCTTGCTCGTCGCCAGATCTGACTCGTTGGCGAGGAGCGAATTTTGCACGGACAGCACGTTCAGGTAGTCGCTGGTTCCTT
>Ga0302349_1001668_pt1 | contig 16144 bp, 13 predicted proteins | sample PhyAR1_FD_202176 | JGI IMG/M metagenome (GOLD analysis project Ga0302349, IMG submission 202176) | Leaf surface microbial communities from alfalfa plants in UC Gill Tract Community Farm, Albany, California, United States - DLSL A.R1... | ecosystem: Host-associated > Plants > Phyllosphere >...
CGTTCGTCCGCACGAAGCTCAAGAACGTCGTGTCGGGCAAGATCGTCGACAAGACCTTCAACGCCGGTTCGAAGGTCGACATCCAGCAGGTCGACCGTCGCGACTTCCAGTACCTGTACAACGACGGCGAGAACTACGTATTCATGGACGTCGAGGACTACGACCAGATCAGCGTGTCGGACGCGGTCGTCGGCGACGCCAGCCGCTTCCTGCTCGAGAACATGCAGGTGCAGATCGGCATGCACAACGGCCAGCCGCTGTACCTCGAGATGCCGCCGTCGGTCGTCGTGGAGATCACCTACACCGAGCCCGGCCTCCAGGGCGACCGCTCGAACGCCGGAACGAAGCCCGCCACGATCTCGACGGGTGCCGAGATCCAGGTGCCGCTGTTCCTGAACGAGGGCGTCAAGGTCAAGGTCGACACCCGCACGGGCGACTACCTCGGTCGCGTCAACGACTGATCCCTCGTGAGCGCACGTACGAAGGCGCGCAAGCGCGCCCTGAACATTCTGTTCTCCGCGGATGTGCGCGGTGACGAGCTCGCCGTCGCGCTTCAGGCGGAAGCGAAGCGCGCGGCGAGCGAGCCCGAGCGACAGGCCTCGTGGCTCTACGCGCGTGACATCGTCGACGGCGTGATCGACCACGCCGACGAGATCGACGAGCAGATCGCGAGCCACAGCCGGGATTGGCGCCTGGAGCGCATGCCAGCGGTCGATCGTGCCCTTCTGCGGATGGCGACGTGGGAGCTACTCTTCAACGAGGAGGTCCCCGCGGCCGTGGCGATCGACGAGGCCGTGGAACTCGCGAAGGAGCTCTCGACGGAAGAGTCGGGATCCTTCGTTCACGGCGTGCTCGCACGTATCGCTCGCTCGAGCTGAATAGAATAGACGACACCTGCACCTTTAACCCCGTCCCGTGAGGCGGAGAAGGGAGCGGCTGATGAGCACGAGAACCGTGCTGTTCGAAGCCGACATCGCACGCGCCCTGACGCGCGTCGCGCACGAGATCCTTGAGTCGAACAAGGGGCCGGAGGGCCTCGTGATCCTCGGGATCCCCACCCGCGGCGTCACGCTGGCCGAGCGGCTCGCCGCCCTCGTGGAGCGCTTCGCCGGCGTGCGTGTCGCGGTGGGTCAGCTCGATGTGACGGATTACCGCGACGATCTGGGCCTGCGGCCAGCGCGCGTGGCGCACCCGACGATCATCCCCGAGGGCGGGATCGACGGACGTACGGTCGTCCTCGTCGACGACGTGCTGTTCTCCGGGCGCTCGATCCGCGCGGCGCTCGATGCGCTCGGCGACCTCGGGCGCCCCGCGGCGGTGCGCCTCGCGGTCCTCGTCGATCGCGGACACCGGGAGCTGCCGATCCGCCCCGACTTCGTGGGGAAGAACCTGCCGTCGGCACGGCGCGAGCGCGTGAACGTCGCGCTCAAGGAGGTCGACGGCGTCGACGAGGTCGCCATCGACGAAGCACCCGAGAAGAAGGAGAAGCGATGAGCGAGACGATCCTCATTCAGCAGGCCGCGATCGAAGGCGGCGAACGAGCCGACCTCCTCATCGACGGCGGCGTGATCGCGGAGGTCGGCCAGGGCCTCCAGCGCGAGGGCGCGCGCGTCATCGACGCCTCCGGCCTCATCGCGCTTCCGGGCCTCGTCGATCTGCATGTGCACCTCCGCGAGCCGGGCTACGAGGCGAGCGAGACCGTGCTCACGGGCACGCGCGCCGCAGCGGCGGGAGGCTTCACAGCCGTTTTCGCCATGCCGAACACGCTTCCGGTCGCCGACAGCGCCGATGTGGTCGAGCGCGAGCTCGACCTGGGCGAGGCGGCCGGCTATGCGACGGTTCAGCCGATCGGCGCTGTGACCATCGGACAGCAGGGGCAGGCCCTGGCAGACATCGACGGGATGGCCCGGTCCCGGGCCGCCGTGCGCGTGTTCAGCGACGACGGCTTCTGCGTCTCGGATCCGCTGCTGATGCGCCAGGCCCTCGAGCGCGTCGCCGAGTTCGGCGGCGTCGTGGCCCAGCACGCCCAGGATCCCCGCCTCACGGAGGGCGCTCAGATGAACGAGGGCGTCGTCTCCGCGGAGCTCGGGCTTGCCGGCTGGCCCGCCGTGGCCGAGGAGTCGATCATCGCGCGCGACGTGCTGCTGGCCGAGCACCTGGGCGCGCGGCTGCACGTGTGCCACCTGTCGACCGCCGGTTCCGTCGACGTCGTCCGCTGGGCCAAGCAGCGCGGCGTTCAGGTCACGGCCGAGGTGACCCCGCACCACCTCCTTCTGACGGACGAGCTCGTGCGCACGGGTGACCCGCGCTACAAGGTCAACCCGCCCCTGCGACGCGACGAGGACGTGCTCGCCGTGCGCCGCGGACTCGCCGACGGCACCATCGACATCGTGGCGACGGACCACGCGCCCCACCCGGCGGAGGCCAAGACCGGCGAGTGGTCGCAGGCGGCGAACGGCATGGTCGGTCTCGAGTCGGCTCTGCGGGTCGTGCACCAGACGATGCTCGAGACCGGGCTGCTGACGTGGGCCGACGTGGCGCGCGTCATGTCGAAGGCTCCCGCGCGCATCGGTCTCCTGCCCGGCCACGGTACGCCGCTCGAGGCGGGGCAGCCGGCCGAAATCGTGCTCTACGACCCGAGCTCCAGGGCCGAGTTCACCGTCGCAGACCTGCGCGGCCAGAGCACGAACACCCCCTATGGCGGCCGCCAGCTGCCGGGGAGCGTGCGCTGGACGATCCACCGCGGCTACGTGACGCTCGCCGATGGCGAGCTCGTCGAATTGGAGGACCACGCATGAGCCAGCAGCTCGCCGGTGCGATCATGATCGCATTCGCCGTCATCGTCATCGCCCTGATGCTCTGGGGATGGTCGCGACGACGACGCCGCGACGCGCAGGTCGAGGTCCCGATCGGTGAGCCCGTGGGATCGACGATCTTCAGCGCCAACGGCTTCTACGTCGCAACGACGAAGCACGACGATCCGCTCGACCGCATCGCGACGCGACCGCTCGCCTTCCGCTCGCGTGCCGACATCGCGGTGACGGAGGCGGGGCTTGCGCTCTCGCTGCCGGGCGAGAAGCCGGTATTCGTTCCCGCGAGCCGCATCGTCGGCGCCGGGCGCGCCACCTGGACGATCGACCGCGTCGTCGAACGCGATGGCCTCGTCCTCGTCGCCTGGAGCGACGGAAGCCAGATACTTGATACATACGTTCGCCTGCAGGACGACGACCCGGCGGCCCTTGTGGCCGCGATCGAAGAGGTCCGTCCCGCGCACTCACCGATGGGAGCACACTCATGACCCCCACCTCGATGCTCGACCGCGACCTCGCGGTTCTCGTGCTCGAAGATGGCAGCCGCTTCGAGGGGTATGCCTACGGCGCCCGCGGCACCACGCTCGGCGAGGTCGTCTTCACCACCGGTATGACCGGGTATCAGGAGACGCTCACCGACCCGTCCTACGCGGGCCAGATCGTCCTGCAGACCGCGCCCCACATCGGCAACACCGGCGTCAACGACGAAGACCCCGAATCGCGACGCATCTGGGTCGAGGGTTACATCGTCCGCGACCCCTCCCGCGTCGTGTCCAACTGGCGCGCCAAGGAGCCCCTCGAGGCGGCACTCGAGCGCGACGGCATCGTCGGCATCTCCGGCATCGACACACGCGCGGTAACCCGCCGGATCCGGAACGACGGTTCGATGCGCGGCGGCGTGTTCTCCGGCGACGCGGCGGCGCTGCCCGCCGAGGAGCAGCTTGCCGCGGTGCGCGAGGCGCCCGAGATGAGCGGCCAGAATCTCTCGGCGCAGGTGTCGGTCTCGGAGACCGAGATCACGCCGGCGATCGGCGAGAAGATCGGTAACCTCGCCGTCATCGACCTCGGCATCAAGCAAGCGACCGTCAACAACCTCGCCCGCCGCGGTTTCGACGTGTACGTCATGCCGCAGTCGTCCACCTTCGAAGACGTGCAGGCGATCGACCCCGTCGCGCTGTTCTACTCGAACGGCCCCGGCGACCCCTCCGCCTCCGACAGCCACGTCGAGCTGCTCCGCAGCGCGCTGCGTTCGGGCCTGCCGTACTTCGGCATCTGCTTCGGAAACCAGCTCTTCGGGCGCGCGCTCGGCCTCGGCACCTACAAGCTGCCGTTCGGTCACCGCGGTATCAACCAGCCGGTGCGCGACAAGGCCACGGGGCGCGTCGAGATCACCGCCCAGAACCACGGCTTCGCCGTCGAGGCACCCGTCGAGGGCACCTTCGACAGCCCCGAGGGCTTCGGCCGCGTCGAGGTCAGCCACATCGGCCTGAACGACCAGGTCGTGGAGGGCCTGAAGGCCCTCGACATCCCGGCCTTCAGCGTGCAGTACCACCCCGAGGCAGCCGGCGGACCCAACGACGCCAACTACCTGTTCGACCGTTTCCGCGACCTCGTCATCGAGTCGCTCAGCAAGAAGGGCGCACATGCCTAAGCGCGACGACATCAACTCCGTCCTCGTCATCGGATCCGGCCCGATCGTCATCGGTCAGGCCTGCGAGTTCGACTACTCGGGAACCCAGGCGTGCCGCGTGCTGCGCGAGGAGGGCGTGCGCGTCATCCTCGTGAACTCGAACCCGGCGACGATCATGACCGACCCCGACTTCGCGGACGCGACCTACATCGAGCCGATCACGCCCGAGGTGATCGAGACGATCATTGCCAAGGAGAAGCCCGACGCGATCCTGCCGACGCTCGGCGGCCAGACGGCGCTCAACGCCGCGATGGCGCTGCACCACGGCGGCATCCTGGAAAAGTACGGCGTCGAGCTCATCGGCGCGAAGCCCGACGCGATCCAGCGCGGCGAGGACCGCCAGATCTTCAAGGACCTCGTCATCGAGGCGGGCGCGGAGGTCGCGAAGAGCCGCATCGCGCACACGATGGACGAGGTCATGGCCGCGGCGGACGAGCTCGGCTACCCGATGGTCGTGCGCCCGTCGTTCACGATGGGCGGCCTCGGATCCGGCTTCGCGCACAACGAGGAAGAGCTGCGCCGCATGGCGGGCCAGGGCCTCGCCGAGTCGACGACGACCGAGGTCCTCCTCGAGGAGTCGATCCTCGGGTGGAAGGAGTACGAGCTCGAGCTCATGCGCGACACGGCGGACAACACCGTCGTGGTCTGCTCGATCGAGAACGTCGACCCCGTCGGCGTGCACACGGGCGACTCGATCACGGTCGCGCCGGCGCTCACGCTGACCGACCGCGAGTACCAGAAGCTGCGCGACATCGGCATCGACATCATCCGTCGCGTCGGCGTCGACACCGGCGGCTGCAACATCCAGTTCGCGATCGACCCCGTCACGGGCCGCATCATCGTGATCGAAATGAACCCCCGCGTCTCCCGCTCGTCGGCACTCGCCTCGAAGGCGACGGGCTTCCCGATCGCGAAGCTCGCCGCGAAGCTCGCGCTCGGTTACCGCCTCGACGAGGTCGAGAACGACATCACCAAGGTCACGCCCGCGTCGTTCGAGCCCACGCTCGACTACGTCGTCGTCAAGGTGCCGCGCTTCGCGTTCGAGAAGTTCCCGGCCGCGGACGCCACGCTGACGACGACCATGAAGTCGGTCGGTGAGGCGATGGCGATCGGCCGCAACTACGCGACCGCGCTGCAGAAGGCGCTCCGCTCGATCGAGAAGCGCGGATCCAGCTTCCACTGGGGCGAGGAGACGCGCTCGGTCGACGAGCTGCTCGAGATCATCAAGACCCCGACGGACGGCCGCATCATCGACGTGCAGCAGGCGCTGCGCCTCGGTGCGACGAGCGAGCAGGTCTTCGAATCGACGAAGATCGATCCCTGGTTCATCGACCAGATCATCCTCATCAACGAGGTGGCAGAGGCGATCGCGGGTGCGCCCGAGCTCGACGCGCGGGCCATCCGCCTCGCGAAGGATCACGGCTTCAGCGACGCGCAGATTGCCCAGCTGCGCGGCAGCACCGAGACCGAGGTGCGCGAGGCGCGCTACGGCTTCGGGATCCGCCCCGTCTACAAGACGGTCGACACGTGCGCCGGCGAGTTCCCGGCGACGACCCCGTACCACTACTCGTCGTACGACACCGAGACCGAGGTCGCGCCGAGCGACCGCAAGAAGGTCGTCATCATCGGCTCGGGCCCGAACCGCATCGGCCAGGGCGTCGAGTTCGACTACTCGTGCGTGCACGCCTCCTTCGCGCTGAGCGACGCGGGCTTCGAGACGGTCATGGTCAACTGCAACCCCGAGACCGTGTCGACCGACTACGACACCTCGGACCGGCTCTACTTCGAGCCGCTCACGCTCGAGGACGTGCTCGAGGTGCTGCACGCCGAGAGCCAGTCGGGCGAGATCTTCGGTGTCGTCTGCCAGCTCGGCGGCCAGACGCCGCTCGGCCTCGCACACGGCATCCAGGACGCCGGCTACACGGTGCTCGGCACGAGCCCCGACGCTATCGACCTCGCGGAGGACCGGAAGCTCTTCGGCCGGATCCTCGAAGAGGGCGGCCTCACGGCGCCCCGCAACGGCACGGCGACGAGCGAGGCCGAGGCGATCGCGATCGCCGAGGAGATTGGCTACCCCGTGCTCGTGCGCCCCTCGTTCGTGCTCGGCGGTCGCGGCATGGAGATCGTCTACGACACCGCGAGCCTGCGCGACTACTTCGTGCGCATCGGCGCCGAGGCGCTCATCGGCGAGGACGCACCGCTGCTCGTCGACCGCTTCCTCGACGACGCCGTGGAGATCGACGTCGACGCCCTGTTCGACGGCACCGAGCTCTACATCGGCGGCGTGATGGAGCACCTCGAGGAGGCCGGCATCCACTCGGGCGACTCGGCGTGTGCGCTGCCTCCGATGTCGCTCGGTCGCTCCGAGATCGAGCGCGTCGTCGCCGCGACGCGCGTCATCGCCGAGGGCGTGGGCGTGCGCGGACTGCTCAACGTGCAGTACGCCATCAGCGCCGGCGTGCTCTACGTCATCGAGGCGAACCCCCGCGCGAGCCGCACGGTTCCGTTCGTGTCGAAGGCCCTGGGCATTCAGCTTGCGAAGGCGGCGAGCCGCGTCATCGCCGGTTCGACGATCGCCGAGCTCCGCGCCGAGGGCATGCTGCCCGAGCAGGACGGTTCGCAGATCCCGCTCGACGCGCCGGTCGCGGTGAAGGAGGCGGTGCTGCCGTTCAAGCGCTTCCGCACCGCCGAGGGCGAGATCGTCGACTCGGTGCTCGGCCCGGAGATGCGCTCGACGGGTGAGGTCATGGGAATCGACCGCGACTTCCCGACGGCGTTCGCGAAGAGCCAGGCGGCCGCATACGGCGGCATCCCGACGAGCGGCACGGTGTTCATTTCGGTCGCCGACGGCGACAAGCGCGACGTGATCCTCCCCGCCACCCGCCTGCAGCAGCTCGGTTTCCGGATCCTCGCCACCGAGGGCACGGCCGAGATCCTCGCGCGCAACGGCATCACGGTGGAGGTCGTCGCGAAGTATTCGGCGACGCACGGCACCGACGAGGACAACATCGTCGACCTGATCACGCGCGGCGAGGTGGACATCATCGCCAATACGCCGGGCAGCGCCGCGGCGCGAGCGGACGGCTACGAGATCCGCGCGGCCGCCGTCGGCACCGACAAGGCCCTGTTCACCACTATCGCGACGCTCGGCGCGGCCGTGAGCGCCATGGACAAGATGTCGGGCGGCTTCCGTGTGAAGAGCCTGCAGGAGTTCCAGGCGGAGCGAGCGGCGTGACGACGTCCTTCGGGCAGCGGGCGCGGACCGGCATCGACCGGTTCGGCCCGCTGTGCGTGGGCATCGACCCGCACGAGGGCCTGCTGGACGAGTGGGGGCTTCCGCGGTCCTCCTCGGGCGCGCGTGACTTCGGTCTGCGCGTGGTCGAGGCGGCCGCGGGCCGCGCCGCCTTCGTGAAGCCGCAGGTGTCGTTCTTCGAGCGCTACGGATCCGCGGGGATCGGTGCGCTGGAGGACGTGATGAGCGCCGCGCGCGCGGCGGGGATCCTCGTGATTGCCGACGCGAAGCGGGGCGACATCGGATCGACCATGGACGCGTACGCGTCGGCGTGGCTCACGCCGGGCTCGCCGCTGGAGGCCGACGCGCTCACCGTCAGCCCGTACCTCGGCGTGGGAGCGGTGCGCGGCACGATCGAACTGGCGTATCGGCACGGCAAGGGCGTGTTCGTGCTCGCGACCACGAGCAACCCGGAGGCGGAGGGGCTGCAGCGTTCGACCGACGCCGACGGCCGCACCGTCTCGCAGCGGGTCATCGACGAGGTCTCGAAGATCAACGCCGCGCACGCGCACCCCGGCGAGTGGGCGAGCGCCGGCTTCGTGATCGGTGCCACGGTCGACTGGTCCGAGTCCGGGATCCGCCCGTTCGCACCGATCGCGCCGATTCTCGCGCCGGGTTTCGGTCACCAGGGCGCGCGCCCGCAGGATGCGCGACGGATCTTCGGCGCGATGTCCGACGCGGTGATCGTGAGCGAGAGCCGGAGCATTCTCTCGGCGGGATCAGGCAAGATCGATTCGGTGGTCGAGGACCACGCCCGGGCGGCGCGAGCCGCCGGGGAGCCGCGGGGGAGCGAAGGCCAGGAGCAGGAAATTCAATGAGTCAGGTCGTTGGACCACCCGAGGTCGATCGTCTTGCCGCGTCGCGCAAAGCGGTCGCGGCGCGCCGCGCGAGGGCGAGCATCAAGCGCGATCTGGGCACGCGCGTCGTCTCACCGCAGGAGGTCCTGCGGCGGGCGGAGGCGGATCAGGGTTCCGCGGCGGGCACGCTGCGCGTCACCGAGTTCCTGACGTCGCTTCCGGCGATCGGCGCGGGCAAGCGCGACAAGATCATGGCCGAGCTCGAGATCTCGGCGGTCAAGCGCCTCGGCGGCCTCGGGGCCCGGCAGCGCGACGCGCTGCGGGGCTGGCTCGATCAGCGCTTTCCCGAGCCCGCAGCGCGCCCGGTGCGGTCGAGCCTCGTCGTGCTCGCCGGCCCCACGGCGGTCGGCAAGGGCACGGTCGCGGCCTACATACGCGAGCACAACCCGGATGTGATGCTGTCGGTCTCCGCGACGACGCGTTCGCCTCGGCCCGGCGAGGTTGACGGTGTGCACTACCACTTCGTCGACGACGCCGAGTTCGATCGGATGATCGCGGACGACGAGCTGCTCGAGTGGGCGACGGTTCACGGCGTGCACCGTTACGGCACGCCGCGCGGCCCCATCGACCGCGCGATCAGCGAGGGGCGACCGGTGTTGCTCGAGATCGACATGCAGGGCGCCTTCCAGGTGCGCCGCAGCGAGCCCCGCGCGAGCCTCGTGTTTCTGCTGCCTCCCAGTTGGGACGAGCTCGTCGACCGCCTCGTCGGTCGGGGCACGGAGGACGAGGAGGAACGCGCGCGTCGGCTGCGCACGGCGCGGGCCGAGCTCGCGGCCCAGGGCGAGTTCGATTACCGCGTTGTGAACGACGAGGTCGGCCGCGCGGCCGATGAGGTCGTAAACTTGATGCAGGCTTCCGCGCGCTGAACAGGCGCGCATCCATCTCAGGAGGAAAACCCATGGCCACGGAGAACAAGGGCATCATCGATCCGCCCATCGACGAGCTCCTCGAGCGCGTCGACTCGAAGTACCAGCTCGTGATCTACAGCGCCAAGCGCGCGCGTCAGATCAACGACTACTACACCGACCTGCAGGAGGGTTCGCTCTTCGACAACGTCGGCCCGCTCGTCGACGCCTCAGCGGAGGACAAGCCGCTCTCGATCGCGCTTCGCGAGATCCACCAGGACAAGCTGCGTCTCCGCCCCGCCGGCGAGTGAGCGCGCTCTGACCTCCCGAGAACCTCCGACATTCGTTTGTCGGAGGTTCTCGGCATGATTAGCCTCAGCACCTTCCACCCCGCGACCCACAAGGATCCGCCATGAGCCTGCGACTTTTTACCTCCGAGTCCGTGACCGAGGGCCACCCCGACAAGATCTGCGACCAGATTTCCGATAGCGTCCTCGACGCTCTGCTCGCCCAGGATCCGGCGGCCCGGGTCGCCGTCGAAACGCTCGTCACCACGGGCCTGGTGCACGTGGCGGGCGAGATCCGCACGGACGGATACGCCGACATCTCCTCGATCGCGCGCGATGTGATCCGCCGGATCGGGTACACGTCCTCGGACATGGGCTTCGACGCCGACTCGTGCGGCGTGACCGTGTCGGTGGGCGAGCAGTCGCAGGAGATCGGTGACGGCGTGACGACGAGCGCGGAACACCGCGCGGGCGACATCGTGGATCCGCTCGACCAGCAGGGCGCGGGCGATCAGGGCATCATGTTCGGCTACGCGACGAATGAGACGCCGAGCTACATGCCGATGGCGATCTGGACGGCGCACCGCATGGCCGAGCGCCTGACGGAGGTGCGCCGCTCGGGACAGCTCGCGTTCCTGCGCCCCGATGGCAAGACCCAGGTGACGCTCGGATACGACGGAGCGACGCCGAAAACGGTGGAGACCGTTGTGCTCTCGACGCAGCACAGCCCGGACATTTCTCAGGCCGACCTCGCCGAAGCCGTCGAGCGGGTGGTCATCCGCCCGGTCCTCGAAGACACCGGGCTCGACTTCTCGGCGGTCACGCTGCACATCAATCCGTCCGGCAGCTTCGAACTCGGCGGGCCGAAGGCCGACGCGGGCCTGACGGGGCGCAAGATCATCATCGACACCTACGGTGGCGCCGCGCGCCACGGCGGCGGCGCCTTCAGCGGCAAGGACCCGTCGAAGGTCGACCGTTCGGCCGCCTACGCGATGCGCTGGGTCGCGAAGAACGCGGTCGCCGCGGGACTGGCGGACCGGCTCGAGCTGCAGGTCGCGTACGCGATCGGCAAGTCGCAGCCCGTCGGCCTGTACGTCGAGACCTTCGGCACCGCTCACGTCGACGAGTCGCAGATCGTGGCGGCGATCGATGAGGTATTCGACCTGCGACCCGCCGCGATCATCCGCGACCTCGACCTGCTGCGCCCGATCTACGCCAAGACGGCCGCCTACGGCCACTTCGGTCGCGAGCTGCCCGAGTTCACCTGGGAGAAGCTCGACCGCGTCGACGCGCTGCGGGCCGCTGCCGGGCTCTGACATGCCCGAGCACCCGGCGCACGTCGCGCCGCGTGGGCCGCGGCGAATCGCCCACGTGCTGGTCGATTCGCCGTTGCCGCAGCTCGATCGGCTCTTCGACTACGTCGTTCCGCCCGAGCTCGCCGACGAAGCGGCGCCGGGCGTGCGCGTGAAGGTGCCGCTGCGTTCCGCCGGACGGGTCATCCAGGGCTTCATCGTGGCGCTCGGCGAGGAGGCGGACGAGGAACGTGCGCTCTCGGAGATCGATACCGTCGTGTCGGCCGCCGCGGTCCTTCCGGATCGCCTGTACCGGCTCGCCCGCGCCGTCGCCGATCGCGCCGCCGGCTCCGCGAACGATGTCCTTCGTCTCGCGGTGCCGCGCCGCATGGTGCGGGCGGAGAAGGCCTGGCTTGCACGGACGGCATCGGCGTCGGCGGAGGAGGCGCCCATCGAGGCGTCGTCCCTCGAGCGCGCGCGGGACATCCTCGGGGAGTACCCGGGGCTCGACGACGCTCTCGAGGCGAGCGGCCGCGTCGCGCTCGACGCGCGTCCCGGCGTATCCGGATCCGTCCCCGCGTGGGCGAGCCTGCTCGCGGCGGCGGCGGTCGCGCAGCTCGCGCGCGGAGAGTCCGCGGTGATCGCCGTCCCCGATCACCGCGATCTGGCGCGTCTCGGGGCCGCGCTCGCGGAGCTCGCGCCCGCGGAATCGGTCGTGCGGCTCGACGCCGAACTGCCCGCCCAGGAGCGCTACGCGAACTACCTGCGCACGCTCGACGCGGCCCCGGTCATCGCGATAGGCAATCGCTCTGTCGTGTATGCGCCCGTGACGCGCCTGGGGTTGCTGGCGCTGTGGGACGACGGCGACTCGCTCTTCGACGAGCCGCTGGCCCCCTATGTGCACGCGCGGGACGCCGCGCTCGTGCGGCAGAGCCTCGAGGGCGGGGCGCTGGTGTTCTGCGGTCACTCGCGGTCGTCCGACGTACAGCGGCTCGTCGAGATCGGCTTCCTGACCGAACCGGCGCCCGCGCGCCGGGTGACTCCAAAAATCATCCTGGGCGCCCCGCAGGACACGCCCGCGACGGGCCGGATCCCCTCGGCGGCGTTCCGCAGCGCTCGGGAGGCGATCGCCAGCGGGCCCGTGCTCGTGCAGGTCGCGCGCCCGGGGTACGCGCCCACACTCGTGTGCGGCGAATGCCGGGCGCCCGCGCGCTGCGCCCACTGCGGCGGCCCGCTGTTCGCCCCCGCGCGCGGGGCGACGCCGATGTGCGCGTGGTGCGCGCGCGACGCTCGCGGGTGGCAGTGCTCGCAGTGCGAGGCGACGACGGTGCGTCTGGCGTCGAGCGGATCCGAGCGCACGGCCGACGAACTCGGGCGCGCGTTCGCGGGCGTTCGCGTCGTCGTGGCGGACGGCGCGCATCCCGTGGAGACGGTCGACGGATCCCCGGCGCTCGTCATCGCGACGCGGGGCGCCGAGCCGGTGGCGGAGGGCGGGTACCGCGCCGTGCTCCTGCTCGACGGCGACCGCATGCTCCAGGCGCCAGATCTCCGGATCGGTGAGTCGTGCCTGCGGTGGTGGTCGAACGCGGCCGCCCTCGCCGCGCCCGGCGCGCCCGTGCACCTCGTTGCGGTCACGGGGCCGGTCGCGCGCGCCCTCGCGACGTGGAGCCAGCCGGCGTATGCGCGCGGCGAACTGCTCGAGCGCGCGCCGTTGAAGATGCCCCCTGCCGTGCGCATCGCGCGTATCGAGGGCGATGCGCCGCAGGTCGACGAGGCGCTCGTCCGACTCGGCGCCGACGCGCCACGGCTCGCGCCGGACGCCGTGATCGGGCCTGTGCCGGCCCCCGAGGTATCGGGACGGAAGCGGGCGCGCGCGCTCGTGCGGTTCGAGTACGCGCTCGGCCCCGCGGTGGCGGCCAGCCTGCGCGCGAGCGTGGTCGCGGCGGCCGTGTCATCCCGCGCCCGCCGCGTGCGCGGGCCGGCGGAGCCAGGAAGATCCCGGCCGCCCGCGAATACACTTTCCGTGCGGCTCGACGTCGCCGATCCCGAGCTCTAGACGTGCCATGAGCCGAGCAGACAAGGACACCGTCATGCCGAACGATCTTCGAATCGTCTTCGCTGGAACCCCCGATGCCGCGGTTCCCTCCCTCCGGGCGCTCGTCGCCGCCGGCGCGAACGTCGTGGGCGTTGTCACGCGCCCCGACGCACCGCTCGGTCGCAAGCGCGTGCTCACGCCGTCTCCCGTCGCGGCGGCGGCCGAGGACCTCGGGCTTCCGGTCGTGAAGGCGGCGCGGCTCGACGCCGAGGCCACCGAGCGCATCGCCGAGCTGTCACCGGATCTGGGTGTGATCGTCGCGTACGGCGGCCTCGTGCGCGAGCCTCTGCTCTCGGCGCCGACGCACGGATGGATCAACCTGCACTTCTCCTTGCTACCCGCGTGGCGCGGGGCCGCACCCGTGCAGCGCGCGCTCATCGCGGGCGACGAGGTCACGGGCGCGGCGGTCTTCCAGCTCGTCCCCGAACTCGATGCGGGGGACGTCTACGCCCGCACCACCTACGTTCCGGGCGCGGACGACACGGCGGGCGACGTCCTCACGACGCTCGCGGAGCGAGGATCCGAGTTGCTTGTCGACGTCACCCGGCAGATCGCGGAGGGCAGTGCGGTCGCCGTGCCGCAGTCCGGAGAACCGACGCTCGCACCGAAGCTCAGCCTCGCCGACGGCCTCCTCGACTTCACCCGCCCCGCGAGCGAGGTCCTCGCCCGCTTCCGCGGCGTCACGCCGGAACCGGGGGCGCACACGACGCTCGAGGGCGAACGATTCAAGATTCACGCGGCGCGTCGCTCGGACGGGGGCTCCCTCCCTCCGGGAGCCGTCGAGGCGACGAAGGGCGGCGTTCTCGTGGGGACGGCGACAGAGGCGATTCTGGTCGAACGCGTCCAGCCGGCGGGCAAGGCGGCGATGGCGGCGGACGCCTGGTTCCGCGGCCAGCGCGGTGATGTGGAGCTCGGCTCGTGACCGGCGCGCGTGGCGGATCCCGCAGGCCGCAACCGCGTCCCACGCACGTGCAGCCCTCGCGCGAGGTGGCGTTCGAGGTCATCCGCGCGACGAACGTCGATGACGCGTATGCGAACCTCCTGCTCCCCGCCGAGATCGAACGCGCGGGCCTGAACGCCGCCGATGCGGCGCTCGCGACTGAACTGACCTACGGTACGCTCCGGCGGCGCGGCACCTACGAACAGATCGTGAGGATCGCGTCCGGCCGCGAACTCGATGAGATCGATCAGGGCGTGCTCGACGCGCTGTGCCTCGGCGCGCATCAGCTCCTCGCGACGCGCGTTGCGGCGCATGCCGCCGTCAACGAGTCGGTCGAGCTCGCGCGCCGCGAATCCGGTCGCGGCGCGGCGGGCTTCGCCAACGCGATCCTCCGACGGATCTCCCGCGACGACATCGCCGCCTGGGAGGAGCGGATCACCGAGTCGGCGCGCAGCGCCGACGAGGCGCTCGGGTTCCGCACCTCGCATCCCGTGTGGATCCTGCGCGCGTTCCGGCGCGCCCTGGCCGCGACCGGATCCGCGGACGAGCTCGACGCCCTCCTCGCCGCCGATAACGCCTCGCCCGCGGTGACGATGGCGGCTCTGCCCGGCCTCGCCGAGGTCACCGGCACCCGGACGCGCTATTCACCCGTGGGCTTTCGCGCACCGCAGGGCGATCCCGACCGGATGGTGCGCGAATCGGGAGGCGCACGACGAGTGCAGGACGAGGGCTCGCAGCTCGTCGCGCTGGCCCTCTCTCGCCTCCAGCCGGTGGTACCGGGGGAGCGGTGGCTCGACCTCTGCGCCGGCCCGGGCGGCAAGACGTCGCTGCTGGCGGCCGAGGCGCTCGCCGGCGGCGCCGTGATCGAGGCGAACGAGGTCGTCCCGGCCCGCGCGGGACTCGTGCGCCGCGCGCTCGAGGCGGTACCCCTGTACGTCGAGGTGCACGAGCGCGACGGCCGCGAGCTCGCGCGCGAACGCGCGGGCGAGTTCGATCGGATCCTCGTGGACGCGCCGTGCACGGGCCTCGGCGCGCTGCGTCGGCGGCCGGAGGCGCGCTGGCGCAAGCACCCCGACGACGTGGCCGAGTTGGTCGCCCTGCAGTCCGAGCTCCTGGCGGCGGCGATCGATGCCCTCCGGCCGGGCGGGACCGTCGCATACGTGACCTGTTCGCCGCATCTGGCGGAGACGACGGGTGTCGTGCGGGCCGTGATCGAGCGCCGCAGCGATGTCGACGTGCTCGATGCCCCCGCGGCGATCCGAGCCGTCGCTCGCGGTCCGATCGACATTGCGGAGCGCACGGACGGCATGCCCGTCGCACAGCTCTGGCCGCACCGGCACGGGACGGACGCCATGTTCCTGGCGCTGCTGCGACGCAAATAGTCGGCGTCGCAGCGATCCGATAGCATGGCGGGCATCCGGCGCCAGCGCCTGAGTCCGACCGAAGGGATCGTCGCCATGAGCGATCAGACGTCACCCGACCACGAGCTTCGCGACCCGAATACCCCGGCCGAGCGCCTCGCCGCGATCGCGTCGTCGCACCCTGAGCTGGGCGCGGACGTCGCCCGCCATCCAAACGCATACGACGGGCTGCTCGATTGGCTCAGCCGATACGGCGACGATGCGGCACGCGCGGCGGTCGCCGAACGCCGGCAGACCGGCACCGGCGGGGCGGAAGCCGCCCCGGAGCACGCCACCGCGAGCATCCCCGCCGGCGAGCCCGTCGTCCCGCCGGCGGATCCGGTCGTCCCGTCCTCCGCCCCGACGGTGCCCGCCGCAGCAGTTTCACCCGCCGCAGAGGCTTCACCCGCCGCCGAGGGCGACGCGCCCGAGGGAGCGCCCCGGCGGGCGTCGAAGAAGGGCCTGACGATCGGTCTCATCGCCGGCGGACTGGTGGTGGTGCTCGGCGGCGGCACGGTGTGGGCCGTCAACGCGATCTTCGGCGGCGAGAAGAGCCCGGAGGCCGCGGCGGAGAAGGTCTTCGAGGCTGCCCTGTCGCTCGACCCGATCGCGCTGTACACCGCGATGGCGCCGAGT
>Ga0302349_1001677_pt1 | contig 16038 bp, 20 predicted proteins | sample PhyAR1_FD_202176 | JGI IMG/M metagenome (GOLD analysis project Ga0302349, IMG submission 202176) | Leaf surface microbial communities from alfalfa plants in UC Gill Tract Community Farm, Albany, California, United States - DLSL A.R1... | ecosystem: Host-associated > Plants > Phyllosphere >...
GGTCACACATCCTGCAAAAACACAGGTACACATACGCCAGACCATAAGCGCCACAGCCTTTTCAGGTTTCTGCATCAGCGCGGCCTGTACTGCCAGAGTGCGCTCGGATGACATTTTTGTGAGCAGTGGGATGCTGATACCTTCGGCGGCATCGGGCTGACGCGAGCTAAACGGGATTGTGACGCTGCTGCTTTCTGTTTCTTCTGGCATATCAGCTTTCAGGCGGACGCCCCGTTGAACATTCACCTGTCCGTTATACAGGCTGACCACAACCCACGCGCCTGACTTCATTTCGTCAGTCCACGCGCTAATCACTCCGGCCTGTTCTATCGCGTTGATTTCTTCCTCAAGCGCATCTGTCTCTTCACAGCGGGAATCGTAGCTATTCCACTGCTCCTGTAGCTCATTAAGGCGCAGTTGCTGTTCAGGGGTATATACCGGATCGGGAACGTCTGGCAGTACAAATTCGTTCGCGTCTTCCCCGTGATGCCAGATGCGGGCTGCACGACCACGGCTCCATTCCCATCCTTCTTGCTGCTGAATCTCCTGAGCAATGCGATCCAGCTTTTCCTGCACCAGACGTTCAACCAGCACGCTGTCGGCGGTTGCCGGCGTGATGCCGGAAGCGCAGGGAACGGCGCGACTGAGCGGCGCAGCCGGAACGGCTGCTGCAAGCGTGGGGGTTGCGTCAGGGATGGACACCCGCTGCCCCGGAGGGGCCGGGCAGAGACAGCTCGCTGGCTCTGTGCGGAGCATGACAGCCCGCCCGGACGCCCAGGGCAGGATAACACCGGCAACATAAAAAATTATTATCATGCTGATAAATCTATATTTTTTTACTAATGATGTGAGTCAATAAATTTATCACCCTCATGTATTTTTGCTGAAGGCCGCCAGCATGATCGGCAAGTAGCATTTCGCATTTCTCGCCATTATCTCTTTCAAACTGGCGGTTCGTGTTTGCGCCTCAGGCGCATTAACGACCGCCGGCAGGCAAAGCCTGCCAGGGTTTTCTCGCGGGCTGACAGGCGGCTCTCACCGCCCTACTGTTAAGACTGCCTGATATACACGCCGGCGATGTATACCGCCTGCTGACAGCGCACAAACTCGATAATTTCCTCCACTACCCGGGCGGTGTCTATCTCCCGCAACCCGTTCTCCCTGCGCTGTGCGTTAATTGTTTTTTTGTACTGACGCAATGCGTCACGGGTCTGTGCATCAAGCTTCATTTTTTTTCTCCTGGCGGCAGGGGCTCCGCCCCTGCCCGTTAATCAGTTCTGGAACACGTAGCCATCGACAAACACGAGGCCGCTGCTGAACAGATCGCGCGCGTAGGCCTCGTAATCGAAATACATCCTCAGGGATTCAGGCACGTCGCAGATAAGGCCGGTATCCTGGACAAACTCGTAGGCATAATCTTCCTCGCTGGCGGCCTCGCCCCGGTACGCATCGTCAAAGGCGTCGTAATCGGAGTCGCCCGTATAATCCGCCCAGGCAAAAAACGCCGCGGCCCTGCCCTCTTCTTCCGCGCGCCTGTACCCCTCGACAAATGCCCATTCCACGGAGGATTCAGACGCAAACTGTGACGGAATGCCCTCCCAGTCCTGGAACATCAGCTCCGGATCGTGCTCGTTTGCATGTAGCTCATGGCATGCCCCGATAAAGTCCTCCTTTGAGTCGAACTCCGTGAGGTCGAACCATTTGCCGAATATGCTGCCGCAGTTGTATTTGTGATAGGTGCCAACGTATACAGCGGGGGTCGTCGTGCTCATAAAAATTCCTCCACAGCCAGGGTTATCTGAGTTCCGGCTTACGCCGTGCCGACACGACAGCCCGACTACGAGCGGAAAATGCAGGGGCGACACCGGAGGCCGCAGCGCAGATAAAAAGCGGAGTCGGTCTGGACGGTTATCGAGCGAAATTTGAGTGAGAGAACGACGGGAAGAACGGCGACAAGCCTGAAAATATACTGCGACCGGGCGAGGATGGCGGCGGAGCGAACCCTTGCATTTGAAGCGTTCGGGCTAGAGTAGAGGCACGGCGTTAGCCATCAACCGCACGGACTTCCAACGACGCGTGGACGTAACAACGTGGAGACCACGCAGGTTTAGCGGAGTGAGCGACCGCCTTTTAAAATAACTGGGCGGGGCCAATGCCCCGCCAGTCTGCTATGCAACAAGACGTATACCGGAAAAGGATTTCATCATTAACTCGATCTCTGCCCTCGCTTCGCTTATCACCTCATGTAGCCAGCGTCGCTCGAACCATGTCCGAACAGGGCTTTCAGGATGACGCAGAGCAAACGGGGCATGCGTCTGGCCAACGAGGCGACCGCCACACTCCAGACGGATTTCCAGTCTCCTGAAGGTGTTTTTTTCGTCAAGAACTGCCTTCAGGCGCTGATCCACAGTCGCATTATCCCACTCAGTTTCGTCATGTTCCGCTTCAACTTCGGTAACGATAAGAGTGAAATTGCGGGTTTTTCGTGTAAATACCAATGGTTCCGCAGCGGGTCTGATAGCTTTTGTCAGGTGATATCCAGCGGCCGCCACGCAGCTGCACAGGTGATTGATCTCGTCACGCAGAGCTTTCAGCACACCAATAACCTGCTTTGTACTCATGGACACTGGGCAGTTGTCATATTCAAGAGAAATCGTGCCAGCGTGTGCCTTACGATGGCCCAGGGAATTCCGGTAAAGACGAACAACGAACGTACTATCCTGAATAAGTGGCATGACGTCGTTCAGGAAATTCTCACTCATGAGGCCACGCAGAGCAATCTCAGGAAGAAGACGCATAAGATCGTCTGCTGCGAGGCTGCCGTAAAAGGCAACTCCCTCTCCACGAACGTAATTCAGGCTGGTTTCAATATTCAAATCCGCAGGCCAGCCGCGCGCAATAAGAGTATTGCGTGTATGGCGATGGATAAGACGGTAAGCGATGTTCATAGCATTCTCCTCGATTCTGATGCGGCGCCAGTTACGCCGTGCCGACACGACAGCCCGACTACGAGCGGAAAATGCAGGGGCGACACCGGAGGCCGCAGCGCAGATAAAAAGCGGAGTCGGTCTGGACGGTTATCGAGCGAAATTTGAGCGAGAGAACGACGGGAAGAACGGCGACAAGCCTGAAAATATACTGCGACCGGGCGAGGATGGCGGCGGAGCGAACCCTTGCATTTGAAGCGTTCGGGCTAAAGTAGAGGCACGGCGCTGATAACCGCCGCGCTTTTGCGCGGCATTAGAAGTGGAGTTAACGACTTCCTTATGCGGTGAAGTGATACCGCCTAATTTCGATAATTATTCAGCACAGCTAATCTAATATGTAGTGACTTCGCGAACTAAAAACCACTAAATCAGAAGATTGCGCCTGCTTTCAAAGAGTGGAATTATAAGTATAAGAGTACCATACGTTATGTTTGTGATTATCATAACCGGACTTTTAACTTAAAACTAATGTCAACCATTGCTAATGGATTATCAAATATGACCGCGTCTGATAAACAACTTATTTGGAAAAAAAGATTCTGGAATCTGGGGGGTACAGCTCTTTTTGTCATCTGGTTGTGGTATGCAGGTTTGAGTGCAGTAACGCTTGATGACACTGTAATATTTGCTGTCGGCCTAATAACGTTTGCCATTTCATCTGTTATCAGTCTGATATGGCCTACATCTAAGAAGGATATCGTCAGAGTAGCAAGAGTTACAGGGGATGTTGGTGCAGCAAGCCTGATCCTTGCTTCCTACAAGCATCTTAATGGATATCCCTTTGGTTTATCTGAAACCTTTATAAGTGTGTGTGCTATCACGATCTATATCATAGTAGCCTGCCGGATATTCCGCGATATCTGAATAATTAACTCCAGTACATTTTAATACTTAAGGCCGCGAAAGCGGCCCTTTATAAACTATCTCGACTCATTATATATCGCTGAATCTTTTATCCAGTAATCCAGTCTTTTTCATATATTTCAAGATGGACTCAGGCCGGCGCTGATACTCCCTGGCAAACTCGTCAACATCGAGCATGCCCGCCTCGGCCAGGGCGATCAGGCGTTGTTTCTCCTCCTCGTCCCATTTCGCGCCGTGGCGCGGATACTGCTGCTTATAGCCTGCGCCAGGCGAAGAACGACCCGTGAGCTCCTCACGCAGCTGACCCAGGGTCATGTTTTCCAGGCCATCGACCACATTCAGGGATTCGAGCTCACGAGCCGCTTTGAGGAACTGGCGGACAAGCTTTCCGTGTTCTCGAAGATCAGACATTGTTTCCCGTCCCGCCGAACATGCTCCGGGCATTATTTCGGGTTTCGTCATCAGACGATACCGAATCGCTCATCTGCTCTTGAGGCTGAGGAGCTGCGGTTACTGCCTCTCGCGCCCTGCCCTGCAGCAGAGACTCGGTTTCGCGTGGGTAAACGGCTTTAAGCAGCTGCAGCAGGTCATCAAATGACGTATCGCGGTTAAGCAGCTCGCTGAAGAGGAACGGCAGCCGTTCATCCTGCTTGCCAAATGCAAAGCCGGTAAGCAGCGCGGCGCGCCATAAACGCCCCCTGTCCCCCTGAGGCGTTTCGTCCGTTTTCTGGCAGACAAAGCGGTCCGCTTCGTTAGTTTCAGGATTCAGGTAAAACGTAATTTTGCGTCGCGTATCCATGGTTTTTATCCAATAAGGTACATACCGTTAACGAGGTCGAACTGAGACGTACTGGTTTTGTAGAAACGTTCTTCCCTGACTGCACAGTGTTTTTTTACTGCCTCTGCAATGAGTTCGGCGCCACCGCCAATGACCATTACATGCGAGTATCCCTCAAAGCGACTGACAGCTTCAATAACCCTGTTAACAAGCCGGCTGTGAGCCGATGTCATTGCTTCACAAACAAGATCGATACGTGAGGTATCGTTAATGCGTGACGCCAGGTAGGCCGCATCATTACGGTGAATGATGATATCGTCGGCAAGATAGCTGCTTCCCTTCGTGCGAGCCAGCGAAAGTGCGTCTCTTACGGCACCGGTCATCAGAGAGACTCCCAGCGTGGAATCACCGTAAATACGCGATATTCCGCGCATTTTCCCCATCACCTGAGAAATATCGAGCGTCGTTCCGCCCAGGTCAACGATCAGCAGTGAATCAAGCTCGTTGAGGTTTTTAACGACTTCGAAACCAGCCGGGATGGATTCTGGCATCACGTCAACATGAAGAACGGAGAAGGTTTTCCCGCCATTGAGTTCGACCGGCCGCAGCAGGTTTGTTTTCTTACGTTGAATGTTTGCTTCGTTGGGCTGGTTGTTCTTGTCGTAATACTCCGCCAGCGGCAGTGTGACAACGATATCCACTTCGCACGGCTCAATGCCGCTGTTGAGAAGCGCATGATGAACGGCAACAACGTTCACATCGCTGTATTGCCACGCAACGTTAGTCGTCACAACTGCCTCCGGACTGATCGGGTCGAAAGAATACTGCTCCCCGTTCAGTTGATAGTTGAACGCCTGCTGAGAACCGAACGCCACAGCCCACTCACGTTTAAAGCTGTTAGGGCTGATTGACTGCCTGACCTGTCCGGCTTCGTTCCACTGCAGTTTGATATTGGTAGAGCCGTCATCAATGAAAATTTTCATACCTTTCACCTTGGAATAGTTGGGATTGAAACGAGCACAAACAAAAACAATATAGAGAACTACTTGAGAACAATATGAGAATTATACAAATCGCGGACACAATAACAACCCTGAAAGAGAAATATTTGAGAACTATTTGAGAACTAAAAGAGAGGGGATAGGGATTGAAGCTATTCATACGCTAGCTATTTGCGCCTAAAAATCAGCCGGTTGAAATAAAGGGACCGAGAATAGCTTGCTTAAAACTGGGTTCATAAAAATAATACTGTATATATAAACAGTAATAAGGAGGGGTATAAAATGGTCAATATCAGCTTTATCGCACCGGCAGAATCACCAGATAAAATGCAGCTGCCGTTATTTGCCGATCTGGCCTCATGTGGTTTCCCTTCACCTGCAGCTGACTATGTCGAGTCCGATCTGGATCTCCATGACTACTGCATACGGCATCCAAGCGCGACTTACTACCTTCGCGCAAGTGGAGACAGCATGGCCGACGGCAGCCTGTACAATGGCGATCTGCTGGTTGTGGACAGTGCCGAGAAGCCCCGGCATGGCGATATTGTGGTGGCCAGCGTGCAGGGGGAATTTACGGTTAAACGGCTGCTACTGACGCCACGACTGACGCTGCAGCCCATGAACGCGGCCTGGTCGCCAATTTATCCCGACCCGGACGATCTGGATATCTTTGGCGTCGTCACGCACATCATTCACCGTCCCCGGGAGATGTACTGATGTTTGCCCTGGCCGATGTGAACAGCTTTTATGCCAGCTGCGAACGTGTTTTCCGCCCGGATTTGAAAGGAAAGCCGGTTGTGGTGCTCAGTAATAACGATGGCTGCGTAATCGCAAGAAGTGCCGAGGCAAAGCCCTGGATCAAAATGGGCACGCCGTGGTTTCAGATGAAAAACGAGAGATACCCGGAAAAAATATACGCGTTCTCAAGCAACTATGAACTTTATGCATCGATGTCGGCGCGCGTGATGAACTGCCTGGAGGAGCTGGCCCCCAGGGTGGAACAGTATTCGATTGACGAGATGTTCCTCGATCTGACCGGTGTGGAGCATTGCATGGACCTGGAGGACTTCGGCCGGCAGCTGCGCCGGCACGTGTATGACTGTACCCGTCTTACCATTGGCGTGGGCGCCGGACCGACGAAAACACTCGCAAAATCAGCCCAGTGGGCCTCAAAGGAGTGGAAACAGTTTCGTGGTGTGCTCGCCCTGACCCGGGGGAATCCACAGCGAACGCGGAAGCTGCTTTCACTGCAGCCGGTCGAAGAGATCTGGGGCGTGGGAAACCGTATTGCACGCAAGCTCAATGTTCTGGGCATCAAAACCGCGCTCGATCTGGCCCTGACGAACCCGGCCTTTATCCGCAAAAATTTCTCCGTCGTTCTCGAGCGAACAGTACGCGAATTGAACGGGGAAAGCTGCATGTCGCTTGAAGAAGCCCCGCCAACAAAGCAGCAGATCGTCTGCAGCCGTAGCTTCGGCGAGAAGGTCACTGAATACGATTCGCTGCGGCAGGCTGTCTGTCAGTACGCAGAGAGGGCCTCAGAAAAACTGCGTAAAGAGCGCCAGTATTGCCGGCATATTTCCGTTTTCATTAAAACGTCCCCTTTCGCCGTTAAAGAGCCTTATTACGGCAACGTGGCCACAGAGAAACTACTTACCCCCACTCAGGACACCCGGGATATCATTGCGGCCGCCACAGCGGCTCTGGAGCGCATCTGGAAGGACGGGCACCGGTATGCCAAAGCCGGTGTGATGCTGAATGACTTCACCTGCTCCGGCGTTTCGCAGCTGCAGCTGTTTGACGAACGTCCGCCACGTCCTCACAGCGATGAGCTGATGAAGGTTCTCGATGGCATTAATCATTCCGGCCTGGGACAGGTCTGGTTTGCCGGCCGAGGGATTGCGCCGTCCTGGCAGATGAAACGCGATATGCTCTCCCCTGCATACACTACCCGCTGGAAAGATATCCCCATTGCGAGGATCGGTTAAATTTCGCCTTTCAGAGAGCCAGTAGTGCTCGCCGCAGCCGAACGACAGGGCGAAGCCCGCGAGTGAGCGAGGAAGCACCAGGGAACTGCACGGACAAATTCTGCTTACACTCGAAGTCTAATGGTTAGCTCCTTCAGGTTTATCCACTTATCCACGGACATATTTTTATAAAGTCTTTTTTAATTCTTTTTTCTTTATTTTACCCCTTTTAGAGAGCCTGAAAGCCGCCTGCAGTGTGCCCTCAGCTGAGTTCTGTATGGGCAACTGGTAAACATGGTATGGGAAATTAATCACGTATCTGTGGGGTCCGTAGCAACAAGTTATGGGATACGCATCAACAAGCTATGGGAAAGAGGTCAAGTTTGGTACACAGTTTTCCACTTGTGGATAAATTGCATATTTTCCCGGTGGATAAGTATCGTGATAGCTTGCAATTTCTGTTTTCACTGTCATTATGGGCGAATAATAATTTACCCATAGGCATTGAAATGGACACTCAAGCACCCTTGCCAGCTACTAAAACGTTTAAAAAACGCGCTAGTATAAAGCAATCTAACGAATTGACCGAAGCTGCATACTACCTGCCTCTTCAGGCAAAACGTGTGCTGTGGTTATGCCTCATGCAGGCCTATTTCAACGACAGTCAGGATGATGATTCTGACGTATTACCACTCTTCAAAATTAGCGTTTCCGATTACGTCAAATACTTCAATGTCGCTACGTCTGTAGCCAGTCGTGATGTAAAGGCTGGGGTAAATGCATTGGGCGAATCAACTGTTACCTTTTATCCAAAAGAAGGTGAATTTGAAGAGGTTAAGCGTCCATGGCTGGCTGAAGCAGGAATGAAGAGAGGCCGGGGTTCTTGGCAGATTGAGTTCAACTACAAGGTCATGCCATTCCTTGTCGGCCTGACCTCTCAGTTTACTACCTATTCTCTGTATGACTGTGGCCAGCTCAATAGTGTTCGGGTCATACGGCTTTATGAAAGCCTGTGTCAGTTCCGGAGCACTGGTGTCTGGATCACTACACATGACTGGCTATGTGAAAGGTTTATGCTTCCATCCTCGCAGAAAAACAATATTGCTGAAATGAAGCGCACTTTCCTTGAACCTGCGCTGAAGAAAATCAATGAGAAGACGCCATTAAAGGTAAGTTATAAAACCGAAGAAGATGGCCGTTTATTGTTTAATTTTCTTGATAAAAAACAATAAATTAAACTTTTCACTATCCTCCCCCCTCAGTCTGATTCTCACTTTTGGGGGGATACTAAACTTGATGTATTTCCCACATCACGAACCGAACTTGACCTGTTTCCCACAGTCCGGACAGCCCACAAAGTTGACCTGCTTCCCACAGTCCCGACCATCTGCGAAGTTGACGTGTTTCCCATGGCCGGACACCCTGCAAAGTTGACCTGTTTCCCACAGTCCGGGCAGCCCATGATGTTTGAGCTGTATCCCACGGCAAGGCTAGTCCGCGAAGTTGACGTGTTTCCCATAACCCAAACAGCCTGAAAAGTTGACCTGTTTCCCATAGCCAGGACCGCCTGCAAAGTTGACCTGTTTCCCATAGCCCGAACCGCCCGCAAACTTGACCTGTTTCCCATAGCCCGAACCACCCGCAAAGTTGACCTGTTTCCCATAGCCCGGATTTGCCGCAAAGTTGACCTGTTTCCCATAGACAGGACCTACCGCTAAGTAGACCTGTTTCCCACATCCCGAACAGCCTGCAAAGTTGACCTGTTTCCCATAGATCTAGCGGTTTGTGTGTAGCGGTTCGCATTTGAATTTAACCGGCGATACATTCCCATCGATTGTAAATGGGACGAAGGGATTCGAACTTTGGAGAATGTGACCTAGTGGAGTGTACAATCAAGGGTGTAGGTGTTTATTGGGTATTTGATATACATCCAAAACAGACCTGAAAGGAATCCTATGGATATCCTATGAATACCTAAAATACATTTGATGGATACAAAAGCTAGCGTCACCTGGAGTGGATTTTGATGGATGTATTTAGGATATGTGTTGGATATCCTTAAGGGGTGCTAAAAACACCCCGCAGACACCCTAAATATACACGATGAATATCTTTTGGATATCTCATCTATTTACCAATAGCTCCATCTCTCTCGAGTTTCTCTCTGATGGCTTCGATGATATATGAGCTGAAGTCCAAAGACGTTTTACTGGTTGCCTTAAGTTCAGCATGGGCCTCAAAGTATGAAAGTGGAATAGCCTTAAGATTTTTAGCTTTAGTCTTGGCTTGCTCAGGACGTTCGGAGACCTGCGTCGTTTTTTCAGGTTCTACATTTGCCTCTTTGCCAATGCTCTCACCTACTTTGGTTGCATCATTCGTAACAGCAACCGGCGTAGACGTTTGTAGCCGAGCTGATCCAACTAAGCTTTTGAGTTTCTCTGCCTGTTCGTTAAATCTATTTTTGCTCATGATTTTTCTCAGGATGTTCTGGGGGGATTCAATGAATGCCCACTGGATACTAATTTAATACCTATTGGATATCTTTAGTATATCCAACGCTTCAGCTTTTACTGGCCAGTAACTGCTTAATTTCCTGGACTAGGGCTATGACTTCTTTGCCGCCCGGAGTGGCTCGTCCATGTACAGTTTCGGTAATCCCCATTCCGCTTTCGATAACTTCTTCAAATTCGGTACGTGTAGAGATACGACTATTCATCAACTTCACGTGTTTTAAGGAAGGGAGTAGAGCCTCCAGTTTTGGGAAACTCTTTTTGTTTGGGTTAACCTTGCACAGATAAAGATTGACGGTGATATCAGTTTCCATAATTGCACTGATTTCATCGAGAACTGCATCAAAGTGCATAAGCCCAATTCGTTCTGTGAGAGAGTCTTTAGAAGGAACGATGACACAATCAGCGAATGCCACTGCGGTTCGGGTTAGATCCGAGTCGAAACCTCCGCAATCTATAAACAACGTCTTATCGCTGTTTTTGTAAGGCGTCATTATCTCAATCAGCTCTTCAACGGTATTGGGAATTTTAACGGAGATCTCTTTCCCTGATGGACGGAGTCCAAGAATGATTGAAAGCCCGGTATGCGTATCAAGGTCCAAAGCATCTGTATCCATTTCACCAATCAGATTAACTGATGAAGTGGTCTTTCCGGCACCGCCTTTAGGGTGAGCATTAGCAATGATTGGCATGGTGTATCCCTTTTATCCTCAATTGATACCCATCTAACCCCTTTAAGATATTTATGGGATATCCGATGGATGTATTTAACGTATCCTTTTTAACCTAAGGCTAGTTATGAGTCAATGGTTTTTAGATATCCTATGCATATCAAAAAAGTATCCGCGGGATATCCCATGGATATGCATAAATGAGATTAACTGAAATAATCGAACGCTCTGTGACTACTTTAAATGAGGGGAGAAGGGCTCTTTGTTACCATGCAACCATGGCGTGTCATAGCCCTCCTTTGAGAATAGCCACCGCATCAGCCCCCGGCATCTGGAACTGTACCCTGTGCCGTGCCGCCACATCGAGCGCAAACACCTTCGTATACACCTCCGTCGAGCTGATGCTCTTATGTCCCATTAAACTCTGTAGCACCTTCAGTGGTATACCGGCATACAGCATGTGCATGGCGTAGGAATGACGGAACGTGTGCGGTGTCACCGGCACGGAGAACGTCACTCCGTCGGCCGCTGCCGCTTCAACCGCTTCGCTGAGCCAGGTGCGGACCGTCCGGTCGGTGATCTCCCAGATCCGTGCCTTCTCGGTTCTGCCGCTTCGCTTGTTGCGTCGTTCAAGAGGTATTTTCAGCGTGGCCACCATCATCTCCAGCTGGCTGACATAGCTCGCATCGGAAAGCGGAACCAGGCGATGCATCTGACTGCCGGCAGGCGAGCGGCCGGCCGTTCGGGCCGCTTTCTCCGCCCGCTGCTTGAGTGTGGCCAGCTGCACGAACGGGTAGGGCGGCGCCAGAGAAAAATCACTCCGGGTCAGCGCCAGCGCCTCGTTAATGCGCGCGCCGGTGTTCCAGAGGGTTGCCAGCAACATCTTGCGGTGGAGATCGGGCACATAGTGGAGCAGGGCACTCACTTCCGGCGCCAGCAGATATTTCGGCAGTTCATCCTGGACCAGTGCCATCTGGCGCAGGGCCAGTGCCGCCGGATAATCAATGGCCATCGGCAACAGAGCTGAATGTCCCTGCTGCTGCCCCAGGGTGATGAGTCCGGTCATCGGGTTCCATCTCCAGCTGGCTGGATGTTCAGCGCTGATGCAATGATTTCCCGGTTTTCCTCAGTACGCCAGTTTCCGAAATAGTCCACTTCCAGACACAGGGACAGATGTGCTGCCTCTATCAGGTCAGACACTTTCTGCAGGGCGTTCTGCAACTGCTGTGCTGATATCACTCTCGGTTGATCATGTTCATCCACACCGTTGCGGTGAACAAGATCGTTTCGCCAGTCTGCGATGATGCCCAGCGGTTCAGTTGGCCAGACAGGCGGAATGTGTAGGACGGCACCGAAATAGCGCTCAATGGTTCTGACGTTATGGAAAGTCATCCCGGAAACATAATTGCGGGCCGCCTTCCTGAACAGGTCAATATCCATTGTGCGCGCCGCGAGTTTCTCTTTATTGCTGACCTTTGGAGCGGATTTCAGGTAGAACTCATCAAGGAATTGTCTGAGCGGCCAGTCATGCTCCAGCAGTGCCCTCGCACAGTACATCAGATACGCCTCCATGACAGTCACGGCATGGACGAAAGACATCCGGTACACCAGTTCAGGCTGAACATTATCGAGCAGGGCATGTAGTTTCCTCAGCTCCTGGTTTGCGTGCTGATATCTCTGCTGAACATTATTCAGGGAAGCCACAAACAACCCGTGTTCATGATCCCACTGAGCCTGGTCAGCAAATGCCTCCTGCTCCCAGTAGTAAAGAAGCGCAGCCTGATCCCACTCTTCAGAGCCAGGGATCACATCCGGGTGATTTTCGTCAAGCCATTCATCAAATCGTGCAGCTTCAAAATCCAGTATTGAATCTTTCTCGCTTCCCATAAAAACAGCACCTCTCTGTGTGATCCTGTGAAGAACAAATCCCGCCTTTTTATTTACCTCTTCCAATAAGGTTAAATTTCCAATCGTCTTCCAGAAATTCCGCATCGTAAGGTGCCGCTGCGCCGGATCGACAATGGATGTTTTTCCAGTCACCTGATAGCAGCCAGCCATTGGGACGTTTTTCCCTGTGAGCCACTGTTCGTCCATCACGGGTGATGATGTTTGGCAGATACCACTGGCTCTGATCAAGGGGATGAACCTCAAAACAGGTTTTCCCTCGCGGGGATGCCATCCACAGTTCGCTATGACCTGCATTTTCCAGCGCAACAAGAACGTCATGTAATGGAATTGGAGTTTTCATATGTTCCTTTTAAATAAAATAGTCACTCAGAGTAATTATGACGTACAGCACAATCAGCTGAGCACAACCCTGCGTCTGTCACCCGGATGACTTTTCCCTGCCGTCATCATTTGCAGACTGATAATAAGCAGTCATATAACCACGTTATTAAATTACCGGAGAGCCGTTTCCGGCAGATCCGATTTTCTGGCTTATCACAACTTTCCGGAAGTGTACCACGGCGGGGAAATAAGCAAAGCGGCGTTTTACGGTGTGCAGCACCCGGTCATCCGGGACAGGATAAAACACAACATATGGGGTATCGTCTCGGCGTGAAAGCGACGGTGACCACAAGATATGGCCTGCGGGGGCCGCTGCGCGACGGGGTGCGGAAAGAAGATCCGGAACTGGGTTTTTTCGGATCTTCGTGAAAAAGAGAAGAAACGGATAGGTCAAGCATATCCATATGCCTGACATCTGCATAGGTATGGCATACGCATATACTCGCCATCTGCATATGCAATATCTATACATATGCCGAACATCTGCCTATACTGAACCTATGCACACACCCGGTGCAATCAACCTCATTCCGGATATGCGTCACATATCCATATTTACCCGGGAGAGAAAGAACATGAGAACCGTATCCATTTTTAAAAACGGCAACAACCGCGCCATCCGCCTGCCCCGCGATCTGGATTTTGAGGGGGTGAGCGAGCTGGAGATCGTCAGGGAAGGGGACAGCATCATCCTGCGTCCCGTCCGGCCGACCTGGCGCTCGTTCGCGCAGCTCGAAAAAGCTGACCCGGACTTTATGGCGGAGCGCGGGGACGTTGTCAGCGACGAAGGACGATTTGACCTGTGAACAGGATCTATATGCTCGACACGAACATCTGCTCGTTCATCATGCGCGAGCAGCCGGAAGCCGTGCTGAAGCGCCTGGAGCAGGCGGTGCTGCGGGGTCACCGTATCGTGGTTTCGGCCATCACCTACTCCGAGATGCGCTTCGGCGCCACCGGCCCGAAGGCCTCGCCGCGACACATCGAGCTGGTCGACGCGTTCTGCGCCCGCCTCGATGCCATCCTGCCCTGGGATCGCGCCGCGGTGGATGCGACCACGGAGATTAAGGTGGCGCTGCGCCTCGCCGGGACGCCGATCGACCCGAACGACACGGCGATCGCCGGGCACGCCATCGCCGCCGGCGCCGTACTGGTGACGAACAATACGCGGGAGTTTGAGCGGGTGCCGGGTCTGGTACCTGAAGACTGGGTGAAGTGATTTCCTGATAAAAGACCAGACAATGACTGTCTGTTTTGTGCCAGAAGTGGAAGCTGAAGTACCAGAGACTCCCTAAAGTTGATGGTTCGATATGCAGGTATACTCACATCCCATTGTCTTACTGTACGACCAGATACCCTGCATTGGGTTCGCCATAGAGAGTAGTCGGTAGCTTTGTAATTATTAGTACTGGCAGGGAATTCGAGTATCACCAAAAAAACCGCCCGAAGGAGGTCTGGAAAGTTATACTTCTTCTGTAATTGTTATAACAGGAATAAACTCCCGGTGTGTCTTTTCAGGGTAACATGTTGCATCATCCCAGGACGCACCTAAATTCAATCACTTACTAAAGAAACTGAATGTTGCTCTTGCTGCATTCAAAACTTCAGCCCAAGTCATAACCCATACGTTAACATTTAATCCAGCATCATCTAATGTTTTTCCATTAGGCCACCCACGTTGATTAGCCTTACGCCCAGCATATTCATCCATTGAGTCAGGGCTCTGTGTAGCGGCTCGCAATCCATTTCAACGGACTTACAATAACGGCAAATTAAATCTGACTGCCAGCTTCTTTCTCCATCCCGCCTGAAAGAGCCTGTCCAGCCGAACTTACCCTGATTGCAGTATGGATTTTCTTGGCAGCCTGAACGGCTGCACAATATAAACAGGAGGACATCATGAGCACCTCGCTTTACAGCAAGACCCCGACGGTCACGGTTCTCGATAACCACGGTCAGATCGTGCGCGACATAGCGTACCACCGCCATCCCGGCTCCCCGGACGTGACCAGTGAACGCATCACCTACCATCAGTATGACGCCCGGGGCTTTCTGACGCAGAGTGCTGACCCGCGCCTGCACGACGCCGGCCTGGCGAACTTCACCTGGCGTCACGCCCTCTCCGGCGCCGTCCTGCGCACGCAGGGCGCCGACAGCGGCACAACCCTCGCCCTCAGCGACGCCGCCGGCCGGCCGTTTCTGGCGGTCAGCAACATCCGCACTGCCCGTGATGGCACGGAGGACACAGGCCAGGCCGTGACCCGCACCTGGCAGTATGAGGACGCCACCCTGCCCGGACGTCCGTTAAGTATTGCGGAGCAGGTGAACGGTGGAGCCGCCCGCATCACGGAGCGTTTCGTCTGGGCCGGTAACTCTGTTGAGGAGAAGGCGCTGAATCTGGCAGGTGTGTGCATCGGTCATTATGACACCGCCGGCCTGACGCAGACCGACAGCATGGCACTTACCGGCGTGCCGCTCTCCGTTACCCGCCGTCTGCTGAAGGATGCGGATAACCCGGACGCAGTGGCTGAGTGGCAGGGAGAAGATACCTCTGTCTGGAACGACCTGCTTGATGCTGAAACATACATCACCCTGTCCACGACTGACACAACCGGAGTGATGCTGACCACCACGGATGCAAAAGGTAACCTGCAGCGTATGGCGTACGATGTGGCGGGCCGGTTGTCGGGCAGCTGGCTGATCCTGAAAGGGGGGACGGAGCTGGTTATTGTCAGGTCCCTGACGTACTCTGCCGCGGGGCAGACGCTGCGCGAGGAGCACGGCAACGGCGTGGTGACCACGTATACGTATGAAGCAGAGACGCAGCGCCTGACCGGGATAAAAACGGCGCGCCCGGCCGGACATCCTTCCGGGGCCAGGGTGCTGCAGGACCTGCGCTACGGGTACGACCCGGCGGGCAACGTGCTCAGCGTGCGTAACGACGCGGAAGAGACCCGCTTCTGGCGCAACC
>Ga0302349_1001679_pt1 | contig 16032 bp, 17 predicted proteins | sample PhyAR1_FD_202176 | JGI IMG/M metagenome (GOLD analysis project Ga0302349, IMG submission 202176) | Leaf surface microbial communities from alfalfa plants in UC Gill Tract Community Farm, Albany, California, United States - DLSL A.R1... | ecosystem: Host-associated > Plants > Phyllosphere >...
TGATGGAGCGGGCGGGGTCGACATGGTGCTGATGTCGGCCCTGCTGGCGATGGTGGCGGTGGCCGATCCGGTGCCGCTGGTCCTTTATAGCAGGCCGGGCGCGACACTGGCGCAGGTCGAAGCGGATTTGCGGCGGTGCCGCATCATCACCACCGGCCCGGCGGCGGGCGGGGAGCGCCCGGACGGGGCGGCGCTGCTCGACAATGGAACGCCGGGCCGCGTGACGGGCGATACGATCGAGGCATGCATGGCGACCTATGGCTGGCAGGCGCGCACGGTGCCGGAGCGGGAGCGACGCCATTTGTCCCGCCTCGATCCCGCCGCGCGACGGAAAGCCCTGGAACGGCTGGCAGGGCGGTCCTCGAAAGCGCGAGCAGCGATCAACCCTCCCGGAACGCCTGGTCGTTGGTGATATCGGATGCGAAGAAGGACGCTTCGGCGATCCTTCCGCCCTTGAAACCAAAGACGGCCATTTCCTGTCTCTGGATGGTTCGCCCATTCTTGTCCGCGCTCCACTCGATCACGGCAGCGCAGTGACTTTGCGTTTCGACGACACTGGCAACCCGCAAGGAAAAGGTGCCATCGGTGGCCGCAAGCGCACGCTTGAGCATGTCGACGACGGCATCGGCTCCCCGAAGTCGCCCATATGGTCGCCGACGGACTGGTTCGTTCCAGTATACGTCATCAGCAAGCCACGAGCGGAGTGCCTCCGGATCACGGTCCTGCCGAGCCTTGTAAAAGGCATGGACCAGGGCGGCGGGAGAATATCCATCGGTGCGCATACTGGTTGGGTGGCAGTGAGGAGCGGCGGCCGCCAACCGCTGGCCGGTCGATATTTGGGTGCCGAGGCATGTGAGGGTTTTTCCTGGCGCGCGACCGTGAAGGTCGGCGCGGGTGCGGGGGAACCTCCCCGGGGAATAGACGCCGCCACCCACATGAGGGACCATCCCCGCGGGTGCGGGGGAACCCGCCAATACGGCGGTGACCGTGGCGCAGTCCGGGGACCATCCCCGCGGGTGCGGGGGAACCAGATTGTGCCACACGGTCAGCGGCCGCGCAGTGGGACCATCCCCGCGGGTGCGGGGGAACCGTCACCGTAGAAACCGGTGGCGGCGTCACGAAGGGACCATCCCCGCGGGTGCGGGGGAACCGGCCCGTCCATCGTCCGCCCGTCGAAGAACATGGGACCATCCCCGCGGGTGCGGGGGAACCCCTCGGCCTCTTCGTCGCGGTCGCGGCGCAGAAGGACCATCCCCGCGGGTGCGGGGGAACCTTGTCGAGCAGCAGATGCGTGTTCTGAAGATCGGGACCATCCCCGCGGGTGCGGGGGAACCGTGAGATATTCCCCGCCTGGCCGGTGATCGAGGGGACCATCCCCGCGGGTGCGGGGGAACCTGATCCAGGCTGGCGGCGCGTACACGCAAGACGGGACCATCCCCGCGGGTGCGGGGGAACCCAGTATAAACACCAGGTTCCATTCCATCCCCCGGGACCATCCCCGCGGGTGCGGGGGAACCTACTAGACCTATGGGCCGGGATGACCGGCACCGGGACCATCCCCGCGGGTGCGGGGGAACCGCTCACATGGGCACCGGCGACGACGCCGCGGCGGGACCATCCCCGCGGGTGCGGGGGAACCATCGACCGGCGCAAACTGGGCATGCTGTACGAGGGACCATCCCCGCGGGTGCGGGGGAACCTGCGGTCGCACGTCTCGACCGGCTGCAGCTGGGGGACCATCCCCGCGGGTGCGGGGGAACCATGGTCAGCAAAGCCGGCGGCGGCGTCGGCTTGGGACCATCCCCGCGGGTGCGGGGGAACCTTCCGTGTCAAGGTCGCGGGTCGCGGCGTCGCGGGACCATCCCCGCGGGTGCGGGGGAACCCTCGTCTCGGCAATGATGCCTTTCAGCCGTGAGGGACCATCCCCGCGGGTGCGGGGGAACCTTTCACGACGTGGCCCTCCCCCGCTCCCAAAGGGGCCATCCCCGCGGGTGCGGGGGAACCGACATGCCGAGGATCGACCCGACCTCAGTGTCGGGACCATCCCCGCGGGTGCGGGGGAACCGGAACCGCACCCCGTCGACCATCGCGGCCGGAGGGACCATCCCCGCGGGTGCGGGGGAACCCAGTGCATTGGCAAAGACCCCGCCTGCCAAGGGGGACCATCCCCGCGGGTGCGGGGGAACCCACGCCACGCCCGTGGTGCCGCTGCCCATGGCGGGACCATCCCCGCGGGTGCGGGGGAACCTGATTGCGAAGCCCCACGAAGCTGCATTGCCAAGGACCATCCCCGCGGGTGCGGGGGAACCATGAGCGAGACGACGATCCTCGCCGAGCAGGAGGGACCATCCCCGCGGGTGCGGGGGAACCGCGGGCAACGCTGGCGCGGCTGCGTCCGGTAAGGGACCATCCCCGCGGGTGCGGGGGAACCCGATAGGTGTAGGTGCTGGTGACCTTCGGCGAGGGACCATCCCCGCGGGTGCGGGGGAACCGCTGGCCCACCTCCACCGTTCACGACTAGCTGGGGACCATCCCCGCGGGTGCGGGGGAACCGCCACCATTTCCGGCGACATGGGCCGGCGCTGGGGACCATCCCCGCGGGTGCGGGGGAACCTGGTGAACGGCAACCACGTGTGGACGGGTGAGGGGACCATCCCCGCGGGTGCGGGGGAACCTACTCGTAGCCGGTGAGGCCGCCGGGCATGAGGGGACCATCCCCGCGGGTGCGGGGGAACCTCCAGCGGTGGAGCTGCCGGCGACCAAGAGGTGGGACCATCCCCGCGGGTGCGGGGGAACCAAGGACTCGGCAATGTGCATGGAATGGGCGATGGGACCATCCCCGCGGGTGCGGAGGAACCCGCGCGGTCAGAGCCGCAATCGGCCTGCCCTGGGGACCATCCCCGCGGGTGCGGGGGAACCGCCTGGGGGTTTTCATCGCGCCACCGGCGAGCGGGACCATCCCCGCGGGTGCGGGGGAACCTGTCAAGTGGAGGATTGTGGCCAGTCGATCGCGGGACCATCCCCGCGGGTGCGGGGGAACCCCACCGGCTGACCGGCTGGGCGGTCATCGTGTGGGACCATCCCCGCGGGTGCGGGGGAACCTCACGCGACCTCGCACCGCTGACGATCTGACTGGGACCATCCCCGCGGGTGCGGGGGAACCTAGATCGTTTTCGAGCCTGAAGACCGTCCCTAGGGACCATCCCCGCGGGTGCGGGGGAACCGACAGCGACAATATCGGCGGGAAAGACGAGCAGGGACCATCCCCGCGGGTGCGGGGGAACCAGAACGTCGAAGCGCAGGCGGGGTCCGATCGCGGGACCATCCCCGCGGGTGCGGGGGAACCCTGTTCACGGTAGGGTATCTGCGGCGTGCGGCGGGACCATCCCCGCGGGTGCGGGGGAACCCGCCGCGAACAAGGGCTATAGCAATCGCAAGGGGGACCATCCCCGCGGGTGCGGGGGAACCACCCCGACCGGCAGGACGAAGGCCGCGCACCAGGGACCATCCCCGCGGGTGCGGGGGAACCGCCTTTGCCACACTGCGCACGGATACCCTCGACGGACCATCCCCGCGGGTGCGGGGGAACCTGGCCCGCAGACCTGATCCCATACCGGGTCATGGGACCATCCCCGCGGGTGCGGGGGAACTGCGGCGGGTTGGCTGCTCGCCAAGGTGTCGCACGGACCATCCCCGCGGGTGCGGGGGAACCCCGCGCGCGTGGCCTGCCGGAACGCCGGTCTGGGGACCATCCCCGCGGGTGCGGGGGAACCTCGAGGAAGATGCGGACCGGCTGCTGGCCTGCGGGACCATCCCCGCGGGTGCGGGGGAACCCGCCGCGCGAATACAATTTTCGGACGGATCGCGGGACCATCCCCGCGGGTGCGGGGGAACCCATTCCCGCAGGCGGCGGGCGCCCATATTGGCGGGACCATCCCCGCGGGTGCGGGGGAACCCAAAGCTGACGGAGGTTGGTTTCGATAAGGCCGGGACCATCCCCGCGGGTGCGGGGGAACCGACCACGCCCGCATCGGCCGATACGACCTTCAGGGACCATCCCCGCGGGTGCGGGGGAACCCACGTCCACGACGCCGCGCACGTCGTCGGTCAGGGACCATCCCCGCGGGTGCGGGGGAACCGACATGCCGAGGATCGACCCGACCTCAGTGTCGGGACCATCCCCGCGGGTGCGGGGGAACCAGGGACAATGTTGCAGAGGTGTGATTTTGTCGGGGACCATCCCCGCGGGTGCGGGGGAACCTTCTACTTGCAGGCGCACACCGGGGGTCAGGAAGGACCATCCCCGCGGGTGCGGGGGAACCTGTCGATCGAGCTGGGCACGCGCCCAGAAGACGGGACCATCCCCGCGGGTGCGGGGGAACCCGGTCGCCCCTGGTATCCCCGCAACCCGAGCGAGGACCATCCCCGCGGGTGCGGGGGAACCGCCGCGTTGTAGATCGATTCCGCGGTCATCACGGGACCATCCCCGCGGGTGCGGGGGAACCATCCATTAATTCCGCCTATCGCTTGGCGCATAGGGACCATCCCCGCGGGTGCGGGGGAACCAAGCGATAGCTGATCGGGTAGCGGTCGAAGCCGGGACCATCCCCGCGGGTGCGGGGGAACCCCTGCTCACGGGCAGCACGGGCCTGCTCCTGCGGGACCATCCCCGCGGGTGCGGGGGAACCCGATCCCGCGCCCTCGCGTCCGACCAGCAGCCGGGACCATCCCCGCGGGTGCGGGGGAACCGGCTGCTGTTACCTGTCCAACGCGGCCTGGTGGGGACCATCCCCGCGGGTGCGGGGGAACCGACAGGGTGTAGAGGCCCTGGAGGCCCACGAAGGGACCATCCCCGCGGGTGCGGGGGAACCCTGGCCGATAATCCGCTGGAGCCGGGCGATCAGGGACCATCCCCGCGGGTGCGGGGGAACCGCCGACGCCTTCGCGGCCCGCAACGAACAGACGGGACCATCCCCGCGGGTGCGGGGGAACCTCCGCAGCTTCTTCCTCCGCCGTCAGGTCGCGGGGACCATCCCCGCGGGTGCGGGGGAACCGGAGGCGGCAGCGTCTCGGTCGGCGGCGTCGCGGGACCATCCCCGCGGGTGCGGGGGAACCCCGGAGTTCGACGAGCTGCACGACGATGGGAAGGGACCATCCCCGCGGGTGCGGGGGAACCGAGGTGTCGCAACGCGACGCGGCGGCCATCCGGGGACCATCCCCGCGGGTGCGGGGGAACCTCTTCAAGGACCGGCTCGACTATTTCCGGGCCGGGACCATCCCCGCGGGTGCGGGGGAACCACCTATGAGACGACGCACATGAAGTCGGGGAGGGGACCATCCCCGCGGGTGCGGGGGAACCCCTTGGGGAGCTTGGGAGGGAAATCGCGGAAGGGGACCATCCCCGCGGGTGCGGGGGAACCTCCTGCCCGTCCGGCGCGTGCATGAAGATGCCGGGACCATCCCCGCGGGTGCGGGGGAACCATGTGACGGCCGGAGCATAAGGACCATAGTATGGGACCATCCCCGCGGGTGCGGGGGAACCTATGAGCCGAACCCGCTCCAGACGGGAGCCGAGGGACCATCCCCGCGGGTGCGGGGGAACCGCAGGGGGCTTGCGGTACGCCCCGTAGATTTCGGACCATCCCCGCGGGTGCGGGGGAACCTTCACGCGTGACGGCGACCGACTGTTCGGCGACGGACCATCCCCGCGGGTGCGGGGGAACCGCCTTGCCTTCGTCCTGTAGACGGTGACGGCAGGGACCATCCCCGCGGGTGCGGGGGAACCGCTTCGGCCTTGTGGATCGTGTCCTCGTGCTTGGGACCATCCCCGCGGGTGCGGGGGAACCCGCCTTGACCTGTGCGGCGTGCCACTCGTCGAGGGACCATCCCCGCGGGTGCGGGGGAACCACCGCAATTCGGATGCACTCCGATTGCCGGGAGGGACCATCCCCGCGGGTGCGGGGGAACCAAGAGTTGGGGCGGCCTTGCGACCGCCCTTGAGGGACCATCCCCGCGGGTGCGGGGGAACCCAGAATTTCCCGGCACAGGAGTCGTCGGCCTGGGGACCATCCCCGCGGGTGCGGGGGAACCCGGTTTCGGTTGCTTCGGGTTGCGGCAAGATAGGGACCATCCCCGCGGGTGCGGGGGAACCCCTGGCGCTCGATATAGCGGATGATGGAGTCGGGGACCATCCCCGCGGGTGCGGGGGAACCTCACCCGACGCACGTTGCCCGCTGCATCCGTGGGGACCATCCCCGCGGGTGCGGGGGAACCGTGCGATGCGATCCGGCGATGCCGCCGGTATGGGGACCATCCCCGCGGGTGCGGGGGAACCTCTCGCCCGGCCAGCAGGCCGCGCTGACGTCGGGGACCATCCCCGCGGGTGCGGGGGAACCTGTGAAATCCCCCAACATAAAAAGATGGTCGCCGGACCATCCCCGCGGGTGCGGGGGAACCGTGATCGGCGGGCAGCTCGGAGCCGCGCGGCAGGGACCATCCCCGCGGGTGCGGGGGAACCGCGAAGCGACTGCGACAGCGAATCTCGGCGGTCGGACCATCCCCGCGGGTGCGGGGGAACCCGGACATCGTCATTCGAGAAGATCGCCCGCGCGGGACCATCCCCGCGGGTGCGGGGGAACCAAGGGCACGGACAACGAGCACGAGGCCGAAGCGGGACCATCCCCGCGGGTGCGGGGGAACCATCGAAGAGGACGAGCAGATCACGGCCGAGGTGGGACCATCCCCGCGGGTGCGGGGGAACCGCCACTCCCAGAAGGCGAAGCGCGGCCCAAGGGGGACCATCCCCGCGGGTGCGGGGGAACCCGGTGCAGCCCAAGGATGGCGGGCAGGTTGAGGGGACCATCCCCGCGGGTGCGGGGGAACCGGGTTGACGCGGCGTAAGCCATGGCTAACCATGGGACCATCCCCGCGGGTGCGGGGGAACCCGGTCCGCTGCTGCCGGGGTCAACGCCATCGGGGGACCATCCCCGCGGGTGCGGGGGAACCCCGGCCGACCCGACCTTCGGGCGCCATTGGGCGGGACCATCCCCGCGGGTGCGGGGGAACCGTTCCGGAAGACATGGCCGCGGCCGGCGTGACGGGACCATCCCCGCGGGTGCGGGGGAACCCTCCGCGGCGCGTGCGGCTTTCTTTTCCGCGCGGGACCATCCCCGCGGGTGCGGGGGAACCGCAGCGTGCGGGAAGCCCTACGCGCCGGTTCAGGGACCATCCCCGCGGGTGCGGGGGAACCGGGCTTGCGGTCGGCGCGCCACCACTCCTCCGGGGACCATCCCCGCGGGTGCGGGGGAACCGCCGGTGGCATCGAGATACGACACGCTGACCAGGGACCATCCCCGCGGGTGCGGGGGAACCTGACCGCCGTGCTCTTTCGCCATCATTGCGACGGGACCATCCCCGCGGGTGCGGGGGAACCCCGACGATCGACAAGGTGCCGAACCCGTATGCGGGACCATCCCCGCGGGTGCGGGGGAACCGGATACTCCCGCGAGGACGCGCAAGGCTGCGAGGGACCATCCCCGCGGGTGCGGGGGAACCATCGCGAGATCGGTCGCGGAGCCGGCGACCAGGGGACCATCCCCGCGGGTGCGGGGGAACCGTCAACGGATAAAACCGCGAATCATTAAAAAACGGACCATCCCCGCGGGTGCGGGGGAACCGGCAATCGGGGTGCATGGACGGGGGAAGAACGGGGACCATCCCCGCGGGTGCGGGGGAACCGGCCAGGGCGCATGAGGCCGCTCGCCGCGCCGCGGACCATCCCCGCGGGTGCGGGGGAACCGACTCCGACTTGTAACGCCCTGGCCCAAGGTAGGGACCATCCCCGCGGGTGCGGGGGAACCTCCGACATGGAGCCGACGAATAAGTGATCCGGGGGACCATCCCCGCGGGTGCGGGGGAACCGGCAATTCCTCATCGGCCTCGCCGCCATTGTGGGGACCATCCCCGCGGGTGCGGGGGAACCTGGACCTTGAACGTCGAGACGGCCGCGCCGAGGGGACCATCCCCGCGGGTGCGGGGGAACCCACGTTCTACGCCGAGACGGACGTGGACAATGCGGACCATCCCCGCGGGTGCGGGGGAACCCTCAACAGCGACGGGCAAAACACGTTCGTAATGGGACCATCCCCGCGGGTGCGGGGGAACCACCATCTCGGCATCGGCCATGGCGCGCGCCAAGGGACCATCCCCGCGGGTGCGGGGGAACCTCAGCCTGTGACCGAAAGGTGCCGAGCGCTGGGTGGACCATCCCCGCGGGTGCGGGGGAACCCTCCAAGAACGAGAAGGCGTACGGCGCGCTCCGGGACCATCCCCGCGGGTGCGGGGGAACCGGCGCAGCCCCACGCGCTTGAGCCTCCCGCCGGGGACCATCCCCGCGGGTGCGGGGGAACCCGTTCTCCTATGCCGGGAACCCGCCCGGCGCGGGGACCATCCCCGCGGGTGCGGGGGAACCGCGGCGGCGCGATCCCGTTCGGCTCGAGCTGCGGGACCATCCCCGCGGGTGCGGGGGAACCCGGTAAGGTCATAGCTCGGGGCTTGCATTACGGGGACCATCCCCGCGGGTGCGGGGGAACCGCTATCCCCCGCGTCGAGCGTGTCGATATCGGGGGACCATCCCCGCGGGTGCGGGGGAACCGGGCTATCGACGCTCGCGCACGGGAAGCAAGTGGGACCATCCCCGCGGGTGCGGGGGAACCAGGCGGACGGGATGCCGCCGGCCGCCGATTACGGGACCATCCCCGCGGGTGCGGGGGAACCCCGATCGGTGGCGTCGATGTATCGGCGAATACGGGACCATCCCCGCGGGTGCGGGGGAACCCCGGGGTCGACGACAACCGAGTGCCCGACCCAGGGACCATCCCCGCGGGTGCGGGGGAACCTGGCTGACCGGCGGGGATGGCGCGCGGACCTGGGGACCATCCCCGCGGGTGCGGGGGAACCTGCCGGATCAGCCCACGTCAGGTCGCTGTCGTGGGACCATCCCCGCGGGTGCGGGGGAACCTGGCCAAGAAAGGCTTGACCAGCAAGGACGAAGGGACCATCCCCGCGGGTGCGGGGGAACCCATGCCGACAGGCGTTTTCATCGGCCGTGTCAGGGACCATCCCCGCGGGTGCGGGGGAACCGGCGCCGGTCCACGCGGACGACGTCATCACCAGGGACCATCCCCGCGGGTGCGGGGGAACCGCCAAGGAGCTCGCCGATCAGGCCCTGACCGGGGGACCATCCCCGCGGGTGCGGGGGAACCGTTTCGAGATCGGTTCCGCTTTCGCAACGACAGGGACCATCCCCGCGGGTGCGGGGGAACCGCATGGGTCGAGGGTGCCGATGCCGGAATCATGGGACCATCCCCGCGGGTGCGGGGGAACCGACCCCGGTCGATGCCATCCCCAGGGGGGCGGGGGACCATCCCCGCGGGTGCGGGGGAACCCTCCGAAGGCGTCGATCACTTTGCTTGCGGGCGGGACCATCCCCGCGGGTGCGGGGGAACCGCTCAGGGCGCCTCGGGCGGATCGCCGCTCAAGGGACCATCCCCGCGGGTGCGGGGGAACCTCGTGCCGAATTTCTCGTCCACCGACAGATAGGGGACCATCCCCGCGGGTGCGGGGGAACCGGGCGCCGCTGAACGTCAACTCCCCGGTCAGGGGGACCATCCCCGCGGGTGCGGGGGAACCAGTGCCATGGATCGCTCCGTGTTGCGGTTGGGGGGACCATCCCCGCGGGTGCGGGGGAACCTCCTTGTACTGGTCGAAGTCGGACGCCTGGTGGGGACCATCCCCGCGGGTGCGGGGGAACCCTATGCCCGGCTGGGCGTCTCCCAGCCTCCAAGGGACCATCCCCGCGGGTGCGGGGGAACCGGGGCCGGAATGGGCAAATCGAAGGACGGGAGGGGACCATCCCCGCGGGTGCGGGGGAACCGGTGAGCGCCGCCTCCAGCAGAGACGACGAGAGGGACCATCCCCGCGGGTGCGGGGGAACCTGGCGGCCTGTCGGTCTACATCGGGCCTGTTGGGGACCATCCCCGCGGGTGCGGGGGAACCGTCGGCGGTATCGCCGGCGGCCTGGGCTATCAGGGACCATCCCCGCGGGTGCGGGGGAACCGCCCTTTTCTTTGCTCTGGACTACAACATCTGCGGACCATCCCCGCGGGTGCGGGGGAACCTTCCAGCAGGCCGATCACGCCCTGGCCCGGGGGGGACCATCCCCGCGGGTGCGGGGGAACCTGTAAACCCGAACGGCCGGGCCTCGTCGCCTCGGGACCATCCCCGCGGGTGCGGGGGAACCGCTGAAGTGGTCAGCGCGTTATCGCCCAATATGGGACCATCCCCGCGGGTGCGGGGGAACCGATCAGGCCGACGCTGGCACCTATGCGGGGTGGGGACCATCCCCGCGGGTGCGGGGGAACCTGCCGCTGTCCGCCCAGGTGGAGGCCGGGATGGGGACCATCCCCGCGGGTGCGGGGGAACCAGGCCGTTCACCGCTCGGCTGGCCTCTTGCAAGGGACCATCCCCGCGGGTGCGGGGGAACCCCCTGCGCGCGGATCGTACCGCCACGCTCCGGGGGACCATCCCCGCGGGTGCGGGGGAACCAACGCGGCATAATGGATCAGCTCCTTATACCGGGGACCATCCCCGCGGGTGCGGGGGAACCAACGGGATCGAGGTGACGATCAGGTCGACCGAGGGACCATCCCCGCGGGTGCGGGGGAACCGGTAAGCGCCGCCTCCAGCAGAGACGACGAGATGGACCATCCCCGCGGGTGCGGGGGAACCGCGACGGGCGGCGCTCCGGTCGCGCTCGTCTGGGGACCATCCCCGCGGGTGCGGGGGAACCGACCATATCGCCAATGTCGTGCGGTATCCGAAGGGACCATCCCCGCGGGTGCGGGGGAACCGCGTGGTTCGTCGGCAATGACGTTTGTGCGGCGGGACCATCCCCGCGGGTGCGGGGGAACCGCGATGGTCAGCGGGCCGCCCGGATCGACGATGGGACCATCCCCGCGGGTGCGGGGGAACCGCTGACGAGCTGGACAAGGCCGGCACTCGGTCGGGACCATCCCCGCGGGTGCGGGGGAACCTTGCTCGATGACGGGCACACCGGCAAGCAGATGGGACCATCCCCGCGGGTGCGGGGGAACCGGTGGCAGGTGTCTTTCGCCGCGCCCATCACGGGGACCATCCCCGCGGGTGCGGGGGAACCCCGCCATGGTAATAGCGAAGGGCATCGGTCAGGGGACCATCCCCGCGGGTGCGGGGGAACCGGTCTTGCGCTCGGGGTTCCACGTCAGCCACAGGGACCATCCCCGCGGGTGCGGGGGAACCTCTGCCTGGCAGATCGCTGATTTCGTTCACAATGTCAAAGACCTCCTGTCGTGCGAACGGTTATGGCGTCGGCTTGACAGGGATGCGGGAGGACAGAGCGCGGCGCACCAGGAGGACGCCTTCATGCGACACCACGTCCTTGGGCGGCTCGCCCAGGGTCAGCAGCCCCAGGCCCCCGGCGGCGGCGGATTCGGCCCAGCACATCACGATGCTGCCGCGGCGCAGGCGGGTGTGCCATTCCTCGACGACGGTCCATATACGGGTGCGCACGCCGGCACTCATGCGTGGCTGGGCATAGACGCCGGGGGCCAGTTCCAGCATCGCCGAACCCAGGAAGCCGCGATAGCGATCCTCGACGTCGCGGGTGATGACCATGGTCAGCGGCATCAGGCCTCCACCGGCGACGGCGTGCCGCCACCCGGTGCCACGCCTGCATCCTCTCCGCCACCGGGCATCAGCAGCGTCTTGATCCGGTCGATCATGCCGGGGATCACGCTGCGCTGTCGAAAGAGCAGGGCGGCGCGCTTGCGGACCAGCCGCTCGATGGGCGCGGCGCCCCTTGCGCGCGCCTCGCGCACCGCGCCGAAGGCGATGTCGAGCAGCACGTCGTGGCGATAGAGGTCGGCGATGTCGAGGACGAAGCTCTGGCCCGAATCCTCGTGCACGAAGCCTAGTTGCGGGATCGCGCCGGTGGCGGCCACCGCGACGCTGGCGGCGGCGGTCATCGCCGATCCGGCATGATTGATCGCCTGGTTGGCGAGGTCGCCCGCCTCGGGATTCTCGCGGTCATAGCGACGGCCGTTCCAGCCTATGCCGTGGCGCTCGGCGGCGAGCACATAGGCGCGCTTGATCCGCGCGCCCTCCTGGCCCCGCAGCACGGCGATATCGCGGGTGCGCACGATCTCGCCGAAACGCATCGCATACATGGCGCGCGCGACCTCCATCCGCTGCTTGGGATCGGACCAGCGCCGCACCTGCGCACGCGCCAGCGCCGAACTGTCGGGCATCAGCGGCGGCGCGGTATAGAAACGCACCGCCCCATCGCCGATCGCGGCCAGCGCACAGCCGTGCCGCGCCAGCAGCCGCAGCGCGTCATGGGTGACGCTGGACCCCGGCCCGAGCAGCACGATCGAGATCGAATGATAGGGGATCTGATAATCGCCCGCCTCCAGCGGCCCGCCGCCCGCCGTGACGAAGCGCAGGCAGCCATCCTCCACCTCCAGCCGTCCGCGCTCCAGCCAGACCAGCCCATGCCGGTCGGAATGGGGGATGCGCGCCTTTTCCAGGCCCAGGCGGCCGGAAAGCATTACCCGGCGCGTCCCGGCGGGGACAGCAGCAGCATCCCGAAGCCGAAGGCGGCATGACGCCCGACGCCCCCCGACAGCAGCTTGGCAAAGCCCTGCGGGTCGGTAACGGTCAGCGTGCCGGTCATCACCGCGTCCGGCCCCTCGACACTATGGGTTCGCGCGCCTTTCGCGGCATGGGTGCTGCGCCGGGTACGCGAGCGCTGGAACATGCGCAGCGTGGCGTCGTCGAGCGTCGCGGCGCCCTCCAGCCGCCGGGCCAGCCATGCGGTGTAGACCGTTTCGCGATCGACCGTCCGGGTGTCGCCGCCCTCGGCCGCCACGCGCTCACAGGCGCGGACATAGGCGTCGATCTCGCCCGCGCGGCCTTGCCAGGCATCGGGACGGTCGGCGCGGGCGGCGCGGACCGACTTGCCGAAGCGCACGACCGGGCGGACGCGCACGTCAAAGCCATAGCGGGCGCCCTCCCGCCAGGTCTCCGGCATGGCCTGGCTCTGCGGCATGCCGAACAGATCGGCCAGCAGACCCTCGGTCGGCGGCAGTGCGGCGGCTTCGTCCAACGCGGCGGGATCGCCGACATAGCCGAGCAGATGGGGGCCGCGCGCATGATCGGGCAGGTAGCGGAAGGGGCGGGGGGCGGCATCGCCGAACCGGGCGGCAAGCGCGGCGTGAAGCGCATAGCCCGCATCGTCGTCGCTCAAGCGCCGCTCGGCCGCGAAGATGGCGAGGTCGCGCGGGGCGATGCCGATCCGAACGAGGTGCAGGCTCATGCCGCCGCCTTCGGCCAGGCGATACGGCCATGGATCACACGGCGAAGTCCCGCATGGACGCCCGCCGGCCAGTGGCGCTCGTCGGTCAGTTCGTCCTCGCGCGTGCCGGTCGCGGCGGCGTCGCCGGTCGGCTCGCCAAAAGGCCATTGCGCGCGCAGGGCTTCCTGATGAGCGGGCGGCTCACGCAGCGTCGCCAGTCCCGCGACCAGCGCGTCGGGGATGGTCGCCGCGTCGATCACACCGAGCAGCAGCGGACGGGAGGGCAGGAACGGCTTGCGCCCGATGAACAGCGGCCGCTCGGGCCGGTCGAGCGCGGCGGCGAGCGTGTCGATATCGGGGCCGTCCCCCTCCGCCAGCCGACAGGCGACCAGCACGCGCGCATCGGCATCCATGTCGCGATAGCGGATATGCGGCGACTTGTAGGTGTCCGCGCCGCCCGCGCGCCCTTCGACCCGGCCATGGGTGGTCCAGCCGCGGTCATTCGCCTCCAGCTTGGCGGTCTGGAACTCGCGCTGGCGCTGCCCCTCGGCGATGCGGAGCGATCCCATCGTCAGCCGTGCCTGCAAGGCGGCGTGACGGGGGGCTTCATAGCGTTCCCAGCCCAGCGCATTGCCGAACAGCCCCGCCACCATCGACTTGGCGGGAAAGTCGCGCACGACGCCGTACGCATCGACCAGATCGCCGCCGAAACTCATCAGCGGCGCGTCGAGGTCCAGCAGCATATGCCTCATGCGGTGGGCATCCGGGCATCGCGGACCAGCGCGCCCGCCCAGTCCGCCAGCTCGCGCAGGCTGCCGTCGGCCACGCCGTCCAGCTTCAGCTGGGGCAGGGCGGCATGGCGGCGCGCCTCGCCGGTCTCATAGACCGCGTCCATCTCGCCCAGATGGCCGTTCAGTGCCTTGGCCGCGCGGGTGCCGAGTGTCTCGTTGGAGCCGCGATCGACCAGCGCCACGGCGTCGCGGAACGCATTGGCCAGGGTACGCGGCTGGCGGTCGCCCGCCTCGACCAGCACCAGCTCGGCGCGGCTATAGGGCGCGGTCGAGCCCTTCTTGGCGCCCGGCGATACCTCGGCGATCAGGTGGACCAGATGCTCGACGACCTGCGCCGCCAGCGCGCGGTCATGGTCAGCGGTCCAGTCGGCGCGGTCGCAGCCGGTCAGGTTCGACACCAGCAGCGGCACGTCGACCACGACATAGCCATAATAGAGGCCCGAGGTCAGTTCGGTGTCGAACACGCCCGCCGCGCCCGCATCGTCACCCTGTTCGCGGTCGCGCAGATCGTCGACGACGGTGAAGTAATCGAGTTCGGCCTGTTCCTCATGCACGGCGAAGGCATGGGCGACATGGATCGCGGCATCGCGATTGGCGCGCGTGTCGCTGGTCACCATGCGACCGAACAAAGCGGCCTCCAGCGAGGCGGCGAGGACATTCTGGTCGCGAAGCTGGTTGAGGTTGGCCTTTTCCTCCTTGATCCAGGCTTCGGCGGCGGCCTTGGCCGATGCCGCGTCGGCGTTTTCGGACAGGAGGCGTTCGGCCTGTTCACGCATCCAGGCCAGTTCGGGACGGCCGAACAGCAGCGCCTGGCGCTGTTGCTTGTCCTTGGCGTTCTTGCCGTAGAATTTGGTCAGGAAGGCCAGTTCGACCGCATCGACTGCCTTCTCATCGAAGCGTGGGCGCAACGGACCCGTCACCTCACGCTCGATTGCGATCTTGGAGCGAAGCCCCTCGACCCCGGACTGTTTGGCGAGCGAATGCAGCGCATGCCGGTCGTCCGCGACACGCCAGTGCCGCTTCAGGCATTGCGAGGAAATGCGCGTGCGGGTCGCGTTGCCGAAGGGCAGGCGCTTGGCGAGGCCCGCATCGTCGCGGTTGAGCAACCCGCCGGGCCATGCGGCCAGAAAGTGAATCTGGATGAACTTCGGCGTCGTTGCACCGGTCGTATCAGTCGTCACTCGAAGTCCCCTCTTCGGACCGCGCTTCGGCGGCATAATAGTCTTTGGCGATGCGGATGCGGGCGTCCTCCGCCCGGTCGGGATCGTTTCCGATCAGCGCGAATAGCGTGTGCAGATTGACCGGCGCCTGGCCTTTCTGGGCGAGCATCCGCATGACGCGGATCACCTGCGCCTCCAGCCCCTTGCCGCGTGCCGAGGTCAGGCGCATCAGCCGGTTCTCCGACAGGCCGATGTCCTGCATCGCGGCCCCCAGCCGTCGCCCCGTGGAATGCGGATAGAGGCCCCCAGTGCCCGACAGCAGCGCCGCGCAATGCGCCAGCAACCGCCATGGCGCGAAGGCCCTGGGGTCTGACGGCGCAGTCAGGCCCGCCCGGTACATCAGGCGGATGACGACGCCATCGGCTTCATGACTCTCGGTCAGGTACATGCGGCGCAACAGCGCGCGGTCGCCCGTGGACAGATACGGGATCTGTCCGGCGATGGATTCGACAGGGTTCTTAGGCGTCGGGATGGTGCCCGGCGCGGCCTGAACGGCGACCTCATTCGCCATGCTGCACATCCTTCATCCATTTCCCCATCTGACCGTCGAGAAAAGAGCGCGCGCGGGCGATGGCGCGGATGCGCCGGACCTCGGTGCGCGGGGCGGCTTCGGCCGCCGTGTCGAACACGT
>Ga0302349_1001682_pt1 | contig 16024 bp, 14 predicted proteins | sample PhyAR1_FD_202176 | JGI IMG/M metagenome (GOLD analysis project Ga0302349, IMG submission 202176) | Leaf surface microbial communities from alfalfa plants in UC Gill Tract Community Farm, Albany, California, United States - DLSL A.R1... | ecosystem: Host-associated > Plants > Phyllosphere >...
GGCGCACCTGGCGGCCGACCCTCAGGTCGCCTGGCCGAACATCACGCGCGAGTTCGTCGAGGGCCCGCTGGGTCTGACCTTCAACCCGCTCACGACGCAGATCGAGTCGCACGACTGGCAGGCCGAGCTCTACGACCACGTCAAGCACGCCGGCGCGATCCTGCACAACCTCGCGCAGGACATCTGGACGTACATCTCGCTCGGCTTCTTCACGCAGATCCCCGTCGCCGGCGCGACCGGATCCTCGACGATGCCGCACAAGATCAACCCGATCAAGTTCGAGAACGCCGAGGCAAACTTCGAGATCGCGGGGGGCCTGTTCGCCACGCTCGCACAGACCCTCGTCACCTCGCGCATGCAGCGCGACCTCACCGACTCGACCACGCAGCGCAACATCGGCGTCGCGTTCGGCCACTCGCTCCTCGCCCTCACGAACCTGTCGGGCGGCCTCGATCAGATCTCGCTGTCGCGCGAGACGCTCCTCGCCGATCTCGACGCCAACTGGGAGGTCCTCGCCGAGGCCATCCAGACCGTGATCCGCGCCGAGGTCGTCGCCGGCCGCTCGCAGATCTCCGACCCCTACGCGCTCCTGAAGGACCTTACGCGCGGCAACAAGCTCGGTGCCGCCGAGCTCGCCGAGTTCGTGTCGGGTCTCGACATCGGTGACGACGCGAAGGCGCGCCTGACGACGCTCACGCCCGCGACGTACACGGGCCTCGCCGAGAAGGTCGTCCGCGCGAAGCTCGAGAAGTAGGCGCGAAAAAGCGGGCGGGCCGATCGGCCCGCCCGCTTTTCGCGAGATCACTCGGTCTCGTTGTCCTTCTTCTCCGGCAGCAGCACGCCGGTGTCGCGTTCCTTGGTCACCTCGCGGGGATCCACGGCGAGCAGCAACAGCGCCAGGCTCAGCACGACGACGATGAACGTGACCCCGGCAACGATCGCCGAGACCCGCCAGGCATTGGCGACGATGTCGCCGCCCGCGTCGGTGAAGGCGCCCATCGCCATCGCCGTGACGAAACCGGCGAAGACGGCGGCGGCGAACGACCAGCCGAGCAGGTGCACGGGCTTCATCAGGTCGCGGCGGGTGGGGTTCTTCTCAGTCATGCGACGTCCTTCGCGACGGTGTTCGTCGGCGCCGGCGAGAACGCGCCGATGCCGAGGTAGACGGCGACGATGGCGGCCCAGCCCCCGAAGAGGCCGACGCCGACGATCGTGCCCGTCAGGGTGAAGCTCTGGCCCGCTTCCTCGACGAAGTAGTCGAGCGCGTACTCGGGCGAGACGATGAGGCTCGCGAGAGCGAGCACGCAGGTGAGCGCGCCGATCGTGATCTGTTCGCGTGCATCCGCCGCGCCCCGACGGCGGCCGAGGAGCCCCCCGACGAGCTCGATGATGCCCGCCGCGGCGGCCCACAGGAGCAGCGCCAGGTGGAAGCGCGCGTCCGGCGATCCGGGCAGCACCAGCGCGAGCACGGCACCGGCCAGGGCGACGAGGCCCAGGAGCACGCGCGTCGGGTTCAGCCCGCGCACGAGCGTCTCGGCCACGAAATAGGCGAGGCTCGCGATGAGGAAGCCCTCCAGCGCGGCGACGGCGAACTCGCCCGGGCGGTTCTGCACGAACGTCACGACGATCGCGGCGACGGCGGCGATCAGCGCTCGAACGATCATCAGAATGCGCGTGGCACGCGGTGTCACGGTCTGCGGCATGCGGATCCTCGGGACGGCGGTTGGGATGCCTCCATCCTAGGGCGGCGGGCTGAGAGCGGCCCGCTCAGCGCGTGGCCACGCGCCTCCCGTGCGCGAGGTGCACGATGCGGTCGGCGGCAGCCACGTCCTCCTCGTCGTGGGTGACCCATCCGATCGCGCGCCCGCATGCGGCCTCGACCGCGAGGATCTCGCGCGTGCGGCGCCTGCTCGCCACGTCGAGCCCGGCGGCGGGCTCGTCGAGCAGGAGGATCTCCGCATCGCGGGCGATGCCCTGGGCGATGAGCGCCCGCTGGCGCTGACCGCCCGAGAGGGCGTGGATCGATCGGTGCGCGAAGCCCGTCATCCCCACGCGCTCGAGCGCGACGTCGACGGCCTGCGCGATGCTCCTCCGCGAGCGGCGGCGATTCCACGTGCCCATGGCGACGGTGTCGCGCACCGTCATGGGCAGGGTCGCCGGAATCTGCGGGCGCTGCACGACGAGCGCGACGTCTCCCGCGCGCTCCACCGATCCGGAACTCGGCTGGCGCACGCCCGCCATGAGCTCGATGAGGGTGGATTTTCCCGCGCCGTTCGGGCCGATGATCGCGGTGACCCGGCCTGCGACGAGCTCGGCATCGACGTCGTGAAGCACCTCCGCACCGGCGTAGGAGTAGCACAGAGCGGTCGCGCGCAGAGGAATCGCCATGCCTCAACTGTAATTGATAATCGTTCCTATTTGCATATAGGCTCCTGTTTCATGTCCTGGCTCCTCTCGCCCTTCACCGCCGAGTTCATGCTCCGCGCGCTCGCCTCCGGCGTGCTCATCGCGGGTATCTGCGCCGTCGTCGGGACGTGGGTGGTCGTGCGCGGCATGGCGTTCCTCGGCGAGGCGATCAGCCACGGCATGCTGCCCGGCGTCGCCGTGGCCACGCTCATCGGCGCGCCCGTTGTCCTCGGCGCCGCGGCGAGCGCGGTCGTCATGAGCGGCGCGATCGGGATCCTGCAGCGACGCGGGCGCCTGTCGTACGACACGAGCATCGGGCTGCTCTTCGTCGGGATGCTCTCGCTCGGCGTCATCATCGTGTCGCACTCCTCCAGCTTCGCGACCGACGCCACGGCGATGCTCTTCGGCGATGTGCTCGCGGTCTCCCGGGGCGACATCGCGATGCTCGCCGTCGCCCTTCTCATCACGGTCGCGGTGGCGGCGTGGCTTCATCGATCCTTCGTCGCCGCGGCCTTCGACGAGCGGCTCGCGCAGACCCTCGGCCTGCGTCCCCGCCTCGCCCACGTCGCCCTCACGGGCCTCGTCACGCTCGCGGTCGTCGCCTCGTACCAGGCCGTCGGCACGCTGCTCGTCGTCGGCATGCTGATCGCCCCGGCCGTCGCGGCCGGCCGCTGGACGCGCTCGATCCCGTCGACGATGCTGCTCGCCGCCGCGTTCGGCACCGCCGCCGTCGTCACCGGGCTCCTCGTCTCCTGGCACGCCGGCACGGCCGCGGGGCCGTCGATTGCGGGATCCGCCGTGCTCCTCGCCGCGGCCTCCGCGGCCGCGGCGGGCGCCGCCCGCCGAATCGCCGGCTGGCATGCGTGCCCCGAACCGCTCACGCGCCTTCTCCGCCTCGAGAACGCACCGCACACCACCGTCACGGAAAGCAGGTCATGATCCGCCGCCCCCTTCTCCTCCTCGCCACGTCCCTCTTCCTCGTCACCGGGTGCGCCGCCGGCTCCCCCGAGCCCGAGGCATCCCCCGTCGCCGATGACTCCCCCACCGCCGAAGGCCACGGCTCCCACGCCGGAGCCGAGGAACTCGGCGAGCCGCAGTCGGCGATCCTCGCCCTCGCCGCGGACGGCACGGCCTCGCTCCTCGACCTCGCCACGGGCGAGGAGAGCGCCGTCGGCGCGGCCGGCGCCCCCGCGTCGCTCGCGAGCGACGGCCGATACGCGTTCGTCACCACCGGGTCCGGCGTCGACATCGTCGACGGCGGCGCCTGGAGCTGGGATCACGGCGACCACTTCCACTTCTACCGGGCCGAGCCGCGGGTATCGGGCTCGATCGTCGGTTCCGGCGCCGTCCACATCACCACGCCCCCGCTCGCGACGCGCGGCGCCACGGGGCTGTTCTTCGCAGACGGCACCGCCGTCGCCGTGGACATGGCGGCGCTCGACCGCGGCGAGATCGACGAATGGTTCCGCATCGACACCGGCGCCGAGTCCGGCGTCGTCGCACCCGCCGGCGCCTACGCCATCGTCGCGGCGAACGACGAGGCACGGGTCTACGACGACTCCGGCGAAGCCGTGGGCGAACCGGTCGCCTGCGCGGAGCCATCGGGCGCGATCACCACGCGCGTGGGAACGGTGATCGGCTGCGCCGACGGCGCGCTCCTCGCGACCACCGACGCCGGTCCCGTCGACATCGAGCGCATCCCGGCGCCGGACGGCGAGCGTGCGACCGGCTTCGACGGACGCAAGGGCCGCCCCACCGTGTCGGCTCTCTCCGGGGAGAACGCCTTCTGGCTCCTCGACACGCGCGCCCGCTCCTGGGAGCGCGTTGAGGTCGACGCCCGCCTGACCCACGTCACCGCCGCGGACGATCACGACGGCAACGTCGTCGCGATCGATGCCGAGGGCCGCGTTCGGGTCTTCGGCCCCGACGGATCCGACCGCGGCGCGACCGAGCCGATCGCCGGCGAGGGTGCGACGCTCGTGGTCGACACCTCGCGCGCCTACCTCACGGCCCCCACGAGCGACACCGTCTACGAGATCGACTACGCCGACGGCGCCCGGATCGCGCGCGAGCTGTCGCCCGGCACCGATCTCGCCGCCGCGACGGTGGTGGGGCGATGAACCGCGCCCTCCCCGCGGCCGTGCTGCTCGCCGCGGTCGCCTTGACCGGATGCGCCGCGACCGACGCCGACGAGCGCCCGCACGTCGTCGTGACGACGAACATCCTGGGTGACGTCACGGAGCAGATCGTCGGCTCCGCCGCGACCGTGACGACCCTCATGAAACCCAACGCGGATCCGCACTCGTTCGGCATCTCGGCCCGGGAGGCGGCGACGCTGCAATCCGCCGACCTCGTCGTCTCCAGCGGCTTCGGGCTGGAGGAGGGCATCGAGCAGCACCTCGAGTCGGCCGCCGACGCCGGGGCCCCGCGCTTCGTCGCCACCGATTACATCGACCCCGTCGCCTACTCGGGCGACGCGAGCGGACCGGATCCGCACTTCTGGACGGATCCGGAGCGGATGATCGACGTCGTTCGCGCGCTCGAGGACGCCCTCGGTTCGGCGGGGATCGAGGTCTCCGCCGACGACTACATCGGCGAGCTCGAGCGACTCGACGCCGACATGGCCGCCGCCTTCGCGGCGATCCCCGCCGAGCACCGCGCGCTCGTGACCAACCATCACGTGTTTGGCTACCTCGCCGACCGTTACGGCTTCGAGCTGATCGGCGCCGTGATCCCGGGCGGATCCACGCTCGCGTCGCCGTCCGCGTCCGACCTCGAAGACCTCGCGACCGCGATCGAGACGAGCGGCGTGCCCGCCATCTTCGCCGAATCGTCGCAGCCCGACCGGCTCATGCAGGTGCTGCGCTCGGAGGCGCAGATCGAGGTCGACGTCGTCGAGCTCTTCACCGAGTCGCTCACAGAGCCCGGCGGCGGCGCCGACACCTACCTCACCATGATGCGCGAGAACACCGAGCGCATCGCCACAGCACTGAGCCGCTGACGCGGCCAGAACCGAAAGGACGACATGACAACCCTTCAGAACCGAATCCTCGCGGGCGGCGCGCTCGCGGCCGTCGCCGTGATCGCGGCCGGCTGCGCGAGCGCCGACACGGAAGCGCCGGCACCGGCGGCGTCGGAATCGGCGCCGGCGTCCCAGGCGGCGGCTGACGTCGCGCCAGGTTCGCGCGTCGCCGTCTCGCTCGAGGGCGAGGTGGCGGTGCTCGACGCGGCGACGCTCGAGATCATCGACACCTTCCCATCCGAGGAGTTCACGCGCGTGAACGCCGTCGGCGACGGGCGCAATGTCCTCGTGACGACGAGCGAGGGCTTCCAGGTGCTCGACACCATCGAACCCGCCCTCACGGACACCGTCTTCGATGCGGATGCCGCGGGGCACGTCGTGCGTCACGGTGGGAAGACCGTGCTGTACTCGGACGGCTGGGGCGAGACGACCATCTTCGACACCGACGCGCTGCTCTCCTCCAACGGCGCGCTGCCCGAGGTGCAGCAGTACGAGGCCGAGGAGGCGCACCACGGTGTCTCCATCGTGATGAGCGACGGCACGCTCGTCACGACGGTCGGCTCGGCCGACGGACGCTCTGGCGCCGTCGCGCTCGAACCGCACGACGACCACTACCACGAGCTCGCGATCTCGGATCAGTGCCCCGAGATCCACGGCGAGGGCACGACCGCCGGCGAGGTCGCGGTCTTCGGCTGCCAGAACGGCGCCCTCATGTTCAAGAACGGCGAGTTCATCAAGCTCGACGCCCCGGACGAGTTCGGCCGCATGGGCAACGCCTACGTGTCGGAGGAGAGCCCGATCGCGGTCGGCGACTACAAGAACGACCCCGACTACGAGGGCTACCTGCTCAACAACATCGCCCTGATCGACACGGAGGCCGAGACCTACGACGTCGTGAGCCTCGGCGACGTCGAGTTCACGTGGCGCGGCGCCGGCCGTGGCCCCGACGGCCTGTTCTACATGCTCTCGACCGACGGCGCGATCCACGAGTTCGACCCCGCCACGGGCGAGTTCACCGGTGAGGCGTTCCCCGTCGTCGACCCGTGGGAGGGCCCGGCCGACTGGCAGACGCCCCACCCCGGATTGATCACCGCGGGCGACGTGGCCTACGTCGCCGATGTCGAGAACCAGCGGCTCGTGTCGGTCGACCTGACGACCGGCGAGATCATCGCGGAGGGCGAGGAGCTGCCCTCGTTCCCCAACGAGATCGCCGTCAACCTCTGATGCACCACCGGGGCGGGCTCGCGGCCGCCCCGAAACTCACGCCTCGGCGCGGACCGCCCACGGGTGGTCCGCGCCGAGGGCCGTGAGAAGGGCCTGCGACTTCGCGATCGTCTCGTCGAGCTCGGCCCCCGGGTCGCTGTCGATCGTGATCGCGCCGCCCGTGCCGATCGTGGCCGCGCCGCCCTCGAGCACCGCCGTGCGGATGACGACCGAGAGGTCGACGGACCCGTCGCGCGAGAAGTACCCGATCGCTCCCGCGTACACCCCGCGCGAATCGGGCTCGAGCGCGTCGAGCAGCTCGCAGGTGCGCTTCTTCGGCGCCCCCGTCATCGATCCGGGCGGGAACAGCGCCTCCGCCGCGCGCACCCCGCCGACGAGGATCCGCGAGCGCACCGTCGTGACGAGCTGGTGCACCGTCGCGAAGCTCTCGACGGCCATGAGCTCCGGCACCTCGACCGAGCCGGGAGCGCTGATGCGCCCGAGGTCGTTGCGCAGCAGGTCGACGATCATCAGGTTCTCGGCCCGCGTCTTCGGATCCGCGGCGAGCGCCGCCGCGATCCCCGCGTCGCGCGCGGGGTCGCGCAGGGCGTCGCGCCGCGCGGTGCCCTTGATCGGCTTGGTCTCGGCCGCCTCGCCCCGAACCGTGAGGAACCGCTCGGGCGAGCACGACAGGATCTGCCTCTCGCCGAGCCGCAGATAGGCGGCGTAGGGCGCGGGGTTCGCCCGTCGCAGCCGCCGGTAGGCGCCCAGGCCGTCGCCCTCGACGGGCAGGCGCAGGCGATAGGTGTAACAGGCCTCATAGGAATCGCCCGCGAGCAGCCAGTCGCGCACCTCGCCGAGATCGGCGAGGTACTGCTCGCGCGTGACGCTCGCCTCGGCGACGACGGCCGGGCGCGCGGCCAGCATCGGATCCTCGACCGGTCGCCCGGCGGTGCCGCGCAGCGCCCGGAGCGTCGAGCGGATCCAGGCGCGCGACGCCTCGGCATCGGGCCCGACCGCGACGACGTGGGTGACGCCCTCCGCGTGGTCGACGACGAGGAAGCGGCTCAGGTGCACGAGGTGCACGGCCGCCGGGCGGCCGATCTCGGCGCCGTATTCGATGGCGCCGACGTAGCCGCCGACGAACGGCAGCGCCGGATCCGGATCCACGGGGTGTGCCGCCAGAGCCTCCTCGATGTCGCGCCACGATCCGCGCAGTTCGTCATCGAGCGGGCCGTCGGGCGCGCCGAGGATCGAGTACCGCCCCATGCCGTACGCCCGCTGCGCGCTGTCGAGCCATACGGCGGTGGGGGCGCCCGCATACAGCGCGAGGAACGCGCCCTCCGCGTCGTCGAGCGCGATGCTCTCGCGGTGCACGGCCCAGCGCGGCGGGGCGGCGGGGTCCGGCGCGATGGCCGCGGGCGCGGCCGGCGCGGCCGGCGCCTCGGTGGCGCCCAGGCCGAGGAAGTTCGCGAGCATCCGCGCGCCGTCGGGCGTCGCGATCGATTCGGGGTGGAACTGCACGCCGCTCCAGCGCCGCGCGGCGTCGACGCCCGCCATCGGGAGGCCGTCGGGGGTGCGCGCCGTGACGCGGAACGGCGCGGGCTCGGCGACCGCGAGCGAGTGATAGCGCACCGCCTCGAACCGCTCCGGCACCCCGTCGAACATCGCGGATCCGTCGTGGGCGACGACGTCAACGAGCCCGTGCGCGGGGTGCGGGGCGCGGCGGACGGATCCGCCCGCCGCGACGGCCATCTGCTGGAAACCGAAGCACACGCCGAACACCGGCACCCGCGCGCGGCGGAGGATCTCCAGCCCGCGGCCGGAATCGGCGGGCTCGTGCGGGTCTCCGGGCCCGGGGCCCAGCACGATGTGGCTGTAGCGGTCGAGCGCGTCGAGGTCGACGTCCTCGCTCTGCACGAGCTCGGGGCGCACGCCCGACACCTGCCACAGCAGCTGTTCGATGCTGCCGGTGTAGGAGTCGTGGTTGTCGACGAGAAGAACCCGCATGCTCCTATTCTCGAGACATGGAGCTGATGGATGGCCTGCCCGCGGACCCCGGCGCGATCAGGGCGCTCGCGTTCACCGGTCTGGCGCACTTCACGACCGTGCTCGTGGACGACGGCGGCGTGCGCGGGCTCGACCGCCACCTCGCGCGCCTCGTCACCGATGCGCGCGCCCTCTTCGACGCGGAGCTCGACCCCGGGCTCGTGCGGCGGCGGATCCGCGAGGCAATCGCCGACGAACCCGCGCGGGTCGTCGTGCGGGTGACGCTCTTCGACCCCGCGCTCACGCTCGAGCGGCCGGGGGCCGACGCGCACCCGCGGATCCTCGTCTCGCCGCGGCCGGCGGGATCCGGCGCCCCTCGCCCCCTCCGCGTGCGCTCCGCCCGCTTCGGGCGGCAGCATCCCGAGATCAAGCACACGGGTCTCTTCGGCGCGCTCTACGCCCGCCGCCTCGCGCAGCGCGCGGGCTTCGACGACGCGGTGTTCGTCGACGACGACGGCGCCTTCTCCGAGGGCCCGACCTGGAACCTCGGCTTCGCGGGCGCCGACGGCACCCTCGTCTGGCCCGACGGCGACGCCCTGGACGGCGTCACCCGCGAGCTCATCGCGGGCGTCGTGCCGGGCATCGTGCGCCGCGTGAGCGCGCTGGACGGCATCGTGGCGGCGTTCGCGACCGGATCCGGGGCGGGGATCCGCCCGATCGCGAGCATCGACGACGTCGAGCTCGACACGGCCCATCCGCTGCTGGCGAGGATCCGCGAGGCGTACGCGGCCATACCGCCGCAGGCGCTGTGACGGTGCTCAGCCGGCGGTGAACTGCTCCGTCACCGCCGTTACGAGCGGCCGCGCGATGACGACGAGGAACGAGATCCACACGACCTGGAACAGCCACAGCGCCGCCTCGCTCGTTACGAGCACGAGGCCCGCCGCGACGATCAGCAGCGCGAGCGTGCCGAGCGAGACCGCCCAGCGGCGCCCGAGGAAGTAGACCGCGAGCCGCGCCGTGTCGCGCCACCGGAACGAGAACACCGTCGCGATGACGAGCGCGTTGACGCCCCAGATGGTGACGATGACGCCGATGCCGACGAGCACCCCCGCGTAGGCGCCGGGCAGCCCCGCCGGTCGCAGCGCCACGATCGCACCCGCCACCACGGCCAGCACGACCATGGGGACGGCCCACGCGCGCAGCGAGTCCGCCCAGCCGAGCCGCAGACCGCGCAGGAACTCGCGGGCGGGGGCGAGATCGGCGGATCCCGCCCGCGCGCGCATCGCGAAGATACCCGCCGAGAGCACGGGCGCGAGCGGGATGAGGCACAGCGGAACGAGTGCCGCGTTCGCCGCCGTGCGCCCCAGGAAAAACAGCAGCGCCACGACGGGCAGCTCGGCGACGCACATCAGCACGCCGACGACGAGGTGCCAGTACACGAACGCCGCGGCGCGAGACAGCACACCGGATCCCATGGCGCTGTCGCCCGCCCGGTGCGCCGTCTCGCGCGACATCAGGAGCTCACCCCCGCGGCCTCGTTGATCGTGGCGACGTACTCGTCCATGCCCGCGGCGCGGAGCTCCTCGACGTACGCGTCCCACTCGCTGAGCGGCCGATCGCCGCGCAGGAACTGCGAGGTGGCGGTCATGACGAGGTCCTCGAGGTTGGTCTGCGTGATCGCGACCTCTTCGCGCTGGAGCGCGTCGAGCGGCACGGCGGGGCCGCCATCGGCGATCTCCTTCTCCTCGTTCATCCGGGTGCGGAAGGCCGCAGTCTCCTCGCTGACCATCATGCCGAGCTCCTCCGCGGTCGAACCGTGCGCGAGGCTCCACACGCCGTTGTAGTAGCCGAAGTCGGTGTTCAGCAGCTTGGGGTTCTCACCGGCATCGGGGTTGACGCCGTTCCAGTCGATACCGGGCAGCAGCGTGCGGTCGGCGCCCTCGCCCTCGAAGGTCTCGCCCTCGACGCCCCAGCGAGCGAACTCGAGTCCCTCGTCGCTGAAGTAGAGCCAGTCGATGTACTGCAGCATCGCCTTGAAGTACGGCTTGTCGGCGGCCTTGGCGGAGATGGCGATGCCCGATTCGAAGCGGCCTCCCGTCGTGGCGTCCATGATGTTGCCGGCGGGCCCCTCGGGGACGACGATGTTGCGCACGACGGCGCCGTCGATGCCGGCCTCGGCGAGGCCCTGACGGTACACGGTCGTCTCCTGCGAGTTGGTCGAGATCGCCGCCACCTTGCCGGTGGTGAACTTGGCCTTCGCCGTGTCCTCGTCCTGCGTCAGGCCCTCGGGGTCGAGCAGGCCGTCTTCGATCAGGCCATGGAAGTAGGTCACCAGCTCGCGGTAGCCGTCCTGCGCACCGCTGAACTCGAACTCGGATCCGGTCCAGGTGACGCCGTCGCCGTAACCCCAGCCCGCCTCCGTGCCGAAGTTGCCCGATGCGGCCTGCATCGTGGCCGGGAGGGCCACGCCCGCCGCGCTCCACGTGCGCTCGGTGTAGGGGTAGCTCAGCTCGGGGAACGTGTCCTGGATCACCTTCAGCTGCTCGGTGAACTCGTCCCAGGTCTTCGGATCCTCGAGCCCCGCCTCCTCCCAGAGGTCGGCCCGGATCGCGATCGTGTAGTCCGGCTTCGCGATCTCGAGCAGACCCGGCAGCACGTAGAAGTCGCCGTCGGCGTCGCGCGTGCGGTCGAGATCCGCCTGCAGGCCCCACTTCTCGATCTTGTCCTGGAAGTTCGGCAGGTAGTCGAGGTAGTCGGAGACCTTGAGCAGGGCACCACCGGAGGTGAGGTTCGCGACATCGGCGGTGTAGGTGGACGGGATCATGTCGGCGGCCTCGCCCGAGCTGATGAGCAGCGAGCGCTTCTGCCCGAAGTCGGCGAGCGGCACGGACTGGATGTCGAAGCTGACGTTGTGGTCGTCCGCGAGGTGCTGGAGGATCGACCAGTCGTTCTTCAGGGGGTAGTTGGGGTGATCCCGGTACATGAGGCCGAACTCGACGGGCTCGGTGGCGACGAAGGTGTCGCCGACGCCGAAGCTCTCCATCGCGCCGACGGAGTGCTCGGCATCGATCTCGGCGGTGTCGTCTCCGTCGCCGGATCCGCCGTCGCTCGAGCAGGACGCGAGGCCCAGCGCCAGGACGACGACCGAACCGATCGCGAATGATGTGGTGAGGGTTTTCATGGTGCCTCCGCTGTGAGAACGTCGCTGTTCACGACAATGTGGGTGAGGTGGTGCGTCCGCGCGGGCTCAGCCCTTGACGGATCCGAGCATGACGCCCGAGACGAAGTACTTCTGGATGAATGGGTAGAGGCACACGATCGGCAGCACCGTGAGGACCGTCGTCACGGCCTTCACGTTGGCGCCGATCTGCACGGCGGCGTCCGAGAGCCCCTCTCCCGTGCCGGTCGCGCCCGCGATGATGTTGCGCAGGAACACGGTCACGGGATAGAGCTCGGGCTTGTCCATGTAGAGGAACGCCGGGAACCACGAGTTCCAGAACGCCACGGCATAGAACAGCACCATCGTGGCGAGCACCGCGCGGCTGAGCGGCAGCACCACCCGCAGGAAGATGCCGTAGGTGGTGAGGCCGTCGATCGCCGCGGCCTCCTCGAGCTCGGTCGGGAAGTTCTCGAAGAACGACTTCATGATCAGCAGGTTGAACACGTTGATCGCCTGCGGCAGCACGATCGCCCAGATGGTGTTCTTGAAGCCGAGCTCGACGATCAGCATGTAGTTCGGGATCAGCCCGCCCGAGAAGAACATCGTGAACAGCGCGAGCCCGATGAGCAGGCCCCGGCCCTTCAGGTGGTTCTTCGAGAGCACGTACGCGAAGGTCGTCGTCAGCACCATCGCGATCACGGTGGCGACCACCGTGTAGATGACGGTGTTGCCGTAGTTGACCCAGAAGAGCTTCTGATCGATGACGCTCAGGAGCGTCGTGGTGTTGAAGCCGACCGGCCAGACGAACACCTCGCCGCTGCGGATCGCGCTCTCCGAGCTGAAGGATCGCGCGAGGAGGTTGAGGAAGGGGTACAGCGTCAGCGCGCCGACGAGGCTGAGCACGATGATGTTGAGCACCGTGAAGACGCGGTACGACGGGGTCGGCTTGATGCCCCGCGTGGAGGCGCGAACGCTCGCCAGGTCGGGGGCGGCGGTCAGGGTTTCGGTCGTGGTCACCACAGGGAGCTCCCGGTCACTCGGCGCGAGACGATGTTGGCGACGACGACGAGCACGAGGCCGATGATCGCCTCGAACAGGCCGATCGCCGTCGCGTAGCTGGGCTGGCCTGCCGTGAGGCCGATGCGATAGACGTAGGTCGAGATCACGTCGGCCGTCGGATAGGTCAGCGAGTTGTAGAGGAGGAAGATCTTCTCGAAGCCCACCGCCATGAACTGCCCGATGTTCAGGATCAGCAGGACCATCATCGTGGGGCGGATGCCCGGCAGCGTGACGTGCCAGGTCTGCTTCCAGCGGTTCGCGCCGTCGATGCGCGCGGCCTCGTACAGCTGGTCGTCGATCGTCGTGAGCGCGGCGAGGTACAGGATCGTGCCCCATCCGACGGTCTGCCATGCCTCCGAGACGACGTAGATCGTGCGGAACCACGACGCCTCCTGCATGAAGGTGATCGGGCTGCCGCCCATCGCCTTGATCATGGCGTTGATGCTGCCGTCGAGCGAGGTGAGCTCGAAGACGAAGCTCGCGACGATCACGATCGACATGAAGTGCGGCAGGTAGCTCACCGTCTGGACGAGCTTCTTGAACCAGCGCACCCGGACCTCGTTGAGGAGAAGCGCCAGGATGATGGGCAGCGGGAAGACGATCACGAGCGACAGCGCCCCGATGATCAGGGTGTTACTGAAGACCTCCCAGAACTTCGCGTCGCCCAGGAAGCGTTCGAAGTACGCGAGGCCGACCCATTCCTCGCCGAAGATCGATCCGCCCGGCACGTAACGCCGGAACGCGATGACATTGCCGAGCATCGGCACGTACTTGAACAGCAGCAGGAACGCCACCGGCAGGACGGCGAGCGAGTAGAGCCGCCAGTCGCGGCGCAGCGCACGGCGCCACCCGACTCTGCGCGCCTCGGGTCGACGACGGCGTTCGACGGTCGTGACCGTCTCCGTCTTCGTGACTGTCCTCAGTGACATTCATCCTCCTGCGCCGCGCACCTCGATGTGCGGGCGGGTATCCGGCGGCGAGGGTCTCGCTCTTGGGGTGTACCGGTTCGCCTTGACCATAGGGCGATCACTTCGAAAGCGTCAAGCATTTTCGTAAAGTTTTTTCGCAAGTGTTACGAAATCTCGCGCCCTGTGCCAAGCTGGCGGGGTTCCGAGTCGAAAGGACCGTCATGACCACCCCCGACAACGCCGTCGAGGCACTCCCCCGGATCGAGCGGACCGGATCCGCCTTCCGGCTGCTCGTGGACGAGCAGCCGTTCTTCGTGCGCGGCGGCGAGCTCGGCAACTCCGCCGCGCATCGCCCCTACCTCGCGGAGCGCTGGGACGCGCTCGTCACCCTCGGGCTCAACACGATCATCGCGCCCGCGACGTGGGAGCTCGTCGAGCCCGAGGAGGGCGTCTTCGACTGGACGAGCGTCGACGAGCTCATCGAGGACGCCGCCGCGCACGGCATGCGCGTCGTGCTGCTGTGGTTCGGCAGCTGGAAGAACAGCATGTCCTCGTACGCACCCGAATGGGTCAAGACCGACCCGGAGCGATTCCCCCGCTGCCGCGATCTGCACGGGCGCCCGCTCGAGATCCTCACCCCCTTCAGCGACGCCAACCGCGACGCCGATGCCCGCGCCTTCGCCGCGCTCATGGCCCACCTGCGCGAGACCGACACGGCGCGCACCGTCATCATGGTGCAGGTCGAGAACGAGATCGGGATGATCCCGGAGGCGCGCGACCACAGCCCGCTCGCGAACGCCGCGTACGACGGCTCCGAGGACGAGGAGAGGTTCATGGCGCGGGCCTTCGCCCGCTACGTCGAGACCGTCGCCGCGGCCGGGCGCCAGGAGCTCGCCCTGCCACTGTTCGTCAACGCCGCCCTGATCCGGCCGGGAGCCCGGCCCGGACAATACCCCGGCGCGGGGCCGCTGCCCCACCTCGCGGACATCTGGCGCACCCACGCGCCGAGCATCGACTTCCTCGCGCCCGACATCTACTTCCCGAACTTCGCCGAGTGGGCGGGGCGATACGCGAGCCCCGAGAACCCGCTCTTCATCCCCGAGGCGCTCCGCAGCACCGACGCATCGGTCAACGCGCTCTACGCCTTCGGCGAGCACTCCGCCCTCGGCTTCGCGGCCTTCGGCATCGAGAACATCGGATCCCCCGCGGGCGAGATGCTCGCCGCCAGCTACGAGCTGCTGCGGCAGCTGGATCCGGTGCTCGCGGACGCCGTCGGCACGGGGCGCACGCGCGGGCTGCTCCCGCCGCACGGGGCGCATCGGCCCCCACATCGCGTGCGCCTCGGCGGGTACGCGCTCGACGTCGTCTACGAGCGCCTTCTCTCGCCGGGTCTCGCCGACGGCGTCATCAACGAGGCGGACGACCGCCCGAGCGCCCTGACGCAGCTGCCCGCGGGCGCGATCGTCGTCCAGACCGGCGAGGACGAGTTCCTCATCGCAGGAACCGGCGTGACGATCACCTTCGCGACGGATCCGGCGAGCGCCGATGCCGTCGGCATCCTGCGCTGCGACGAGGGCGGCTTCGACGACGACGGCCGGTGGCGCACCACGCGCCGACTGAACGGCGACGAGACGCACCAGGGACGTCACCTGCGGCTGGTGCCCGGCGTGTTCTCGATGCAGAGGATCGCGCTGTACCGCTATCGCTGACGCGGCGGCGCCGTGCTCCCGCGCTCGATGAGGACCGTCGACAGCTCGATGCGGGGGTGCGGCCCGCCCGGCGCGCGCGACATGTCGTCGAGCAGGCGCACGGCCTGGTCGGCCATCTGCGAGATCGGCTGGCGCACCGTCGTCAGGGGCGGCGAGAGGTACTCGCACAGCACGGTGTCGTCGAAACCGGAGACCGAGAGGTCGCCCGGGATCGAGAGGCCGCGCCGGTGCGCCACGTTGTAGACCCCCATCGCGGTCAGGTCGCTCGCGGCGACGATCGCCGTCGGCGGCTCGGCCAGGCTCAGCAGCGCTTCGGCGCCCCGCTCGCCGCCGCCGACGAGGAAATCGCCGTGCATGATGAGGGCGGGGTCGACCTCGAGGCCGCCCTGGCGCAGCGCCGCCGTGTATCCCTCGAGGCGGTCCTGCGCGACCGGCACGTCGGCCTCGCCGCCGATGAAGCCGGTGCGCGTGTGCCCGAGCTCGATCATGTGACGCGTCACGTCGCGCATGCCGGCCCAGTTCGTCGCGCCAACCTGGGCCTCCTCGCGGCTCTCCGTGCGGCCGA
>Ga0302349_1001685_pt1 | contig 15989 bp, 12 predicted proteins | sample PhyAR1_FD_202176 | JGI IMG/M metagenome (GOLD analysis project Ga0302349, IMG submission 202176) | Leaf surface microbial communities from alfalfa plants in UC Gill Tract Community Farm, Albany, California, United States - DLSL A.R1... | ecosystem: Host-associated > Plants > Phyllosphere >...
CGAGGAAACCGGCCTGCACGTGCAGGTGGCCGATGACCCGCTGACCTGCGTGGCCCGCGGTGGTGGTCGTGCGCTGGAGCTGGTGGACATGCACGGCAACGAGTTCTTTGCGCCGGAGTGAGCCGTACCGGCCGTGTATCGTAGACGCGCCTCTGCGGCGTGATGCCTCCGGCAAGCGTCGCTTGCCGGGCGTCACCTCGCCGGGGCGTTGTCGCATGCTGTTCCCGCTGCGCTCTTGTTCCGCGCGCTTCATCCACATTATTTCCAGTCGACGCCTGTGCCGCCTTACGCCGGTCCTCCCGTAGCCTCCCGCCAGGGCGATGCCGCCAGTCCGCTGCGCCTGCTCGCTTACCTGGCGTTGGCCATCACCTTGATCGTGCTCGATGACCAGGCGGGCTGGCTGTCGCGCCTGCGCGCGCAGGCCAACGTGCTGGTGCAGCCGGTATGGGCGCTGGCCGGCCTGCCGGGGCGCCTGGGCACGCAGGTCAAGGACAACGCCGCCAGCCACGGCCAGCTCGTCACCGAGAACCGCGAACTGCGCAACCAGTTGCTGATCGCCAATGCGCGGTTGACCCGCCTGCAGACCGCCGCGCTGGACAACGCCCAGCTGCGCGAGCTGCTCAACGTGGCCGAACGCAGCGGACTGGACGTACAGCTCGCCCCGATCCTGGATATCGACCTGGACCCGGTGCGCCAGCGGCTGGTGCTGGCCGCCGGCACCCGCGATGGCGTGCATGTCGGCCAGGCGGTGATCGATGCCGGCGGCCTGATGGGCCAGGTGATCGCCACCACCGGCAACAGCGCGACCGTGCTGCTGCTCACCGACCCCGACCATGCCGTGCCGGTTACCGTGGCCCGCAACGGCGTGCGTCTGATCGTCTACGGTCGCGGCGACACCCTGGAGCTGCGCGACATTCCGCTCAGTGCCGGGGTGGAAGTGGGCGATGAGATCGTGACCTCAGGGCTGGGTGGGCGCTTCCCGGCCGGGTTCCCGGTCGGCAGCATCACCGCGCTGCGGCCGGATGACACCCATGCCTTCCTGGTCGGCGAGCTGAAGCCGGCCGCCCAGCTCGACCGCGGTCGCGACGTGTTGCTGCTGCGCCCGGGCGAGGCGATCCGCATTCCGCCGAACCTGCGTCGCGACGCGGGCGAGGCCGGTGGCCCGGCTGCGGCGCCGCTGAGTTCATCCCCTGCCACCACGGCACCTGCGACGGCGCCCGCCAATGCACCGCAGGCCAACCGGCCCGGTCCGTCCGCGCCGGTACCGGTGACGCCGCGTCGTGCCGCAGCCGCGCCTGCGCCCGCGCCCGAAACCGGCGCCGCGCCGCCGGAGGAACAACGATGAGCCGCCTGCGCGACAAACCCTGGGTGCTGCCGGTGAGTCTGGTCGTGGCGCTGCTGCTGGGCCTGTTGCCGTTGCCGGCGCTGCTGCAGCCGCTGCGTCCGTATTGGCTGGCACTGGTGCTGGCGTACTGGGTGATCGAGACACCGGACCGGGTCGGGCTGGGCATCGCCTTCGCCAGCGGCGTCATCGCCGATCTGCTCTATGGCGGCGTGCTCGGCGAGCAGGCGCTGCGGCTGGTGATCCTGACCTTCATCCTGCAGCGCTTCCGCGCGCGGATCCGCTTCTTCCCGATGTCCCAGCAGATCCTGGCGATCGGCGGCCTGCTGTTCAACGACCGCATCGTCAGCGCGGTGGTGCACATCGTGGTCGGCGAGCCGACCCTGCCGTGGTCGTACTGGTGGGCGCCGCTGCTGGGCATGGCGCTGTGGCCGCTGGTGTTCGTGCTGCTGGACGCGCTGCGCTTCGGGCGACGCGGGCGCTGACATGTACATGCGCCGCCAGGCCAAGAATCCGCATGCCGAGGCAGAACAGTTCCGGCGCCGTGCCGCGCTGGGCTTCCTTGGCGTGCTGGTGTGCCTGTTCGGCCTGGGGGGGTGGTACTTCAAGCTGCAGGTGATGGACCACGACATCTACGCCACGCGCTCGGAGGCCAACCGGATCAAGCCGCGGCCGGTGGTGCCGGGGCGCGGGATGATCTATGACCGCAACGGCCGGCTGTTGGCCGAGAACGTGCCGGCGTTCCGCCTGGACATCACCCCGGACAAGGTCAAGGACATGGACGCCACCCTGGCGGGCCTGTCGAAGATCCTCGCGCTGAGCCCGGAAGACATCGAGACCTTCAACAAGTCGCGCAAGGCCCGTCGCAGTTTCCTGCCGGTCACCCTGAAGCTGCGTGTCACCGATGAGGAGATGGCGCGCTTCGCGGTGGACCGCTGGCGCTTCCCCGGCGTGGAGCTGGAGCCGTACCTGACCCGTCGCTATCCGTACGGCGATCTGTTCGCGCACATCATCGGCTACGTCGGCCGGGTCGATGACAAGGATCTGGAGATGCTGGGCGAGGGCAATGCCGCGCTGACCCACATCGGCAAGTCCGGGCTGGAGCGCTATTACGAGCAGCAGCTGCGCGGCAAGGTCGGCTACGAGCAGGTCGAGACCAACGTGCAGGGCCGGGCGATCCGTACCATCGGCCGGGTCGCGGCGCAGTCGGGCAGCGATCTGCGCCTGTCCATCGATGCCGATCTGCAGCGCGCGATGATCGCCGCCTTCGGCGAGTTCGAAGGGGCGGCGGTGGCGATGGACCCGCGCACCGGCGAAGTGCTGGCGATGGTCAGCCTGCCGTCCTACGACCCCAACCTGTTCGTCAACGGCATCTCGCATGCCGATTTCAAGGCGCTCAACGACAACCCCTCGCGGCCGCAGTTCAACCGCCTGGTGCTGGGCGGCGTCGCGCCCGGCTCGACGATCAAGCCGCTGATCGGCCTGGCCGGCCTGGACAGTGGCGTGCGCAGACCGGAAGACAAGATCCTGTCCACCGGCATGTTCTATCTGCCGGGCACCTCCCGCGGTTGGGGCGATGCCAACCGGGGCGGGCATGGCTGGACCGATCTGCGCAAGTCGATCACCCAGTCGGTCAACACGTACTACTACAAGCTGGCGCTGGATCTGGGCATCGATCGCTTCGACCACTACATGGGCTACTACGGGTTCGGCGCACCGACCGGCATCGATCTGACCGGCGAGATCGGCGGCATCCTGCCCTCGCCGGCGGCCAAGTTCAAGGCACGCAAAGAGCGCTGGTATCCCGGTGATACGGTCAACGTCAGCATCGGCCAGGGCGACTGGAAGGTCACCCCGCTGCAGCTGGTGCACGGCGTGGCCGGCATCGCCGATGGCCAGCTGCGCCAGCCGCATCTGGTGATGCAGCAGCGCGCCGGTTTCGATGCGGACTGGACGGCCACGCCGCCGGGCGAGAGCAAGCCGATCAGCCCCACGCCGAGCAATCTGCAGGCGGTGCGCGAGGGCATGATGGGCACCATGCAGCCCGGCGGCAGCGGCGCGCGTGCGGCCGCAGGCGCCCCGTACGTGATGGCGGGCAAGACCGGTACGGCACAGGTGATCAGCCGGCGCGGTACGGCAGCGGTCAACCCGCGCAGCCTGCCACTGCATCTGCGCCATCGCGCGCTGTTCGTGGGTTTCGCGCCGGCCGACCATCCGGTGATCGCCGTGGCGATCGCGGTCGAGGGCGGCGGCTACGGCGGCTCGGCCGCGGCGCCCATCGCACGCAAGATTTTCGACGCCTGGCTGCTCGGCAAAATGCCCGATGGCCTGGAACCGCTGGACAGCGAGCGCGGCACCACCGCGATCGGGATCACCGCCTTCGATGGCGGCGATGGCGCCGTGCGCGAGGCGGGCGACGCCGCCGTGGCTGCGCTGGAGCTGATGCCGGTGGTGGTGGGCCTGCCTGCGCCCGCGCCCGCGCCGGACCCCGGTGCACCCGTTCCCAGTGCCACCCCACCCCCGACCGCACCGGAGCGGCCACGATGAAGGTCTTCCTGCGCTGGGCGGTCGACATGGCCGTCCGCTTCAGCAGCTCGCTGGACTGGGTGCTGTGCCTGGCCCTGGCCGCGCTGATGTTGATGGGCCTGGCCGTGCTCAAGAGCGCTGGAGGTGACGGCCTGGTGTTCGCCCAGGGGGCGCGCTTCGCGGTTGGCCTGGGCGCGATGTGGGCGATTTCGCGGATCTCGATCCTGCGCATCCGTTCGGCCACGCCGCTGATCTATGCAGTCTCCATGATCCCGCTGCTGGCCGTGTTCGTGCTGGGCACCGGCAAGTACGGCCGCCAGTGGCTGGATCTGAAGCTGTTCTACCTGCAGCCGGCCGAGCTGCTCAAGGTCAGCCTGCCGATGATGGTGGCCTGGTATCTGCATCGCATGCCGCTGCCGCCGCGCTTCTCCACCGTGCTGACCAGTGCGGTGATCATCGGCGTGCCGACCGGGTTGGTGATGCTGCAGCCGGACTTCGGCACCGGTGTGCTGATCGCTGCCAGCGGCGCGTTCGTGCTGCTGCTGGCCGGCCTGCCCTGGTGGTGGGTAGGTGTGGCGGTCGGCGGTGTGGCTGCGGCCGCGCCGGTGGCCTGGTTCTGGCTGCTGCGGCCGTACCAGAAAGACCGCATCATGATGTTCATGGACCCGGAAAGCGATGCGCTCGGCGCCGGCTGGAACATCATCCAGTCCAAGATCGCGATCGGCTCGGGCGGCTTCGATGGCAAGGGTTGGGGGCAGGGCTCGCAGTCGCACCTGAACTTCATTCCCGAGCAGACCACCGATTTCGCCTTCTCGGTGCTGAGCGAAGAATTCGGCTGGATCGGCGTGGCGATCGTGCTCGCGTTGTACCTGGTGGTGATCGGGCGGTGCCTGTGGATCGCCTCGCAGTCGCGCGATACCTATTCGCGGCTGCTGGCCGGCGCGACCGGGCTGGCGTTCTTCGTCTATGTGCTGGTCAACGGCGGCATGATTTCCGGCCTGCTGCCGGTGGTCGGTGTGCCGATGCCGTTGATCAGTTACGGCGGTACCTCGGCGGTCTCGCTGTTGGCCGGCTTCGGGCTGGTGATGGCGGTGCGTCGCCACAATCCGGTGCACGGCGGCTACGGCTGAGCAGACGCGATGCGTGCGCCGTGGCCCGGCGGTACGCATCGGCTAAGGATTGCGGCGCCCGCGCGTGTTACGGTCCTGCGCTCGCGCCGGCCTGCCTGACGGGTCCGCTTTCTGTTCGCCGTGTCGCCTCCCGCTGTGCGTCGCGTCATCCACAGGAGTCGTCCGCATGGTCGAACTACTGCAGCGCGCACGCGCCGTGTTCCATTTCTTTTTCCGCACCCTGGATCTGCCCCTGGTGGGCGCGCTGTGCCTGCTGATGGTGGCCGGCCTGGCCGTCCTGCACAGCGTGGACGGGCCCGTGCATGCACAGGCGATGCGCTACGGCGCCGGGCTTGCCGCACTGTGGGGGCTGTCGCGGCTGCCGGTGGTGACGCTGCGCGCGTGGTCACCCTGGATCTACACGTTGTCCTTGCTGCCACTGCTGGCCGTCTATGTGGTCGGCACCGGCAAGTACGGCCAGCGCTGGTTGAACCTGGGCGTGTTCTACCTGCAGCCTTCCGAGCTGCTCAAGCTCAGTCTGCCGATGATGATGGCCTGGTACCTGCACAAGCAGCCGTTGCCACCACGGCCGCGCGCGGTGCTGACCGCCGCGTTGCTGATCGGTGGCCCGGCGGTGCTGATCCTGCTGCAGCCCAACCTGGGCACGGCCACGCTGGTGACTGCCAGCGGGGTATTCGCGCTGTTGCTGGCCGGCCTGCGCTGGTGGTGGATGGCCGTCGCGCTGGGTGGGTTGTCGGTGGCCGCGCCGCTGGCCTGGTTCGGCCTGCTGCGGCAATACCAGAAGGATCGCGTGCTGACCTTCCTGTATCCGGAGAACGATCCGCTGGGCACCGGCTGGAACATCATCCAGTCCAAGATCGCGATCGGCTCGGGCGGCATGCATGGCAAAGGCTGGGGGCAGGGCACCCAGGCCACGCTGGATTTCCTGCCCGAATACACCACGGATTTCGCCTTCTCGGTGCTGGCCGAGGAATTCGGCTGGGTCGGCGTGGCGGTGGTGCTCAGCCTGTTCCTGTTCGTCACCGCGCGCTCCCTGTGGATCGCCAGCCAGTCGCGTTGTGGTTATTCGCGCCTGCTGGTGGGCACCACCGGCCTGGTCTTCTTCGTCTATGTGCTGGTCAACGGCGGCATGATCTCCGGCCTGTTGCCGGTGGTGGGCGTGCCAATGCCGCTGATCAGTTATGGCGGCACTTCGGCGGTCTCACTGCTGGCCAGCTTCGGGCTGGTGATGGCGGCGCGGCAGCATCAGCCCGTCCATGCGACATGAGCTGTCGGCGCGACCGCGATTGCGCATGCCCAGCACACGAAAACGGTTTCAGGTGCAAACGTTGTCAACGCTTGGAGATAAAAGTGAGAAGTGGCGCACAGATATGGAGTGACTTGATCTCGATCAATGGACTTGTCGTAAACGGCCTGCACAATGGCGGCCCGCCAACAACGACGCGCTGAGCCAAGCATCGCGGATGGGGAGTCTGGCGGGGAGTAGTTGACCCAACAGGCAGAAGGGCGAGGCGCGCGCTGGGGAGATGCGCGCCGCGCCGCTGCCGATCGGGTCCGGTTTGGCCGGTTGCGTCTGCGGGGATGGGGACGCAACCGGCGAACCTCTTGTGCCTTCTGCATCTTTTTCAAAAGTGAGACGTGCGTTGCTCGATGGCCCTTCGCCGGGCGGCTGCGGTGAGCCGGACATGCGCCTGGCCGCATTGCCGCGCGTTCGAGACGGCGACGGCGTCTTCGTCAGACTATGAATGGGCGGGGAAGCAGGGCCTGTCTACACACGGGCTTAACGGCCGCAAAGAAACTCAGGCAATCCGTTGAGATTCATGGTCTTAGGGGTTTTAATTCATCCATGACCTGCTAACCTGCCGCGATGATTCGACGCTCCCTGGCCTGCATGCTCACGCTCGGTTTGGTCGCTTGTGCGACCCAGCCGCAGACTCCTTCACCGACGCCGCAGGCCTCGGGTGTCCCGGTCACGCCGGCTGCCGGCAACAAGGGGCCCGCCGAAGCCGCCCCCGAAGCCGCCGGTGCCAATGCCGCCCCGGTCGATCTGACCCCGGTGCCCTTCGAGGTGGCCCGCGCCAACTTCGTGCGTGACACCGCCGCCCGCTACGGGATTCCCGCCGCGCAGATCCAGGCAACCCTGGCCCAGGCGCAGATCCGTGATCCGATCATCGCCGCGATGTCGCGCCCGGCCGAGCGGGTCAAACCGTGGAACGAATACCGGCCGATGTTCATCAGCCAGGCGCGGATCGAGGGGGGAAAGAAATTCCTCGCCCAGCACCGCGAGGAGCTGATGCGCGTGCAGCAGCGCACCGGCGTGCCGGCCGAAGTGATCGTGGCGATCATCGGCGTGGAAACCAGCTACGGCGGCAACACCGGTAGTTACCGCGTGCTCGATGCGCTGTACACGCTGGCCTTCAAATACCCGCGCAGCGGCGATCCGGCCAAGCTGGAGCGCGAAGTGCGCCGTGAGCTGTTCTTCCGCGACGAGTTGGCGCGCCTGTTCGCGCTGACCCGCGACGAGAAGCTCGACATCACCGCGATCAAGGGCAGCTACGCCGGCGCGATGGGCATGGGCCAGTTCATGCCGTCCAGCTATCTCGACTATGCGGTGGATGGCAACGGCGATGGCCGTCGCGATCTGTTCAACAGCTACGATGACGTCTTCTCGTCGATCGCCAATTACTTCGTCAAGAAGGGCGGTTGGGTGCGCGGTGGCCCGGTCGCCGTGCCGGCCACGCTGCAGGCCGGTCGCGAAGAATTCAATCCGACCGAATGGGCACCGACCTGGACCTTGTCCCAGTTGGCCCAGCGCGGTTACCAGCCCAGCGTCCCGGTCGCGGCCGGCCTGACCGCCACCCCGATCACGCTGGAAGGCAGCACCGGCAAGCAGTACTGGCTGGGCTTCCAGAATTACTACGCCATTACCCGCTACAACCTCTCGAAAATGTACGCGATGGCCGTGTACCAGTTGTCCCAGGCCATCGCCGGACAGGAGTTGCCGCCGGCATGAACACGATCGCACGCTCCAGATGGCTGATCCCGGGTCTGTTGATACTGGCACTGGCCGCCTGCAGCAGTGCGCCGAAAAAACCGGGTGGCAGCACTGTCGGCAGCAGCAAACCGTCCGGCGCGGTGGTGCAGGGCAAGGGCGGACGCCCGGCGCATTGTCCTGACGGGTCGCCCTACAAGGCGGCGGCGGAAGATCCGAGCACGCGCGGTGACTACCGCGCCGGCGGCCTGTACAAGCCCGGCGTGAATGACAGCACCCCCACCTACATCCCCAACGTGGCCTGCATCCCGGAGCCGGAAGTGGTCGATCTGCCGCGCTCGGCGATCGGCAACAAATCGCCGTACGTGGTGCTGGGCAAGCAGTACCAGGTGATGGACAAGACCCGCGGCTATGCCGAGAAGGGCACGGCCTCGTATTACGGCGCCAAGTTCCATGGCCGCCTGACCTCCAACCGCGAGGTGTACGACATGTACGCCTTCACCGCCGCGCACAAGACGCTGCCGTTGCCGAGCTTTGCCCGCGTCACCAACCTGGACAACGGCGAATCGGTGATCGTGCGGGTCAACGATCGTGGCCCGTTCCACGATGGCCGCGTGGTCGACCTCAGTTATGCCGCCGCGGTGCGCCTGGGCATCACCCAGCGCGGCACCGGCAACGTGGAAGTACGCGCGCTGGCCCCGGGGGATGACAACCTGCTGGCCGACAAGCCCAGCCGTCGCGAGCGCCGCGAGGTTGCCGCCGCTGCGGCGGCCGCCACCACGGCCAGCGCTGCCGCGGCACGCCGCGCCAGCGACATGGATGCCCTGGTCGGCAAGCTGCCGGCCGCCACGGCCACGGCAGCCGCCGCCAAGCCGGCCAGCGAGCAGTACCGCTACCGCGTGGCCGACTCGGCCAAGCCGGGCAACGCCGACAACTTCGATCACTGGATGCGCGACAACGGCGTGCGCGTGGCGACCGGCAAGCCCGCCACCACCCAGGCCGCCAGCGTCAACAGTGCCCCGGTCGCGGTGGCCGCGTTGCCCGCCGCCGCACCTGCAGCGCGCCCGGCACCGGCGCCCAGCGCGACGCTCTCCCAGCAGGTGCTCGGCAGCGTGCTGCTGCAGGTCGCCAGCTTTGCCAGCCGCGACAACGCCACCCGTGCGCTCGGCCAGTTGTCCTCGGCGGGGATCGCCGGGGCCAGCATCAGTGACATCGTCAGTGGCGGGCGCACCCTGTGGCGCCTGCGCGTGCCGGCCCCCGACCATGCCAGTGCCTCGGAACTTGCCGGCCGGATTGCCGGTCTGGGCTTCGGGGCGCCGCAGATCGTGAAGGACTGAGCCTTCCGCTGCCCGCGGCACGCCAGCGCGTGCCGCCGCTCCTTGGGCCTACAATGCCCGTTATCCCTCATCCCCCCTTGGCGCCCTCCAGGAGCTTGCTGTCCGATGAAATTCCGCTTTGCCGCCGCTGCCATGGCCACGACCCTGTTCGTGGGCATGGTTTCCGCCCAGACCCCCTTGCCGACCCCGGCACCGGCGCCTGCTCCTGCTCCCGCCGCCGCTGCACCGGCCACCGTGGCCACGCCGCCGGCCCCGAAGCCCAGCGTCTCCAAGGCCTGGATCCTGATGGATTACGCCACCGGGCAGGTCCTGGCCGGTGAAAACGTGCACGAACAACTGGCCCCGGCCAGCATCACCAAGGTGATGACCTCGTATGTCGTGGCCGCCGAGGTCAAGAACGGCAAGGTCCGTACCGACGACCAGGTGATGATGAGCGAGCGCGCCTGGCGCGAGGGCGGCGCCGGTACCGACGGCAGCTACAGCGGCTTCCCGGTCAACCAGACCGCGCGCCTGGAAGACATGGAAAAGGGCATGGCGATCCAGTCCGGCAACGATGCCGCGATCGCCCTGGCCGAGCACGTCGCCGGCAGCGAAGAAGCCTTCGCCTCGCTGATGAACAGCTACGCCGCCAAGATCGGCATGAAGGACTCCCACTTCGTCAACGCCCATGGTCTGAGCGCCCCGGGCCACCACACCACCGCCTATGACCTGGCGCTGCTGGGCCGCGCGATGGTGCGTGACTACCCGGAGACCTACGCCTACAACAAGGTGAAGGAATTCACCGTGGGCAACATCACCCAGCCCAACCGCAACCTGCTGCTGTGGCGCGACCAGAGCGTGGACGGCATCAAGACCGGCCATACCTCCGAAGCCGGCTACTGCCTGATGAGTTCGGCCCAGCGCGGCGACCAGCGTCTGGTGGCGGTGGTCCTCGGTGGCGGTTCGGAAAAGCAGCGCGCCGATGACAGCCTGGCGCTGCTCAACTGGGGCTTCCGCTTCTTCGAAACCCACCGCATGTACGAGCCGGGCAAGGTCGTGGCCGAGCACAAGGTGTGGAAGGGCAAGACCGCCACGCTGCAGCTGGGCGTGGCCCAGCCGATGCTGGTCAGCGTCCCGCGCGGCCGCTACAACGATCTCAAGCCGAGCATCGATGTTCCCAAGACCCTCGAGGCCCCGTTCACCGCTGGCCAGCAGGTCGGCACGCTTAAGGTGATGCTGGACAACCAGGTCGTCGCCCAGGCGCCGCTGGTGGCCGTGGCCGCCGTGGAAGAAGCCGGCTTCTTCAAGCGTCTGTGGGACAGCTTCTGGATGTGGTGGGAATCGGAGTAATCCGGTTCGACCGCACTGAAAAAAGACCGGCGCATGCCGGTCTTTTTTTTGGGTGGGCGATGGGCCGTGTGGGGGTGTGCCGACCAACGGTCGGCAGCTACCAGGTGAACCGGTGCGGATCCGGGTAGTGCCGGCCGCTGGCCGGCTCCTCGCACTTACAGCGACCGGCTGATCGTGAAGCTGCCAAACACCGGCGCCTCGCGCTGCCCATCGAACTCGCGCGTGCTGTGGTAGCGCGCCAGCGCGAACTTCCAGCGCCCCCGCATCACCGCCAGCCCGTACCCGGCCTGGCCGACCACATGCCGCTTGTCGACACTGTGGCTGTTGCGGAACGTGTTGCCGTCCAGCGTGATATCGCGGATCACCCACGCCGCATCGGTCGTGGCGAACAGATGCCACGACCATCCGCTCGGCTTGCCACCGCGCGTCGGCGCCGTGTTCTCACCGGCCGGGCGCAGGGGGGTACTGCCGAAATCGTCCGGCAGCTTCCAGCCGAAGCGCACTTCGCCACCGGCATTGAGGTGCGTGGCCAGGTTGCCCACCGCGCCACCGTAATGGCTGATCGCATCCCAGCCCCAGCCGCCCAGGTTCTCCGTGGCATCGGCCGGCCACCGGCGCATCCGCTCGTGGGTCAGCATGAACACCGGCTCGTTGTGCAGCTGGTTGTCCCAGCCCTGGAACTTCTCATCGCCCAGCAGCTCGTGCACCGCGTTCTGCACTTCTTCGCCCTGCGCCCAGGGCCCGACCACGCCCAACGCCAGCTGCGTTGTCTGCAGCCGGTCGCCGCGGCGCGCGTTGTACCCGAAGCTGCCGATCAGCACGCCCGCATACGGGCGGTCATCTTCGATCAGGTCCTTCCGGGTGAAATCGGTCGGGGTGAAAATTCCCTGGGCCAGGCTGAAGATCATGTTCTGCTGTTCGAACTCGCCCGGGTGCAGCCGCTCCAGGTGGCTGTTGACCCAGCGCGCCAGGCGCGGCAGGCATGGGTCGTCGGTGTAATCCACCAGATTCGGCGACACGAAGGTGATCTGGGCCCCGTTGGTATAGCCCTGATCCTGGTCCTTGCCGCCGAACAGATCGTTGTCAACGCGGAAATTGACCTGCGGCGGATGCTCGCGCATCGCATCGGGCCCGCATTGGGAGGCAGCCTGGGCGGCAGGCGCCGCCAGGGCGAGGACACCGGCAAGCGCGGCCGGCAGCGCGAAGGGCTTCAAGGACATGGGATACCAGACAGGGATTTATTCTTTCTTAAGCTGGTACAGCGTAGTCAGAGCGTGATCCTGTGAACAGCGCTGCGCACGCACTGCTGCGTATCAGTGGCGATACAGGCGTTTTCACGTGCCGTTCGGTACCGCTGTGCGCACGATCAAGCAGTGCTTGGGTTCGGGCGCGGGCATCCCCATAATCCGGGTCATGGAGATCAAGTCTGACAACCCCGACCACGGCTTCCAGTTCCCCGGCCAGTTCGAACTCAGCGCCATGGGCGCGGCCGGCAACGACCTGGAACGCGAACTGCCGCGCCTGCTCGAGCTCGCCGGCCTGGAAGTACTGACCGAACGGGTCAGCTGGAAACACTCGTCCAACGGCAAGTACGTGTCGGTGCGACTGGTGTTCAAGGCCGACAACCGCGAACAGTACGATGCCGCCCACAACGCGCTGCGCGACCACCCGGAAGTGAAGTGGACGCTGTAGCCAGCTGCGCCACTGCCGCGGCCCCGGGCGACCGGGCGCCGCAACCGGCCCTCGTGCGTGACCTCGGCCGCCAGCCCTATGCCCCGGTCTGGCACGCCATGCAGCGTTTCACCGATGCCCGCACCGATGCCACCCGCGATGAACTGTGGGTGGTCGAGCACGACCCGGTGTTCACCCTGGGCCAGGCCGGCAAGGACGAGCACGTGCTCGCCCCGGGCGATATTCCCGTTCTGCATGTCGACCGTGGCGGCCAGGTGACCTACCACGGCCCCGGCCAGCTGGTGATCTACCCGCTGCTGCAGCTGCGGCGACTGGGCATCGGCGTGCGCGACTACGTGTGCCGGATCGAACAGGCCATCATCGACACCCTGGGCGACTGGAACATCGGCGCCGAGCGCCTGGATGGCGCGCCCGGGGTCTACGTGGGCGGGGCCAAGGTGGCCGCGCTCGGCATCCGCGTCCGCCGTGGCTGCACTTTCCATGGCCTGTCCTTCAATGTGGCCATGGACCTGGAACCGTTCCGCCGGATCAACCCCTGTGGCTATCAAGGGCTGCAGGTGACCTCGGTGGTAGACTTGGGGGGACCGTCCGGCATGGCGGCCGTCACGCCGGTGCTGCTGGGCCATCTGGCCCGCCAGTTCGGCCTGGACCTCGAGCCGGCCGCTGAACTACCCGATTTGACTGACGCGGCGTGAACGCCGCCGACCAAGGCCATGACTGAAACCACCGCTCGCCTCATTCCCCTGCAGGTTGTGCAGGGCGACACGCCGTCCGCCGCCCCGTTGCAGACGGGCGTCAAACAGATCGGCGGTGACAAGATCGGCCGCTCGCCGGTGCAGTTCGCCGACGTGCCGGTGCTGCGCAAGCCGTCGTGGATCCGCGTGCGGATTCCCTCCGGCAACGCCGTGCAGAACCTCAAGGCCAAGCTGCGTGAGAACCGCCTGGTCACGGTCTGCGAGGAAGCCAGCTGCCCCAACATCCACGAGTGCTTCAGCCACGGCACCGCGACCTTCATGATCCTCGGCGAGGTCTGCACCCGTCGTTGCTCGTTCTGCGACGTCGCCCACGGCCGGCCCAAGCCGCCGGACGCCAATGAACCGGCCAGCCTGTCCCAGACCGTGGCCGACATGGGCCTGAAGTATGTGGTGGTGACCAGCGTCGATCGCGATGACCTGCGCGACGGCGGTGCCCAGCACTTCGCCGACTGCATCGGTGCCATCCGTGCCAGGTCGCCCAAGACCAAGATCGAAGTGCTGACCCCGGATTTCCGTGGCAAGGGCCGCATGGAGCGCGCGCTGGAGATCCTGGCGACCAACCCGCCGGATGTGTTCAACCACAACATCGAAACCGTGCCGGACCTGTACCGCAACGTGCGCCCGGGCGCGGATTACCAGTGGTCGCTGACCCTGCTCAAGAAGTTCAAGGCCCAGCACCCGGAGATCGCCACCAAGTCCGGCATCATGCTCGGCCTCGGCGAGACCCTGGAGCAGGTGCAGGCCACGCTGCGCGACCTGCGCGAGCACGACGTGGACATGATCACGATCGGCCAGTACCTGCAGCCGACCGCACATCACCACCCGGTGCTGCGTTACTGGACCCCCGAGGAGTACAAGGCGCTGGAGGAGTACGGCAATGCGCTGGGCTTCAGCCACGTCGCTTCCGGGCCGATGGTGCGTTCGTCCTACCATGCCGACCGCCAGGCGGCCGACGCCGGCGTCGCCGGTTGATCCCGCGGGCCCTTCGGGGCCCGTTCTGCCAATCCCCACTCGTCTTTCCCCGGCCGCGGCCCTGAACCGCGGATGGCCGCAGGCCTGTGCCTGCCCGCCGTTCTCCCCGGTATTCACAAATTTCTCCAACGGCCTCGGTAGGCTGAAGGCCCCGGTGACAAACGCGGCAACTTTCGGCACTGTCGTGGTGTCTGTAATGCACGCAGTCTCTCCCTTGGCAAGGTGCCACGAGCTAGTCCATGAAATTCAAAGCCCCCGCATTCCTGATGGCCCTGGCGCTCACCGCGCCGATGGCACTGGCCGCCTACGCCGATTCGCCCGCGCTGCCTTCGGCTGCCACGGCCGACCAGGTGACCACCTCCAAGCTGGTCTACGGACTGCTCTCGGACAGCCGATACGCCTACCGGCCGCGCGCACTCGATGCGGCGACCTCCAAGGACGTCTTCAAGCGCTACCTGGAGTCGCTCGACAGCAGCAAGCAGTTCTTCACCCAGGCCGACATCACCCGCTTCGCCCCGTTCGAGGCCAACATCGCCACCGCCATCCGCGGCGGCGAGCTGGAACCGGCGTTCCAGGTGTTCGCGGTCTACAAGCAGCGCGTGGGTGAGCGTGTCGGCTATGCGCGCAAGCTGCTCAAGACCGATTTCGATTTCAGCACCGATGAAAAGTTCGAGTACGACCGCAAGGACGTGCCGTGGGCCGCGAGCAGCGCCGAACTGGACGATCTGTGGCGCAAGTCGGTCAAGAACGATTGGCTGCGCCTGAAGCTGGCCGGCAAGCAGCCGGCCGAGATTCGCAAGACGCTGGACAAGCGTTATGCCACGCTGGAAAAGTCGGTCAATGAGCTCAAGGGCGAGGACGTGTTCCAGTTCTTCCTCAACGCCTACACCAGCGCCGTGGATCCGCACACCGATTACTTCACCCCGCGCACCGCCGAGAACTTCAACCAGGCGATGTCGCTGTCGCTGGAAGGCATCGGCGCGCAGCTGCAGCGCCAGGACGACATGGTGGTGATCCGCGAGGTCATCGCCGGTGGCCCGGCCGCGGTCAACGGCACGCTGAAGCCGGGCGACCGCATCGTCGGCGTGGGCCAGGGCAAGTCCGGTCCGCTGGAAGACGTGATCGGCTGGCGCATCGATGATGTGGTGGCCAAGATCCGCGGCAAGAGCGATACCCAGGTCCGCCTGGAGTTCATTCCCGCCGAAGAAGGTGCTGACGGCAAGCACCACACGCTGGTGCTGACCCGTCAGAAGGTGCGTCTGGCCGAACAGGCTGCCAAGGGCGAAACGCTGACCATCCCGGCCAAGGATGGGGAGCCGGAGCGCAAGGTCGGCGTGATCAAGCTGCCGACCTTCTACCAGGATTTCGAAGGTCGCCGTCGCAACGCGGCAGACTACGCCTCGGCGACCCGCGACGTGGCCAAGCTGCTGGCCGGTTTCAAGGCCGACAAGCTGGATGGCGTCGTGCTGGACCTGCGCAACAACGGCGGTGGTTCGCTGGATGAAGCCATTGAACTGACCGGTCTGTTCATCGAACAGGGCCCGGTGGTCCAGGTGCGCGAGTCCGGTGGCCGTGTCACCGTCAACAGCGACCGCAGCGAAGTGGTGGCCTGGGACGGCCCGCTGGCGGTGCTGATCAACCGTGGCTCGGCGTCGGCGTCGGAGATTTTCGCCGGCGCCATCCAGGATTACGGCCGTGGCCTGGTGATCGGTGAGACCACCTTCGGCAAGGGCACCGTGCAGAACATCGTCGACCTCGACCGTTGGCCCAGTGGCGAGACCCAGCGCTTCGGCCAGGTCAAGCTGACCATCGCCCAGTTCTTCCGCGTCAGCGGCAGCAGCACCCAGCACAAGGGCGTGGTGCCGGATCTGGCCTTCCCGGCCAGTGTGGACGCCAGCGAGTACGGCGAAAGCA
>Ga0302349_1001687_pt1 | contig 15987 bp, 13 predicted proteins | sample PhyAR1_FD_202176 | JGI IMG/M metagenome (GOLD analysis project Ga0302349, IMG submission 202176) | Leaf surface microbial communities from alfalfa plants in UC Gill Tract Community Farm, Albany, California, United States - DLSL A.R1... | ecosystem: Host-associated > Plants > Phyllosphere >...
GCTTCGTCCAGAATCACATCAACCAGGTATTTACCCTCTTCATCTTTCTTGGTGAAGATATCTTTGGTGATGTCAATCAGGTAGCTGTTCAGCTCACCTTTGTTCCACTCGGTAAAGGTTTCAGCCATCTCTTCGTTAGAGAGGTTCAGGCCGCCTTTCAGAAGAGAGTAAGCTTCTGCGATGAGTTGCATGTCGCCGTATTCGATGCCGTTGTGAACCATCTTCACATAATGGCCCGCACCGTCTGGACCAATATAGGTCACACACGGCTCGCCATCTTCAGCAACCGCAGCGATTTTTGTCAGGATTGGCGCAACCAGTTCGTACGCCTCTTTCTGACCACCAGGCATGATAGATGGGCCTTTCAGTGCGCCCTCTTCACCACCGGAAACACCGGTACCGATGAAGTTAAAACCTTCAGCAGACAGTTCACGGTTGCGACGAATGGTGTCCTGGAAGAAGGTGTTGCCGCCATCAATGATGATGTCGCCTTTTTCGAGGAAAGGTTTCAGAGAGTCGATAGCAGCATCGGTACCCGCGCCCGCTTTCACCATTAACAGGATACGACGAGGCGTTTCCAGGGACTCAACAAATTCTTTCACCGTATAGAACGGAACCAGTTTCTTGCCTGGGTTCTCGGCAATCACTTCTTCAGTCTTATCACGGGAGCGGTTGAAAACGGAGACGGTATAACCACGGCTTTCGATGTTGAGCGCCAGGTTGCGCCCCATCACTGCCATACCGACAACGCCGATCTGTTGCTTGGACATTACATACTCCTGTCAGGTGTGGTCCCGCCGGGTACTTCCCGGCGGATATAATATTGAATTATCTTAACTCAGAAAACGAGAGCAGAGGTAGGTATTTATGGTCATTAATCCATTTAAGCCATACCAAAAGCAAGGCTTTAACGTGCGATTATTTTTTCGTCGATGAGACACATGAGTTTTTATTTTTATATTCTTTAATGATTTCTTGATAATTATAATAACTTAACTTTGGCGTTCGTCTTAATGTCTTATCTTCAAAATCAACACCAATTATGCCAAACCTATTTTTGTAGCCCCAGAGCCATTCGAAATTATCGAGTAAACTCCAGAAAAGATAGCCCTGGATATCCAGGCCATCCTTTTTTGCTTCCATAATTGCAGACACATGTCTAACGAGATAGTCGGCTCTCAACTTATCAGAAATGACGCCGTCTTTAAGTTTTTCATCATCTGGACCAAAACCAGCCCCATTCTCAGTAATAATAAAGGTAGGATGGGCGTATTTAGCATCGATCTTTTCCATCATCGTAACCAATGCTTCTGGAGAAACCGGACCGTTGACAGAGGGTTTTTTATCAGGATTAGGAGCATTCCCTATTTCAAACGCTTCAGTTTTATCATGCTTGACCAACGTAGGGCCATAATAATTTACGCCGATAAAATCAGGTTTGCCTTGGGTAATAAGTTGCATATCCTGAGAGGTAGGCTTGAATTGAGGATATGCAGACTGATACATTTTCAATACTGTATCTGGATATTTCCCCTTATAAAGCGCATCCAGGATCCAGTTATTATGGAGATCGTTACATAACTGTTCAGTAGGACTGTTTGGTTGACCACTGTCGATGCATGGAGATAAGTTTAAAGCAATACCAACGCGACCATCATATTTCGCCTTATGGTAATTACGTACCACTAACGCATTCGCAATCAAAAGATTATGCAGTGCTACCGCTTGCTTTCCGCGTGAAGCTGCAGACAAAACGTCACGATATCCGTCCGTTTTTTTTGCAATGAGATTCTCAGCAAGAGGTTCCAGAGTAAAAACATAACCTTCAGGCTCATTAAAGGTGATGAAATCATGAGCTTTATTACCAAAGTTCTTAAAAATTACTTCAGCATATTTTTCGAACCAGACAGGTGATTCAGGATTAGACCAACTACCTTTTTCATACAGCGCTAATGGCATATCCCAGTGGTAAAGTGTAATGACAGGCTCAATATTGGCATCTTTTAAATCAGCAATCAGTTGATTATAATAAGCCAACCCCTTCTGATTTACTGTAACTCCATCTGGCATTATTCGAGACCAGGAAATGGAGAAGCGGTATGAATTTACTCCTAATTCCTTCATGAGTTGTATATCTTTAAGATAAACATCACGTGAAATTTGATTAGCCGCGACATCGCCATTTTCAGCGGTACCAATAATATATTTGGTCACTTCATTATGGGTAAAGTAATCCCAATTTGAAGGGCCCTTTCCACCTTCATTCCAACCACCCTCAACTTGATATGAGGAAGATGCAGTGCCCCAGAGGAAATCGCATTGCTGTTTTTCGTCAGAAAATGCAGGGGGTAACAAAAATACAGAGGTAAAGAAAAAAAATTTTGCTTTCATATTAGATAATTATAACCTGATAGCCATAAAACATATAATATTATGATATTTCTGTAATCGCTATTTGCTATTCTTAATTAAATTAATCAAATATTGACCGTAATTGGTCTTGCTCATCTCATTCCCGTAGGTCAGAACTTCATCCACAGTGAGCCAACCATTGCGGTAAGCAATTTCCTCAAGGCAGGCAATTTTAAAGCCCTGTCGCTTCTCAATCGTATGAATAAATTGTGATGCTTCGATTAGACTATCATGGGTACCGGTATCGAGCCATGCAAAGCCACGGCCAAGCAATTCTACCTGAAGATTTCCCTGCTCCAGGTACATCTCATTAAGGGTAGTAATTTCAAGCTCACCGCGAGCTGATGGCTTGACATGTTTAGCCATATCAACCACGTTTTCATCATAAAAGTAGAGACCAGTAACCGCCCAGTTGGATTTTGGTGCCGAAGGTTTTTCTTCTATACTTAATGCTTTGTAGTTTTCATCAAACTCAACAACGCCGAACCGCTCAGGGTCCATTACCTGATAACCAAAAACAGTAGCGCCTGTATTGCCTGAAACAACCGATTCAAGTTTCCTGCCAAAGCTCTGCCCGAAGAAAATATTATCGCCTAATACCAGGGCACATTTATCACCAGCGATAAACTCTTCACCAATAATGAATGCCTGCGCGAGGCCATCAGGAGAAGGTTGAATTTCATAGGATAAATTAATTCCGAAACGACTACCATCGCCCAACAAACGTTTAAATGATGGCAGATCCTCAGGCGTTGTGATTAAGAGAATGTCTCGGATACCCGCAAGCATAAGCACCGACATTGGATAATAAACCATCGGTTTATCATATATGGGCAAGAGCTGTTTAGAGACTCCACGCGTAATTGGGTGCAAACGAGTTCCTGAACCACCTGCCAGAATAATACCCTTCATTCTACTACCTCAATACTTTAAGCTAAATTAGATTAGATATTTATGAATTAAACTGCATCTTTACTGATATCAGCTGAGCACAATGTGCTTATCCAAGAGTCTACACTATAACGCGAAATTTCATCTGAGTAAGTGTCGTCAAACGAGACATTAAAAAAAGCAGAGTCAATATAGATATTTTCACGGTTGATGAAATAAAAATTTTTCGCTGAATAAAAATCGTAGTCTTTAACTCTGGAATTTGTGGTTATAAATTTCCTCTTTAGAGGCAAACATTCTATTGTTCTCATAGTCAGACCAGTCTGACGGGGGTGCTGAATATCAAGAACAGCATCAGCATCGGAGAAAAATGCTGCAATCTGCTTTTTATTCCTGGAGCGAAGTGTAAAACTGAAAAGTCTGAACTTAATTACATCTTTGATATTGGAGGCAAGAAAACCCGCCAATACAACAACTGATGGAAAATAAAGAACAAATCTCAAATCATATTCATTTTTATACTTTTTATAAATTGCGCCCAGCAGTTTGTATCTGTCACTATGAACGGTGCCCAGAAATGCAATGCTCGGCTTAACATTCGGTAATGCATTTTTTTTCGCAGTGCTTACGAAATCAGGTGAGTAAAATAATGGTAGATGATTCATAAAATCATACTCACGCGCATCGTTATCATCGAATGTAAATACCCGATCAAATAAGTTTAAATACTCCTGTATATGGGGATAATTTTTAATAGAATCCCATGCATAGTAAATAAACGTGGCATTCTTGTATTTCTCTTTAAATTTAAGTAGATTTTTTCTGTTAAGAGACTCACCTTTGAGGACAATGACATAGTCATAATCATCAGAAGTTTGAAGCAAAATCCTATCAAAATACGCATCTGAAATGCGCTTAAGAAAGTTATTTTCTTTCCAAAGCCTGAGTAATATTTTAAAAAATACGTTATTAAATGGCTTTTCATCGAAATAATCAACGGTGGCTCCGGCTCGTCTCAAACCATCTGATATTTCGTTTTCATAATTAAAAAAGCGTGGGCATAAAAACAACACTTTCATTTCAAATACTCTTCTTCACAATCGCCGGAATGCCTACAAGTAGTACATTGTCATCACAGGACTGCATTACAACAGCATTAGCAGCAACAATAACATTGTCGCCAATTCGAATACCACCAAGAACTTTCGCTCCTGAAGCAATCACCACATTATCACCCAAAACAGGACGATTTGCGTGATTAAAGGGGATATCTACATTCTTCGCACCAAGAGTAACCTGTTGGTAAATCGTTGCATTAACGCCAATTTTAGATGCACCAATAACGACACCTTGCGAGTGCGGAATAAAAAAACCACCGCCAATTTCACAATTGGAAGCGATCTCAACACCAAAAATAATAAAATTAAGTAGCGAGAAGATTTTCCCTATAACAGGAATTCTTTTTTTATAGCAGAAATGACTCATGCGATATAATATAACAGGAGTCATCTTCATACCAAAAAATGCTGACACTATTCCTAGTAAAGATACTTTTGATTTGTTACGCCCAGTCAGATTGTAATATCTCAGTACATCATCTTTCACCAACTCAAACATGAGGTTGACTCCGAATATTTATTTTAATTCTCACAAAGACAAGAGTTACAATGAAAAGCAAGAAATACGTCTGGATAAAAAATAAATTATAAAAACCACTAAATATCGCACATTGCATCGCAATAGCGTAAGGAAAAAGACTATAACGATACGATCTTAATAAATTCTTATAGGCCACACTAAAAAGCAACAATAAACAAGTGACCACAATAAGTGAACCCGCGATGCCAAGATCGGGCATTAACTTTTCAAACATGGTTGAAACATTGGCATTATCATCTACCAATGCCATCGTATCGTGAAAGCCTAGATCAGTGTAAATTAGATTTCGGATAACGCTAGGGAAAAGATCCTGGAAGCTTGTGAAGTCGTATACCGGAACTATGTGCGCAAAATTATATGCCAGGTTAGCAAGTCCAGCAGTAATATAAACATAAAACCATGTAAAACCAGAAGGCAGACTTCCCAGGAATTGCCCTTGGGGTGACAATAAATATTGATATGGGTTTTCTGCTCCCCTAATATCACCTACAGCTCCGAACAGTAACACTATTGTCACAACAGCAAGAACTGTATAAATAAACATCTTTCTTGTGAATTTTTTATAGATAAAGAATAAAAAGAATATTTCCACGAGGCCAGACATAAGGATCCCTCGCCTGAACACCAGCATTTCCCAAATGCTCATTAAAAGTAATATAAGGAGAAACATTTTCCGCCTTGATAAAAGGAAATGATAATACAGAGATGGGAAAATAAAAAGGAATAGCATATTAACTATCCCATGATATGTCGGTATTCCGAACTCAGTGTAATTATACCCCCCTCTAAATTGCATAATCATCGGAATGCCACCTGCCACAATCACATCTGGAATTATCGCAAAGCACCAAATAATTAGCCATATTTTAGTCGCTCGCCAGGACGGCATAATGTCATTAAGGCGAACACGATTAATACTACCAGGTGTGACAAATGGAAGTGCAAAAATCAAACCCAGAACGATATTAATGGATAAAAATACAGTCATCTCATTTGAGAGCGAGCTGATATTAGTCGTCAGCCCAAGTGAGTACAATAAGATTGTGAAAAGCCAGGTTGAAGCATATACAAACCCTGGGGACATAAAAAAAATACTCATCCTAGTTCCTCAAGAATCGAAGTCTTCCACCTTCAATGTATGAAAGTGCCAATACGATCTTATATAAGAAATCTGGTATTTTAATTGCTTTGGTATCTAACATTTCGCACAACCGAAGAAGGAATTTTCTTGTCGTTGTTAGAGGAAGCTTATGTATGATACTGATGAGCAATTTACTGAGGAGTCTATTATCGTCCAACATCACTTCATAGGATGAAAAGAGGCTATCCTTAACACACTCTGGATGTTTTTCTTTCAGCACAGGGAATGATTTAGATGCATACACAATCATTCTTTCTGAAGCTCGGCGCAACGTAGGTGTATCGCTGTCTTCTGCCCTTGCATCGGGTAAAAAATAAAAGTCATACTTTGCTTTTGCAACTCGGATACCGAGTTCTTCATCTTCACAGCCGTAATGATAAAATCTCTCATCAAAACAACCAATCGTATCAATAATATCCCGCGTCAGGATAATGCCATCGCTTGCGAAGAAGCGGGTACTTATAGTCCCTTCAGGTATATTTCGTGCCCCCAGGTAACGACTATCAAAATAGCGGAGATAATTGCTAGTGTAGAGTCTGGCGGGATCGATTCGTATATTAATTCTGGCTGCTGTGTATTGCTTACCATGAAAAAAGGAAACAATCTTTTTTATCGCCTTAGGTTCAATAAGATTATCGATGTCAATAAACATTATCAAAGAATTTGACGCAAGAGAAATACCCACATTGCGGGAAATTGCCCGACCAGAATTGACATGATTCCTGTGGAATAAGAAAGTTATCTTATCTTTAAATCTTTCCGCATAAGATGCTGCGATTTCAGCCAGAGAAACCGGACTGCAATCGTCAATAAGAATTAATTCAACAAGGTTGTTTGGATAATCAATTTTCAGTATGGCATCCATGAACCGCTTGACTTTCGATGGTTCACAGTAAGCAGGAACCACTATTGAAATCTTATCATTGTACTGCACTAATGCACCTCGAAGAATAAATTATATTGAAAGCGTAAACCACTGCTAAACCAATGACAATATTACTCACGCCTACATAATGGAAAATAGCCGGCACAATAGCGACAACTAGACAGAAAGCTATTAGCCATTTAATCGCTAATTTCTTTAATTGCTTCATTCTGATTAAAACCATACTGAGTAATTGGTCTATAGCTAAAATAGGTGTTAACCATACAAAAGTCCGTAAATAACTATAGGCATTAACGAGTTTAGTACCATAAAGAATATGAATTATTATATCGGCAAGTACTGTGGTAGCTAGTGCACCGGCACAGGTAACGGCAAGTGTAGCGAAGATACAGAACGGCAATTTTCTTTTTATTGTTGCAATATCAATAAATTTAAAGATAAAGATTGGTGCAATTGCCTGAACAAAAAGAATACATATTGCATACCAATTATCGACTAACTGGAGTGCTGCTGCATAGTTTGAATACGTTTCTCCGGAAATTTTTCCTTCGAGATATACTCGGTCAAACTTCATGGTCACCTGCTGCATAATCAGACAGAACCATACTGCGACTCCAATCTTGAAATACGCAAAAACCTCCGTATCAACTTTCACGAATCTAAAACCTGTAGCCTTTCTAAACGTATAAAAGATAAAGCCACAAGGTAAAAGTGATTCGATAACCCAAGCCACCCAGAGATAGTTTATTGGTAATTGATTTTTTACACCAATATAAATGACAATCAGCTTAATTATTGCAGCGAGCATCAGCACAAGGCAAGGCAATTTGAGGCGGGCCTGGCTTTGGTACCATGTTAAACCGACAATGAACGTTTCTCGCAATGCCACAGATATAGCCAAACCAATAATAAACTGTCTGGACAATCCACTGGCCGCAAACATTCCCCATGCCATCATGCATAATGCAACGCAAATCCCTGCTGCAAGACGTAATACAATTACATTGCTAATTATGGAGTTTATTTTGGATGGCGCATCCAGCAATTTAGGAATAACCACCTCGGCACCACAGATCCAGGTGCCTGTCATAAATATGGCTAAAATGACGAGAGAATATTGCCAGCTACTGAAATCACCAAAATCATAGTGATTAATTAACAACCGGTTAATGATAATGATTATAACAAGCTGAGTGATTCGCTCAAGACTAAGATAAAAAAAGTTAATAAAGACTTTTCTTTTATCTTCTTCCGCCACAATTTTTTTTATAGCTAACAATAAAAATTTAGACATCTGTCATATTCTTTTTAAAGTTATCAATCATTATCTCTATATCTGACAAGACATTGTTATAGACATGACCAAACTCATTTACAGTTCTGGTGTTATCTGTCGGTGGGAAGTATTCACCTTTAAAGCCTTCATGCCATTTGATCGAACAACCTGTTCGACTAGCAATTAAATCAGCAATATCAGAGGCTGTTGTATTCACACCAGAAGCAATATTGTAAATATCATACTCATTCTTACGACTGATCTGATAAATAACTTCTGCGACATCCTTAACTGAAACATAATCTTTTGCATATGAAGGCGCAACATACATGTCAATATGTTTATTCGAAATCGCATTTCTGATAATGCTTGGCAGGAATAGCTTACTCTTCAATGCCAAACCATATACGTTACTCGGCCTGACAATAATCGTATCTCTAGTGCTTTTTAAGCATAACTCTTCACTCACTAGTTTGGTTAAGTTAAAAAGTCTTCGGTTATCGTTACTGCATACCGTAAGATTATCATCCTCTGAAGCGCCATCTTGTTCCATATATACACGCGTTGATGAAATATAGATTAACTTTGAGAATTTGGCGCGTTCAAGTACTGTAGCGAGCAATTCGGTGTTCGATTTGTAAACATCAAATGGTGTGTTTGCACAATCACCATTGCCAGCAGCATAGATTACAATCCCCAGATCTTTTTCAAACAGAGTCTCATCATCTCGCGGTGGAACCACAACTGTTTCGCCTTTCGCCAGAAGGTTTTCAACGATTTCGCTGCCAATGAAACCACGCCCACCGATCACTGTATAATGTATTTTCATAACGTTTTTTTGTACTCAGCAAGTGTAATTAATTTAACATCTTTTTCAGAGAGTAGTGGTGATGTTACCGGCCATTCAATCGCAATATCCGGATCGTTCCAGATAATCCCACCTTCATCCTTTGGATCGTAAAAGTCAGTACACTTGTAATGGAAATCGGCATATTCACTTAATACGCAGAATCCATGAGCAAACCCAGGGGGAACGTATATTTGGTTATTCTTCTCGCCAGAAAGAATAACACCTACGTACTGACCAAACGTATCAGAATCCTGGCGAAGATCTACTGCAACATCATAAACTTCACCACTGATTACGCTGACTAATTTCCCCTGGGGTTTCGTTTTCTGGAAATGCAATCCGCGCAAAACATTTCGACTCGAACGTGAGCGGTTATCCTGTACAAAATTACCTTTAATTCCTGCATCTTCGTATTTTTCTTTATGCCAGGCTTCAAGGAAAAAACCACGGGTATCACCAAAAACCTGAGGCTCAATGATCACACAATCTTTTAAAGGGGTTTGAATTACTTTCATTTAAAATCCTTCGATGGGAAAGTATCACTTTCCCATCAAGTTTGTTGATTACAATCAGATTAACGTCGTGACTAATACTGCTTAGCTTTTATTCTCTTTCCAGAGTAAGTCACAGATATCATCGGTTGGATTAAATGCGGTTGGCGCGTTTAGCAATATTTCGCGTACCTGCTCATAATCAAAATTGCTACATGAGGTATCAAGCTTTGCAAGAATGTCTTTCATTTCCACCCAAGGAAGCATGACTTCATTCGCAGTTTTGATTCTCGGATGCTGTGTAATGGAGACGTTATCACCAATTAACAGTTCTTCGTAAAGTTTCTCACCCGGTCGCAATCCCGTCATTTTGATAGCAATATCCCCATAAGGATTTTTATCATCACGAACGGTAAGCCCCTGTAAAGCAATCATTCGATGCGCGAGATCAATAATTTTAACCGGCTCACCCATATCCAGCACGAAGACATCCCCTCCGCTGCCCATTGCTCCAGCTTGAATCACAAGCTGTGCAGCCTCAGGAATGGTCATGAAATAACGAGTGATATCAGGATGCGTTAACGTTACCGGGCCACCTGCAGCAATCTGCTTTTCAAACAATGGAACAACGGAACCGGACGAACCTAAGACATTTCCGAACCTGACCATACTGAAACAGGTTTTACGGGACTCTGATGCTCGCGCCTGAAGGATGAGCTCCGCCATACGCTTCGTTGCACCCATAGTGTTTGTTGGCCGCACAGCTTTATCCGTAGAGATCAGAACAAAACTTTCGACGCCACAATTTTCCGCAGCTTGAGCACAACTCCAGGTTCCGAAGATATTATTTCGGACACCGTCAATTACGTTGAATTCAACTAGCGGAACGTGCTTATAGGCTGCAGCATGGTAAATCGTCTCAACGTTGAATGCCTTAATTAGCCTTTCAAGATGTTCCATATTCTGAACATTCCCCAGGATTGGGTAAATCTTAATATTGAGCGATTTCGATACAATTAAATTTCGGAGTTCAGAATCAATAGAATATAGTGAGAACTCTGATAATTCGAAAAGAATTAGTTGAGAAGGCCTATTTCTGATGATTTGTCGGCATAACTCAGAACCGATCGAGCCACCTGCGCCAGTTACCATGACTGTTTTACCCTGAATATTCTTTGATACTAACTCAGGGATTGGAGAAACAGGATCGCGGCCCAGAAGGTCGGTAATCACAACTTTACGCAAGGAATCGATTCTTGCTTTTCCTTCAACCAGGTCAACCATCCCCGGAATTGAAAGTACCTCGCAAGGGAGCCCCTCCAGGGTGGATATTACCTCGTTTTTTCTCGCGCGGCTTGCACTTGGCATTGCCAGCAGGATTTTCTTCGCCTCATACTTATCAATCAGCCATGCTAATTTTTCTGGTGAAAATACGCTTACTCCATGGATGACCTGACCCTGCAAGGAGCGATTGTCGTCGACAAACGCAACAGGATAGTATTCGTCCATCTGACTCAAGGCGGGAAGTAACTGGCGTCCGGAAGCTCCGGCCCCATATATAATTACTCGAGTGCCTAATTTTAAACCGCGGTTTATCAACATTCTCATTCCAAGACGTGAGCCGGCAATGAGCAAGACGCCAAACGAGAAGTAAATGAACGGAATTGTCCTTGGGAGATATAAATTAGTATAAAAGGCGGCGATAATCAGTAGCAACGATGAAGTCATCATCCCAACAGCTACAACAAGTAGTATTTTCGCTGTTATATAACGTATTACTGCCCGATAAAGACCCAGTTTAACGAATATTGCCAAAGTAATGACAATTACTGATGTAAGTAATAGCCAATGTGATACGCTAGTTAATGGCGTCATAGAGTCAATACGGACCCAAAATGCAAACCAGAATGCGCACATTAACAGAACAACATCAATAGAGAGTGTTATAATCCGTTTTACCGGTCTTGGCAAAGAAATTAAATAAGTTAGCATACTAAAAACTAGTCGCCTCGTTAAAGCTTGCTATTAGTTTATAAAATAGTACCAGGAGGGCATATGACATGCTCGTCCACTGTAGCACTATATCCACCCACTGTTCCCGCCTGGAGAAATGCCGATTTACCGATATTCGCTCCCCCAGCAAGATGCACACCCACACCTAAGTGCGCAAAATCACCAAGAGTAGAATCATGATCCACCGTTGAATGACAATTAACTATCGTTCCCTGCCCCAAGACTGAGTTTGCGCCAATAACGGCACCGGCTAAAACTACACTGCCGTTCCCCAAAGTAGCGGAAGGACTCACGAATGTAAAAGGGTGAACGAGCGTTATAGGGGTAATGTTTAAGGAGTAAAGCTGCTGATGGAACAACTCTCTAAGCTTATTGTTGCCAATCCCAATAACAATATATTTGGCAGTGCTCGCATAGAGCTTAAGCTCGGAGGTTTTCCCGATAACACGAATTTCTGCCATGTCAGAGCACAATTCATTATCATCGAGGAAGGCAATATTTTCATACCCTAAAAGTTTAGCCGTATCATACAGCGTACGTCCATGACCACCAGCGCCTACAATAATCAGGTCATACATTTATGTGTTCTCTTTATCTTTGACTCCAGCACCACATTTGAAAGCAATAAAAATCAACGGTAACCATGCAATGATTAGGCCTGTGATTCCGTCAATTTTTGCCGAAATGATTAGGTATGCAATGGGGAATAACCAAATGATATTGATTGCGATCGCTGCCAAAGTAACTGGCACATGACTCTTATATTTCCGGGCAAGTATTTGGTAGCAATGGCTTGCATGTGCTTCGTATACCTTTTTTCCCGCGAGTAATCTTCGAAGCAAGGTTGTGGTTGCGTCAACAATGAAAATACCAAGCAGGCAGAGTTCCGCGATCAAAACATGGGGATCTAGCTTAGCAAAATAAAGAATCATCAGGCCAATGGTAATGCCTAAAAATCCACTTCCGGCATCCCCCATAAAGATCCTCGCCACTGGGAAGTTCCAGACAATGAATCCCACCGCAGCCCCAGCGAGCGCCATTGCAATCATCGCCATCGCATCAGAGGAGCCAGAGTAGTGATTGAGCGTTATCAACGCGACGCTGCACAGCGAAAAGGTAATAGCTTGCGCACTTGCAAGACCATTAATGCCATCCATAAAGTTATAGAGATTAAGCATCCACACTAAATAGACGCTTCCGAGAATCATTCCAATCCATGGCAAGGACACGACATAGCCAAACATATCAATTTCAGGGAACGAGTCTAAGAAATAGAGCCCTATTGCTGCAGCTAAAAAATGCATTAGCAGACGCCAACGTGCTGCAATATGGCCATGATCGTCAAGGAAACCAATAACAGCAATCAATACCCCCGGCACGAAGAAACCTAAAAATGTCTCCAGAGAGAGATGGCTGGTGAATACCAGCCAAACTAATGTAGCTAACAATGTTAATACTATAGCTACCCCTCCCCCACGTGGCGTTGGCACACTGTGTGAGCTTCGTTGGTTTGGCTGATCGATCACATTATTCTTGATGGCGTATAATCTTAATCCCCAGGTCAATGCACATGATAAACAGAATGCAAAAACGATAATCTCCAGATACAACATTATTTGTTACCTTCAATAAAATTCTTTGCTGTTTTTACCATCGTTTCTTGCAATGTAACAGGTGGCGTCCACTGAAGTTGCTCTCTTGATTTCTTTGAATCTACTTCCAGATCGCCAAAGAGTTGATCATAGATATTTTTTTTACCTAATACTGAAAGCAATACTTTCAATATACTCTTGGGAAAATAAACCATCCGACCTTTCATCCCCATCCCGGTTGAGAAGGCTTTTATCATTTCTCCGGTCGAAGGATGTTCCTGGTCGGCTAATAGATAGAGCTGATTCTTTGCTTTTTCATTCGTAACACATTCGCTGACAAAGCTGACTACGTTGTCTAAAGAAACCAGAGCACGTTTGTTTTTTACTGATTTAAATGGTAATGGAAGATTTCGAGATACTAGTTTTAATAAGCGTTGAATATTGCCAGGAGCATTTGGACCACAGATCAATGCCGGGCGGACAATGGTTATAGCCATTGCACTCCCTGAAAATGTCTTGAGAAGACTTTCCTCGGCTTCGAGCTTAGATATAGCATAATCGGACGTGGGCTTGGCCGGTGTCAATTCACTGAAAGGCATCCCTGAAGTGGAATTGCCATTAACACCTATTGAACTGATGAAGATGAAATGTTTTATGCCACAGTTTGCAGCGTCATTCGCTAATTTCATTGTCGCATCATGGTTTACACGACGAAATTCGGTCAGCGCATCTTTGGCGTCATCATTAAGGATATGTGCTCTGCCAGCTGTATGAATGACGGTATCACAACCTTGTAAAATTGTGCTCCAATCAGTTTGCGCAGAGATATCTCCAAGGTTGTACATACCCTGCTCGGTATTCTCTTCTCGACGCGTAGTAGATATTACCTGATGACCTGCTGCTCTCAGCGTATTGACTAAAGTAGCACCGAGAAAACCAGTCCCCCCTGTCACTAAAACTTTCATTATCATCCCCTATCAGCTAATTAACTTTTTGCAATAAACGAAATGAACAGCCCTTAACGATTCTGATAATTGAGTGCAATCCAGGATTTATAATTACCGCTTTTAACGTTATCCACCCATTCTTTATTTGCCAAATACCATTCAACAGTTTTACGGATCCCACTTTCGAAGGTCTCCACTGGCTTCCAGCCCAGCTCAATTCCAATTTTCTCAGCGTCAATGGCGTAGCGACGGTCATGGCCCGGACGGTCAGCAACATACGTAATCTGATCGCGATAAGAGCCCTCTTTTGGCATAATCTCATCCAGCAGATCGCAAATAGTATGTACGACCTCCAGGTTCTGCTTCTCGTTATGGCCACCTATATTATAGGTCTCTCCCGGTTTCCCCTGGGTGACAACGGTGTAGAGTGCACGCGCATGATCTTCTACATACAGCCAGTCACGAATCTGATCGCCCTTGCCGTAAATAGGCAGTGCTTTACCGTCCAGCGCATTCAGGATGACCAGCGGGATCAGCTTTTCCGGGAAGTGGTATGGGCCGTAGTTGTTTGAACAGTTGGTGACAATGGTCGGGAAACCGTAGGTACGCAGCCAGGCGCGAACCAGATGGTCGCTGGATGCTTTCGACGCTGAATATGGGCTGCTAGGTGCATACGCGGTAGTTTCCGTAAAGAGTGGCAGCTCAGTTAATGCCGGATGCTCATCAGGATGCGGTAAATCACCATACACTTCGTCGGTAGAGATGTGATGGAAACGAAACGCTTTCTTCGCCTGCTCATCCAACATTGACCAGTACGCGCGAGCGGCTTCCAGCAGCACATAAGTGCCGACGATATTCGTTTCAATAAACGCGGCCGGGCCGGTAATTGAACGATCGACGTGACTTTCAGCAGCCAGATGCATTACCGCATCAGGTTTATGCTTTGCGAAGATACGTTCCAAGGCGTCTTTGTCGCAAATGTCCGCATGTTCAAAAGCATATCGTTCGCTGTCACTGACTTCACTAAGCGACTCAAGGTTGCCGGCATAAGTCAGCTTATCCACATTGACGACGACGTCCTGGGTATTCTTAATAATATGTCGTACAACCGCTGAGCCGATAAAGCCGGCTCCACCCGTCACAAGAATTTTCACGTTATCTATTCCGCCTGTTGGAAATGTCTGGATACTGGCGCTCTGAAATCCGATCGTTTATTAACGCTTTCAGAAATTAAGCACGCTACCGCCCCTGGCTTAACAGCTACCAGTGCACTGAGCGAATGTTGAAAAAATGATTTTATGGTCTGATCTCAGACAAAAACTGGCGTTAATTGTCATCCTAAATGGTCTTAGAAACAAGCACAAATCGTTACAAATCAGTCCACATTTGAATCAGATAACCCCATGTTATCATTATAATTAATAACAAAAAACGGCAGTCACCATTTTGGTTATGTTTTACATAGCCAAATGATAACTGCCGCTTATTCAAAAGACAGAGAGGGATCAGTCGTTAGCCAGCAACTTCTCAATCCGGCTTCTGAACTTCTGACCTTCCTTCAGGTTACGCAGGCCATACTTCACAAATGCCTGCATATAGCCCAGTTTCTTACCGCAGTCGTAGCTGTCACCGGTCATCAGCATCGCATCAACAGACTGCTTCTTAGCCAGTTCAGCAATCGCATCGGTCAACTGGATACGGTCCCAGGCACCCGGCTCGGTTTTTTCCAGCTCGGCCCAGATATCCGCGTTGAGAACATAACGGCCAACGGCCATCAGGTCAGAATCCAGCGTCTGCGGCTGATCCGGTTTCTCGATAAACTCAACGAT